>JAABUJ010006785.1_pt1 | contig 10911 bp, 8 predicted proteins | sample 5559131 | NCBI WGS metagenome assembly JAABUJ01 (sample SAMN10711875, study PRJNA513366) | rock metagenome | isolation source: Antarctica rocks | place: Antarctica: Victoria Land, Mt New Zealand nord | collected 2016-01-07 | reverse complement strand
ACCAGCGGCAGGTTTACGGAGGCGGCGGTCCCGTCAACAGCACGGAGCCGGACAGAAGAGAGCGGGTCGATGAACACGTGGGGGAGGTGGATGGTCCGTTCCATAGACTTCAAGTGCCGGTCCTAGTCCCAGGGCGGCTCTGATTGCGTTTGGAACGAGGTGGGTTTCTGGATCGTGATACTCTCCAATTTCTCCGTCCGGGTCGGCGCCGGCCGCATTGAAGTAGCGCAGTGCTGCCCAGCGCATCTCGTACGCGTTGCTGAACCAGTGAAGCGCCTTCTCGACCATCAGTTTCGACTCTCCATATGAATTTATCGGGCGTTGCGGGTGCTCTTCCGTGATCGGCAACGTCGCAGGTCGTCCATAGGTGGCACACGTCGAGGAGAACACAATGTGCTTCACGGTGCAATCGAGCATCGCTTCGAGCAGGTTCAAGGTATTGGTAACATTGTTCCTGAAATACTTGCGAGGGTTCACAACCGATTCACCGACGTACGTGTACGCGGCGAAGTGAATGACGGCCTCGATCTCATACTCAATGAGAGTTCGGCTGAGCGCATCGCGATCAGCAAAGTCACCCACCACGAGCGGCCCCCAACGAACGGCGAAGCGATGTCCTTGGCTCAGGTTGTCGAAGGTGACGGGCTCATGGTTCGCTTGTCGGAGGTTGCGATGGAATCAATCGGCGTCTACTGGAAGCCCGTCTCCAACGTGCTGGAGGGGACACTCGAGGTGTTGGTGGTCAATGCGCAGCACATCAAGCAGGTGCCGGGCCGGAAGACCGATGTGCGGGACTGCGAGTGACACCCGGAGGGTACCCGTGACCTCTTGCGGCACAGTCTGCTCAGGGCGAGCTTCATCCCAGACCGTACCCAGCGGGAGCTCCGCGAACTCACGCGCTATCGCACCTCACTGGTTCGTGAACGCAGCGCCGAACTCAACCGCCTCAAGAAGGTGCTGGAGGGGGCGACCATCAAGCTGGCGGCCGTCACCAAGGACCTCATGGGTGCCTCCGCCCGGTCGATTTTGGCTACTTTGGTCGAGGGAAGCAATGATGTGGCGGCAATGGCGGAGTTGGCTCGCGGCAGGCTCCGCCCCAAGATCCCAGAACTGGAGCAGGCGTTGGCTGGCCAGATGGGTGCCCATCAGCGCTTCCTCGTGGCCGAGCAACTGGTCCCTATCGATTCCCTCGATGAGCAGATCGAGCGGATCAGTGCCGAGATCACCGAGCGGCTACGCCCTGTTGACCAGGCACTGACGTTCCTGGACAGTATTCCAGACGTGGCACGCCGTGGGGCGGAGATCCTGGTGGCGGAGATCGGAGTGGACATGGAGCGCTTCCCCACAGCAGGGCATCTCGCATCCTGGGCGGGCATGGCGCCCGGCACCAATGAGAGTGCCGGAAAGCGGCGCAGTGGAAAGACGAGCACGGGGAGCCCGTGGCTCCCCGTGCTGGTCGAGGCGGCGCATGCCGCGGGACAGACCAAGGATACCTACCTGGGAGCACCATACCGCCGGCTGGCGGGACGCAAGGGGAGGAAACGGGCGGCGGTCGCGGTAGGCCACAGCATCCTGGTCATCGCCTACCACCTGTTGCTCCTCGCGGAGCCCTACCAGGACCTTGGAGTGGACTATTTTGAGCGCCGCAACCCAACAGGCCCAGGAGCGCCGGCTTTTCCGTCAGGCCAAGGCGCTTGGCTTCACGATCACCCGCGATTACCCTGCTGCCTGATCCCCTGGCTCCTATAACTATTCTCATACCAGCCCTATCTAATAGTGGCTTTCACAGTCTTGGTACGTGGCCTACCTGTTAGGCTAATGGGAGCATTGCACATGGTTCTGATCTTGCCCAGAGCGTAGTGCGATCCGACATCACGAGTGCCTGAGCTGGGGGAAAGCCCCGCGTTGAAGTGGATCGGTTTCGTTGCAAGCCGCTGTGGGGCCTGTCGTTGTCGGGTGGGCAGACCGGCCACCTCTTGAACCGTCCAACTGTCCAATGCCAATCCGGGAGGCCGTTCCCCCCTCCCCCCCTCAGCGGCCAGGGAATCGGACGGCGTTTGTTCGCCAAGGCCATCCACGACCTGGCGCAGCGCGGATACCGGGAAGTCACCCTGTGGGTCCTCGATACAAACCAGCGAGCACGCAGCTTTTATGAAAGCGCCGGATGGGTCCCCGACGGCGCGACGAAAACCGAGGAACTACCCGGCGCCGTGCTTCGCGAGGTGCGGTATCGTGCCGAACTCCATCCGGACGATGATGAGTCGCCGCAATGAGTTTTAGCGGCACCACCTGGGCGGGGCACGGTCTCGGCTCGGCGGGGCCGAGAGCCGGATCACGGAGTCGGAAAGAAGTCTCGGCGGCGCGCAACAGCGGATCGGTGAAGCTCGCGATGACTCCGACGACGAGGATGGCGAGGGCCACGGATTGACGACCAGGGTGAACCGCTTGACGGAAAGTGAAAGTCGGATCACCCAGGAGTAAGCGCAGTACCTGCTCCATAGTGACGTCGCGGCTTGACGGGGAGGCTCGTATGACGGGCCTCCCCGTACTACGTTGGCTTGACGGAACGGGCACGTGCCGAGGGCACAGCCGACGCAAGCGGAGGTGACGCGGCACGCGCCGACCTCGGGCTGCCGAGGCCGGGACTCCAGTTGTCGAAATCCTCTGGGACCGATATATACTGGGCCGTTACCCGGGCGGTTCCTGATTGGCGGCTCACCACAGCCGGCCTTGCAGAGCACAGCCAACGGGAACGGGTAGCTTGTCGATATGGCGCCTACGGCCGGCGACTCCGTGCGTGTGAGCGTTTACGGCCACACAGTTCAGGATTAAATGATTTGCGCGTTCCTACCCTCTCTCATGCAGTAACCCCTTCCTCGGATAGTCGTATTCGTCCTCCCGATCTCGCGTTTCGTATGAGTGCGGCCGTGTTCGTCCGTGACTACGCCACCGACTTTGTGATCCTGCTGGTTTCCTATCTGATCGCCACCTATCTGCGCAGGGAGCTGCCATTCGGAAAATGGGTCGGAACCAACTATGAGTGGCATCGCCCCCAGTTCTACCTGGCGATTGGGCTCGGGGCTGCGCTTACATACCTTCTGAGGCTTGCGGCGTACCGCTTGACTATGTCACCGTCGCAGAAGCATTTTTGGTCGGCGATGCTTACTATCCCGAGCGCAGCTACCTGTCTCACCATTTTGACGCCTCACCAGTCCGGGCTCGAAAAGGCCTACTTTATCGTCACTGCCGTGTCGTTGCTGCTCCTGATTGTTCCCCGACCAAGGAACTTCGAGAAAGAACAGGAACGTAGAGGAATGGCCGCGGCGTTGAGGGAACTCCTGGACAGCCGAAGCCTTATCAGGATCTGGATCATATACAACGTACGCTCACGGTATGCGCAAGCCGTACTTGGGATTCTATGGATCGTCCTTTTGCCTCTTTCTACGGCGTTTGTGATGTCGATCGTCTTCGCTCAGATTATGCGTATTCACATTCCTAATGTGCCATTCATCGCCTTTTTTCTCTCGGGCCTAGTTCCATGGGGGCTGTTCAACCAGGGCACAGCAGGGAGCATGCGTTCGCTACTCGGTTCCCTGGGATTGATAAACCAAATATATTTTCCACGCGAGGTCATAATTCTCTCAGCCCTCGGCGAATCGCTGGTCGACACTTTCTTCATGTTTCTGGCTCTACTCGTTATTGATGCGATTGTGGGTATATATCCACAGCCGATCTACCTATTATTGATCCCGGTCGTGCTTGTCGAAGTTGTTCTCACTCTCGGGGTGATGTTAATCGTGAGCCAGCTGAGCGTCCTCATCCGGGACATTCCGCAACTGATCAGCGTCCTGCTGCAGATTCTCTTTTACCTCTGCCCGATAATTTACCCGCTCAGCATCGTCCCGACTCACTTCAGATTTCTCATCACCTTGAACCCCGTTGCAGCTCTGATCCAGGCGTACCGGAGCATAATTCTTTACGGCCACGTGCCCGACTGGTCCAGTGTGCTGTACCCCGCAGCGCTTGCGGTGGCCTCTCTGGTCTTTGGTTATCGTACATTCAAGGCGGGTGAATCACGCTTTGCGGACATGATCTAGCTGCAATGTCGTTCCTGGGCGATACCGCAGATACGCGGGGGCAAGACCGTCGCGAGGCGGGTTGGCGCGCTGACCGAGTGCTCGCGCTGCGGGCCTCGTCCGTGGAGACGTGGACAACTCGGAATCTGGAACCGGTGGACTGCGAGGAGGTGACCGGGTCCGTGTGGCTAGCGGGCTCAGACCCTCAGCTAGAGGCGCGGGGACCGCTCGACGTGGCTGTCGATGAGTATAATGAGCTGCATGTGTCGGTCGCTGTCGGCAGCCCGATCGCCTCCCAATTTCTTCGCGTGTACTACAGTTGCGACGCAGCGGGAGACTTCAATGACGAAGAATGCCTCTGCCACGCCCTTCAAGCGGACGGGCAGATGCATGTGTACCGCCTGAAGCTGAGCAATGTGGGAGGGAGTCAGATTCGGCGCCTCCGCGTCGACCCTTTCGATTATGCTCCCGGCAGCGAGCCCTACCGGTTCATTCTCGGGGACATTGCGTTCGCGCATGTGGAGGGTGACAAGACGGGCGTCGAGAAGGAAACCGAACCGTCCGAGGCCCCCGTGGTTATTCAGGCCCACCACGTTTCGAAGTCCTACCGTCCGCAGTCGCGCCAGATCAGCCTCCGGCAAGAGGCTGCGGCCTGGATAGGGCGTTTTCTTCGTCGGCACAGAGGCGACGATGACGACGTCTTTTGGGCGCTCCAAGACGTGTCCTTCGAGGTGCGAGCCGGGGAAGCGGTGGCAATACTTGGGAACAACGGGTCGGGGAAGACCACTTTGCTGAGAATCCTCTCTCGCATCACGTCGCCCCAGAGTGGGTGGGTGCGGGTGCATGGGCGTTTCGCGGCTCTGCTCGGTCTCAACGCCGGTTTCAACTACGAGCAAACCGGCAGAGAGAACATATACCTCAACGCAGCGATTCTCGGGTTGCACCCAAAGGTCACTGCGCAACGTATTGACAGCATAATTGAGTTTTCCGAGCTCGGTCAGTTCGTCGACGTGCCGGTAAAACGTTACTCCAGTGGTATGGTGGCTCGACTCGGCTTCAGCATTGCCGCTCACATGAGCCCGGACTTGGTCTTTCTAGACGAGGTGTTGGCGGTCGGCGACCTGGGATTTCAGGAAAAGTGCATTGGACGGTTGCACGCCATGAAAAACGAAGGGAAGACCCTCCTGTTCGTGGCGCACTCCCCTGCGCTTCTTCGGCAACTGTGCGATCGGGGGTTGTGGTTGAATCATGGACGGCTCCTCATGGACGGTCCGATCAGGGACGTGCTGGAAGCATACGAAGCACATGAGAATGTGACGGAAGCGCCGCTGTGACCGCTCTCCAGCCGCGCCGCGCGGCCCGGTAATCGATGCGGTGAGTGCTCTCATGATGCTTGCCGAGATGGGAATCGCGTGTCTGATGTAAATGTTCCGCCGTACGGCGCTGAGGAGCCGCCCGACGACGCGCATACAGGAGGTGGGCCCCCCAAGCCGGTCTCTGCCGAGGAGCGACATGAGCTCGCGGCGCATGTCGGCCACATTGCCCGCCTGCTGGCGACGAGCCGGGACCGAGCGCAGGTGCTTGCTGACTCTCTCCACGTCGAACAGTCTGAGACTACTGCCCTGCGCGACCGAGTGGCCTATCTCGAAGACCGCGTCTCGGACAGAGACCACGCGGAGGAGTACCTCCAAGAACAGATTACGGTCTGGGAGCAGCACTGGGACGCCACCCAGCGCACGCTGAGCTGGCGAGCAGTACAATCTCTCCGGCGCGCTCGCCGTGCACTGTTTCCTGGGGGAACGGCTCGCGAACGTGTATGGCGCCGCTCCCTCTCAGTCGTGAAGTGGGCGGCCCGTCCCAAGCGAGCAACTGGCGGTAACGGCCTGGCAGTCGAGCCGTTCCGGGCAGCAACGCCAGGCTTACGGCACACCGCGGCCCTGTCATTGATTCCGCCGGGCAGTGAATTCATCAGATTCGCTTCGGACAACGACATTGACTTGACGGCCGAGAACCTCGGGGATGCTCTTGGCCAGAACCTGGCATCGTTTCTTGAAAGCAACGGGAGGCTTTGCTTCCGTCCCCACCTTAGTCCGGACGTAAGTATCGTCATACCGACACTCAACCAGGCTGCGTACACTCTCGGTACGCTGCAGGCATTGCACGCGACGGCTTCCGAAGCCACCTTCGAGGTGGTCGTTGTGGAAAACGCGTCGACCGATGAGACGGCGCGTGTGCTCGAGCGTGTCGAGAATGTCCTCGTTCTTCGCAACGACGAGAATGTGGGATTCGGTGAGGCGTGCAATCGTGGCGTCGAAAACGCGCGTGGACGGTATATATGGCTGCTTAACAGCGATGCGATGCCGGCGCAGACCGCTCTGGACGCGCTGGTGGCGGCCATCGAGGCGGCTGCTGATATCGGTGCGGTCGGCGGCAAGCTCGTCTTGCCGGACGGTCAGTTGCAGGAGGCCGGAAGTATTGTGTGGCCCGACGGATCAACCGCGGGATACGGCCGCGGGGCCGATCCGTCCGGGGCGGAATTCGCCTATCCGCGTAGGGTGGACTACTGCTCCGCTGCATCTCTCCTCGTTGATCGGTCCCTCTTTCTCCAAGTAGGTGGCTTCGACGCTCGCTATTCGCCGGCTTACTACGAGGATGTCGATCTGTGCATGGAGTTGCGTCGCGCGGGACGTGTCGTCCGGTACGAACCGGACGCTGAGGTTCTCCACCTTGAACACGGGAGCGGCAGCCGAGCCAGCGCAGTGCACCTACAGACCAGAAACCGCTCTCGGTTTGCAGCTAAATGGAGAGCCGATTTGAGAAGTCAGGCGAAACCGGGACCCGTCGGAGCATATCGAGCCCGAGACCGACGAATTGGTAAGCGCATCCTTGTCGTGGACGACCGAGTCCCGGAAAACTGGATCGGGAGCGGTTTCCCACGCACCCGCGCCCTTCTGGACGCGCTAACCGGCCTGGATGCCGTCGTGACGTACTTGCCCGTCACGGACCCGCGACCCCACCAACCAACGACTAGAGAGTTGCAACGTCAGGGAATCGAAGTCCTGCACTCCGTTGGGAACGTCCGGGCCGAAATCGCACGGCGGGGCGAACTCTACGATGCCGTGATCGTCAGCAGACCCCACAACGCGTGGCTATTGCAGGTCGCCAGGAACGCGAATGGACGTGCGACGATGGTGTATGACGCTGAGGCCATAGTAACCCTTCGCGACGTGCTCAGAGCCGAAGTGGAGGGCCGGCCTCTGAGTCCCCTAGAGGTTGAGAGCGCGGTACAAAGCGAGCTTGCGGCTGTGCGCGGTGCGGACGCGGTTCTGACCGTAACGGAACGAGAAAGAGACATCTTTGCGGCCCACTGGCCACACGTACGCTCAGAGGTGTGGGGCCAAGCGGCCGTAACACGACGAACTGAGAAACCCTTCGAGCAGAGGGCCGGCACAATGTTCGTGGGATACCTTGGCTCGGACCCGAACAACGACGCCGCGCTGCGGCTCATACGGGACATCATGCCACGGGTTCAGGCGCGGATCAATTGCGACGTTACCGTGGTTGGCGCTGGTGCGAGTGCCGACCTGGCGCAGGGCTTCCACCGGCTGGGCAGGGGAAGTAGACTCGCAGGATACGTGGACGACCTGCGGCCCGTGTTCGACGCGCACCGAGTATTCGTGGCGCCCCATCAGTACGCAGCCGGTCTACCGATAAAGGTCGTCGAAGCCATGGCCAACGGGGTTCCGAGCGTTGTGTCCTCCCTTCTTGCTCAGCAACTGGGCGTTACGGACGAAGTGGAAGCGTTGGTGGCTACCACGTCGGATGAATTCGCCATGAAGATTGCAGACCTTCATCAAAGCGCAGAGCTGTGGGTGGGTGTGCAGCAACGCGCATACGAGTTTGTGGAACAAAACTTTAACCCGAGCGTATTGAGGGACAAGCTTGCCGAGGTTTTGAACTGGGTTGATAACCAGCAAACGGACAAGCCGCTGACATCCAGCATAAAACTGGAGATCCCAGGTCCGGAAGAATCGGTGGAAAATGAGCCGCCAGACGTACCAATATCTCCTCTAGTGGTAGTGCCGTGGTCAACCGAGGACGCCTTCGACTACGAGACCTGGATGCTGACGTTTGAGCCTGACGAGGAGGCGCGCGCCCGACAGTTACTGGACGCCTTCACTGCCAACCACGGCACCCGAGTAACTGTTGTTCTGCCCGTTTGCGGGCGTCCTGCAGAGCGTGTCAAGTCAAGTATCGAGGCCGTACTGAACCAGACCTACCATCGTTGGGAATTACTCCTGTGTGGGGGCGAATCTGATCGCCGGGCCATTACGGAGTTGTGCGAAGAAGCAGCAGATGCCAGGGTCAGTAGCGCGTTCGTCGCTGAGAACCTTCCCTTAGCCGAGTTGTTGAACAGAACCATAGCCCTGTCTGGCGGAGACCTGATCTTAGTCGTTAGTCCAGGTGATCAGCTTGCTCCAAGCTGCTTCTTCGAGATGGCGCGCGCCCGGACCAAGGACGTGTCCATGCTCTACGCTGACGAGGATGTGCTTGAGAACGACGGCTTAACAAGAACGCGGCCATTTCTGAAACCCGACTGGTCCCCGGACATGCTTCTGTCGCTCAACTATCTGGGGCACGCCGCCGTGACACGTGATCTCTTCGACCGTTCCGGGGGCTTCGCAGGAGGTGCCGAAGGAGCTCTTCTCTGGGACTTCTTGCTCCGTGCCAGCGAGCGTGCTGAGAGCGTCGCTCACATACCGGCGGTTCTATACCACAATGATCAAAGGAATCTGCGTCGCGGTCTGGCGGGCGAAGGGTTGACGCCAGAAGCGCAGTGCACGGCGGTCGAGAGACATCTTGATCGTCTCGGCATTGCGGGAGCAACGGCGGATCTCGGTGCAATGGGAACGATGCGGGTGCGATGGCCCACCTCGGAGCCGCTCGTATCGATAATCATACCCACGAAGAACCACGCAGATCTTCTTCGTGGCTGCCTGGAATCGCTGGCGCTCCAGACCAAGTATCAGAAGTATGAGGTCATAATTGTTGACAATGGCAGCACGGAAAACGCGGTCACAGACCTGTACGCAGAGCTCGCCGATGACCCGCGAATCCATGTCTTGCCGTTCCACGAACAGTTCAACTACTCAGGTGCGAACAACCTTGGCGCCGAGGCGGCACGGGGAGAGCTACTGCTCTTCTTGAATAACGACGTCACGATTATCGACGAAGGATGGCTTAAGGAGCTTGTGCGATGGGCACAACGCCCCGGGGTGGGGGCGGTGGGCGCGAAGCTGTTGTACCCTGACCGCTCAGTGCAACACGCCGGAGTGATCCTCGGTATGGGGCTAGCGGGCCATGTGTTCGCCGGGGCACGTGAAGATGTGATTGGTCCGTATGGAACGACGGGCTGGTACCGCGACTTCCTCGCGCTGACAGCTGCGTGCCTGATGCTGCGGAGGGATAGGTTCGAGGCGGTAGGGGGTTTTGATGAGACGTACCAGGTGGCGTACGGCGACGTCGATCTGTGCCTGCGGTTAGTCGATCACGGGTATCGCAACGTGTATAACCCATTTGCGCGGATTATCCACCACGAAAGCGCTTCGCGTGGCGAGTTCACTCCGCAAGCCGACAGCCTGCGCGCTTACGAACTGATGGTACGTTTCGTAGAACATGGCGACCCGTACTTCAATCGAAACCTCTCCCGGAGGACTAATATTCCTTCTCTGCGCGACGGAGGACAGGACCACTTCGCGGATACTCTGCGTAGCGCTCTGGGAATCATTGCAAGGGCAACCTGAATCCATGACGCAATCCAGCACTGAGATCTGCACCTCGGTGGGACGAGGGCGACTTCACGACGGCGTTATTCGAGGGAGTGGGCTCTGATCACGTGCCGAGATGAGGAGATGGGGCTCGTCGCGACGGAGATAACCCGCCACTGACGCCCACAGGTATTCGTGGCTATGACGGTGCCAAGCGGCTGAGCGGGCGAAAGCGCCACCTGCTGGTTGAGACCACCGGTCTGGTGCTCATGGCATGTGTGCACACTGCCGACATCCAGGATCGGGCAGGCGTCCCTCGTGTCCTTGCTGGGGCCTGTGAGGCGTTCCCCCGCCTGGCACACATCTGGCTCGATCAGGGGTATACGGGAGCAGGACGGACCTGGAAAGAGCAGGAACTCGGGTGGGAGGTTGAGATCGTGAAGCGCCCCTCGGCATGGCGGTGATGTCCACCGGGCGAGGAACGGCCACCTCGTCCACGGTTTACTCCGCTCTCGAGCCGCTGGGTCGTGGAACGAACCTTCACCTGACTCACCTGACTCGGACAGAGCAGGCGGTTATCGAAGGACTGAGAGCCCTTTTCACACCGATTCCAGTGCGTCCAGCGAGATGATGGATTCGGAAAACGCGGCCCATGGTACACGCTTGTACCAACCGGCGTTCGCAAGCCGAGGTAACGGTGGAGAGGTAAGGAATGCATGCGAGCTACTGAGTCCGGACTTGACTTATGCCCGGGCCCGGAATGAAGCGAGCAAGCTTGATGTGCCTACCCCTGTTCCATCCCTAGCTACAATCTTGAGACGGAGAAAGTGGGAACCTGGCAGTAAATACCCGGCAGGAATTACAGCGCTGAAGCCCGAATTCCGGTAAGCCGCCACGTGGAGAGCCTTCGCTACATCCGGGCGCGGGAGCCCATATTTGGCCTGAAAGTCGACCCTGCCATCAAGGGACACCAGGACGCCCTTTGCCACCGAACGGCGTTCCGGATCAACCGCCCATCCCTGGACGGTCACCGACACGCCTGTCGGTATTTCCGGCGAGTGCGCGAG
>JAABUJ010003032.1_pt1 | contig 10912 bp, 14 predicted proteins | sample 5559131 | NCBI WGS metagenome assembly JAABUJ01 (sample SAMN10711875, study PRJNA513366) | rock metagenome | isolation source: Antarctica rocks | place: Antarctica: Victoria Land, Mt New Zealand nord | collected 2016-01-07 | reverse complement strand
CAACATCGAAGTCATCGGCTACCTCTTGAATGGCGGTGGCAACACGTCTAAAAAACAAATCGTGGCCCCTCGCGCGCCGTTCGATCATCGCCCGCGGAGTGTGATGCTCAAACTCCATCAGCTCCAAGTTCCCAGGAACTAAGCTGATGCCTTCGAAATAGGTAGGGCGCACTACTTCTCGCATTGGCCGCCTCTCGCCGTCGTAGCGGATCGAACCGTAGAGAGTCTCGTTCTCTGCGATGTCGAATTCCGGCTGATATCCGAACATGGCGGAAAGCGATGCTTGCGGGTCGAGATCAATCGCGAGGACGCGGAAGCCCCGGAGGGCAAGATACTGCGATAGGTAAAGGGCTGTTGTAGTTTTAGCAGAGCCACCTTTGAAGTTAGCAACCGTAAGGATTTGGAGCTTCTCACTGTCACGGCGCCCAGGCTTGAATTGAAGCGCTTCGCGGGGCCGCGCTTCGGCCAGGTAACCGCGTAACTCGTTCACTTGCGCAAGTGTGTACAATCGGCGATTTCCGCCGGGCTGCGAACCGGGCTTGGGTCCGAGCCCGTCCAGTGAAAGTTGGCGCAGGTACCCGTCGGACACTCCAACGGTTTTCGCAACCTCGCCCGATGTAAATTGTCTCAAGCCTTTTGATGCTGACGGAGGAAAGAGCGCCGCGCTCAGCGAGCGCATCTGACCTGATAGTAGTCGGGCGTGAGCTCGTACACGGTCGGCCGGGGAGTAGCCGGCGGTCAAAATCTGATCTAACGCGTCCGTCATCCCGAGATCCAAAAACGGTTTTGCGCCGTCAGACGCCCCTGATCCGTCTGAGAGAAGGCCACGATTCGGGAAAACCTGCAAGGACATTAAAGTTAACCAAAGCCTAACGCACTTCGTTGCTGCAGCTTCGAACCGCCGGGCTTCAGCTTCGGACGGCCGGCTTGCCTTCGCAAACCGCCCGCTGTTGGCTGCAGCCAACACAGTCCCGGGGTCGAAGTTTCGGTCGTTCAGGCACTGACGGCGGGACGCTACGGCTTGGTTTGCGGTCATGGGGCCTCAATTCTTTCGCGGTGGAGCGCACCGAACAAAGCCGTGCGCGGATTCATGGGCGTCCTTCGACCCGAGGGAAGCCGGGCTACGCTAGCGGAGATCATCACTGGACGGATTGGCGTTCGGCCCAGCCGGTTCCTCTTGGAAAGCGCGACCCTGGTGCACAGCCCTCTTGGTTCAGGCCTATTCACATCATCTCCAAACGGTATGGTCTCCGGCCGGGGACGATTCCTGCTGTTAAGGCCCCAGAAAGGTATTTCTAGTTTCATTTGCGCTGATGTCTAGCGAGAATCGCCGGGGACGGCGATGATGCCCGCTGCGTGTCATGGCCCGCGCCTGCGAGGGGCTGGCAAATCCAACTACGGCGGGGCCATTTGTCCTCTGCCTCACCCTGATGGACGACAATGGTTTCTCGTCGCGTCGATATGGGTCAGCGGGTCAGCTCCCCGGCCGGACAGTTGCTTGCTTCAGTGTTCCGCGACGAGTTAGGCCGGCCGGGCCTGACCAAAAGCGGATTCTGTCAGACTGTCGGGGTCACGCCGCAGTACCTCAACTTAATGCTCGCGGGTGCCGGTAACCCATCGCTGGTTACGCTGGAGACCATGATGCGGGGTCTCGACCGAATCGTTGCTTTTCCTCGATCCAAGCCGGCGGGGGAGGGGGCCAAACTCGATTCGAGTCTGAGATCGCCGATCGTTCAGCGACTGGCTTCGCTGATGCGCGAGGAACTCGAAGCAACAGGGGAGACCCAGGTTGAACTCGCGAGGCGTGCGAACGTGAGCCGCTTCTACATCAAGAAAACCATTCAGGGTCTCGCAAACCCTTCGCTCCTGAGCCTGGAGATCATGCTGAAGGGCATAGGTCGGACGATCGTTTTCCCAAAGGCTGACGCAGGGGTCCTGCCCGACAACAACAGTCTCGAAGGCCACCCGGCTTCCGGAAATCTCCACAAGCGCCATGCAGGTGGGCGCCCGCGACGATCCAAATTGAAGCCGAGTGTCGGCACACTGAAGGAGGGCTCCTGAGATCCATCTAACCTCGGTCGACATCTGATCGGCGTGGCTTGCAGGAGGTGGCGTTGAATTCCACCGCTCGGCCTGCCGCAACCATCAAGGCGGCGAATCGATCGAAGCGAAACGATTCAAGTTCTGCGTTGGACGTGATGCTCTGTGCATGGAACCATCCAGGGATGACCGATGGCTATTCTTCCCTTGACAGTCGCCTTCAAATCCTGGTGCTCGACCGTCGGGATGATAGCTTGAACATGGCTCGGTACTACGTGCTCTCCGTCCAACAAACGGTGTTCGGCGAGAGCGCGCTTGTCCGGGAGTGGGGCCGGATAGATGCACGCGGCCGTCGACGGCTTGATGTCTACGGCAGCGACGCGGAAGCGGGAGAAGCGCTGGACGCGTGGCTCGCGCGGAAGGTCCGCCGGGGTTACCGGCTTCGACCTTAACGAAGGACCAATAGCCGATGAGGCGCTTCGGATGGTGGGCTCAAGCACCGCGAAGGCTTATGCGGCCCGTCGTTGCAGGAGCAGAGCTGGGGCCCCTGAGGCAGGCCGCAGATCGCAGCGGAGCCCGCTGGGCCTCGGGCCACGACCGCGGTTAGCATTGCCGCGAGGACCGCGTCGACCATAGGCCAGTGATCGCAAGTCCGCAGGCACCGGTCGAGCCGGCTGTACGCGGCGCACGTTTGGATCTTGAGCTCGCCCCTTGTTGCGCGGGCACCGCCGCGAGCCGATCCGATTCGATCCTTGCGATGTCCTCCGACCGATCACTGACCAAGGGGGAAGGGGGTCCGCCTTGGCATCGCGACCCCGACTGGAAACTCAACCCCCTCCAATTTGGCACTCATCCACGCCGCGGGCCAGCTTGGGGTTGGCGCTCAAAACGCGCTGGCAGCCTCTGCCGCGAAGCATTATGAAGGACGCGGGCAGTACGCGCTGCCCTGGGGCGTGGAAACCCCGAACTTAGCGGTTTGGTGCCGGCCGTGACGGCACCGGACTCCTTGACCATAAGGTCGGGGAGCCTGCGACGTATGTCCAGGCGCCCCGGTGCTAAAGGTCGTAGGGACCGTCTGAGTTCGGTTTTCCAACTCCCCGACTATGGGGTCAGGGCTTGTTTGCGGGGGCGCACCGCAGACACAAGCTCCATCCATGGCGAGGATCTTTGGCGAAATCAGGCGCAACTCGAGCAGCCGAGTCAGGCTCTGAACCCGGCCGTCCTGCAAGGCACGGTCTGCGTCCGACACTGTCGACAGCTTGCAATGATATCGTCCCGCAAGAGAAAGCTGTCACTGAGCGTGACAGGCCCGATCTCAAGGCTCGCACGATCGAAGCGCACCGCGAATTTCTGCTCGCGCTGATCGAACTCGAGCGGCGTGAGTATGAGTGGGGACGGGTCTTGGCCGGCTACGATAGAAAGGAATGCCACAATGCGAGCCCTGCGGCTTGCGTCGACGCAAAGATCTACAAGGACCGTTGCTATAGCACGTTCATGGAGCTCGCCGGACAGCTGGGCTTCTTCCCAGACGGGCATGGCATCAGGCTGCCGAGGCGGCCCTATATCCGGCAGCGGCGGTCGTGACGAGCGCGACTGCTCACCGTAGACCTCGCATGCCGCTGATGGACTCCGCTGGCTCTTCGAACAAGACCGGACTTTCTTCAAGTGTCAGGCGGAACTCGCCGATACCTGCCGCGACCACGAACATGATGCCGGTGAACGTCCGAGGATCGTAGTCCTGCACCAAGCCGGCGGCGATGACTGGACGAAACACCCGAAGGTTGTCGGCGAATTCCTGGGGCGACCGCAGCGGCGCGGAATACCCGCCTGGTCCATCGTTGCCAATAAACACGGCGTCTCCGGCCATCATAGGAGTTCGCTCCCGCTGCGCGGTCCACAGCGCTTTTGCTGGTCGCAGCAGGGCGTGATCGTCGAAGTGGGCGATGTGATCATCGCCCACTTCGATCTGGTCGATGGTATCGCAGCCTATGAGGCGGCAGCATTCGCCGTGGAACGCGTTCGCATCGATTGTCTCGAGGCGGAGCGTCGCTGCCTGGGCATCGAGGTAATAGACGATCATCGGGAAGCCTGAACAGGTCTCGCTCGGGGCGTCTGGAACTTGAGTCGGTCCATGGCACTCGGCCCAGCCCGGTTCAGCCTTGATCCGGGTACCGTTCGTAATCGCGAACGGGTCGGCATCCGGAATGGGGCGACCCCGATGGACCAAGCCGACAAATGCGAGTGGGTGAGATCTTCGCCGAATCCTTGGCAGGATCGAACCCGAGTTATCATGCAGCCTTGTCGGCCCGCATGTGATCCTGGATCATAGCCGACGCCCCAAGGCGGGCGTTGAGGCGGCCCGACACCTCGGTCGTCGCATCCCAGATCCCCACGACGAGGTCGCCGACCTCCGGACGGGACCTGGCGAGAACCGCCGGCGACCAGCCAATGCGGGCGTAAACGCGCGTCATTCGGGAGTCGTAGAGGCCGATCACCTGCTCGATCCCCGACGAGATGCAGAGATCGCAGAGCCCCGCCAGAAGCTCAGTCGAGGTCAGGCCCGACAGGCGGGGATCGTTTTCTCGATTGTCGTCACTCGGCGGATGAACGCAGAAGCGCGTGCACTCCCAGGCTGTCGGACTTTCCATGTCCACAGGTTCATCAAAAAAGCCCGCGAACTCGGCTTTCAGCATCGTCGGGCCCGTGGTGGGCAAGATGCGCAACGAACCTGTGGCGCGGCCAGCCTGATCGAGGGCCAGGAGGTAGACTGGATCTTCCACCTCGTCATAGCGGTCGATCTCCCAGCCATCGCGAACCTTCACGGCCCAGCCGAGCCGGTCATGGAAGTGGCGGGCACGCGCCCGATACATGACGTCGAAGAGCGCCGGACAGGCATTCCGGTCGGCTTTGGTCAGGATCTTGATCATGGGGCTCACTCCTGACCTCAACATCGGAGCGCGCCTCGATCATCCCAATCCGTTGAATTCGATAGATTGACACGGGCCGGGCCGTGTTGCAGGCGCCGGACTGCTCAGGGCTGCGCCGGGTGAAAGCGCGGCTTGATCAGCTCCAACGCTGTCGCGGTGGCGATCGCGTGCGCGGTGTTGGGCGCCTGAAGCTTATGGCGTGCCGACCGCAGATAGAGACGGACGGAAACGTCCGCGAGACCGAGCCGGTCGGCGACCTGCTTCACCACCCATCCTTGAGCGAGGGCCTGCAAGCACTCGAGTTCACGGCGCGAAAGCGGGCGTGTCGGAACCCCCGCATGAAAACCGCCAAGCGCGACCGCTCGGTCATGCACAAAATGCCCGAGCGTCTGGAGATCCCGGAAATAGCTGACGCGCTGTTCCCGCCAGTCGGAATCGGTGGCATTCGACGTGGCCGTGAAAAGCGCCCGCTCTCCGGCCGGTCCCCGGATGGGCATCGTGATGCCCTGCCGGCCGACTCCGAACTTTTCGGCTTCGGAAAAGAAGCGACGGGCCGGCAACGATGAGTGGTCGACATCACCCCAGTCCAGCGGCAGAAAACCCCGGACTCCGCCGCTGACGACGGGGTCGATCCTGAAATAGTCCCGCTGCTTGTAGAGCCGAACCCATTCCGCGTCGTAAGTCAAAAGGAGGATGGGGTTCTCGGTCGAGAAAGGCGGAAGGTGGATCGCGTGGTAGACAAGGTTTGCGAGACCATACAGGCGACGCAGACAGTACAGAACTCTGGTCAACTCATCTATGGTCGATGCAGCAGCGACGGCTGCCAAACCAGACTCGAATCGGTCCTGCGTCACCATCGCGAATACGCCTGATCACGTCATGCGGGAGCCGCCTTGTAAAGACGGCGCGCCTGCTGATGAACCAGACCTGACTGAGTTTCGGCGAAAGCGCTCGAAGCTCGAGCACAGCATCGTCGCCCGGCAGGCGGAGAGGCAGTGTAGCGGTCAACGAGCGTCGAATTCGCGGTCGCGCTCGGATGCGAGGTGCCAGCCTCCGCCTGCTCGGTCGAGGGTGAAAACCATCGTTGCGCGGCCGAGAAGCCCGTAGCTTTGATCCATCACGTCGGTATGGCACGTGACGGCTTCCAGATGGTGACTGATGGTTGTTCTCGGCCAAGAGCCATCCGGCGCGCAGGCGAACATCGTAAATAGGTCGGCATCCGGTCGGGCGAGATCGCGCCGAACGCCGGGAAGACGGCGCGGTAACCGTCCCGCTTGATGGCGGCCTCCACGGCAGCCTGCGCTTCGTTCTGGGCAGGATGTGCGCCGGCATGGGTCAGGAAGGGCGCTGCCTCGACGGCGTCGACGTAGGGACCGCTCCGAACGGAGCCGTCCGCGCAAGCCGAGAGACTTACAGCCACCAGGACGAAAGGCAAGACGGATATGAACCTCATGGAGCTGCCCCTACGTGGGCGCGATACACCCACGGCATCTCGAACTGGCTGTGCCAGATGCCTTGAAAGGTTCGGCGAGCCATGGCGTCGAGCTGGTTGTACTCAGCCGGCGTCGGTACTTCGGGATCGTGGGTGGTAATGGCGAGGCCCTGGGCGATCATGGCCGCGGCAATATCCGGCTGATGGGCGGTCGCGCAGCGCGCGAGCGTAACGCCGGGCAGAGCACGCAGACGATCGCACAACACCCACTGACCGAGGGTGGCCTGCGTGAGCCAACTGGTCGAAACGACGCCGCAGGGCCAAGGCTGCCCGGCAAGCTCAGCATGTTGATCCAGGGTACAAACGTCGATCGCGAAGAGGCGAAAGGTTTCGTCGTTTTGGAGATCCGCAAATGTTCGGCCGTCGATGACGCGAACCTTCATGGGCGGCGTGACCTTGAGAAGGGCAGGGGGCATTGCGGCGGGATCGACCAGTACCGGCGTCGTTCGTTGCGCGTGAGCCGGAACCGCCAGAGCGAAGAGAGCCAGAGCGGGAGCTGCGGCTCTCGCGCTCACGGGTTTTCGCTCCGTCCTTCGCATTTGCGCTTCAGCAGATTGAAGGCTTCGGAAACGACGTTGATGGTGTAGGCTTTGTCCTGGTCCTGACCATACGAGCCTTCTTCAACCCGGGCCTCGACATGGACGAGGTCTCCGACCTCGACATTTTCGGCCGCCCATTTGGCCTGGTGGGCGTCGAGCAGGGTGACTGGAACGTAGCTCGCACGTTCCTGACGCTCGCCGTTCGAGGTCCAGCTTCGGTTGGTCGTGACCGTAACCTTGGTGGCTTTTTGGAAGGGTTTGATGCTCGCGACGTGGCCGATCAACGTGAGACGATTGGTGGTTCTCATGGCGCTCCCCCGAACGGGTCGAAACCGAGTAGGCATCTCTAGTTTCACAGCGCGGCTACTTCAAGAGCCGAATCGTGGAATTGAGCATTGGCCGCAAAGTGCGGTGTACCAGCCGACGTTCGATCGGGTGGTCGGGGCAAGATGCGCGCGACCAGGTAGCACAATAGCTGCGAGTATGTTGCCGCTACCTATTCGTAAGCGCACGAAGCCCCGCTCCGGATGGAGCGGGGCTAGGTAGGGCGGTTTCGGTCAGTCGCCGTTGCGGCGGGACCAGATGAGGCTGTAGCTACCCTCGTCCTCGCCCTCGACCAGGGTGGCGTAGATGGGAGCCGGGAAGCTCGGGTCGTCGAGCTTGACCGAGCAGTAGGAGCGGCCTTCGTTGGAGGTCTTCTTCCAGGCCGCCCCGAACTCGATCGAGCCGGCGAAGATGCGGTAGTCGGGAGCCTTGTCGCTGCCCTTGTCGGCCGCCTTGATGGTGGCCTTTGCGTTGATGCTGAGGGTCTTGACCGAGCCCGTGAAGGTGTCGCCCGACTTGGTGAAGGTGCCGATGGTCGCCATGGTGGAGTCTCCTGTCTGTCTACCGGACCGCGTCCATCGCGGCCTCGATGGCGATCCACGGTCCGGAGGCGATCGACGACGCACCCGTAAGCGGGCCGAAGCGCAGCGGAGGACGGCGGCCGGCAGCTTTCTTGCCTCGCGAGGAATGGCGCTTGCGCCAGGGGAAGAAAGTTGACGGCCGCCGTTGCGGCAAGGCGAGCCAGGCGAAGCCGACCTTCGGCCAGATCAAGCCACGAGAGGTCGTGTGGGACGCGCTCCCGAACAGCCCGGGAGACGCGGTGGTGACAGGCTCCGCCCGCCGAAAAGGGACACCCAGGCTCGGCCGACAGCACCCTCTCAACGCAGGCCCGAGCATACAGCCGACATGGCAGCGACTTCGCCTGTCGGCGTCCGTCTCTTCGCTGCCCGTAGGGGCGGCTTGGAAGAAGACCTCCCGAGCGGGGCTGCACGACGCTGGACGAAGCGTACCTGCTGCCATCGGCCTCAAACCCGGCCGCGTCGTGGGCACGCGCGTCAGCACCGCCCTGTTGGCCGGCAGCGGGCGACACTGACGTCCGTCCGCGTCCCGCTCCGCCCGGAGCGAGCGTTCGCTCGCGCCTTCTCGCGTCAGGGATCGAGCCCGTCAGGGACGAAACGGCGAAGCCGGTTCGAGCGAAGCCGAAGAGCCCGGCCCGAAGGGCGACGCCAAACTCTCGTGTTCACTCATGGAAAGGCCGGATGCGAAACAAGTTGCGATCATCAGACACGCCTAAGCTGATCGCAAGCCGCTTCTTCGACGCACTGAATGACCGCCCCCGACCCAACTCGGCCCTTCACGGAGCCGGATGTCAGCTAAACCTTTCTGCATCAGGAAATCCGCTCAGCCCGAATTCCCGCTCTACCAACCGATAGTCTCGTCGGAGCCGCCAAACCGCTCCGGTCGACTTTTGTAATGTGGAAGGCCGTCGATTACCGGCCGGATCGCGAACTGGCATTGCATATGGAAGGTGGGTTTAAATCGCTCCGGCGGCAGTAAGTAGCCGTTTATCCCCCGGAATTGCGAATTCAAAATGTCGATAAACAGGCGGGTACCGCAGTCGCGGCAGGTGAAGCGAGGATTTCGCTTCAGTTTCCAGGTCATCGGATCGCCGCGGGTCACCTTTACTACATTTGCGGCGTAGACCGACTCAGGCGCGTAGGCGCCCCCGTGGACCACTTGACAGTCATCGCAATGGCAAAAGAACTGAGATATCGGTTCACCCATAATTTCCATCTCCACTGCTCCGCAGCGACATTCGATCTTGGTCATTGATCTCTCCATCACGTTGAATATAGAGAAGCAAGCGGCTGAAGCCGCCTCCAACCGTATTCTTTATCCCGTCCTCTCAATCAGTTTTTCTACCTGTCTGCAAGGATTTTGCACCAAACCTGAACCGGTAAAAATCTTGCTATTTCCCCTGCAGAAAGCTGGTGCGGGATACTGTCGTGGGGCACACTCGAAGCAGACCGTGGTGCCTCCTCGTTGAGGTCCGCCCTCCACCGACCCGGCCATTCCGTATATCCGTGTCAAGCGTGTTGTGCCGAGTGCCGACGAAAAGGCGCTCACGCGCCGCCTCCCTTGCGGAAGTCGAACAGCGGGATGCCGAGCTTGCGGGCCTTGTCGGCCAGGTTGTCGGAGATGCCGCTGCCCGGGAAGACGATGATGCCGATCGGCATGGTATCGAGCAGGGCGTCGTTGCGCTTGAACGGTGCGGCTTTGGCATGCCGGGTCCAATCGGGCTTGAAGGCGATCTGTTGGACCTTGCGGGTGTCGGCCCACTTCGCGGCGATGAGTTCCGCGCCCTTTGGGCTGCCCCCGTGTAGCAGCACCATGTCGGCGTGCTTGGCGTGGACCTTGTCGAGGGCGTCCCAGATGCGGCGATGGTCGTTGCACTCCATGCCGCCCGTGAATGCGATCTTGGCGCCCTTGGGGATCAGCACCTCCGTTTCGGCCCGGCGCTTGGCGGAGATGAAGTCGCGGCTGTCGATCATCGCCGCGGTCATGGCCTTGCGGTTGGCGAGCGAGCCGGCGTGGGGCTTCCAGGTGGTGCCGGTGTGCAGCTCGAAGAGGTCGCCAGCCTGGTCGCGCATGGCCTCATAGGTGTCGCGGCGGTCGATGCGGTCCTGCCCTTCGACGAGGAGGCGCTCCAGTTCCACCGATTTGATCTCCGAGCCGTCCTGCTCGCGCTGACTGCGTTTCTGGGCGTCCTCGTTGTCGTCGAGGTCGCGCTGCGCTTTCCCGGCCTGGCGATGGAAGACGTTGACCGTGGACCAGAGGAGCTGTTCGAGGTCGGGTTCGAGCGGCGTGTCGGTAAAGGTGGAGACCAGGGCGTCGAAGACGTCGGCCAGCGCGCCCTGGAGGGTGAGCGGCTCGGGCATGGGCCGGGGATCGTGCTCGCCCCGGCCAGGATGGTAGCCGTGGAGTTCGAGTTGGTCGACGATGTGGGCGGTAGGGCTGCTGGCGTGCGGGGGCTGGTAATCGTGGCTATCGCGCTCGGTCGTCATCGGGGTCGTCCATCTTAGGCTGAAGCCGCGCCCATCGCGGCCTTCGTGGCGTTTCCGTTGCCGGGAGCGGGACGGGCTTGCACCGCGGGCTCTCGCCCGAGCGGCCGAAGCGCAGCGGAGGACGGCGGAGGGCGGCTTTCTTGTTTCGCGAGGAATGACGCGCTTGCCCCGGGGTCCCCACGCGACCTGTCGTGTGGGGTGGGCAGCGTCAGGGGAAGAAAGCCGACCGCAGCCGTTGCCGGCCCGGGCGGCTTCCGGCCGAAATCGCCCTCTCAGAAGGCCGTGGGCGGCGGCCTCTCGTCGGACCAGGACAGACGCGGTGACCATGCGCGCGTCACCCACGGCGTGAACGAGCCTGCGTTCAGCCCACCATCGCCTCCGGGCGTCGACCAATCAGGAACCGCCTTACGTCCTCCGGGGCGAGCTGCATCTGAAGCGCATCGATCAGCGCCTCCGGCCCCCGGCGTCGCAGGTCCTCGTTGAAGTCGCCCAAGGTCGGCACGAGTTCGCAGAGCTCGATCCCGC
>JAABUJ010006784.1_pt1 | contig 10916 bp, 8 predicted proteins | sample 5559131 | NCBI WGS metagenome assembly JAABUJ01 (sample SAMN10711875, study PRJNA513366) | rock metagenome | isolation source: Antarctica rocks | place: Antarctica: Victoria Land, Mt New Zealand nord | collected 2016-01-07 | reverse complement strand
CCATTTTCCCCAAGGTCAAGTCGTTCGATCGTCAGTGCTCGCACCAATGCTCACGATTCAATATGATACCAGTGTGGTCGTTGAGACATCAACCGCGCTTGATGTTCACGTTCCCTCGAATACGGAGACACTTTTCAAGTGCTGACATTCTTCTCAGGTCGGACTTTCCCAAGCCCCAGATCACTGGACCTTCAGATAGCCGTATGCCAGCTGGCAGTCGAAGTGCTAACCAAGCTCCCCAAGGGGATACGAAAGAGGCAAGCCGTCAAGGCATCGAAGCTATCACAACTAGCACGATCGAAGGTGGACGGCTCAGATGCAGAGGCCACGGAAGGCCTGTGGGAAGTCATTGGAGGGATAGAGGAGATGAATATCTGAAGATGGGTCAGTTGCATTGACCATCATGTGCATAGGATTAGCCAAGGATAAAGGCATTCGAGCCGTGGGTATCCGCTCATCTTCTGTAATGAGGCTGCATTCTCCCAGAGGATTCCCGATCGCTTCGTGTGTGGTAATGCTGGCAGCCTTCCCATTCCACTGTTTACTGCCAGGCGCCCGCTTAAAAAATCCATTCCAAGCGTTAGACCTCCTTAACCCGCTTCCTGTCCCTCTCGTCCATACCATTCCCCGCGACCACCGTTGACCCCACACCATCCTCATCCTCCTCGTCCTCAATGACCTTCCTCTTCGCCCTCTCTCTCCTCTGCCCACTCCCCTCCTCCGTCCCGTTCTCCATCCCCTCCGCCTTCATCGCCCTCTCCGCCAAGCCCCTCAACAACCGCTCATAATCGCCCACCACCTCCCCCACCGTCTGCTCCACCTTATCGATCCGTTCCGTCCGATCCAGCTGCATCAGCACATCCCTATTCTTCTTGTACACCCTTTGCTTCACCAGCAGCCGCCAATAGTAGAACTTCCTATCATTTTCATTCTTCGTCTTAGCCCGTTGCGTGAGGCGCGCCGTCCCCGCCTGCCGTGCATGCGGTGCGATCTGGCTGAGGAGATGCATCTCCACAAGGCGATAGAACTGGCGGGGGGCGAGTTTGTTTTTCTTGCGTAGTGATTCGAGGAGCGGCATATCGAGGAGTTTGTTGGTCGGTACGCGCACGCCGATGCGCTTGGAGGTGAGTTTCGGGTCGAGGTTGATGGAGAGGACGATTTTGTCGAGGGTGTTATTGGCGAGTAGTCGTGTGTAGTCGCAGTAGTCGCGCAGGTCGTCGAACGCCTCGTTGGGGTCTTCGACGGTGATTTCGGTGCATGTTGGGGAGGCGAGGAAGGTCTTGGTCATAGCGGCGTAGAGGTAGGAGCCATGGCTGTAATGTTGATGAGAGGGGAGGATGAGGAATTGAGAGATGCGGGCGCGGTATGGAAGGGAGGAAGGTGATATCGGAGTTGTGGGAGGGAGGGAAAAGTTGTGAAGAGATTGCTTGGCTTTGGAGTCTTTGGGTTTGTCGGTGGGGGCGTAGGTTAGGAAGCGATAAGAGGTGGAGTAGCCGACTATTGAGTATCGAGACGCTTTGGGAGATGGTAGCGTCGAGAGCTTTTCGTAACTAAGCTTTGTTAAGATTTGCAGCCTCTAATCGTTAGACTGAGCACTTACACGAAGAAAACCCGCCAGCGATCAAGCGTCCATTCAGCATCGTCTAGGCTTAGTGGTGTGCCACCTTCAATGAAGAACGATACGAGGATTTGCATTCGTTCGATAATCGCTTGGACAGCAGGATCTGTTAATTCCCCACCCCATATCTTGAAATGACGCCCTCTGCTAGAGTAGCTTTCCAGCAGCTCCCCTGGTGGTTTGAAGTCTTTCGCCGAAGGGTCATCTTGCACGGATGCGTTGAAGTTGGCGATCTTAGTGAATGATACTACGGAGGTAGAACATCAGAATTCTGGAACAACACGATACATAATCTCACTCACTTTCCGGCGTCCAATCCTTCAATGTACCTTCGAGGTCCGAAGCCTTTGTGTCTCCTACTGCTTTGAATTTCTTGTCATAGGTGATTTGGATGTTTGGGCGCAAGTCATGGGCCGCCAATCGTAGGTTAATCTTCAGCCCTTGATAACCAAAGATTCGCTCCTCGTCGCCGAAGATGGGGTATGTGAAGCGCGGGTGAAATGAAGAAACGGTTGGGGGTGAATCGTTGCCAGCTCGGACTATGGATATTTGGACGGCTTCATTTGCATCGCTTGACCCTGCATGGCATCAGCATTTGCGCAATCATCTGGTGTGGGGAAACTCACATTCTTCGTGGTCTGCCATTATCTGACTGCTGTCGCTCGGCTTTATCAGGTGAAGCCTGGAGGTCTAGAAACGTTGCAGCTGGTAAGACCGTCACGTCGCGAACCGCGATCCACTTTAGAGCCCTGCCGCGCTAGAAATAAGATTGATTGCCGGCTTGGCACCCTTGGTGGTATCAAGGGTAGTGATGGTTATTTACCGGTAAGGAACGATCTCTGACCGTAATTACCGTAAATGAGGAGAAATCCGACCTGTATGTGTAAATGACGCGCTAGTTGAATAAACCTCGAATAATGCTCTATTTGAGTTAGCGTCTTCCTATTACGATTAGCGCAAACGCGCTCATCGTTTTACCTTCGCGAAGATATCTTCTTTTTTATCTTAATCGCACTATTTTATCTCGATTTTACATTTAAACTAACGATAACATGCTTTCTAAAGCAGATACGACGCTCTAAGCAATCTTTATTGTTTATTCTAGACAATCAAGCGAATTATTTGACTTCGTTCAATGCAAATATTGCGATAAAGAAAAGACAACAATTAATGCATTTAGAATGAGATCTTATCTTAATAAATATAGAGTCTACATCGATTATTCGTCTATCGTCTTAAATAACATCGTCGTCAACATTAAACGAGAGAATCTTCGACGAAGTCAAAGTCTTACTTCTTCGTCTTTAGAATTAGGCAATTCGATTGTTAATACTTCTTTATCTTTATTGACGCAATCGATGCTTCGCTATTCAAATTTTAGCAAATTAAATCAATAGAAGATAGACGAACTCGCGACGATAACTATATATTGCACGAACAACAAGATTAGCCTATTTAAACATTACATATAACGACGATTTCTTCTCAAATTGAACTTAGTCTATCGAGTAACGTCTCGTGCTCTTATTTCGAGACAATTATTAATCTTCGCATACGAAAAGATAAAGAAAGAGATTCTATCTTTGATGCAAAGCAACAATTGCATTAACTTTATTACTAATAATTTCGATAATATTAATTAGCAAAGAATTACAAATCTATCTTGTAGCATTAACAACAACTTCTATTATCTATGCAACGAGAATATATTAGACGTCAAGCATAATACTTAGCTTCTAACGTTCTAAATTAATAATAAGATACTTTATTATTGCGATAAACAATCTCTTAAAATCAACTTTTACGTTATCAATATCGAAAACAAGATGCGAGCTATTTATGCTATACTAAGCTCTTCGAACGACTTCAAACACGTCTTTTAAATATTTTGCGACAATTACGATCTTCAATTACTAATGCGCAATATTGTAGAACTTTCGTAATTTGCAAAGATCTTTAAGAGCGTCTTTACAATAGTAAATTACTTTTATAGAAGCGACAAACAAATAACAATGTTTCGACAATATTAAATGCGCGAGTATAAACAACATTATTCGATTATATTGTTCATAATAATTCGTTAAGAGACTTAGATAAGTATTCTAGTCAAAAGCTCTAATTTTAATCGAATTTAATACTAATTCGTAACGCGTTTGCAAATCGACTCGATTGTCTCTTTGCTTCGTAACAAAATCGTCTTAAAGATTTATGCTATTAACGATATTAAAGACTTAAATACTAGCGAGCTTATTAAAGCTCAATTGCTTGATTATCGCTTTTGAAACAATCTTAAGAACGTAAAAAAGATGTTGCAACTTATTTACGAACAACAAAAAATGTTTGAGTCTAATCGAACACATTTAGACTATGTAATCAATAAATAAAAGAAGATTGAGCGACATCTACGACAATTTTATAGTCGTATAAACTACTCTTATGCGAACAAGATACGAACAATATTTACATCTCGATTAAACGCAAAGAGCGATACTATTTATCTTTGAAACGATCGATTTAATAAGCGAATAATTGACATACATTTAATCGCTTATTATTTTGATTCGATCAATTAACACATTGTCGCTATTACGATTATGCACTAATGTAGATCAAATCTAGGCTAGATTAGTTCTAGCTCGTCGCTAGTTCTATTGGTACTAGCGTGCTCGCGATCGCGCACATATCTATTGCGCGATTCTCTCTATATTTACTTCTCATGCTTTTAGTATTAGTTAATACATACTTATATGATTCGCTCTATGTAGGCTCCTAACATTACTAAAAGCATTCAATCACTATACTCGTAGCTTCACGAGATCAAAGAACGAAGTAACTCGACAAAACGATTAAATGAGCTCGCAACAAGTCGAGATCTATGATAAGCTTAAAGCTTTCATCTAAACACTTTCGTTAATTACTTTATTTACACATACAATGGCGAAGCGATTTCTAAAACGAGTTTAGAAGATTGTCGATACGCTATTAAAGAAAATCGAAGAACGACGAATGTTCGTTCTACTCTTAAGTGCGTCGAATGAAATCTAGAACGTCAAAAATTCGTCTTGAATCAAAAGCAAGGCTCAATTGAAGCATTGAGTCAAGATCAATTCTAACGTCGTGTTAATATACATTGTAGAGTCTTGCTACGAACGCGATGCAACTCTAAAATGCGTAAAATCATAAAAGATTATAATCGTCGACAAGAAAAAGATCTATAATACGACTCTTAAGATTCAAGATTGTCACAACAAGAGCAAGCAAGAACTAGCAAACATCAAAGAGCAAATAATCTCTTTGCAAGAATTAGCGAATAATTTGAAAAAGAAACTACGTTTTTGTAACGAGAAGATTAATCGATTGTAAGACTCGCTAGCGATTGCTTAGACAAACATAGCACAAGTTTGTTCAAAGGCACGAGCTTCTTTAACGCTATTAACGTTAACAAGCAAACGCTTCGTTAAGTTTCTAAACTCGTCTATTTTCATCGACAATAATGACTCATTTTTCGAGAATTAATCTTTGAAGTTACACGACAAGTTGATCATTAATAAGAATTATTTCGAAATCAATATTGCAAGAGTTGCGTACGTCGTTAAGAGAACTAGCGAAGACGTCGTCGAACACATTAATGCGTATCGAATGAAGAACGCTATCTATTTCAAGATCGTCGACATAGTGATAAAGATTCTAAAGAGCGTATACGAGGATTCGAATCGTCAACGCAACGCACGACAAAAATACCTAGCTCTTAAATAGAGAATTAATCAAGAATTCGCTTCGTTCTTCTTTAAATTTGCACGTTTGAGTCACGAACTAAAATATATCGACGCCATGCTTAGGCAAGATCTCGAGACAAAGATAAATCAAGAATTAAAGAGCATTCTTGTTAACAACTCTCGAGAGTTCGACAATCTAAATCAAATGAAAGACTATCTAATTATCGCGAACAACGTTCGTAGACGCATCAAAATCGATGATGATCGTAAAGACATTTTTAAGAAAAATAAAACAACGAATAAATCTCGTTATACAACGATTGCCTACAACGATAATCGTGCCTCTATTTACTCTTGCACTATTATCACGATTGCAAAACTCATTGTCGCAATTCTTGTTTCAATTATCTCATCTTTAACAAACGTATAGGACTCTAAGGGGGGCAATTGCTTTGTCTATCACAAGCATGAGCACTTAGCGAGAGACTACTCTAATAAGAAGAGTCGAACGACGATGATTAAAGAATTGCAACTAGGCTCTAAATTCAATAAAAACTATGACTTATCGTTAGAAAATTAATCGTTTTCGAACGTGACAAAACGAAGAGCGAAATAGTCGAAATATTCTCTTTAAGCTGGCGCCTCGACTCGTACGATAGAACTTCTCTTATTGTCGATTGTTAACTCATTATTTCTAATGACGACTCTCATGAATACAAGAACAAAGAACTATTGAACATCGAATGTACGACATACAATGTAATCGATAAGATTTTAATAAATATGATCTACGAGAAACTTAATATCGAATCGATTCTTCTAGCGAATTCGCGATCTTTAAGAGCTTACAACGAGCAATTAGCTTTCAATCTTATCACATACGCCATTTACTCTACTTTAATTGTTAATGAATATGTCGAACAAATCTATTCTATGCTTATAGTGTCTTTGAGAAATTATCGCATCATAGTAGACAAACCCTAAATAAATAAGCACGACGTTATTCTTGACATAAAATATGATCAATTGATTTATAAGTCGAATCGCTATTGTTATCTAAAAGCTACGTTCAATGTCAAATTCAAAATTGCCTCTATGTCGACGACTTTAATAATTAAGAAATCTTCTAACTACGTGATTCTTAAGAAGAAAAAGACTTTTAAATTCGAGTTTATCTTTGCTAAGTCAAATAAAGAAACTTAAGACGATGCTTCTATTAACGATCTCGAATCTAAGAAATTCTTAGACATCGCTTAGATATTTGTCGTCGTTTTCTATCAACTTAATAATTGGGTTTATCGTCGTTAAGGCGTACGTTGTTTCTCTTTTACAATAGCGATCATTATCGAAAAGCTAGTTCGCAAACTCATTATCGTCGATCTCGATTACGTAAAACTTAAGGCTCTTATTAAGATAATCTTAGAAAAAATATTCAAGAAATTATCGATTATATATTATGATCTTAAGATTGCCTTTAATCGAGTCAAAATTAACGATCTTTTATCTTATCGCCTTTACGATCACAAGATTTAATTGAAAGACAATGAAAAATTAATGTCAAAAAGTAGAATTTATTAAATGTCGATTCACAAGTTTCTTAAAATTAAGAAATATCTAAAGAAGAATCTTAAGAAAGATTTCATAAATTTTAATTCGATTTTCTTTGCGTTTCTTGTACTATTTGTCGCAAAGCCAAACGAAGAACTTCGTTTCTACGTTGATTATCGCAAGCTCAATGCTCTAACTTGTCGAAATCAATATTCGATTTCTCTAATTAAGAAAACATTAGCTCGTGTTATAAGTTGCAAATATTTGATCAAACTTAATATTATAGTTGCGTTCAATAAGCTTCGCATGCATTCAAATAGCAAGAATTATATTACTTTTGTTATTTCTATAAGAGTCTACAAATATCACGTTCTTTTCTTTGATCTAATTAAATAATCGACGAGCTATTAACACTACATAAACGACGTGCTTTTCGAATATCTTAATGACTTTTGTCAAGTCTATTTAAACGATGTCTTGATCTATAGCAAAATTCTCAAGAAATATATTCGTCACGTTCGATTAGTTTTGCAAAAGCTTATTGACGCAAGTCTACAAGTAAATATTGAGAAGTGCGAGTTTCACATTTAGAAGACTAACTTTTTAGATGTTTTGCTATTAACAAAAGACATACGCATGAATTCTCTTAAAATTCAAGTAATTATAGCATGAGCAATCTCTATCTACCTAAAAAAGATTTAGGTCTTCGTAAATTTTTGTAATTTTTATCGACAATTCATAAGAGAGTTTTTCAAGATAGTTCGCTCAATGCTAAAGCTTACTCTTAAGAATATATCTTTTAATTGATTTGCAATTTGTTAAAAGACTTTCGAACTATTTAAAGAAAACGTTATCATCGCTTTTGTGCTACGTCACTTTGATAAAATTAAACAAGTTGTACTAGAAACTAACTTCTCGAACTATGTTAATGACGAAGTTCTTTCACAATATAATAATAAAGGAAATCTTCATTTCGTAACTTTCTATAGCAAGAATTTGTTATTAGTAGAATGCAATTACGAGATTTACGATAAAGAGTTGCTAGCTATTGTTCGTTGCTTAAAAAGATAACGATTAGATTTAAAGATTATCGATATTTTTATTAAGGTGTTTACGAATTACAAGAACTTGAAATACTTTATAACTAGCAAAAAGCTTACTTGTCGTTAAGCTAAGTAAGTTGAAAAGTTATGAAAGTTTAACTTCAAGATTATGTATTAATTAGACATTCGAAATGCTAAAGCGAATGCCTTAACGCGCAAATCTAATGACTCGTTTACTATTGCGAAAGACGATCGCATTAGATATCAACATTAAACAATTTTAACATTTAATTGTTTCTTAATTAATTGTATTGAGCTCGATGCGAATGTTTCTATCTACGATCGAATTCGAAAGACCAACATAAATAATAAGAAGTATGATTGCTTTCGTCAAATCATCGAAAAGAGCAAACAAACCTTTAATTGAGTTCATTTAGATAGATGCTCTATCAAAGATAAGATTCTTCTCTATCGAAACAAGTTTTGAGTGCCTAGAAATCTTGATCTTTTAATGAAATTAATTCGAGAAGTTTACGATTAATTCTTTAGTGAACATTCTAGAATTCATAGAATTATCGACTTGTTGTGACGAAATTACTATTGATCTTACATGCGACAAGTAGTGGAACAATATATACGCAATTGCTATAACTATCAACGATTTAAGGCTTCTCGCGATAAGTACAACGAACAATTAATTCTTGTCGCCATATCGACGCAACGTTAAACCAATATATCAATGAACTTTATTACTAGATTGTCAAAATTCATGTTACGAGCTTATCAAAGCTATACTAGTGATTTAGGTTCTACGTCTTGATGGCGAAACTACTATCATGTTCGACATGCTCGACGAGCGAGCATTGCGAGCAATCATGTTCACTATGTTCGACGAACGAACATCGCGAACAATTATGTTCGCTATGCTTAACGAACGAACAAGGCGAGCAATTAGTATTTCCTTTGTATATAGGAACTAAAACACGACTCTCTTATAAATTGTATTCAATTTATCTTAAGTTTTAACTTATTGTTACGACTACTAAGTTGCAATTTTTTGTTATCAAGTGATTGCTTGCATTGCCTAAAGACGTCTACAAATCTTTTTAATAACATAACTTTCTCTAATACTTTTTACGAAAGTACTAGCGTAACACTTTGAACACTTTAAGAATGTCTATATTAGGTCAACGCGCTTTTATCTTAAACAATAGCTTAACAACATCACGTCGACCCTCTATTGATAAAGACGACAAAATAACAATTAACAAATCTAACGTCTATCATGAAGATCGTATTGGCCTAAAGGACTAACTTATGTAAATAAATATTTACTTCATCTTTTATCTTGTTCTAGCGAACAAAAAGACAATTTTCGCATTCACATTTCTTAGAGAAAGAGTCTAGCACTAGCTCAAGTCAAACTTACGCAAGTATTTGAAAAATTATGACGAAAACCCTCGTGCAATGTTCACGAACTTCGACAATTTTAAGAGAAAGCTTCGAAGAATCTTCGAAACATTTAACGAGAAACAAATTGCGAAAAAAATGATTTAGCACTTAATTTAATGAATCTTTGCAACAAATTACGCAATTAAATTTCAAAAGTATGCTAATCTTATCAAATAAAACGATGTCGCATTTATGACAATGTTTCGACGAAATCTTAAGAACAATCTCAAGGACAAAATTATGCGCGATGGCAAATTCATTAGCGACATGTTCGACCTTATCGAAATAGTTATCGATCTCGACGACAAATTGTATGAAAGAGCTATGAAAAAGCGATACGATCAATTTCATGAAAGAACAAAAATCTTTTTCGAATCAACGATCAAATATTATTAAGAAGAATTTCGTTCTAATTAGAAGTATAGCAATCTAGACTATCGTGAATTTGCATTTATGAAATTGAATTTTATCTAACGACGCAAAGAGAAAAACTTTAGGAAAAAGCAAGATAACAAATTCTAGAAAACGTGCTATTCATGTGACAAATTGAGCCACTTCGCAAGAGATTGTCGATCACGAAACTTAATAAATCGTCAATAAATCAATGTCATGTTAAGAGAGATACTTAATAGCTAGAACGACATTAGGAAGCAAATCGACATAGAGGCGAACACCCTCGAGACTAAATCGAACGACGACTACTATTTGATAAAAAACCTAAATCAATTATAGAAAGTCCTAGATAAAACATCATTAGACAAGGCACTCGCATTTACGCAAGAAGTCAATTAAGCACTTTAGAAGACTATTAAATCTTATAGCTTAGCTATCGACTTAGACGAAGAGTATAATTGAAAGAACTTTCACAAATACATAAAAAACATTACGAATTATCTTAAGACTTTAGTTAGCTTATCGAAGATTGTGAACGAATGCGAGAAAAAACTAGAAAGCAATGCCACTATAAAAAAGAACATACTTAACATTATTATGAAACAATTGAATCTTATCACGACATACATTATACGACTCGTCACGAACGAAGAACCCAAAATGTTAGCACTTAGACGTGAGAATGCTACTATTGAAGAAGCATACAACTTACACACAAGTCTTAATTGAACAACTTGTTACGACGACTTATGTTGAACTCATCTAAAAGAAAAGAATGAAATTAATTGATTTTCTAGAAAATCAAAGTTAGCAATTCATTAACAAAAGAAAGCTTAGCGCAAACAAACGTTTGAAGCAAAAATCACAACATAGAAGCAAGAAAAAGTTCAAATTTCTTAGTAAAGAGCATATTAAAGAAATGCAATATGTTAGCTCAACAACAACAACTAAACTTAACAACGCACGCACAATATTTTATTACATCAATTAAGATCAATGATCGTCGACTCACTACAATGATCGATTTTGATGCGATAGATAATTTTATGACTAAAGCTCTTGTAGAGAGAAAAGAGTACTTTACTCGAAAGAAGCTTGACGCTTACAATCTAATGATTGTAAATAAAAACTTATTATTCGCAAGAA
>JAABUJ010006780.1_pt1 | contig 10922 bp, 11 predicted proteins | sample 5559131 | NCBI WGS metagenome assembly JAABUJ01 (sample SAMN10711875, study PRJNA513366) | rock metagenome | isolation source: Antarctica rocks | place: Antarctica: Victoria Land, Mt New Zealand nord | collected 2016-01-07 | reverse complement strand
ATCTTTGAGAATCAGTCAATGCTGGGTGACGCCCAGCCAAATGCACACAGAGAATGCCAACTCTCCATGATCCCCACAACACTTGAAATGAAGCCCACACCAGTGTTTAGGGAAAGTCCCACTTAATCAAGTGCCCCGAGCGGAGGTCTTGAGAAATTAAGCTTCAATCTCGGTCCAGTCCTTGTCCGCATCCTTTACGTGTCTTCTAGACGGACGTCCATGCTTGTATAATATATGTACACCCTGTCCCATAGTTCTATAGACTCAACCACGTCATTGGCATGACACCATGCATCTTTCGTACCCTTCCGAGTGCCAACTTAGCTAAATAGACACTTCACCCGTAGATCAGCTGAGCCACCATGGAAAGCACGACTCCAGAGAGCAAGACCAAGGGAATGGCTTCGCGAGACATCGAGGAGGCTTCATACCTGTCTTTGAATGGAAAGCCTGAGTCTAAGGGCCCTGAGGAGACACCTTCAAGCGAAAAACCATAGAACACCCTCTCCAAGCAGCACAAAGAGACGTACTGCTAACAGAAGAGATACATTTTTGGCCCTTGAAAGCCGCTTTCATGCTGAAGGGCCTAATTAAGCTCTTAGGAAGAATGCCATACACAAGGGACTGGGGTCATGTTGCCCCACGGAAACTGACAGAATCATCAAGGCACGGCGGTCTAGCCACACGAGGCAAGCAGATCAGGAGCCTATTCCTTCTTAGGTCGGACCCACAAATTCACACAAATATCACCTAAAGTCACTCACCTCCACTCACATTCTTCCATCCACAAACAAACATCCTTCCATCCGCTTTCCTTACCAATAAGTTACTCTAGCTATCCACCTATCAAGACTCCCGAACACTACCAGCAATCCCATAACAACGATCAAGGTCGGTAGCATCACCTATCACTTTGGATGCAAGCTCACCTCCTTCTCAGTTGGATCACAATGTCTTCGCGTTTGACAGACAAGGAGGCAAAGCTTCTTACAGCCAGCATTGCTAACGTTAATGGCGGTCCGACGGCAATCATGAATTTGGTAATCATCCCGACCGTTGCTTACAGTTCGATACTAAAGATGCTGCCGCAGATCGACTTTTCCAAGGTGTATGAGCCGGCAGGCTACAAAGACATCCGCAACGCCAAGGTCATGTTCGTCCGTCTCATGTCTAAGATCGTCGATGATGGCCTTGAAGGCACCCCGGGCCGTTCCAAGTCAGGTCCTAAGGCCAAGAAAGGATCCGCAGGCGGCGACGAGGACGTGCAGTCGAGTCCCTCAGCTGCAGCTACTCCAGTCAAGCCAAGCAAGAAGCGCAAGGTAGCTAGCGAGCTTGTCGAAGAAGACACGCCGACTAAGCGTGTCCGCTTCGCGCCCAAGGGGGCTGCCGCTGATGGGGAAGAAGTTTGCGCGGACGACAATGGAACTAGTGGTAAGTTTCTTCTACCATCACATTCTATTAATGCGTCATTGACAAGGCCTTGAAGGAAACGAAGCCGAAGCCGCTGGGGTTGCCATGAAGAAGAAGCGTAAGGAGAAGATGCTGTCCACTACCGGAGAAGACAATGTCCTTTGATCGACATGTCGGACCTAGCCTCCTAGCGCTTGCGTAGTCGTCGGGCGTCTGTGCGTAGCTGTGGATGGTGGCTGTCGTTGCTGCTTGTGGGGCTGTAACGATCGATCGTTCTCGTAGTGGTGGAGCAGTCTGGCATTCTAGTAGTGGGTCGTTGATAGCAGTGCAAAGCATTCGAACTGTACAAGAACCTCCAATCGAATAGTAGACGCCTCAGCTGATTGGCTTGCCCATGCAAATTCCCGATGTGACTCGAGGTTCCTAAGAAAATAGCTGCAGGAAGCCATCTTTAGACCCTCAAAGCTTTGAGTTGCGGCTTGTGTGCATGTAGCCACTTCCGCGCTGTTGTTCGCTCTTTTGTCCCTAGAGCAGCCTGCCACAAATCCTTTCACAACTGAGCAACGACAACCCTGCAATTTTCCCGGCCATTTTGGTCAGCTTTTGCTATAATTCTTGACTTGTCCATCAGCTTTCGCAACCCATCAAAGTCATCCACATCTAGTGATTCAGACAGAATTAGTCAGAAAGGTCTCACACCGTCTTGAAGACTTTCCACCACAAGACAATCTGCTACCTCCTGCAGTCATTGTAACTCAGAGTCACAGTGCGGCCAAGCAACAGTCTGACCATCGCCTTAGACCAGATTACTCGACCCACAATAGCTTTCGAGCCAACATGCCTCCAGCATCCAGCGAGTCACAGTTCACCTTCCTCATTTCCTGCATCAGATACTCAAACAACGGCAAGGTTAGCCACATGCGATCTTGCCCCTGCCTCATGGCTAATGCGACTCAAGGTGGACTTTGTCGAGGTGGCTAAGGAATGCGGAATCGTCTCAAAAGGCGCAGCGTAGGCGTCCCACCCTACAAGGCGAGATGGGGCAATATCTTGCAATGGGTATTTTAGTTGAGATAAAGGAGGACTGACATGTTTCACCAGTGCAAAGCGTTACGAACGAATGATGAAAGCCCACGGCATCCATCAAAGCAGTCAGCCCATCCGCGAGACCAGCATAGCATCTCGTCCATCGAAGCGTGCCGGTTCTGACGCTGGAACCAAGAGCAAGAAGCGCAAGCCCAATCAACTCGACGACACGAGCAATACGGATACCGGGGATGACGATGAAGGCCTCCCAAAGATTAAGCCCGAGCCTGTCAAGACGGAGACTGCTGAGACCATAGTCAAGGAAGAGCCTGCTCTTGCCGAGGAGTCCTCGCTCTCTTCCTTGACAAGAAATGTGGAGAATGAACATCAATCAGACGAGACCGGTTTCTTCAACGACTTTGTGCACCCGAGTGCCTTCGACCAACCAGTGTTGCCCGGAGAGTCGGCCTTCGGTGATGGCTTTGAGCTCGAGGGGTATCATGGGCTCGATGGAGTCTCGATCACTGGAAGTGGGAATGGGGATGCCTTTCATGACAGCATCCTTATTGCGGACTAAACCATGAACTGGGCTTCGGAGATGTGCAGAGCTCCTATTCGGCAGGCTATCGTCGGTGGCAGTCTTCTTGTTATTAAGCCAGGAGGTGACCCCCTCAAGTTGGTCGGTTCTTGTTGGTTCAGGAGGCTTAAGGATTTTTCTGCTGATGTATCCTGCTGATTCCTAGCTTGGTTCCGCCATCTTTATACATTTCTGAGACCAACACAGCTAGGCAGAAAGTCAGCACGATCCTCGAACCTCTAGTTCCTCGTTGAGCTTACACTGCAGCCGGAGTGCTGAACTCCATTGCCCCTTGACCGCCATGCTTGCGGGGTACACAGAGGCCCCATCGTTGATGCTAGTGCTTGCTTTCTAGCACACGAGAAGTGCTGAGGAAATGTATACGGTAGGTCTGTCTCCCATATTCTCAGTTTGCGGAGGCATATAGATTCAAGCATTGCTTGGAGGAGCAAAACCAGTGATAGTTTTGACTTTGATCGTGCCGCTACCCGCGCGTCTATCTCGTCTATTCTGCACTAGTAGCCCCCTGTTCGCACATCTTTTGGACATGTCCATCTCAGCTCAGCGGACATAACCAGCGATAACTGGCTTTGCAGTTCGCTCTCAATCTGATGCTCTACGCCATCGCTATATACAGTTTTCCAGATGGCCGAAGTCATACTGCGCGAGTCCGCAGGTATTCTACGGTCTACTAGTGAAGCTCTGGGCATGCTCTATCCCTATGGCTTTAGCACGACTACACATGACAATCCTCTGGCTTGATGTTGTCCATAGTTATAAAGACGAGTTTTCTGAGGCCTCTCCTAGCCATCATGTTCCTCCCAAGCATCTATGGAAGGTTGCAAGGCCTGCGAATTGAAATACCTCTTGCACGAACCGTCGTCAGAGATTGTAGCCGTGACTGTCACCCAATTTACACATAGCCAAAGGTCAGACCAGTGTCAAGCCCGAACCCCTGGACGCTTTGTTTACGCGCCACAGTCACAAAGCCGCCAGTGCCTGAGATGCCGCCCCTTACTATCCATCCAAGGGTTCAACGGAAAGCTGGTGATGTTAGTTTAGGCCATCGGACCGCTTATCTTTCCTTCAGCAATCTTCTTCTACGCTCTTTCAGACCTGACCTAACTTCCTTCACTCTATTTTCAGCCTGCATATGTCGAGCTGATCCGCTGGTCATCAATCTTCTTCCACATCTGCAGGGTCTCCATCTAGCATACAAGAACTCCAGCTCCTTTTTGATTACCAGATCACTTCGCGTCACGAAAATTCCAAGATGCCTGGAATGACATGGGACGGTTAGTTGACCTTCCGCTTTCATCCACTCTATTAGACTGAAGTCTTCACGCGCAGGCGAGGCCAACTCTCAGTTGCTCCTCTCAATTCTTGCAGTTCATGAAGTCAAGGTTGACTTCGATGCTGTCTCGGCCTTGATGGGTCCCAACTGCACTTCGCGTGCAGTTCAAGAACAGCTCAAGAAGCTCAAGAAGATGGCCACTGTGAAGGCGAGCGGTGTAGCGCCGAAAGCTCCTACAACCAAAGTCGGTCAAATCCATCCTATGTGTACTCATTACTGATATATTGTCAGCCTGCTAAATCCGCCAATGTCCCGGCTACCAAAGTCAGTGGCAAGGCCACCAAAGGCAACGGCAAGGCCACCAAAGGCAACGGCAAGGCCACCAAAGGCAACGGCAAGGCCACCAAAGGCAACGGCAAGGCCACCAAAGCTTCTGCTCCCAAGAAGCCCCGCGCCGCCAAAGCCAAGCTCTTGCGTACCGACTCTCCTGAGCCAGAAACCGACAAAGCTACTAACGAAGGCGATCTCTCCGCCGATGACGAGGCCACTTCCAGCACCAACGGTGAAGCTAAAGGAAACATCGACCCCGCCGCTAACCATAAGCTCGCCAAGTCCATCCTCAGCGCCAAGCGCAAAGCCGAGGAGATGGATACCGAGAGCGATGGAAACGTTGCGGTCAAGAAGGAGAAAGTGAAGTCCGAAGGCGAGGGAGAGAATGGCGAGGACGAAGACACCCAGGAGGAAGACGCGGAGCGCCAGGGGGGTCCTCCTAACCAGCAGATGATGTGGGACGAGTTGACCTATGGGATGAATACTGACGGGATGGAATCCATCTAACTCACATCGTCTCTCTAGTCGCATCGTCGTCAGGATATGCAGACTCACAAGGTTTTCATTATACTCGGAGGAGCCTCCGAGTTAGGGATGGATATGCGTTTCATGTGTGCATAGCACAGTGATATTGTCTTTACCGGTTTTCTACATAGCAGCAGCTTGTTCGTTCAGGCCAGCTAGATCCACTCAATTACATAGTGGGTTAATGTTCAATGAAGCAATCTTCATCCTGAAGGAACGGCCATGGCGATTCATCCGGCGTGCCTTGCACCAGCACTTTGACATCGCAGAATTACCCTGACCGACGACTCAGAAAAGTAATACTCCTTTCTCGCAAGCTGAAAGATCTTCCTACGAACTGCACTCGAAGCCTCATTATGAACTAGAATCGAAGATACCCCAGTATTACACCCGTTACACAACAGAATAAACGACTTCTAAACATCAACCTATTATCATGAAACCAATACCCTCTGTGAATGCCACTACACAATCCCCATTCATCCTCCGTCCCTGACCGCTTCACAATTCCAGCACTGTCCCTTACCCTCGACAATGAACCCCCCTTCCACCATAGCCAATCAATGAAGCCCCCATCAATACCGACCTCAAGTGAATAACCCCTTCATGCAGGGTCCCCCAATTCCTAATACCTGTGACTGCTCCTCAACATCAACCATACCTACAAATAGTGTTCCATCTATCCACCATCCGAACCTAACCTCCTAAACACTCCATCTACCTCTCTTTGCCCTGCTCATTCTACATCCAATCTTTCAACATCACCAACATTTGCAGCTTCAACTTGTTACCACTTCACACGACTTGCGCGGCTTTGAGATTGCTTTACAGCTTCCACGATCATCAGGTAGGTCCAAAACCTCACTTCCGTCCATGCACATACCCTGCAAGTGGACAAAGGGTGAAAACATCACTTCATCCTATCCGGGTATCGGTGGCGTTGGGAGTCCTTTCACCAACTCGTCCGCTCGCAGTGGCAACAAGGCGCTGGGCTACCCCTGAGCGTGTGTCGAAGTCTGTGGCAGCCCAACAGCCAGATGCTTGTGCACCTTGTGTCCTGGAAGCTTCAAGTAATTGCGATGCTTTTGATCGAACCCTAAGCATCGTCTGATACTTGAAGTTGCCAGACTGAGTCTGTGTTCCCACAACCCCTGTGCATCCTACTCGTTCACCACAACAACATCGACCATGGCTGGTGCACCTGCGATCAAGACTAGGAGGAGTCTTAACCACGCACGCGAGGCCTTGATGATGCCTGGATCGGGCGTCGTTGGACTTGCAAGTCCCCCTATTTTCGAGGATGTTGGCTGACTGTCACAGCACGCAGGTTTCAAGCGCACGGTCGCCACGAAAGCTAAAGTCAAAGGACCATCCACTCAGAGAACGAGATCTCTCAAAATGGCGAAGCAGCGTAAGCCGCGTCCTGCGACGCGTGCCCTGGTCCGTTGGAGCTGTAAGTCGTTCCTTTTCTTGTCGCCTCCTCTTTCCTGCAAGTACTCCTCAGCATCGCTTCAAGGGAAGTCGCAGCTTGGTCAAGGGCCGCACCACTGTTCCAAGTCAGTGGGAGGTTGTCCTTGCTATTGCTCTATCAAAGTACGAACGAGTCGCGGTATGAAGTCCCGGATGGTAGGACCTCGCTGCCGTTGCTCTGCCACTTTCTTTGGCGTGCTGCTCCTTATTATCAGGGTGTCGCTGCGCTTGGCATCGCCAAAGCCATGCTTTCTAATCTTCTCTTCCTGTATCGGACTCCATGAGTCTCTCTCGCTAACACTTCCAAAGCGACGACGGACCAACGCCTTCTCCTGGCTATCCAGTTTGCCTGTAATCAGGCCGGGGTGAGGCTTCCATTCACGGCGGCCGGCGCACTCGTGGGTCCGTCTGTGACCGAAGGCGCCATTGTACAGCATTTGGCTAAATTGCGTGCTCGACTTCTTGAGGCCGGAGAGAGCGTCCCACCCCTACTGAAGCGCGGTGGGGGCTATGGACCTGCAGCTGGCCCCAGCAATTCGTCCAAAAGCGCAAAAGCCAAAGAAAAAGCCAAGGTCGCCGGGAAGTCATTGAAAGCCGCCACAGAGAGTGACTCAGACGATGACGAAGGATATGAGGATGATGATGCCAAGGATGCCAAAGGCAAAGGAAAAGAGAAAGCTCGACCAAAAGGAAAGAAGCCACAGAGCAAGCCTAGGTCTACTAAGGCTGTTGCTATCAAGAAGGAGAGCGAAGACGAGGGCGGATCTGGATTGTCGGCCAAAGCAAGAGGAAAGCGGCCGCGTAGCGTGCTGGGGGATAATACGGATCACGGGCAAGGCAAGAAGCTGGCGAAGATGGATGGCGACGACACTCCTACCACTCGTCGTGGAAAGTCTGGTTCTGATGACGGTGGTGAAGATGTAGATGAAGACATGCAGGAGGATTGGGAAGAATTCGAGTCCGAGGGCGAAGAGGATGACGACCTAGACACGGCACAGAAAACCGTAGCTGCCGGGGCGCCATTCCTCGAGCAGGATTCCGATCATGAGAGCGAGTACTCTGCTACTTGGTTTAAGCCACAACGACGTGTGGCAAAACTCCGAATTGGTCGTGGTCGTGAAGCAAAGAAGCTGCTGCAAGACTTAGGATATTTCGATCCCCAGGACGAAGACAGCGAAGCCGGGAATGAGTCTGTCTCTCACGAAGAGCCAGCCAAAGTGGCGAAGGATGATAGAGAGTCCGGTGCCGAACGTCATAGCGTGGTTTCCAGCAACGCAATGGGGGCCATTGGTGTTGGAGATGGCTCTGATCAACTCTCAATGTCTCCAGTAGCACGCAATCATTCGCAGTATGACCTTGGCACCTTTGGAACTTCGAGCAACAACGGCGTCTTCGCGAATGACCTTGGTGGTCTCCAGTTTCCGAATGACGCTGCAGTGGCCGGTCCTAGTAACTATCAGTCCATAATGACTGCAGGTACTGATTCCTACCCGTTCAGTACCTTGTATCAAAGCCCAAGCGGTAATCCAACTAATCCTTATGCTTACCACGGATACGGTTTGGACGGATTTCAGCTTGGGTCAAGCTCTTTCAATGGTGGCCAGAATGCAAACAATTTCCCTGCAGGTTTCATGGGCTCGGGTCAGCCTAGGATTAAGAATGAGTCCCGTACTGGCCAAGGTTACCAGGCTTTCGGGGTGCCGCAGCAAGCCAATATCCCAAATACACGCGATTCGTGGCTCTCAGCCACAAACACCAATGTCCATCCAACTCCCAACGATGGGCCAATTGGCGGCTTCGACGGCTATGCTCCGGGAGGTAACTCATACTTCGATTATCCGGCTGCACTGAATACTGGCGATAGTGCTCAAGATCCCTTGGCAGAGTTCACTGGCCTCGATGGCATCGACAGCTTCATGGACGATTACCACTGGACTTTCCCAGAGGTTGGCGGTGGTGGACTATGAGTATGAGAAAGGCGAGATGGCCGACACCGACAGGTGGTTTCAAGAAGCTTAAGATGGGTATCTGAATCGGGTAAGCTTGGCTCTTTACTAACACACAGCTGTCAACGGTATGGTGACATCGGGCTAACCTACATTTAGTCTAAGTCTTTGGGTCTATGGCGATGTGTACTTTGATGGCATCTAGCTTTGATGAGTCTTTCCTGGTCTGTAGTGACTCGGTTCTGCCGATTTACATTGCGAACCAGCTCGTGTCTGGAAGCTTGTGGACTCTTCTCGCGATCCAATGTTGAAGCCAGCAGCTTCTACTATCAGCATAGATATTCTAGAATGCAATCATGCTTATGCCTTGAGCCTTGACTGACAGTCAACAGCTATATTGTTGTTGCTCTCCTTCCGCATGTCGAGTGGTCCTTTTCTTTCCAGGTGCGGTGGCTTCCCTTGCGTGTTCAATGACTGTGCGGACAACCAGCCAGATTGGAGAGCGGTAAGTCATTGAAGATATATATCCAAGGAGTCAGAAGACCTTTGGTCGTTGTTGTATCCTGTATTAGGCAGCTCGAACGGGACTGATAATCTCCCAGCGTCATTATCGCTGCACTGTTGTCCTGATTGTGTTTCCTGATTCCAGCTGGGATGGGGCACAAGTGCTCTCTGTATAAGTGCTCGAAGTTATCTCGAGGGCAGCCAATTGAAGGGTTTCTAAGAGGTGAGCGTCTTTGCCGTGAGTGTTTCGGAGCGTAGGTGGTTGTTTCAAACAAACCTCTCTAACCATGCCTTCAGCGACCTTGGACACTGCAGGGGCTGTTGTTGTAAGACTTCTACAGGCTCTATAGCCAGGCCAACCTGCATAACATTCGACTTTACTTCTAATGGAAGAGTCAGTACGAAGAAAGAAGATGTGAGGGAGGAAGGAGATGGGGACCTTTTAGAAGATGTTTTGGCTGCCAAGCGTGATTCATCAGACCTTCCTTATTCGCGAGCCTTCACCACGTATTCATTATGCATGCTCCTCTGTAATCTCTAGTGCTTGTCGTGCATTCATTGGCAGAAGTATTTCTGAACTTGATTGTTGATTGACGATCGTTCAATGAAGACCGGCAAAGAAGCATAACCTCATTATTACAGACATCATTTTGCATTTGCACGTCACACCTTTCCCGGACTCTATAGGCAGATGCACTTAGCTTTGTATTCTGTTGTGAAGTGTTGTTTCGCGAGAATCTCCAGAGCACATAGGATGAACATCAAAATTCAACTTCTTTGGCCGATTTGATGAGCCACTATTAAAGTTGCTTCAGCTCTACGCTCTTCTTTCCATTCATTCTCTCATTATTATGCAATCCCATATTAAAGTGATCTAGTTGGATCCGGACTTTGTCAAAGAAATAACCAAACAGCAGCTATGAGCTTTTGAAACTTAGCCTCGCTTGATCAAGTTTGCTTCAAGACTACGAGATCGTCTCCATCTTCATCTCCGCTTTATCTTATGAAAGCCAATGGATACCCTTGAGGAGCTTTACCCCATCATCCAGTATATTCTATACTTTCCACCGATTGAGCAAACCCTGTTATCAACACCCCACACGCTCCCCCGTAATACCTAGGATGTCTTGCATCCATCTAGCGTATGGTTCTTGAAAAGCATTCATCATGGATGTGTATTGGCTAAGTGAAGCTCTTCGGTTGTCGTAAACGAATTAAGAGGGTGTTATTTTCCACGAATTTGGGGCACACCGATTTTCGAGTTCATAATTGTTGGAACGTGGTCTGCTTTCCGGCAGGGAATGGGCTAGTGACCCACGTCCCCATACGGCTCCCAAGATCGGCCTAGAAGGTGCGGGAGACGGGATCGTGGGCAAACTTATACCCACCTTAGTAATAAAGATATGCGTTGTCGTATATGTAGAATCTTGCCAAGCCTTCTAGAAACCAGCGCTACTCGGGTAGACCCGGAACCAGACTTGATCTGGCTCATGACTATGCAGCTGTTGCACTTATAGGTGGTGTTGCACTTCCGGGTATACCCGAGTATTAGCGCTTTCACAACGGTTATCGCCCCTTGGCCTTATTTTTAGATCCCCGACCCCAACTTCTGGCAAGATGCTTTTGATCAACTTTCGCATTACTTGATTTATCACTATCAAAATCTTACGTTTGATAGAATGATCTTTGCACTTTTAACAGCATATCTTTGATAGAGTTTAAGTCAACATTAAGAAAGTTATCTGATTGCAAAGTTTTTGTGTTTCAGAAGCGTATCTCAAAAACAAAGATCGACTTGAACTTCTTATATGTCAACGAACTTTGCAGTTTCTATAGCTCT
>JAABUJ010006774.1_pt1 | contig 10925 bp, 8 predicted proteins | sample 5559131 | NCBI WGS metagenome assembly JAABUJ01 (sample SAMN10711875, study PRJNA513366) | rock metagenome | isolation source: Antarctica rocks | place: Antarctica: Victoria Land, Mt New Zealand nord | collected 2016-01-07 | reverse complement strand
AAGCAAGAAGCAAAGAGGCCCTCGACCACGCCATCGAACAACTTATCCCAACCATACGACCGCAAGATGCAGCCGCCTGGTTCAGACTGCCGTTCTCCGCGTTACATCAATAGCTAATTAGCTCTAATACCCCACGAAGTGGCGCCCGCCCGGCGTTAGGGCGCACCTCCGGCAGGATAGTATTTAAACAGGTTCTTAGAGAGTGATCTCGTAGAGGCCATCGTCGCGCTCCCGACGAAGATGTTCTACAACACCGGCATCTCGACGTACCTGTGGGTAGTGACGAACCATAAGCTCCCGCACCGCAAGGGCAAGCTCCAGTTGATCGACGCCTCCGGCTTCTGGCAGCGGATGCGGAAGAGCCTGGGCGACAAGCGCAAGGAACTGAGCCTGGAGCACACATCGACGAGATCACGCGCATCTTCTGCGAGTTCAAAGAAGTTCGGCGCGACGGTGTACCTATTTCGCTCATCTTCCCGAACGAGAGCTTTGGCTATCGGACGATCACGGTTGAGCGGCCCCTGCGCGATGCCGAGGGAAAGGTCGTCTTCGGCACCAAGGGCAAGATGAAGGGAAAGCCGATGCCCGATGCCGACCTCCGCGATACCGAAAACGTTCCGCTCAGCGAGGATGTGGAGGTCTACTTCGAGCGCGAGGTATTACCTCACGCGCCGGACGCCTGGATCGACCATGAGAAGACCAAAGTTGGGTATGAATCCCATTCAACCGGCACTTCTACGTCTTCAAACCGCCACGGGAGCTTGCGGAGATCGACGCCGACCTCAAGGTCGTCACCGACCGTATCCTGACGATGATTGCGGGGTTGAGCGCATGACGGCAAAGCCAAAACGACAAAAGGCCGCGCTGGCGGTGCCGCAGCCCGATTCCGACGGCTTCGCCGAGATCGTTGCATTGATCGCTACGTCTCGGCAAAACGCCTACCGCGCCGTAAACACTGCACTCATCGACCTCTATTGGCAGGTGGGCGAGTATATTAGCCGCAAGATTGAAGCCGCTGAATGGGGCGCGGGGACGGTTGAGAATCTGGCCCGGTTCATCGCCCACTCGCATCCTGGGCTGCTCGGCTTCTCCCGGCCCAACCTTTTCAGAATGAAGCAGTTCTATGAGGCATACAGGGACGGGTCAATTGTCTCGGCACTGCTGAGACAATTGCCATGGACCCATCACCTCATCATTCTCGGTCAAAGCAAGCGGCCGGAAGAGCGCGAGTTCTACGTCCGCATGGCGACGAAGGAGCGCTGGTCAAGCCGCCAGTTGGAACGCCAGTTCGACGCAGCTCTCTTCGAGCGCGTGGTCCTGTCTCCGCCAAAAGTCTCGGCAGCGGTGAGACAAATGCACCCAGAGGCGGTAGACGTTTTCAGGGACGCTTATACCGTCGAGTTTCTTGACTTGCCGCGCGAACACACTGAGAACGACCTTCACCGCGCATTGCTCAGCCGGATGAAGGATTTCCTGCTGGAGCTTGGCCGGGATTTCTGCTTCATTGGCTCGGAATTTCCCGTGCAGGTGGGAACACGCGACTTTGCGCTTGATCTGCTCTTCTTCCATCGTGGCCTCAACTGTCTCGTTGCATTTGAACTCAAGGTGCAACGGTTCGAGCCTGAACATCTCGGCAAGCTGACCTTCTATCTGGAGGCGCTTGACCGCCATGTTCGTAAGCCGCACGAACAGCCTTCGATCGGGCTGCTGCTCTGCGCCAGCAAGGAAGACAAGGTGGTGGAATACGCACTGAGCCGCACGTTGTCGCCCGCGCTCATCGCCAAGTACCAGACGGCGCTTCCCGACAAGAAGCTCCTTCAAGCCAAGCTCCAGGAGCTTTATATGCAGAACACGCGAGAAGGTGAGGCCGAATGAGCTTTCCGCGCTAACCGTGTGCCAACGGCCAAAGCGCTTCGGAAGACCACGCCACTTACAGCCCTGTTCGGCGACATACAGCACCGCATTGAGCACCTGCAGGTTGCTCAGACTAACGTTCCCACGTTGCACCGGCAACGCACTCTTGATCCGCTCATACTGCGCTTCGGTCAGTTCCATCGGTAGAAACAGATTAACAGAAATCTAGCCCCATAGCGTGAACACGCCCTAGCAATAATCTGCTGTCCCTTAGCTATGGGCGCCACAGTCAGCGTCACCTCACGCTCCTCGCCGGGCGCCAGCTTCACTCGGTCGAACGCCACCAGCGTCTTCGGGGCAAACTGGACGCCTTCCGGCTTTTTCGTCGGAGCGTCGAGATACACCTGCGGCACCTGGTCACCCGCGACCGACCCGGTGTTTTTGACCTTCACCTTAACTGTCGCCCCCTATCTGCCGCAGATATCACCTTCAGCCCCGACATTGCGAAGCGCGTGTACGAAAGTCCATAGCCGAACGGATACAGCGGCGCAATCTTCTGGTCGTCAAACCAGCGGTACCCCACCAGCACGCCTTCCGAGTACGTCGTCAGCACACCCGGAGGTCCGTCGGCCATCCTCAGAGCCGGGATGCCCAGCCTCGGAACCCCCGGCAGATACCCTGCCTGGCCCTGGTTGGTCGCCGCGGGCTCCACGTCGCCGCGAATCATACCCATCTTTTCTTCGAGCGTCATCTGCTTCAGCAACTTGTCAACCCGCGTCTCGTCGGCCTTCTCGGCCGGTACAGCCTGCGCGTACAGCGCCATCGCAGGCATAGTCAGGAGAAAGCAAACGGAAGCAAATTGCCGCATGTTGCGTCGCATCGTCATTTCAGAGTTTCCTCACCTTGGCTGGCCCTTACAGCGCCCGATAATTTCTATGCTCAAAAACAGAGCAGATGTCCAGAGATAGCTTTGGTGGTTCGGAGCTTTTGCAGTTCAACACTCTTGGCGCGTCGTTACTTGCGTCGTTACTTGCGTCGAACTTGCACAGCGAAAACCTACATTCGAGCTAGAGCTGTCAGGGGTGTTTGAGCTCCGTGCCGCGACTCGATAGCGATTGCAGTAAGACTTGTGGCACAGAAAGGAACCGCCCTTCATGACGCGGGCGACGCCTTGGGAAGGTCCTTGCGGATTGTGCAAATCTGTAGTGCGGTGGTGATCCACGCTGAACCAGTCGGCGCACCACTCCCATGTATTCCCCGACATGGAAGACAAGCCGAAACCATTGGCAGGAAAGGCGTCGACGGGGCAGGTTCCGCGGAAGCCGTCGTCTCCGGTGTCAGTCTCCGGGAAGACACCTTGCCAGATGTTGCATTGATGGATCCCTCTGGGCCGCAGCTTGTCACCCCAAGGGTAGATCTTTTGCTCGAGGCCACCGCGCGCCGCGTACTCCCACTCGGCTTCGGTGGGCAGGCGCTGACCTGACCATGCACAGAAGGCGAGCGCGTCATTCCAGGAGACGTGAACCACAGGGTGATCTGCGCGGGTCTCAATTCTGGATCCCGGACCTTCCGGTGCGTCCCACCGCGCTCCGGGAACCTTGCACCACCAAGGCGCCTGGGCGACGGTATCCTCGACGAGGTCCGCGAAACGATCCTGCGGAAGATGGCTCCAGAAGACGAACGACCATCCAAACCTTTCGGCCTCTGTCTCGTAGCCGGTTGCAGTCACGAACCGGGCGAAGAGAGTATTGCTGACTGGAAAGCGGCTGATAGAGAAGGGCGGAAGCGTCACTTCCCTTACGGGTCCTTCGCCATCCTCAGGAAAGGACTCGATATTGTCGGTCCCCATGAAGAAAGCCGCGCCGGGGAGCGCGACCCTGTGGCCATCGATCTCGCTCAGATCGAGAGCTACAGCAGGGGATACGCTTGGGTGCTGCCCCGGGGCACCTGTTGCACGCGGATAGTTAACCGGTGTGCAGCACGCTTTTGGTTGGGCCGAGTCGGGCATAGGAATGTCGGATCCTCAGATTAGGTATACAGAGGCGGCGGGGGCGACAGCGAACGGCGGTCTTCCGGCTCCCACGCCCAGTCAAGGTGAGGCCACGTCTGTGGGCGCGGCGCGGCGGCGGGTGGGGTGGTGGGATGGGCCACGTTGTGACGCAGGCGGGCAAACGCTTCGATCACGTCGGGCGGCATCGTCTTGATCTCCTCTACGACTTCCGTAGAGATTGCTTTGACAATGTCGGGGTGCTCTTTGGCAACGCTGAAACATTCGGATGGATCGGCGTCAAGATTGTAAAGTTCGGCTCGCGGCAGCAGGAAAGAGTCGTGGCCCACGGTGTAGTCGAGGATGTAGATCTCTCCGTTGAGTTGAGCAAAGCGCATCTTCCAGCTCCCCTTCCGAGCGCAGTGTAAGTCGAGGCCGCCAGAGCTGACCGGTGTGAAGTAGAGGACGGCCTTGCGATGGAGTTTGTCCTGATGGCCGAGGAGCAGGCCGGAGATATCCAGGCCGTCGAGAGGTTTGGACGGCAGCTTGAGTACGCAGAGCGCCGCCAAAGTGGGCAACACGTCCATGTTTGATGCCCATTCGTCCTGGACAAAGCCGGCGGCTATTCCCGGCCTCCATTGGGCGATAAGAGGGACGCGGAATCCGCCCTCAAATGTCGTGCCTTTGCGGCCGCGCAGGTTTGCCGGACTGCCCTGATACCAGGGGCCGTGATCACTGGTAAACAGGATGAGCGTGTCGTCGAGGAGACCCTTCTTCGCGAGCGTCTGGTTAATCTGTCCCACGCTCCAGTCAATTTCGTGGACCGCATCGCCATACTCGCCGAGGCCGGAGCGTCCACGGAAGGCTTGCGATGCGCGCGCCGGATCATGGGGGTAAGAGAAGGCCATATAGAGGAAGAAGGGCTGCGCGGCAGGGGTTTGTTCCAGGAAGTAGACGGCCTCCTGGGTATATCGCTGGGTAAGGAGATCACGGTCGGTTTCAGGTTCTACGACGTCGGTATCGCGGATGAGAGGCAATGGGGCCATGTCGTCGCTATATGGAACACCGAGGTAGGAATCAAATCCGCGGCTGGTGGGCAGGTACTCGGGTGCGTCGCCCAGGTGCCATTTGCCAATCGCCTTGGTGCGGTAACCGTGACCATGAAACATATTGGCGAGGGTCGTCTCGTCAAGGTCCATTCCGGTCTTGGCGTGCGGGAAATAGGCCCCCTTGGTGTGGCTGCGTTGGGCGTAGCGCCCGGTTAATAAGGCAGCACGGGAAGCCGAACAGATCGGGTGTCCGGCATTGCAGCGGGTAAAACGCATCCCTTCGGCAGCCATTCTGTCGAGATGGGGTGTCGGAATCTTCGAACCATAACAGGCTAGATCGCCATAGCCAAGATCGTCGCAGATCATGAGCACGACGTTCTTTGGGCGACGGGAAGAGTTGCGCTGAGAAGCGGGACGTGCGCGTGGAGCGGCGGCCTGCGCAGGGGAGGTGGCCGCAGCCGCAAGGGTAACGGCTGCGGTAGATAAAAAGTTTCGTCGGTCCATGGCCATAGAGTTCCTCGTTGTCCTGGATTGCTCGTTGTGCTGCCCGCAGTTCCCGATGAATGCGGTGCGATTGTATACGGGTCAGAAGATAATTTTGACGGCGAATTGAAACTGCCGCGCTGCCGATCCTGGCGATGTTGCGGTGATGATGCCGAAGTTACCCGCTGTGGTCGCTTCGTATCTTCCCTTGGCATCCGGCGTGGAGCTGTAGCTTGCAATCTGTCCGCTGGGCTGAGCGAAGTTGGGCGTGTTGGAGAGGTTGAAGACTTCTGCACGGAACTGGGCGCTGACCTCGTTGCGGATGGGGAAGGTCTTGAAGAGCGAGAGATCGGTGCGGCGTTGGTGCGGTCCATGAATAAAGTTGCGGCCCGCATTGCCGGCAGCACCGAGCGGCTGACGGGCGAAGGCAGCAATGTTGAAGTAGGGAGTGGTGAGCCCGGGATTGGATAAATAAGGAGAGGCGATCCGGTCGGGGCGGTCTGTCGTGACGGCAGGCAGATTGATGTAGGCGCGTCCATTCTGGGTTACTCCGCTCGAGATCGAGATGGGTGCGCCGGTCTGCCAGAAGGAAAGTGCGTTGACCTGCCAATCGCCGAGGGCAGCACGCATAAGACGCCCGGAACCGTGGAAGGGTATTGCGTAGTCGGCCGTAACGGCGATGCGGTTGCGGATGTCCAGCAGCGAATTGCCATAGTCGTAGGTGCTGATCTGCGTCGGCTGCAGACCGTAGGCGGCCTCGCCATTGGTTGACTGGTTGTTGGTATCGTCGAGCGCATGCGCGAGGGTGTAGTTGGCGTTGAGAGTCAGGCCGTGACTGAGACGGCGTTCAAAGCTGGTCTGCAGAGAGTTGTAGCTAGAGCTGGCAAAGTCGCCGAAGTATTGGATGGTATTGACATTCGGCAGTTCTGCCGAATAGACCTGTGAGGGTATGGTGGCAGATCCGCTGGGGCGCGGGTTTTGTAGATTGGGGATCTGCGCTGCCAGATGCCTGCCCAGTTCGCCCACATAGCCGACAGTAATGACGTTCCCATGAAGGTCCTGCTGTACCAGCAGGTTGAACTGCTCCACGTAAGCATCTTTGAAGTTGAACGGCTTGGCGGCCACCGACCCGGAGAGATTCGTAATAGAGGGTGTGGGCACAGCGACCACACCTGCCGAAACGGGAGCCGTGGACGCTACCGTTTCGGTTGCAAAGCTGTACGGCGGGTTGAGAAGAACGAAGGCGTTTTGGATATCGCTGGCGTAGAAGCTCAGTCCGAAGCCGCCGCGCACAACGAGGTTTGGACGCAAAGTGTCGGCAAAACCGAAGCGCGGAGCAAGGTTGGCATGATCCGTCTTGATGCCTCCGGTCGGCGAGATCACAAGATTACCTGTGCCCAGGTTGAGATCGGAGTTATAGCCGTTCTTCTCTCTGGGAGCGGTGAAGGTGTCATAGCGCAGCCCCAGGTTGAAGGTGAGGTTGGAACGCGCGCGCCAGTCGTCTTGAATGTAGACGCTCGGCTCCCACGTGCTGTCGTGAGGCCGCAGAGTCAGCCCTTGACGCTGGTAGGTAAACGGCGCCCCGGCAAAGAAGTGCGAAAGGCCGACCTGCGGGGTCGCACCGCTGAAACTGATGATTGGCTTGCCAAAATTCTGCTGCAGATTGCTGACCTGCCGGCGGATGAGCGCACCGCCGGCCTTGATGGTATGGGAGCCATGTGTGAAGGTGAAGTCTCCGGCGTACTGGTAGTTCCCTTCCGTCAGAAGAATCGGCAGGAAGGCTGCGTCTCCCAGCGCCGCATACCCAGGACCAGGCGTAATCGGTGCCAGCCCGGAACAATCCAGACAAGAATTTGCGTTGGGAATGGAGTAGGCAGCGTTTTGATTCAGATTAGAGCCGAAGTTGAGAGGAGTGACATTGTTGAGAAAGAGCGTATAGCCGACGCGCAACTCCAGAAGCAGATGAGGAGAGAAGATGTGGGAATAGTTGAGCTGTCCGTTGTGAACTGTGATCGCTGAATTTCCGGGAAAGAGCCCGAAGGCCGTGCCACCCGCCTGGACGTTATTCACCGCGGGCAGCTGTCCGGGAACGTAGGTCGTCACCTTGTTATAGGAATAGCGGCCAAACAGAACGTCATTCTGTCCGAAGTGCTGGTCAATACGAAGGTCGCCCAGGGTGGAGTTCTGCACGCGGGCAGGATCGTAGAGAAAGTTGTTGCGCGGGACACTAACGCCCGGGGTAAAACCCGTCCCGGCCTGGTTCGGCGCCGGGAATAGCTTGAAATAGCCCAGCGCTGTGGGTTCGATGACGGAGACGATAGGGCCTCCTACATCGCTGAGGTCTCCAGGATGCTGCTCCTCGTAGAGCGTGGGAACGGTGGAGGTGTAGACGGTCCCGGTGGCGTCGACTTGGCGGAACTCTTCAAGGTCGGCAAAGAAGAAAGTGCGGTTGTGGAAGATCGGGCCGCCGATACTGCCGCCGAACTGGTTCTGCCGTAGTTCGGGCTTGTGAGGCAGAGTACTGGTGCGGGCGAAGAAGTTGCGGGCGTCCGTTACGTCGTTCCGGAGGAACTCGTAAAGCGAACCGTGGAACTGGTTGGTGCCCGATTTGGTGAGGATGGTGACAGCTGCGCCGGCGGTCCTGCCAACCTCGGCAGTATAGGTATTGGTATCGACACGAACCTGCTGAATGGCTTCCACGGATGGCCGAACCAAGATGAGCCCTTTATAGCGTTCGTTGTTGTCGAGGCCATCAAGCAGGTTGTTGTTGAGGAGTTCGTACTGACCGTTAGCCGAGACCGAGCTAGACTGCCGCCGGTCATCGGGCCGCGTACCGCTGGTGAGCGAGTTTGGACTGCCCGCGTTGACCCCGGGTGCGACCTGCACCAGGCCGAAGACGTTGCGGCCGTTGAGAGGCAGGTCGGAAATCGCCCTCGCTTCGATCGAAGACCCAACATTGGTACTGTCGGTCTGGAGGGCACTCGGTTCGGCGGTCACCTCGACGGTCTGGTTCATTTCGCCAATCTGTAGCGGTGCGTCGACGCGCGCGCGATCGCCCGCCGCCAACACCAGGCCCGGATTTACGAACGATTTGAATCCGGCCATGCTAACGGTGACTTTATAGGTGCCGGGCTGAAGCAGGGTGAAGGTGTAGGACCCGTCACCTCCCGACTGGGTACTGCGAAGCGCATGCGTCCCGGTGTTTTCAATCCTCACGGAAGCATTCGGGATCGCGGCTCCTGTGGTGTCGCTGACGGCGCCGAGGATGTCGCCGGTGGCAACTTGTGCGTACAACGGAGGAAGTACGAGGAGAGCAACCAGCAGGAGGAGCCACGAAAAGGGGTAAATCCGAGCAGTTGCAGGGAGCGGTTGGAACGCCTGCAGGGCAGGAAACACCTTGGATTGGGTCATGACGGCTCTTCTCACATTTCTTTTTAGGATCTGATGGCGGGGCTTCTCGGCTGCGACTGGTGTGTAATATTCCAGACGGCAGCCATCCTAGTGACCGGCCCCATTGCGCCGCAACGGGAATTCTCCGGGACTACGCATAGCTTTCCCGGTAAAATCAGACTCCTGTCGCCTGGTGGTGGGCAAACCCAGGCAGGAAAAGGGGAGGTTTAGTGACTCCAGCAGCAGGCGGCCCAGAGGTTGCGGAGACAGCTTCTGCAGCAGAGCGGGCTGCCCTCACCCGATTACTCCAAAGCGATACTTTCGCCAAGGCGCCTCGATTGCTTGAGGTTTTGACCTTTCTGGTGGGTGCGTACCTTCAGGGCAAAACCGATGAGCTGACCGAGCAAAGCATAGGACAGGCGGTCTTCCGTCGACGTCCCGGATATAGCTCAGCAGATGACAACATCGTCCGGGTGACTGTCCGGCATCTGCGTTCCAGGTTAGAAGACTTTTACGCTGTAGAGGGACGTAACGAGCTGGTCATACTCGAAATTCCCAAGGGAAAGTATGTACCGGTGCTGGTCAGACGGGAAACGTTGATCTCCATTACGGCTCAGGAGCCATTGCCTGCACCAGTTCTACCCGTCACAGTGCCGCCACCGCCTGCGCAACCGAGCACGCGCCAGCAGCTGCCTTGGGCCGGAGCAATGGCGCTAGTTTTGCTGGTCGTGTGTGGTGTTCTGGGATACATGCTCTACCGCGAAATAGCCGCTCACCCGGCAGCAGAGGCGGCTCCGCGCGAGGGACTCTTGCAGATGTTAACGACCGATGGCAACAGTCTCTCAGTCGTGTTAGCGGATTCGAACCTGCAGGCATATAGGGAGATATTTCAGAAGCAGGTGCTACTGGACGAATATCTGAAGCGTACATATTTGCGGACGCCGCCGCAGTCTCCCGATCCGCGCTTGCTGAATGCCTGGATATTCGTGAACGGCGATACGGAGACTAATGTTTCGAGCTCGATCGTCGGCGCCGACATCGCGAAACACTTGCCCGGCATGCAGGTTGCGCTTAAGCATCCTCATGAAGTCAGCATGCGCGACCTGCAACATAAGGATTTTATTTTCCTTGGTGGTCCGTGGATCAATCCGTGGGGTCAACTGTTTGAGCAGAGTCTCAACTTTCGCCTGTTGCCTGAGGCTAAAGAGCCTGCGCAATCTGAAATCTGGAACCGCGCTCCGGCGGCGGGCGAGCCCCCATGGTTTGTTCCGCATCAGGAGGGCAATTTCCTAGTCAACTATGCTCGCATCGCCGTGCTGCCCAACTTCAGCAACGATGGTCACGTGGTGCTGGTGGGCGCGACCAGTCCGGGCGCTCTCGAAGCCGGTGGCGCCTTCCTGTCCTCGGAGAGCTCGCTCGGAGAACTTCTTCAAAAGCTTGGCAAAGGGTCTGCAAGCCAGCTGCCGCCCTTCGAAGTGGTGCTGGAGGTCAATGGAGTTCAGTCTGTCCCAAGCAGCGTGAGAATCGTTGCGCAGCGTACTGTGGCCAGACCCGCTCAGTTACCTGTCGCACAGGAGTGAAGTGCTGGTAGCCGATGTTCGCTCCTCCGCTGCTATCGAATCGGTCCACAATTGGTTCAATGACCGGTGTGTGCAGCCACCGACCTGTATTGAATAATCGGTAGAGCGCGCCAAAGCGACTACTGGGCTGCTGAGTGAGGTCATCTCTGCAGGGCGAGGAGTGAGATTCATGATGTGGGTCTTACTGACCGAAATGTTCTGCTGGCCGTCTCTGAGCTAAAGGCTCAGCGCCAGTCCCTAGAGCTGATTAGCTGATGGTATACAGCTTGATTCTTTTCAGGGTTTGTGTGGGGGTTGAAGCTTGTGGGATGGCTCGGGCTTATAGCAACGATTTGCGAAGGAAGTTGTTGGAGTCTTACGACCTGGGCAAGGGCACGCTGCGTCAGCTTGCAGAGCAGTTTGGCGTGAGCCTTGCCTGGGCGGAGAACATCTCCAGTGCGCGGAAGCGAACGGGTTCGGCGGATCGTCCGCTTTACCGTCCTGGGCCGAAGGCGCGAGTGGATCGTGAGGCAGTCCGAGCCATTCTGTTGGCGAAGCCGGATCTGTATCTGCGCGAGGTTCGGGCAGAGTTGAAGGCGTCCA
>JAABUJ010006773.1_pt1 | contig 10926 bp, 11 predicted proteins | sample 5559131 | NCBI WGS metagenome assembly JAABUJ01 (sample SAMN10711875, study PRJNA513366) | rock metagenome | isolation source: Antarctica rocks | place: Antarctica: Victoria Land, Mt New Zealand nord | collected 2016-01-07 | reverse complement strand
AACCGGGCGAAGGCGCCTTTCGCCGCTTCGCCACCGCGACGATGAAGTACTGGGTCGCCAAGCGCGGGGCCGCCCATGCCGCCGAGGCGCTGGAGTGCCTGGGTGGGAATGGCTTCGTGGAGGAGTCCGGGCTGCCGCTGATCTACCGTGACTCGCCGCTGAACTCGATCTGGGAGGGCTCGGGCACCGTCGCGGCGCTTGACGTGCTCCGGGCGATCGTCAGAGAGCCGGCCGGGCTGCCGGCCTTTTTCGCCGAGTGCGAGCTGGCCGCCGGCGGCGACCGCCGGCTTGACGAGCATCTCGCGGGCACCCGCACGCGCGTGCAGTCGCTGTTCGGCGGCCGCGAGGGCGACAGCACCGAGCAACGGCTCTACGACAGCCAGTTTCAAGCGCGCCGCCTGGTCGAGGATCTGGCCGTGGCGCTGCAGGCCTCGCTGCTGGTGCGCCACAGCCCGCCGGCGGTGGCCGACGCGTTCTGCGCCGCGCGGCTCGGGGGCGGAGGCGGTCGCGTGTACGGGACGCTGCCGGCCGGCGTGGACGCGGCGGCGATCGTCGAGCGGGCGCTGCCCGCGTGAGCGTCATCGACTACGAGGTGACGGGGCCGATCGCGCGCCTGACGCTCAACCGACCCGAGCGCGGCAACGGGCTCAACCCGGAGCTGATCTCAGAGCTCGAGCGCGGCGTGGAGCGAGCCGATCTGGATCCCGGCGTGCGCGTGCTGCTGCTCGCCGGTCGCGGCAAGGGCTTTTGCGGCGGCTATGACCTGGTGCAGAGCGCGGAGCGACAGCTCGCGCCGTCTCGCCCTGAAGAATCTGACGTTCCTCCTGGGCCGGGAGAATCTGACGATCCGCGCGACGCGCGGGCAGACCCGCCGCCCGGATCACCGCTCGATCCGGCCGTGATGATGGCCAACCATGACCCCGGCTCGGTGTGGGACCCGATGGTCGATCACGCGATGATGAGCCGCAACGTCCGCGCGTTCATGTCCCTGTTTCACTGCAGCAAGCCGGTGGTGTGCAAGGTCCACGGCTTCTGCGTCGCCGGGGGGACCGACCTGGCGCTCTGCTCCGATCTGCTGATGATCGCCTCAGACGCCAAGATCGGCTACCCGCCGGCCCGCGTCTGGGGATCGCCGACCACCTCGATGTGGGCCTACCGGCTCGGCGCCCAGCGCGCCAAGCGCCTTTTGTTCACCGGCGACTGCCTGTCCGGCTCCGAGGCCCTGGAGTGGGGGTTGGCGATCGAGGCCCCGCCCGCCGCCGAGCTGGGCCGGCGCGTCGAGGCGCTGGTCGCGCGGATCGCGCGGATGCCGCTCAACCAGCTGCAGATGATGAAGCTGCTGGTCAACCAGTCCCTGCACGCTCAGGGGCTGCAGGCGGCCCAGACGCTGGGCACGGTGTTCGATGGCCTGGCTCGCCACACGCGGGAGGGCTATGAGTTCCAGAGCCTGGCGGCCCGCCAGGGCTTTCGCGCCGCCGTGCGCCAACGTGACGAGCCCTTCGCCACATGCGACTCCGCCTTCAAAGGCTGAGGACCCGCTTGTCGAGCACCGCCACCAGCACCCGAGACCGCCTGATGGACGCCGCCCGGGAGCTGATCGAGGAGGGCGGCTATGGGGCGGCGTCGGTGATCGCGGTCGCCGAGCGGGCCGGGGTGGCGGCCGGGACGCTGTATCGCCACTTCGCCTCCAAGCAGGAGCTGTTCGTGGAGGTGTTCCGCTCGGTCTGCGCCGGGGAGGAGCGCGCGATGCGCGTCGCCGCCGCGGCCATGCCAGAGGGATCCTCTGCCGCCCAGCGGCTCGAGACCGTGCTGGCGACGTTCGCTCGACGGGCGCTGCGTAATCCGCGATTGGCCTGGGCGCTGATCGCGGAGCCGGTCGATCCGCTGGTCGATGCCGAGCGGCTGGCCTATCGCGAGCGCTACGCCGCGCTGATCGCGGAGGGGCTGAGGGCGGGGATCGAGGCCGGCGAGCTGCCGCCCCAGAACGTGGCGCTGACCGCGGCAGCCCTGGTCGGCGGGTGCGGCGAGGTGCTGGTCGGACCGCTGTCGCCCGTGGCCCAGAGCGCGCCCGAGGCAGCCGAGATGATCGACGCGGTGCGGACGTTCGTGCGGCGGGCGGTCGGGGCGGCATGAGCCCAGCCGTCTCGGTGCACCGCATTGGTCCGGTCACGACGGTGCTGCTGTCACGCCCGGAACGCCGCAACGCTGTCGACGGCGCCACCGCGGCGGCACTGGCCGACGCCTTCCGTGCCTTTGACGCCGATCCCGAGGCGTCAGTCGCCGTGCTCCACGGCGAGGGCGGCGTGTTCTGCGCCGGCGCTGACCTGAAGGTCGCCGGCACCGAGGCCGGCAATCGGGTGCAGGCCGACGGCGACGGGCCGATGGGGCCGACGCGGATGCGCCTGTCCAAGCCGGTGATCGCGGCGATCGCCGGTCACGCCGTGGCCGGAGGCCTCGAGCTGGCGCTGTGGTGTGACCTGCGCGTGGCCGAGCCGGACGCCGTGCTCGGGGTGTTCTGCCGCCGCTGGGGGGTGCCGTTGATCGACGGCGGCACGGTCCGCCTACCGCGCTTGATCGGGACCGGCCGTGCGCTGGACATGATCCTCACGGGGCGAGCAGTCGACGCGGTCGAGGCCGAGCGGATGGGCCTGGTCAACCGCGTCGTCGCACACGGTCAGAGCCGCGCCGCCGCCGAGACGCTGGCGCTCGAGCTGGCCCGGTTTCCCCAGACCTGCCTGCGCGAGGATCGGCTGTCGCTGCTCGAGCAGGAGGGCCTGAGCGAGGCCGACGCGCTGGCCAACGAGTTCGAGCACGGCCGGCGCTCGCTGATCGATGTGCAGCCGGGCCTGGACCGATTCCGCTCCGGCGCCGGGCGCCACGGCCGGTTCGAGTTCGAGTAGACCCCTCAACCCCGGCCGGTCACCCGCAGGGCCCACTCGCGCAGCGTCACCGCCTGGTCCTCGGTCAATCCGACACTAGGCTCGGTGGGGATCAGGAGCGTGGGCGCCGTCCGGGTCGCCGCCCACTCATGACAGCTGTCGTCATGGGCGTCATCGATCCACGCGAGCGCTCGCTCGCGACCGGCGAAGGCCTCGATCGCCTCGAGCTTCCAGTGGCGGCGGACCTCCAGGCGCGCGGGGCCCAAGCGTGCCGGGTCGAACACCAGGTGGGGCAGCCCGTCCGGCAGTCCGAGCGCGTGGGGCAGGTACTCGTCGGCCTTCTCCTCCCACCCGCTGCACCACGCGAGCTCGAAGATCCCCGCCAGCTCCCGCAGCCGTCCCGCGACCGCCTCAGACAGCAAGTGCGCGATTCCATCCACCATCACGAACCGTCCGGCCGGAGGGCGCAGAGGATCAAAGCCGAACAGGGAGATCACCCCGTCGATGTCGATCAGCAGCAGGGGACGGCACATAAGTTGAATTTATGCAGGCTCGACAGGGTATGGTCAGTGAATGCAGCCGCACCCCCACGGGCCGCCCGGCGCAAGCGCGCTGTGTCCGGATCACCGAGCAGCTGCGTCAGGCGCCGGTGCGCCGCCCTGGCGTTCCGTGTGAGCCCTCCTTCATGAGCCCGCTATTAGGCATCCTGCTGGCCCTCGCCTGTGCGCTGACCACGAACATCGGCTTCCTGTTCAAGCACCGGGGAGCCTGCGCGGCGCCCGCTGTGGACATCCGCCGGCCGCTGCGCACCGCGCGCGCCCTGTTCTCGTCTCGGCTGTTCGCGATCGGGATGCTGATCGCCTCTGGCGCCTGGATCTTCCACGTCGCTGCGATGGCGGTGGCGCCGCTGTCGGTCGTCCAGGCGGTGCTCGCAGGGGGGGTGGTGCTACTGGCGGTGATGGCCGAGCGGATCTTCGGCCTGCGGATCTCCCGCCGCCAATGGATCGGCATCTCGCTCACCGCAGTCGGCCTGGTGGCGCTCGGGCTAAGCCTGCCGGCCGTGCACGGTGCCCACTCGCGCTTCTCGGTTCCGGGCATGATCGCGTTCGAGGCGGGACTGCTGATCGCCGGCAGCCTGCTGATCATGGGTCCCCGGATCGGGGCGCCCCGGGAGCACCACGGGTTCATGCTCGGCGCCGCGGCCGGGATCCTGTTCGGCGTCTCTGACATCGCGATCAAGGCGATCTCGGGAATCGTCGGCTCCCACGGTGCGGTGGGCCTGCTCTCACCCTGGATCCTGGTGGCGCTCGTGGCCTCGGTGGCCGCGTTCTACGCCTCCGCCAAGGGCCTGCAGGACGGCGAGGCCGTGCCGGTGATCGCCGTCACCGGCACCGCCGCCAACGTGTCGGGAATCGTTGGGGGAATCATCGTGTTCGGCGATCCGATGTCGGGTCACCCGCTGGCGCTGCTGGTCGAGTGCCTGGCCTTCACGCTCGTGCTGGTGGCGGCGTGGCTCACCCCGGCGCCGGTTCGAGCGGCCGCCGGCCCGGTCACCGCGTAGTACAACTCCCGGCATGGGATCGCGGCTGCCCACGCCGCTTTTGTCAGCCCACCAGCTCGAAGCTCTCCGGCGATGCGGCGATCCGCCACTTACGCTGCTCGACGTCCGCTGGGAGCTCGGGACCGGGGCTCGTCGTGACCGCTATGAGAGCGGCCACATCCCGGGGGCGGCGTTCCTCGATCTGGATTCCGATCTGGCCGGGCCGCCCGGCGCGGGAGGGCGCCATCCGCTGCCCCGCACCGAGGCCTTCGCCGCCGGCATGCGGACTGCCGGAGTGAGAAGTGACCAGCCGGTGGTCGTCTACGACGAGCGGCCGTCCACCGCGGCAGCGCGGGCTTGGTGGCTGCTGCGCTACTTCGGCCATCCGGCCGTCTCGGTCCTCGACGGCGGGCTGGCTGGGTGGGTCGCGGCGGGCGGTGGCCTGGCGACCGGGGCCGAGACTCCCGTGCCCGGTGACCTGATCGCTGCACCGGGCGCGCTGCCGGTGCTCGGTCCGGCGCAGGCGCTCGCGCTCGCCCGGCGCGGAATCCTGCTCGACGCCCGGGCACCGGAGCGGTTTCGGGGCGACTCTGAGCCGATCGACGCCGTGGCTGGGCACATCCCGGGAGCCCGCAACCGACCCACCAGCCAGAACCTGGACGCCTGCGGGCAGTTCCTCGCGCCTGCCGCACTGCGTCGGGCGTTTGAGGAGCTCGGCGTGACGGCTGGGGCAGAGGTGGGGACGTACTGCGGCTCGGGCGTGACCGCCGCCCATCAGGTGCTGGCGCTTCAGCTGGCGGGTGTTTGCGCGGCGCTGTATCCAGGCTCGTGGAGCGAGTGGATCACCGACCCTGAGCGCCCCATAGCTACCGGTCCCGCGCCTTCTTCGGCCCGCTGACTACGAGTTCCCAGGATCCAAGGTTCGCGGGCCGATCCGTATAGCGAGGCTAGTGATGCGGAATCGGTTCGGGGTCCCTGAGGCCAGCCCGCAGCAATGCTGCCTCGGCCTCGCGCCGCAGTGCCGCAAGTTCGCGCGCATCCCACGGAACCTCGTGCGTCACGCCCGGCTTGCAGTGATAGCAGCGCCACGTACGCTCGTCCGACTTGTACCACTCGTGGTTGCCGCAATCGTTGGTGCCCTTTGGGATACGGGGAGCGATGGCTTCCGGAAGTATTTCCCGTAGCGCCGTCCGGACCCTATATTTGCCGCTCCGCATGGCAAAGACTCTACTCAAGATCGACGTTTCGTAAAAGTAAATGCAACTTAAGGCTTGCGCTTCTGGACGTTGCGCAATCCTCGCGCTTTGGCCTCGGACTCGACGCGAAGTCTGAACTCCGGACTGAACGTCGAACGTCGGACGTAGAACTTTTCCCTGAACTCGTCGTCCCCGAAGATCCTGAACTCCGTATCTCGGCGCCGCCCCTTCCGCTTGCCCATGCGCCCAACCTACTGGACCCCTTCGACAGGCAAGTCAAGCGAACTTTGATCCGTGGGATATGGGTCAAATTCCGAGCGCCGCACTCGACTGCAGCAGCACGCGCGCCACCTGCTCAGGGTCGTCGTAGGTCGCCAGGTGGCCACAGCCCTCGAGCGTCACGCTCCGCGCCCGAGGGATGGCCCGAGCCGCGCGCTTGGCCTGGCGCGGGAGCAGCAGCCGGTCCTTGGAACCCCAGGCGATCGTCACCGGAACCTCGATCTGCTCGCCGCCGGTAAAGCCCGCCGGCTTGATCGTCGCCAGCGTCTCGTCGAACCACGGAGCGTCCGCGAGCCCCCGTACATCGGCGGCGGCCGCCGCTGGGGGGACCTGGGTCGGACGAGCTATGAACAGGCCGAGGGCGGCCCGGCGTCCAGCCGGCCTGCCCAGCACTGACTCAGCATGGGGCGCCAGCCGGCGGGCGGCGCGGACCGCGAGCCAGAGCGAGCCGCGAGCGCCGACCGTCTCTGGCCGGTTGGCGAACCCGGCGGGGGAGATCGCGGCGGCCGATCGCACCAGCCCCCGCCGGGCCAGCTCGAGCGCCAGCCAGCCGCCGAGCGAGTTGCCGGCGGCGTGCGGGCGCCGGACGCCGAGCTCGTCGAGGAACCCTGTGACGAGCGACGCGAGCGAGCCGATTCCGGCCGGGGTGCCCGCCGGCGGCATCGGCGAGGCGCCGAAGCCAGGCAGATCGAGCGCGATCACGTCCCGGTGGGCCACCAGCCGGTCGATCACCGGCTCCCACATCTGCCAACGGGAGCCGAGCCCGTGAACCAGCACCAACGGCTCACCGTGGCCGGCGCGGTAGTGGTTGAGCATCATCGGTGCGCCAACCTAGCCGATCCGCGCGAGGAGAAGGTCGCCGCGCCTGGCGGAAACTCGATCAGCAAGACGTACAAGCGTCGCCGAAGACTTCGACGGAGCGTCCAATTGAGTTAGCTCCGCCCGGTCGGTACGGTTGTACAAAACGGCACGCGGTTCGCGGAGGGGATAGGTATGGCAAGTACCCAGGAAGCAGTACGCACCGAGCGCAGCGCGCTGCAGGAGCTCGGCCGCCGCCACCTGTGGATGCACTTCACCCGTATGTCGGCCTATGCCGATCAGGAGCTGCCGATCATCACTCGCGGCGAAGGTTGCTACGTCTATGACGAGCACGGCAACCGTTACCTGGACGGGCTCTCGGCGCTGTTCTGCGTCAACATCGGGCATGGCCGCGCCGACATCGCGCAGGCCGGGGCCGATCAGGCCAAGGAGCTCGGCTTCTACACGAACTGGTCCTACGCGCATCCGCCGGCGATCGAGCTGGCGGCGCGGATCGCCAACCTCGCGCCCGGTGACCTGAACCGCGTGTTCTTCACCAGCGGCGGCTCAGAGGCGGTCGAGTCGGCGCTCAAGCTCGCCCGCCAGTACCACAAGCTGACGGGCAAGCCCAATGCGACCAAGGTCATAGCCCGGGAGACCGCCTACCACGGCTCGAGCCTCGGCGCGCTCTCGGCCACCGGCATCACCAGCCTGCGCGAGCCATTTGAGCCTCTGACCCCCGGCGGCTGCCATGTGCCCAATACCAACATGTTCCGCCACCCGCGCGGGCTCAGCGCGGTCGAGCTGGCCGACACGATCGCCGCCCGGATCGAGTTCGAGGGTCCCGAAACGGTCTCGGCGGTGATCCTCGAGCCGGTGCAGAACGCCGGCGGCTGCTTCACGCCGCCCGAGGGCTACTTCCAGCGCGTGCGCGAAATCTGCGACGAGTACAACGTGCTGATGATCTCCGACGAGGTGATCTGCGCCTGGGGCCGGCTCGGGGAATGGTTCGGAGCCCAGCGCTATGACTACGTGCCGGACATCATCACGACCGCCAAGGGTCTGACCAGCGCCTATGCGCCGATGGGAGCGGTGATCGCCTCTGACCGGGTGGCCGAGCCGTTCATGGAGGGGGCGCACAACTTCACCCACGGGTTCACCTTTGCCGGGCACCCGATCTGCTCGGCGGTGGCGCTGGCCAACGTCGATGCGCTCGAGCGCGAAGCCGTGCTCGAAAATGTGCGCGCCAACGAGGGCGCCTTCAGGGAGATGCTCGAGTCGCTGCGGGACATCCCGATCGTCGGCGATGTCCGCGGCGCCGGTTACTTCCACGCGATCGAGCTGGTCAAGGACCAGGACACCAACGAGCAGTGGTCAGACGACGAGTCAGAGACGCTGCTGCGGGGCTATCTGTCCGGTGAGTTGTACCGGCGCGGGCTGATCTGCCGGGCCGATGACCGGGGCGACCCGGTGATCCAGCTGTCGCCGCCGCTGATCGCCGGGCCGCGGCAATTCGAGGAGATCGAGGCCGTCCTGCGGCCCGTGCTCACCGAGGCCGGCGACCGGATGCGCTGAGCGTTCGTCTCGGCCGACGATCACCAGCTCGAGCCTCACGGCCACCCACGGCTCAAATGCTCACGGTCCGAGAGCTGCTGGAGGATCTCGACGTCTCACTCCTGGCCGGGGAGGCGACGACTGACCTGCCCGTGCGCTGGGTGCACATCTCAGAGCTTCGGGACCCGACTCCGTGGCTCTCGGGCGGCGAGCTGTTGCTCAGCACAGGGATGCTGCTGGACACCGACGTCGAGCAGCGAGAATTCGTCACCCGGCTCGCCGACCATCAGCTGGCCGGGCTCGGGTTCGGTGTCGGCTTCAGCCATGACACGGTGCCGGAGGCGCTGTTGCAGGCGGCGGCCGAGCGGGAGTTCCCCGTCTTCGAGGTCCCCTACGAGGTCCCGTTCATCGCCGTTACCGAGGCCGCCTTCACGAAGCTGGTCAACGAGCAGTACGCCGTCCTGCGGCGGGCGATCTCCGCCCACGAGCGGCTCGAGCGGGTCGTGCTGTCAGAGCGCGGGCTGGACGCGCTCGCGGGTACTCTGGCCACGCTGATCGGCGCCGCCTGCCTGGTCTTCGACACCCGGGGCGAGCTGCTGGTCCAGCGGGCGTTTCGCCGCGTTCTGGAGCCCGGTACGGTGGCCTCGCTCAGCGCCGAGCTGAGCCAACGCTCCCGGCGGCGCGAGGGCCGGACGTTCCTGCCCTCGTGTCCCGATCTCGAGGGCCGCTGCCTGGCCCTTCCAGTCGCCGCCGACGGGGGGGCGGGTGGGTCCGGTTCGGGCCCGGGCGGTGGGGAGCGTATCCCTGAGGCGTGGCTGGTCGCGATCAAGGACAGTGGACCGCTGTCTGACTTCGACCGTCTGACGCTGCACCAGGCGGTGACGATCGTCGCCCTCGAGCTGCTGCGCGGGCGGGTGGCCGGCGACACCGAGCGGCGTCTGGCCGGCGACGTGCTGGCGGCGATCGTCGGTGGCGATCTCGATGGAGTCGAGCTCGAACGACGCCTGGAGCCGTTCGGACTCGCCGAGCGGGTCGCGGCGATCGTCGTGCAGCGCCCCCACAGCGGGCGGGGCAGACCGGGCCCGGTCGAGGATGCGCTGTCGGCCTCGCTGCGCGAGGAGGCGACGCCGGCGCTGGTGGCGTCATCCGGGTCGCTGAGCTGTGCGCTGGTGGCCGGGATCGCCGAGTCGGAGCTCTTCGGTCTGGCCGAGCGGGTGGCGCAGCGCCTCCGGGGCGGTGCCGGATCCGACCTGCAGGTGGGGGTTGGCCGGCCGGTGGCCGGGGCGCAGGCGCGCCGCAGTTTTCACGAGGCTCGGTGCGCGGTGCAGGCGCTGGTGCTCGGCGCCACCGGCGAGCTCAACGGAGCTCGCAACGGCAACGGCCGCGCGCGTCTGGCCACGTACAAGGACCTGGGCTCGTTTCAGCTGCTGCTGTCGCTGCAGGATGACGAGGCGTTGAGATTGTTCTGTGACTCGATCCTCGGCCCGATCGAGGCCAGCGAGGGACACTACGGAGGGGAGCTGATGAGATCGCTTGAAGCGTTCATAGAAGAGAACGGCCAATGGGAGCGAGCCGCCCGACGGTTGTACTGCCATCGTCACACCCTGCGCTACCGGATCAAGCGCGTCGAGGAGCTGACCGGGCGCAACCTGGGCAGCGCCCGGGACCGGATCGAGTTCTGGTTGGCCCTGCGAGGCCGGGAGCTGGTGACATCGTGAGGGTCGGGGTCCCCACCGAGGTGAAGATCGACGAGTATCGGGTCGCGCTGACCCCCGCCGGCGTGCGCGAGCTGGCCGACGCCGGCCACGAGGTTTTCGTCCAGAGCGGCGCCGGCGAGGGTTCGTCGATCTCCGACGAGGCCTACGTCGCCCAGGGGGCGACGATCGTTCCCAACGCCGATGCCGTGTTCGGGGAGGCCACCCTGATCGTCAAGGTCAAGGAGCCCCAGCCCGAGGAGGTCGGCCGGCTGGCGCCCCGCCACACTCTGTTCACCTACCTGCACCTGGCCGCCGACGAGGCGCTGACCCGCGGGCTGATGGCGTCCGGCGCCACCTGCATCGCCTATGAGACCGTCGAGGATGGGCGCGGGCGGTTGCCGCTGCTGGCCCCGATGTCCGAGGTGGCGGGCAAGATCGCCACCCAGGCCGGAGCGTTCATGCTCGAGAAGCCGCTCGGGGGCCGGGGGATCCTGCTCGGCGGCGTGCCGGGCGTCGCGGCCGCCAACGTGCTGGTGATCGGCGGCGGCGTGGTCGGGATGAACGCCGCCTTCATCGCGCTCGGGATGGAGGCCACCGTGTACGTGTTCGACCGCAACATCGACCGGCTGCGCGAGCTGGACATCGCCTTCGGCGGGCGGGCCGACACCTGCTTTGCCACCACGCTGTCGATCGAGGAGCGGCTGCCGAGCGCCGATCTGGTGATCGGCGCCGTGCTGGTGCACGGGGCGCGCGCGCCGCACGTCGTCACCCGGGAGCAGCTGGGCCTGATGAAGCATCAGTCGGTGCTCGTCGACGTGTCGATCGACCAGGGTGGTTGCTTTGAGACCTCGAGGCCCACGACCCACACCAATCCGACCTACGAGGTCGACGGGATCACCCACTACTGCGTCACCAACATGCCCGGCGCGGTGCCGATCACCTCGACCTACGCGTTGACCAACGCGACCATGCCCTACGTACTG
>JAABUJ010006772.1_pt1 | contig 10929 bp, 4 predicted proteins | sample 5559131 | NCBI WGS metagenome assembly JAABUJ01 (sample SAMN10711875, study PRJNA513366) | rock metagenome | isolation source: Antarctica rocks | place: Antarctica: Victoria Land, Mt New Zealand nord | collected 2016-01-07 | reverse complement strand
TCCCGGTGAAGCGGACCGGCGTCGCGTTGAACGCGGCCAGGACCGCCAGCGTTGGGACCGCATCCTGCATCTGCGAGCCGTCGATGATTGCGGGAAGGTGCGGGAAGGCGCCGATGATGCCGTAGGCGCGGGCGTCGGGCTGGCTCGAGGCGTCCGGCCTGAAACCTAGGTCGATCGTGCCTCCGGTCAGCGCCCCGGCGGCCCAGAGATAGGTTGCGGCCGAGGCGTCCGGCTCGACTTCCAGGTCGGTGGCGCGGTATCCGGTCGGCGCCACGCGCCAGGCAGCGTCCCCAACGGTTTCGAATTCCGCCCCAAACGCGGCCATGGCGGCCAGGGTCAGATCGACGTAGCCCCGCGCCCCGATGTCGTGGCCAGTCAACGCCACTTCGACCGGGCCGCGTCCACAGGCGCCTAGCATCAGCAAGGCGGAGACATACTGGCTGGATAACCCGCCATCGACCTCGACCCTGCCGCCCGCGAAGCCGCCCTGCCCCCGCACCAGCACGGGCGGGCAGCCATTGGTGGCGGCAATGTCCACGCCGAGTCGCTGGAGGGCGGCGACGAGCGGCGCGATGGGGCGTTTCCGCATATGCGCGTCGCCATCGATCACCACCTCGCCCGCCACCGTTGCGGCGGCGGCGGTCAGGAACCGGGTCGCCGTCCCCGCATTGCCCAAGGCGAGCGGCGTGTCCGGCGCCGTCAGCCGACCCGCGCCGCTGACGACGAAGCTGGTTCCGTCCGGCTCCGCGATCGACACCCCCATCTTGCGGAGTGCGGCGGCCATGACCGCGGTGTCGTCGCTTTTGAGCGCCCCGGTGAGGCGGCTGGTCCCTGTGGCCAACGCCGCCAGCAGCAGCGCGCGGTTGGTGATGGATTTCGAACCGGGCGGCACGACGCTGCCGCGCAAGGGACGGCGTGGCGGAACGATGGTGACGGAGCGAAGTCTTACGGCTGTCATGTTTCAACCTTCGGCATCTGGTTACACTCACTGAAAAGTTCTGAATTGAACAGAGTCTCGGCTTTTTGAATGTGGATTGATAATCCCCATTGCCTCAACGCTTGTGCCGCCCAGTTAAGTCATCCAACCACAGCGCCATCTCATCGGTTTGGGTTTTCTGTATCGCGAATGAGCTAGATATTGGTCGGCCAGGCACTTTTCTCCAATATGTCACCTCTTTCTGGCGCATTGCCGGGGCATCTCGCCGGGCGCTCCATTGCCCTGGTCGGGTTGATGGGCGCGGGCAAGACGTCCGTCGGGCGAAGGCTGGCCGCCCGGCTGGGCCTGCCGTTCCATGACGTGGATGCGGAAATCGAACGCGCCACCGGGTGCAGCATCCCGGAGTTGTTCGCGCGCGAGGGCGAGCGGCGCTTCCGCGAGGAGGAACGCCGCGTCATCGGCCGTTTGCTGGCGGGCGGCCCGCTGGTCATGGCCACCGGCGGCGGCGCCTTCATGGACCCGGCGTCCCGCGCAGCCCTACGGCAGGCCGCGGTCTCGGTATGGCTGCGCTGCGGCCTGCCGGTCCTGCTGGCCCGGGTGTCGAGCTGTTCCAACCGGCCGCTGCTCCAAAGCGGCGACCCGGCGGACATCCTGCAGCGGCTGATGACATCGCGTCATCCCGTTTACGCGGAGGCGGACCTCATCGTCGACTCCACCGAGGAAGGCCCGGACGCCACGACGGCGCAGGTTCACGCCGCCCTGCAGGCCTGGCAGCCACCTCGCCGCTTGACGGTGGCCGTGCCGTCCGCCTCGTACGACGTCGTCATCGGCGAGGGCTTGCTGATCCGTGCGGGCGCCCAGCTTGCCGCAGTCCTGGCGAGCCGGCGCTGCGTCGTCGTGACGGACGAGACCGTGGCAGGGCTGCACTTGCCGGCGTTGCTTGCGGGCCTGGCCCAGACGGGGATGGACGCGCGCGCGATCGTCGTCCCCCCTGGCGAGGCCTCCAAAAGCTTGGCGATGTATGGCCATGTCGTCGGTGAACTGCTGGAAGCGGGCGTCGACCGTGGCACGACCGTGATCGGGTTGGGCGGCGGCGTCGTGGGCGACCTTGCGGGGTTCGCGGCGGCGACGACGTTGCGCGGCCTGCCGTTCGTGCAAGTGCCGACGACCTTGCTTGCCCAGGTGGATAGCAGCGTCGGCGGCAAGACGGGGGTGAACACCGCCCATGGCAAGAACCTGGTGGGCGCCTTCCACCAGCCGCGCCTGGTGCTGGCCGACACGGGGGCGCTCGGCACGCTGCCGGGCCGGGAGCTGCTCGCGGGCTACGCCGAGATCGTCAAGGCCGGGCTGATCGGCGACGCGGCGTTCTTTGCCTGGTGCGAGCGCCACGGCGCGCAACTGGCGGCAGGCGATCCGGACCTGCTCGCCGAAGCGGTGCTGCGGGCCTGCGCCTTCAAGGCCGCCGTTGTCGGCGATGACGAGCGCGAGGAAAGCGCCGAGGGCGGCCGCGCCCTGCTCAACCTCGGCCACACCTTCGGTCACGCACTCGAAGCGGAGATCGGCTACGGCGGCGCGCTGCTGCATGGCGAGGCGGTCGCGGTCGGCCTCGGCATGGCGTTCCGCCTCTCGGCCCGGCTCGGCCTGTGCGCCGAGGGCGACGCGAGGCGCGTGGTCCGGCACCTCGACGCGGTCGGCCTCCCCAGCGAGCCGGGCCTGCTGAACCGGCGCTTCGCCGCCGCCCGCCTGCTCGGGCACATGCGCCGCGACAAGAAGAACCGCGACGGACGGCTCCGCCTGGTCCTCGCCCGCGGCATCGGCAAGGCGCTCACCTTCGATGGCGTTGGGGAAGACGTGATGACCGAGTTCCTCCGCGAGGAGGGTTGCCAGTGATGGCCTTGGCTGCCCCATTTTCAAACTGAGGAAGAGAACATTGGATTCGTTTGATGCGGATGTTCCGTTGTCGATTGCGTCGGCGGCGATTGGTCCTGAGACGGTTCAGGGTGGTCTGGACGCGGCGGAGTCGACGGAGTTGCGTTTGGCGGCGGTGTCGGTGGCGGCGCGGTTTCATGGCATTGAGTTGGACCGGGGTGCGTTTCGTCGCGAGGTCGGCGAGGCGGTTCCCTCGCCGGCGTCGTTGGTGCGGTGGTTGCGCGACCAGGGTTTGGTGGCCAAGGCGGTTCGGGTTGGCTGGCGGCAGCTGTTTCGCTTGCAGGGGGCCAATGCGGGTCCGGTGACGCTGCTGCTGCGCGACGGGACGGCGGGGTTGCTGGTGGGGGCGGACGTGGCGCGCGACGTGGTGTGGGTGCTGGACCCGCGCCAGCCTGGGGTGGAGAGCGCGGTTGCGGTGGACCGGCTGCGTCTGGCGCAGGTGTGGGATGGCGAGGCGCTGCTGATGCGGCGCGCGCGGGCGGAGGCGGAGGACGACAAGCCGTTCACGTTGGGCTGGCTGCTGCGTGCGGTGGGCCACGAGCGTCGGCTGATGCGCGACGTGGGGGTGGCGTCGCTGACGATGAGCATGCTGGCGATCATTCCGCCGCTGCTGGTGATGTCGGTGGTGGACCGGGTGGTGGGCCACCGCAGCGTGTCGACGTTGGTGCTGCTGAGCGCGATCCTGCTGATTGCGGCGGTGTATGAGACTTTGCTGGGCTACGCGCGGCGCGAGCTGATCCAGGTGGTTTCGGCGCGGCTGGATGCCAAGCTGAACCTGCACATGTTCGCCCGCCTGCTGGCGTTGCCGCTGGACTATTTCGAGCGCAACCAGGCGGGGCAGACCACCTACCGGCTGATGCAGATCTGGAAGGTGCGCGACTTCATCACCGGCAAGCTGCTGGGCACGTTCCTGGACACGCTGACGTTGGTGTTCCTGCTGCCGTTCCTGTTTTGGATGGATGCGACGCTGGCCTGGCTGGTGCTGGCGGCGGCGGGGTGCATCGCGCTGATCATCGTGGGCTTCATCCGTCCGATCGGGCGGCTGATGGCGCGGGTGCAGGCGGCGGAGGCGGCCAAGGGCAGCGTGCTGGTGGAGACGGTGCAGGGCGTCAAGACGGTGAAGTCGTTGGCGCTGGAGCCGCAGCGCAAGGCGGACTGGGACGACAAGGTGGCGCATGCCGGGGCGCTGCGGCTGCAGGTGGGCAGGCTGGCGAACTGGCCGCAGACGCTGATCACGCCGCTGGAGCGGTTCATCGACCGCGGCGTGCTGATGGTGGGGGCGTATCTGGCGCTGCAGGACAACTCGGGCATCGCGGTGGGCGGGCTGATCGCGTTCATGCTGCTGGGGGCGCGGGTGACGCAGCCGCTGGTGGGCCTGGCGCGGCTGATGGAGGATCTGACCGACGCGCGCGCCTCGGTGGCCGAGGTGGGCTCGGTGCTGAACCAGAAGCCCGAGCAGGTCGGCTCGGGCGGCTTGCGGCCCAAGTTCGAGGGGGCAATCTCGTTCGAGGAGCTCAGCTTCACCTATCCGACCGGCAAGATGCCGGCGCTGGACGACGTGTCGTTCTCGATCCCGGCCGGCACCATGCTGGGGGTGGTGGGGCGCAGCGGCTCGGGCAAGTCGACCTTGACGCGGCTGCTGCAGGGCATCAACCGCGAGTATAGCGGCTTCCTCAAGATCGACGGGGCGGAACTGCGCGAGATCAACCTGGTGCACCTGCGGCGCAGCTTCGGCGTGGTGCTGCAGGAGAATTTCCTGTTCCGCGGCACGGTGCGCGACAACATCACCGCCGGGCGGCCGGGCTTGACGCTGGAGGACGCGGTGCGGGCGGCGCGGCTGGCCGGGGCGGAGGAGTTCATCGAGCGGCTGCCGCTGGGCTACAACACCTGGATCGAGGAGGGCTCGGCCAACCTGTCCGGCGGGCAGCGGCAGCGGCTGGCGATCGCGCGCGCGCTGATCGCCGACCCGCGGCTGATGATCCTGGACGAGGCGACCAGCGCGCTCGATCCGGAAAGCGAGGCGTTGGTCAACGCCAACATCACCCGCATCGCCAAGGGCCGCACCATGGTGATCGTGTCGCATCGGCTGTCGTCCCTGGTGGAATGCGACAAGATCCTGGTGATGGACAAGGGCCGGGTGATGGACATCGCCCCGCACAAGGTGCTGCTGGAGCGCTGCGCCATCTACCGCGCGCTGTGGCTGCAGCAGAACCGCCACCTCGACCCGCAAGGCGCCCGGGCGGCGCTGCTCGCCCCCGTGGCCGGGCACGCCCCCGTGGCCGCGCAAGGAGACTGACCCCATGAGCCTCACCACCAGCGGCCTGGGCAGCGGCCTGCCCAGCGGCAAGCCGGGCGGCAAGCCCACTGGCCTGCACGCCCTGTCGCGCAGCGAGCGGGCGCAGCTGCCCAGCCTGCTGGAGTTCCAGTCGCCCAGCGCCGCCCTGCTGCACACCGCGGTGCGCCACCCGGCCAACGGCGTGATCTGGACGGTGTCGTCCTTGTTTGTCGCCTGCGTGGCCGCGGCAGCCCTGATCCCGATCGACAAGGTGGTCACCGCCCAGGGCCGGGTGGTGGCGATCACCCCCACGGTGGTGGTGCAGCCGCTGGAAACCTCCATCGTGCGCGCCATCGCCGTCACCGAAGGCCAGATCGTGCGCAAGGGCGACCTGCTGGCCCGGCTGGACCCGACCTTCACCTCCGCCGACATGGGCGCCCTGGTGCAGCAGACCGCGAGCCTGAGCGCCGAGGTCGAGCGGCTGCAGGCCGAGGCGGCCAAGCGCGACTACCAGCCCGCGCAGCCGGACCCGTACACCGCCGTGCAGCAGGCGATCTTCGCCCAGCGCAAGCTCGAGCACGGCTTCCGCATGGAGAACTACGCGCAGAAGATCGACAGCCTGAAATCGGCCGTGCTGCGCGCCCAGGGCGACATCCAGGCCTACGCCAGCCGCTACCAGGTGGCGACCTCGGTCGAGCAGAAGCGCAACGAGCTGGAACGCCTGCAGGTGGGCAGCCAGCTGAACTCGCTGGCCGCCAAGGACAGCCGGCTGGAGGTCGAGCGCGGCCTGCAGCAGGCGGTGCAAACCGCCGAGGTGGGCAAGCGCGACCTGTCGGCGATGCGCGCCGAGGCGTCCGCCTTCGACCAGGACTGGTATGGCAAGGTGTCGCAGGACCTCACCGAGCAGGGCCGCAAGCTGTCCGACGCCCAGGAGAACCTGCACAAAGCCCAGCTGCGCCACCAGCTGGTCGAGCTGCACGCCGACCAGGACGCCACCGTGCAGAGCGTGGCCCACGTGTCCACCGGCTCGGTGCTGCAATCGGGCGACCAGTTTATCACCATGGTGCCGCTGAACGCCCCGCTCGAGGTCGAAGCAACCGTCAGCGGCGGCGACGCCGGCTTCGTCCACGTCGGCAACAAAGTCACGGTCAAGTTCGACACCTTCCCGTACCAGCAATACGGCGGCGCCGCCGGCACCGTGCGCACCGTCAGCCCCGACAGCTTCAACAGCCGCGACACCCCCGACGAACGCGTCCGCGGCGCCGGGCCGTCCAACCAAATCCAGCCCGGCGCACAGTCGTTCTACCGCAGCCGCATCACCCTCGACCGCATCACCCTGCACGACACCCCAGACGCCTTCCACGTCACCCCAGGCATGCCCGTCACCGCCGACGTCATGGTCGGCAAACGAACCGTGCTCAGCTACATCTTCAGCCGAGCCCTCCCCGTCGCAATGGACGGTATGCGCGAACCTTGAGAAAAAGCACACAGCCGGTCAGGAGTTTTGGACGCTGGCTCGCTGGCCTGCTGTCTCGCAGCGCGCGCCTGCGCCAAGCCGAAGTGCTGTTGGCCCAGGGCAAACCTGCACGCGCTTTCGCCCTGCTCGCCCGCGAAGCGCAGGCAGGCAACACAGAGGCGCAATTTCGCGTTGGCCGCGCTTACCTCGAAGCGACGGGGGTTCCGCCCAGCCCTACGGATGCGGTGCGGTGGCTGGAACGGGCGGCCGAAACCGGGCATGTCGAAGCCCAGGCCAAGCTGGCCGGCCTGTGCCTGCACGGGCACGGCCAAGTCCGTGGCGACAGCCGCTCGAAAGTCCTGTTTCGCCCCGGAGTCGAGCTCCAGCTCGACTATGTCTCGGCGGAGCGCTGGGCACGTCGTGCGGCCGCAGCCGGATCGGCCGATGCGGAGGCTGTGCTGGGCACCATCTTCACGTCAGGTCCCGAGGACAAGCGAGACGAGGCAGCGGCCGAGGCATGCTACCGGAAAGCTGCCGAGGGTCGCAGCCCGCAAGGCTATCTTGGGCTCGGCCTAGCGCTGATGCGCGGCAGTCCGACCGACGACCGGGTTCGCGAGGCGGCTGTCCAGATGGCGCGTGCCGCTGCGGCCGGGCTGCCCGCGGGCATCTACCTGCAGGGTGTCATGCTGGAGCATGGCATCGGGGTGTCGCCAGACATCGCGGCAGCCGGCGCGTTCTATAAGCAGGCGGCGGAACTGGGCGTGCGGTCGGGGCAGGCCCGCTATGGATTGGCGCTGATGGAAGGGCGTGGGATGCTTCCCGACACCGTCGCCGGCGAGTCCTGGCTGCGTCGTGCGGCCTTGGCTGGCGATCCTGAGGCGGCGGCCCTGGTGGGCGACATCTACGCCAAAGGCGGTGAACTTCCGCCAAATTATGCCGAAGCCGCCATCTGGTTCGCCCGCGCGGCCGAACAGGGCCACGCCGTCGCCGCGCGCGCGTTGGGATTGCTGTATCTGACCGGGGCTGGAGTCGCCCGCGATCCGGACGAGGCGGCGAAGTGGTTCCGCTGCTCGGCCGTCGCCGGCAACGCTGCATCCAAGGCGGACCTCGCCAACCTGGTCCTGAATGGCGCCGGCGAACCGGACGACCGGGTGCGCACGCGTGAATGGTTCGAACAGGCGGCCCAAAACGGCGATCTCGTCGCCGCCTTCAATTTCGGCGTGTGCCTGGCCGAGGGCGTCGGGGTGGAGCGCAACGATGTCGAGGCGGCGCACTGGCTGCGCCGGGCCGCTGAAAGCGTCGTCAATGCGCAGTATTGGTATGGGCGCATGCTCGGCGAGGGGCGTGGCGTGGCGTCCGACTTGGTCGAAAGCCGCAAATGGTATGCCCGGGCCGCGGCGGCCGGGATGCGCGAGGCCCAGGTCGCGCTGGCGGAGATGCTGGTCAACGGCCGCGGTGGCCCGCGCGATCACCATGCGGCGCTGGAGCTGTTCACCAAGGCGGCGCAGCAGGGCCATGTCGGTGCGATGTTCGCATTGGGCGCCCTGCTCGGTGGCGGCCACGACGTCACGCCCGACCGGCCGGCAGCGGCAAAGTGGTTCCGCATGGCGGCGGACGGCAATCATCCCCATGCGCAGATGATGCTGGGCCGCTACCTCGCCCGCGGCCTTGCCGGAGAGCAGGACGCTGAGCAGGCCCGAATTTGGTTGCGGCGGGCAATGGCCCAGGGTTTGAACGAGGCGGCCGCCGACTTGGCGCAATTGCCAGCCGTCGCTGCCCGCGCGCCGCAACCCCTGTCGGCCGCACAGTAGCGGCGATTGCCTCGCGGCGTCATGACGGCCGCCGAAATGTGGTCGGCCTTGGCCGAGCAAGCCTGGCGACGCGGGCAGGCGGAGGCGGCTGCCGGCCATGACGGCGCCGCGTTGCACTGGCTGCAGCGAGCCCGCCGCATCGCGCCTACCGACCACACCATCGTCCTTTCGCTGGCACTGATCACCCTACGCACCGCCGACCCGGTGCAAGCGGCGGCGCTGTTCCGGTCCGTCGTCGCCAGCCACGACGTAGCCGAGGCGTGGATCGGCTTGGCGGCCAGCTTGCGGAGCCTGAACGACCTCGCGGGTGCCGCCGATGCGATCGGGCGCGCGCTGACCCGGCACATCGCGGTCCCCGCGGCAATCACCCTTGTGCGCCAGATCGCCAAGGAGGCTGGCGCTGGGTGGTGCGCCCTGGGCGAGGACGGGAGGTTGCACGCGTCCGGCCCGGCGCTGACGGTCGCGTTGGATGGCGCTGCCTGGCAACCCGGCTGGTCCGCCGAAGCCTGCGATCTCCCTCCGCATTGGCGGCAGGCGCTGCGCCTGGACGTCGCAGCGGCCGGACGTCCCACGCTTGGCAGCCCGCTCGATCTGCGCGCGATGACCGCTGTCGAAGGCTGCGTCGAAACTCACGCGGGCGGTGTCCGGGGCTGGGCCTGGCACCCCGGCGATCCCGGCCGAGATCCGACGCTGAGGATCGGCGACTGGCCCATCGTCGCGACGGACCCGGTCGCCTGGTCGGCCAACCGCCCGCTTGCCCGCCCACGCGGCTTCGCGGTCGACGCCGCCTCACTCCCGCCCGGCCTCGTGCGCATCACCGGTCCGGATGGCCGGGACCTGCTCGGCAGCCCGCTCGATCCTGGCGCCGAGCAGCGCAGCGCCGCCGGGCTGGCCGATGATTTCCGTCCCGTTTGGGCCGACGTGGCGCTTTCCCGTCCCTACCGTCCGCAGAGCACCGAAGCGGAAGGGGGCGGTACGCCGCCGCGCCCCCCGGCTGCCATCGTCATTCCCGCCTACCGCGGCGCCGCAGCCACCTTGGCGTGCCTCCGGAGCGTATGGGCCTCGGTCCCGCCAAATACCCCGGTCCACGTGATCGACGACGCCTCGCCGGAGCCGGAGCTGGTCGCAGCCCTCACCGAACTTGCCGGCGCCGGCCGCATCCAGCTGATCCGGCACGCCCGCAACCGTGGTTTCCCGGCGGCGGCCAACGCGGGGATTTCGGCCAGCACCGGGCACGACGTGCTGCTGCTGAACAGCGACACGCTGACGCCCCCGGGCTGGCTGGAACGGCTTCGAGCGGCGGCCTACACGGCCCACGACATCGGCACCGCCTGCCCGCTCTCGAACGACGCGACCATCCTCAGCTATCCCGACATTAACGGCGGCAACCAAACTCCTGATCTTCCCGGCACGGCACGGCTGGCCGCCCTGGCCGCCCGCGCCAATGGCGACGCCGTGCTGGACATCCCGACCGCGGTCGGCTCATGCATGTATATCCGTCGCGACTGCCTCGACCAGGTCGGCGCGTTCCGGGAGGACCTGTTCGCGCAGGGCTACGGCGAGGAGAACGATTTCTGCCTGCGTGCCCGGCACCGTGGCTGGCGGCACGTCGCGGTTCCTGGCGCGTTCGTCGCGCACGCCGGCGCCGCGTCGTTCGGCGTCGCCCGGATCCATCTCGTCGCCCGCAACATGAGGGTGCTGAACCGCCTGCACCCCGGCTACGACGACCTGATCGCCGGCTTCATCGTGGCCGATCCGCTCGCTCCGGCCCGGCGCCGCATCGACGCCTTGCGTTGGCGGCACGGCCGGCGCACCGCCTCCGTCATCCTCGTCACCCACGCGGGCGGCGGCGGCGTGGACCGCTTGATCGCCGCGCGTTGCGACGGTCTTCTGGCGTCCGGCGTCCGCCCGATCGTGCTGCGCCCAGACCGCGGCCGTGTGGCCGTCAGCGATGGCGCCGCGGCCGGCACACCAAACCTGAGCTATGTCTTGCCGGCTGAAATGGGCGCGCTGCTGCGGCTGCTCCGGCCCGACAGGCCGGGACACGTCGAGTTCCACCACCTGCTCGGCCATCCCCCCGGCCTGACCGGCTTGGCCGAGCGGCTCGGCATCCCGCACGAGGTCCACGTTCACGACTACGCTTGGTTCTGCCCTCGGGTGGCCCTGGTCGGCGGCGACCGGCGCTACTGCGGCGAGCCGGATGTGGCTGGGTGTGAAGCCTGCGTCGCCGACCACGGCAGCCTGCTTGAGGAGGACATCACCGTCCCTGAGCTGGTCGCGCGGTCCAGTCGCCTGCTCGGGGCCGCACGCCGGGTCGTGACTGCCTCGCCCGACTCCGCATCCCGGTTGCGGCGGCACTTCCCCACCCTACGGCCGACCGTTGCACCTTGGGAGGACGATGCCGTCATCCCGCCCCCGCCGCTGCCGCCCGATACCGACGCCCATGTCTGCGTCATCGGCGGCATCGGCGTCGAGAAAGGCTTCGATGTGCTGCTGGCCTGCGTGCGGGACGCGGCTGCGC
>JAABUJ010006771.1_pt1 | contig 10929 bp, 10 predicted proteins | sample 5559131 | NCBI WGS metagenome assembly JAABUJ01 (sample SAMN10711875, study PRJNA513366) | rock metagenome | isolation source: Antarctica rocks | place: Antarctica: Victoria Land, Mt New Zealand nord | collected 2016-01-07 | reverse complement strand
GGTCAATCAGGCGGAAGTTGCTCATGCGCGGGATGTCCGGGGCGGGAAGGCGTGCGAACCTGTGTCCCGATCCTATCGGAAGCTTCCGCGTCGCGTTAAGTCCGACAGGCTGCTAGAGACCGAAACCGCGCGCCCTGAATGAGGCAAGAGGCCGCAGCGCTTAGAACTACGCCGTTCATGCGTGTGGGGCGCGATATGGCACCGATTGAGGGTGAGCATAGTATGTCCAGAATGGATGAGATGTGCGACTGGGTTTTCATTCCCATGTTCGTCAAGGTTTTCGACTTGACGTCTCCCGATCGCTTTCCGATCCGACTTTGAATGGATATCGCAGTCCCATCAAGCGCGAGCCCGATGGTTGTGGCCTACGCCGAGGCCTGTGCCGCAATGCCAGATCACCTCGTGCTCTACCGGGTCGGCGAGTTCTACGAAGTGCTGCTGGAGAACGCCGCAATCGTCTCCCGCCTGCTCAACATCCAGCTGACGCGCCGGCGCCAGAAAGACGCACCCGATATTCCCATGTGCGGGATACCAGCGGCATCCGCCGCCTCGGCCATCGCCCGGCTGCTGGCCGCCGGGCGCAAGGTGGCCGTCTCCGAGCAGCCGGCAGAGGCTTCCGGCGAACGCCCCCTCCGGCTCATGACGCCCGCGACGTCGGTGGACGCCGATGTCCTCGCCTCAGGCAGGCCGAACAACCTGGCCATCGCTCATGCTGAGGGAGATGCCGTCGCGTTCGCCTGGATCGACCTGTCCACGGGTGAGGCAGGAACGTGCATGGCGTCCCTCCACCGCTGCGGCGCGGCCTTGGCACGCATATCGCCATCGGAAATCCTGGTCTCTCGGTGGCCCGAAGGTTCTGACGCCCTTGCCGTGGCCATCCGGAGTTCCGGCGTCAGGGTCTCAGACCTGCCCGAGGGCGAGCTGCCGAGCGACGAAGCGGACGCCATTCTGACGCAAGCCTACGGTCCGAGCCGAGTTGAGAAGCTGCGGAGCTTTTCACCGCCGGAGATGATCGCGCACGCTTCTCTCCTGAACTACGTACGTGGCGTCATTGGAAACCTCCCCACCGGCTTGGTGCCTCCTCGGCGAGCATCGGCCGGCGACACTATGGAGATCGACGGACCAACCCTGAGAGGGCTGGAGGTGCTGACGTCGGCTTCCGGCCGGGACGGGTCGCTGCTGTCCGTCATGGACAGAACCGTCACCGCGCTCGGCGCCAGGCTTCTTGTGCGGCAATTGTCTGCCCCGCTCACAGATCCTCAAACCATTGCACGGCGGCTCGCGATGGTCCGCTGCTTCGTGGATCAGCCAAGCCTACGCGGGGACTGCCGCGAGGCACTCGGCAGCATGCCGGACATCTTGCGCGCTTGCGGACGTCTTTCCCTGGGCAAAGGTGGCCCGCGCGACCTTGCTGCGGTCCGTGTCGGTCTCGACGGCGCGTCCGTGCTGATTGCCAAACTGGGGGCGTCCACTCACTTGCCGCCAGGGTTGGTGACGGTCGGCCGGGAATTGGCGTTTGCCTCGGCAGGAGAATGCGGCACGCTCGCCAAAGCACTCCGTCGCGCGCTGGCCTCAAACCCGCCATTGTCGGTTCGAGAGCCGGGCTTCATCGCGAGTAGATATTCAAAACGCCTGGACACCTGCCGATCCGACGCCGCGCGAGCGAAGACCGCCATTGCGGAACTGCAGGAGCGCTACGTCACGCAAACCGGCATCAAGGCACTCAAAATCCGGACGAACTCCATCGTGGGCCACCACGTCGAGGTGCCGGCATCGAGCGCCAAGGCGCTCGGCACAGGGTTCACGCTGCGCCAGGGGCTGGCATCCTCCACCCGGTTCACCACACCCGAGCTGGATGGTCTTGCCGAGACGCTTGAGGAAGCATCCAGCCGGGTGAACGTCGCCGAGCAGGGCGTCTTCGTGGAGCTTTCCGCGGCAGTGATGGCATGCCGGGAGGCGCTGACCAGGATCGCACACGCCGCGGCGGCCCTGGACCTCGTGGCGGGGCTCGCACAAGCCGCGGCCGAGGGGCTGTGGTGCGCGCCGGAACTGACCGACGACACGAGCCTCGATATCGAAGACGGCCGGCACCCGGTGGCAGAGGCGCTTCTCGGTGAGGAGGGCCGTGCGTTCATCGCCAACGATTGCCGGATGAGCGACACGGGCCAGATTTGGCTACTCACTGGCCCGAACATGGCCGGCAAGTCCACGTTCCTCAAGCAGGTCGCACTCATCGCGCTGATGGCGCAGGTCGGCTCGTTCGTTCCGGCAATCCGCGCTCGGATCGGCGTAGTGGACAAGATGTTCAGCCGCATCGGCGCGTCGGACGACCTGGCTGCTGGCAGATCGACCTTCATGGTCGAAATGCTGGAGACCGCGGCGATCCTCAACCAGGCGACGAGCCGCTCACTGGTCGTCCTCGATGAGGTTGGGCGTGGCACGTCAACGCACGATGGCCTGTCGATCGCTCAGGCCTGCATGGAATACCTCCACGACGTCGTGCGGTGCCGAACGCTGTTCGCGACCCACTACCACGAACTTGCCGAGACGGCAGACGCCATGGCGCACGCGACTTGCATGGCCATGGACGCCTCGGCCGGGCGCCATGGCGACGTGTTCACCTACAAGATCAGTTCCGGGCGCGCTGGGCAGTCCTATGGGCTGAAAGTGGCATCGTTGGCCGGTATGCCGCACTCTGTGCTCACGCGAGCGGCCGAACTGCTGGCGCAATACAATGGCGAGCGTGCTCCACCCGTGACGGATGTGCGGGGTGTATAGCGTGATCAGCCGGTAAGGCGCTCAGCATTCCGCCGTGCAATGGCGCGATGCTCGGCGACCCGCTCCAAGGGCTTACCGCGGCGGGCACGCCGGGCGGCATTGGGGCCGATTTTGTTCTGCGGCTCGATCGCGATTCCCCGCTCCGCAGGCACCGTCAACTTGTCGGACTGGGGTCGCGATGGCGCGCGATGAGAACGGCGCGTTCGTAGTTACGCCGCAGCGGCGACGCCGGTGACCTCGGCCCAAACCTGGAAGGCCTGGGTCCGGGCGGCTCGATACTGGGTTGCGGGCACTTGATGGCGGAGGAGGAAGAGGTTGTTGATCCCGTCATGGGCGGACAAGAAGCGTTGTGCCTGGCCAGGCGACTTGAACCGCTTCATCTGTCGTTCTCGTTGTCGCGTAGGCTGGTGCGAGTTCTCCGCCCTGTTGTTGAGACCCTTGTGCTTCCTGTGCTCGACGAACGGCATCACCTCGCGCTTGGCCGCCCCGTAACTCGCCAGCTTGTCGGTAATCATGACACGGGGAACCCGGCACTGCCGTTTGAGCAGCTTGCACAGCAGGCGCTTGGCGGCCTGCGTGTCGCGCCGGCTCTGCACCAGGATGTCCAGCACCATCCCGTTTTGGTCGACCGCGCGCCACAGCCAGTGCTTTACCCCAGAGATCGTGATCACGACCTGGCGAGTCGCGCGGAGGACTTGCACCTCCGCGCGCTCCTAGAACCGTACGTGACCCTCTCGCGTCATACGGCTCCCGATGTTCGGTCGTCGACATGCACTTTGGAATGTCGAACGGCTTTGCCTTGTCCACAGAGCTCCTCCCGTTACCGGTTGGCTCTGGGCCGCGGCTGAACAACACAGCCCCTTCGGTCCGATGCCATTACAGCACCCTCAACCCTACTACGGGCCGCTCCGCCCCTGTGCCCCGCATCGGTACTCTGGCCCTCGCGGTTTCAGCCGCTCGGACGCCTCCCTTCGCATCAGGAGCGACAGGTTCTCACGTTCCATACAAGAGCCTGATCCGGCTTCGCGCCGCCTATATGCCGGATGCCGCCCGGGCAGGCTTCAGGACCACCCCCGAACTGATCCCGGGAACTAGACGCACCCCCGGTTTTGACATCACCTTTGGCATTTCGACACGTCATCAGCGGTTCGCTTTCGCTCGCCTCTCCGGATCATACCTGACGAGATCAAGTCCCGCCTTTTGCTGCAACGCTCACCACCATCGCTTTTGACGACAGCAGCTTGCAGTGGTTTGACGCCTGCACCTGACTGCCGACGTCGAGGGGCCTACCCTCATCTCTCATACAGCTCCACAATTCCAACTTAGGAACTGTGTTCGTGACACACCATCCATGTGCCACTTGTCGCCGGCGGCAGGCAGCCTGCGCCGGATCTGATTGGCAAACACCTGGCCGAACTTCAGCGCCCACTGGCGCACGGTTTCGTAGCTGACGATGATGCCACGTGCAGCCAGCAGCTCGTCTACCATCCGCAAACTGAGCGGAAATCGAAAATAGAGCCACACAGCATGGCTGATGATCTCAGCCGGGAAGCGGTAGCCGGCATAGGTCGGGCAGGCAGGTGTCGTCATCCCGCCCGCCTACCCAACTCAACCGCATCTCGCAAGCCGGCCGGCAGCCAAGTTGACGGTGCCAGCTTGATGCTGCCAATACTGGTCGTAACGCACCTCCTCCTCCAGTCGTGGCGTGACGGTGACGAGCGGCGTGATCCAGTGTGGCTGGCTCGCCTGGGCCTCGTTTACCCGATCGAACCAATGGGCGAAGTAGTTGCCGATGTTGGTGGTCGGCGCAGCGGTGTAACCCACCGGCATTGGCGGGTCGGCGAGTGCTGGCTCGGCAAGAGCGGCAAGCGCCGGCAAGGCGAAAAGAAGCGCAGGCAAGCGCATGGGTCCACTCCAAGGGCGACCCATGCGTTATATCTGAATGAACATATCGCGCAACACGGGGGAGACCGATAGGAACCTACCCTATCCTGTGTCATATTCCGGGCACGCCATGGTGCAAAAATTAAGCAGACCGTGTGGAAACGCGTTCAGGCTGTAACGCTGGTGAAGTCGACCGGCGGGAGCGCCCAGCGGAGCGCTGGTGAACCGCCGAGGCGGTTGGACGGAAAACACCGGTTCGACGGCACGACTTTGAGCGATCGTGCCAGTCAGCCCGGCAAAACCGGCACGCATGGGCCTTTCAGGCCGCCACCGCGGCCATCAGGTCGGCGAACCCGACGATGTTGACGGCCCGCCGGAGATTATAGGCGAGCGCGGTCAGGCTGAACTCGGCACGGACCTTCTCCAAGCCACGCATCAGAAACGCCCCTTGGTTCATCCACTGCTTGATCGTGCCGAACGGGTGTTCGACCGTCTCGCGGCGGCGGTCGAGGATATCGGGGCGCTTCGCCAACCGGGCCTGCATCCGGTCCAACACCGCTTCGTTCTCGAGGCGAGATACCGTGCGAAACCGGCCGTTCGTGCAGCGCGAGCGGATTGCGCAATCGTCGCAGGCCAGTTTGTTGGTGTAGTTGATCTTCTCCAGCCCACGCAGAAGCGAAGATGAATAGGGATGAAGACGCTGACCCGCCGGGCAAACAACGCTATCGCTGGCCGCGTCGTAGCTGAACTCATCCTTACGGAACAGCCCCGCCTTCACTGAAGGGCCTCGCTGCGGCCGCGGCACGTAGGGCACCATCCCGGCCTTCTCGCAGGCCTCGATGTCCTCGATCTTGAAATAACCCTTGTCGGCCACGACCGCGATGGTCTCGACGCCAAGAACGTCCTGCGCCGGTGCGGCAGTTTGCGTCAGCTGACCCATGTCGACGACCTGGTTGGTGACCTGCTGCTCCACGATCAGCTTGTGCTTGGCATCTACCGCAACCTGAACGTTGTAGCCCACGGCAACACGCGTGTGCGCCGCCATCGCTCGGCTGTCGGGGTCGGTCAGCGAGATTTGGTCCTCTCCGGTCCGGTCCAGCTCCGTCAGCATGTCCGTGCAGCGCGTGCGCCGCTCGCGGAGTGCGACGATCTTCTCGGCAAGGTTCTTGACCCGTGAGCCGGCTGTTCCGTTCTCGGTGACATCGCTCCGGTCGAGGCGTTGCAGATAGTCGTCGAGCTTGGCATCGGCCACTTCGATGAACTTTGCCAAGGACGCGCGGGTGAAGTTGCGGTCCTTGTTGTTGACCGCCTTGATCCGGGTCCCATCCACTGCCAGCAGCTCCCGGCCGAACAGGTCCAACTGGCGGCAGAGCAGCACGAACTGGCGGAAGATCGGGCGGAAGGCGCGGCGGTTGTCGCGCCGGAAATCGGCAATGGTCTCGAAGTCAGGCTTCAGATGGCGCAGCAGCCAGATCACCTCGATGTTGCGATGGGTCTCAGCCTCCAGCCGGCGGCTCGACCGAACCCGGTTGAGGTAGCCGTAGACGTAAAGCTTCAACAGATCCTTCGGTGCATACCCCGGACGCCCGGTCCCCTGGGGCGCCACGCGGATGAAACCCGCCGCCGTCAAATCCAGCCCGTCAACGAAGGCATTGATGAAACGCACAGGGTTCTCGGGACCGACATAGTCGTCCGCGCTTTCTGGCAGGAGCAGTAGTTGGGATCGGTCATGACCGGCAACGTGAGGCATGCCGGAGTCTACCAACTCTCATGCCGCGCCGGAATCCTGCTGGACGGCGTTTTCAGACGGTCTGTAAGACTTCTGCACCGCCGCTCCGACCCCCTCACCAAGTCGCAAACATGACTCCCACCGAGACCGTCATCGTTCCCGTGCACAACCAGCCTATCGCCCACAGCGCCCGCGGCAGCACGAAGGGCCCCATTACGTCGCGGCGCATCGCCATAAGCATGATGATCACCATCAGCGGCACCGCCACCACGCCGTTGATAACCGCCGACCAGAACAGCGCCTTGATCGGGTCGAGACCGACGAAATTGATGAGAATGCCAATGAGGGTGGACACCGCGATCGTGCCGTAGAACGCCTTGGCGTCGAGTGGTGTGCGGTCGAGGCCGGTGGTCCACCCAAGCGTCTCGCCGAGTGCGTAGGCGCTGGAGCCAGCGAGCACCGGGATCGCGAGCAGACCGATGCCAATGATGCCGGCGGCGAACAGGGCGAAGGTGAACACCCCCGCAATCGGCCGCAGCGCCTCAGCGGCCTGCGCGGAAGTCTGGATGTCGGTGATGCCGTGCGCGTTCAAGGTCGCCGCGGTGCTGACGATGATGAACAGGCTGATCACGTTCGAGTAGCCCATCCCGGCATAAGTGTCGAAGCGTATCCGGCCGATCTCCGATGCCGCCTCCTCCGGAGCCTCGAGCAGCGTGTGCGCGGCAGGGTCGATCCGCTCGTCCTCGGCCTCCTGCGAGACGGCCATTGTTTAGATCGGCGGTGGTATAGCCGGCGATCACCAGGTTGGCGTTTGCCTTGCCAGGGGCGGTGAAAGCATAGTCGAGGCCCTTGGCGCTGACCGCCCCCTGGTTGTCCAGGAAATTGACTTTGAAGTCGGTCGGGTTGACGCCGAAGATCGTCGCGTTGTCGCCGCTATGGAAGTTCACAATAGTTGAGAACACGTCCGACGTCGGGCTGCGGTCGTCGAGGTAAAACGTGTCGATCCCGGTGCCGCCGGTCAGGAAGTTCGACCCGGTCGAGCCGTCAAGGATGTTGTTGCCGTTGGCGCCAGCGTGTTGCATGGACCTGGAGGGCGGACGCAGTAGCCCCAACCCCGTTTGAGGTCAGGCGGTGCGGACGTAGTTCGGGCGTCCAAGCTCCGACATGCGGTTGAGCGCACGGACGGCGACGTCCACCTCGGTCCCCTCCAGCCGTATTCCACCGGCTTTGCCGGCGGAACCTTGACGGCTTCCGCTCGACGGTCATCGGTGCGCGAGCGCAGTCCGTCCCCGATCACCTGTTTGAACCGGCCGATTGCGGCCTCGGCTCGCGCCCGCGTCGTGTAGCCGGACGCCTTCTGCCAGGCCATGCGGCCGTGCTCGGCGATCTGCTGCAGGTGGCGGTCGCGCTGCGTGGGCGGAGCTGCTCAAGGTTCCAGCCGCGTAGCGGTTGGAATGGCAGCGGAGGGGCGGTCTTGGCCGTGTCGCTCGGCACGGCGGTCGCGCGCGGCGGGACGATGACCGCCGCTTCTGGATAGCGCTCGGCCACGCTGGCGTAGACGCGGTCCTGGTCGTATCCGCCGTCGCCGGTGAATGAGGCCACCACGTCCGTGATCCGATCGAGCAAGGAGCCGACCTCGGCACCGTCGTCGACCTCCTTGGCTGTGAGCGACGCGGCGACAATCTGGCCGCTGCCAACATCCACCCCGATGTGCAGCTTCCGCCAGGACCGGCGCGTCTTGGTGCCGTGCTTCTCAAGTAGCCACTCGCCCGCGCCGCACAGGCGCAGGCCCGTGCTGTCCACCAGCAGGTGCATGGGCTCGCCGTCACGGCGCGGCTGCGGGCGCGGCACCTCCAGCGTCTTGGCCCGGCGGCTCAAGGTGGAGTGGTCCGGCACGCGCAGCTCCAGCCCGAGCAGGCCGATGATGGAGCCGATCAGGCCCTCGGTCTGGCGCAGCGCCAGGCGGAACACGGCCTTGAGCGTGAGGGCTGTCAGGATGGCGAGCGGTGAATACCAGGGCTGCCCGCCTGGGATGGTGCGCGGCGCTGCCCGCCAGCCCGCGATCGCCTCGTCCGTGAACCAGACCGTGAGGCTCCCACGCTGGCGCAGATCTGCGTCGTAGGCTGCCGAGTTGGTGACCCTGTGTTTCTGTCGTGGGACGTGATGACGACGGTCTTGGTTCAGCTTGAAGGGCAAGGTAGGCTTCCAGGATCAGGTCAAGGGCAAGCTTCTTACGTCAGCCCACCCTGCAGCGCCAAAGGCCACCTCCGTGCAACATGCTGGTACGCAACAGTAGCCGGATGCGCGCGGGATCGGTAGCTGCTCCGTTACGACCGCTCTCACGATCAACTCTGCGGCGGCACATCCCAGCCCAGCACCAGGTAGCGCCCCCGTTCGGATCCATGCCCGGCCCAGACGACCGCCCGGCGGCTGAACGCCGAGCCGTCGTTGCGCGTCACCCGGACTGCGATCTCCGCGTAGACCCCGTCCTCCGCCGGACCCTCCGCGGATGTGTCGTCGTCCTCGGCGCCGAGGGCTTGGAGCACGCGCAGAATCACCGGGTCGGCGGCGGCCGGCACGGAGTCGCCGGGGTAGAACACGCTCATGTGCGGCGCCAGGCGGGAGAGCAGCTCTGGGGTCATGCCCAGGACTTGGCTTAGCTCCCCGATCGTCTCGAACGGCGCACCGGGCGGAGCATAGGACCGGCCGGCGGCACTGTACTGAGCGGCCTTGGCGCCCAGCGGACGAGCGCGCTGACCCGGCGTGTGCCAGTCGGCGATCGCGGCCGCCAATCCCGCCGCCGGTTTCTCGGCCATTCCCACCTGCTGCAGCAACGCTGTCAGCAACGGCTCGGATGCCGTGTTCGGATTGATCTTGCCGGCGAGACTGGTGACGCGGACGGTAGCCCGGCCACCAAGGATTGCCATCGGATGGTCCAGTCCATCGACGCCGCGCTGCACCGGGGAACCGCTCATTAGACGGAAAATGGTGCCGTAGACCAGCCCGTCGGCCTGCGCTTCCAGCACTGCAGCCGTCCGGATGTTGTCGGCAACCCGTAATTCGCTTCGGGCGGAGGAGGTCAGTTGCGTCGTCACCAGCGCGAGCAGCACCAGCGACCACAGCACGACCAGCAGCGCAAATCCGCTCTGACGCCTATTCACGAGGGCGGTCCTGCGCCGGTTCGGCCACGATGTCCGGCCAGTGCCGCGGGTCGCCGGCCGGGAACTCCAGGCGGATGCGGACCAGCCGCGGCAGGTAGTCCTCGGACCAGGTCTCGGTCCAGCCGACGCCCTTCGCCCCGGCCGGATAGAAGTATTCGAAACGGACCGCAAACAATCCGTTGAGCAAGGCGGTTTGGGACGGCGGCGGAGCGGCACGTTCCACAGTGTGGGTGTGCGGCGTCCAGCGCATCAGTAAGGTGTGGGCGGAGTCCACGAAAATCGCGACGTCCGCATGCCGTTGCAGCGGGCCGCCGGCCGCTTCCGGCAAGTCGGTCGTGAACGCGAGCTGGGACCGGCTGCCGCTGACGCGCGGCGGGGTGACGGCGCTGCCCGGGTCCATCCGGGCGACCAATCCTCGCAGCACGCGGGTCACGGCGTCCAGGTCGGCGCGCCCGCTCACCGCGCGGCCCTGCATGGCCCAGGCACGCAAGCCGAATTGGACCCCTTGCACGATCCCGGTCAGAACGAGGCCGAACACGGCCAGCGCAATGAGCACTTCGACCAGGGTGAAGCCGGGGCTGCCGGAAAGGGGAGGTCGATGGGTCAGAGGCACGCTCCCGTCGTTACGGCAGTTGGGGCGGCATGGGGGTGAGGCGCTGGGTGTCGAGGCGCACGCTGGACTGTTGCCGCCCGGCACGCCAGGAAACGATGACGGATACCTGATACAGCGTGGTCTGGGTGAGCGCGGCCGGGTCGCGCCGCGTTCGCCCCAAGGCGGTGGCGGTGAGACTGTCGAGCGGCGCCACGCGCAGGCGCCAGTGGAATCCGTTGCCCTCGTCCCCCTGCAAATCCTCGGCAGTGGGGGCGGCCAGGGCGTCGAAGGAGCTGAGATGGGAGCGCGCAAGCGCTACGGCGTCCTCGACGCGGCCGGCGGCGGCGGCGCCACGCAGCCCCGCGGCGCCCCCATCCAGCAGCGCCACGAGGGCAAGAGATACGATGATGAACGCGACCAGCACTTCGAGCAGGGTGAAGCCTGCGTCGCGAGGAGTCACTGCGCTGGTTTGAGCACCTTGCTGGCATGATTGAGGATGTCGCTGCACTCGTCCTCGTCTCCTTCGGCGGCCTCCTTGCGGGCGTGCCGGAGGTCGTTGTCCAACACCGCCCGCGTGTGCGCGTCGGTCACGCTCGCGACCTGCTGCGACAGCGCCACAATCCCCAAGGTTCAGTCTGTCGCCGCACGGGCCACGCATGGCGGCGCGAGTTAGCGGTACACCCCGTTCACGCCAGGATCCGAAAATCCTTGGGCGAGATGACGCGGAAGTTGTCGGATACGGCGTCGCAATAGAGGTGCCACTTCCTGGGCACTTCCTCGCGCAG
>JAABUJ010006770.1_pt1 | contig 10930 bp, 7 predicted proteins | sample 5559131 | NCBI WGS metagenome assembly JAABUJ01 (sample SAMN10711875, study PRJNA513366) | rock metagenome | isolation source: Antarctica rocks | place: Antarctica: Victoria Land, Mt New Zealand nord | collected 2016-01-07 | reverse complement strand
CGAGGTGCACATATACCTGGATGCCGACAATAGCGGGGAGCACGAGAACAGCGTGGTCTCCAAGACCATTGGGCCGGAACGGTTAAGCAATGTGACGCAGTGGGCTCAAGCGACGGGCAACCGAGTGTTCCTCGGCGAATTCGGCGTCGGAACCGATCAGACCAGCTTGACCGCGCTCGACAATACGATGGCCTACCTGCAACAGCATTCCGATGTTTGGCAAGGCGCGAGTTACTACGGCGCGGGTCCCTGGATGGTCGACTACCGCAATGCCGCCGCCATCAACGGTGTTATGGCGTCACAGACTGCGATCCTAGCGAAGTATGTCGATCGGCATGCAAAGCCGGTGCACCCATAAATAGCTGCACCGGGCATTGGCGTGGTGCGATGGTCGGCTATGGCTGGGCGGAGCTGCGCGTGACTGACGTACCCCGTGCATTGAAATTCAGCTTCATGCGATGGCCGGTGCTAGCCGTTTCACCAAATTTCGAGCCGGCCCAGGCAGGCTCAGCAGCCAATTCAGTTTTGATGTTTTTGATTTTCAGCGACTTAGCGAGGAATATCGATGTCGCTTCCACGGCGCGGTAGAAGACTTCGGCAAACAACAATGCGATAGCGGAACCGATCAACGCTGCAAATCCGGGTGTGGCAACGTCGTGCAATGCTGTCATTGTCACTGCCAACACCAGCACATGAGTGAGATAGAGACTGTAGGAGACGCGGCCTAGCCAGGCGAGGACCGGCAAGCTGAGCACGCGCTTGAGGACCGAAGAGCGAAGCGCAAGCACAAGCACGACGGCTCCCCCGATCAGGCTCGTATAATCGAGCAGCACGCTCATGAGAACAAAGGCGAAAGCTCCCAGCAAGGGAACCATCAAGCCTCTCACGCGCGTGAGCCAGCTGCTCTGGCTGAGGACGCTGAACGCCAGCCACATGCCGACGGCGAAGCAAAGCGTGTAGCGGGCCGTGATGGTCATCGCTCCCAGCAACGTCTCGCTTGAGTAGGGGAACTGGCCGATGCCGAGCCCAACGATTCCGGCCTCCTCTGCGATGGCCACCGCCAGCATCCCGATCCAGAAGGCTCTGCGATGACGCAAAAATGCCCAGCACATCAGCGGCAGGATGATGGAAATACGCATCTCGTAGATCAATGACCAACTCGGATTGTTCAGATCGATGCCGGCCGAGGTTCCAACCAGGAGAAAATGATCCAGGATTGCACGAAGCCCGACTGAAACGTGAGTGTATTGGGCGACGCCAACGGCGATCAGTCCAGCCACGCAGTAGGGCAGATAGATCCGGACCACCCGTCGCAGCAAATAGTTCGGGTACGACCGCAACGGATGGGCGCGCAGCAAACTGATGCTAAGCACAAACCCACTTAGCAGGAAGAAGAAGATAACGAAACATCTGCCATTGACGAGCATACGGAAAAGGCTGTGGTTCAGCACGAGGCTTGGAAAGCCCAATTGCAATACGTGGGTGGCAACCACACCCGATGCCGCAATTCCTCTCAGGGCATCCAGCGAGGTAAAACGATCTTTCCGTGTGGGAAGAGCGTACGAAGTGGGTGAGTCACCTGCATCGGCAAAGCGCCAAGCATGCTTTTCCATCACGCCCATGATCGACAATTCCTCATACTTAGAAGCGGGGATCATCCTTGTCCGATGAGATGCTAAAAGTTGATTGTTTCAACTTATAGAGTACCAGAAAACGAGTTTAGTGCTCCCGATTGCTCGTAATATACTCACAGTAGCAACGAAACTTAGGAAGTTTGCTATGCCTAATGGGGTAGGCAGGATGATTTTCGAAAGGCTGCCTTCGGTCGAAGCTCAATCCGAGAGGCTTCAGCTTCTCTCGTCCGGCTGACCTACGTCTCAGGACTTCTCAGCGGCGACCAGCACGCGCCCTGTGGGATCGGGCCGGGTCGCAAGCCAAATCCCCAACCCAATCGGCACGATCCCCAGCAAATCCGACGCGCTCACCCGCTCCCCCAGCGCCAGCCACGACATGCCTAGCCCAAGCGGGGGCATCAGGAAGTGCAGGGCGCTCGCGTTCGACGCGCTGCCGGTCCGGAGCAGCCAGAACCACAGCAGGAAGGCGCCGATCGACACCACCACCACGAACCACGCCATCACCAGCCAGTATTGCGGGCCGTACACTGCCGCATGCCGGTCCTCGAACAACAGGCCTAGCAGCAGCAGGACCGCCCCGGCGCTCGCAACCTGCACGCCGACGACGACCGGCAGCGTCGTTTGCGGGGCTAGGCGCTTGAACGCCAGCGTGCCGGCGACCATCGACAGCAGCGCGCCGACCACCAGCAGCACGCCCGCCGGGTCCTCGCCGGCGGACACGATACGGTGGCGCACCACGAATACCGCGCCGGCAAAGCCGAGCAGCAGGCCGGCAATTTTGCGGGTATGCAGGCGCTCCCCCAGCAGCGGGGCGGCGATGACGGCGATCAGGATCGGGTTCAGGCTGGCGATGATCGTGGTCAGGCCGGCCGATACCGTGCTCATGCCCTGCCACGCCAGGCCCTGGTAGCCCGCCTGGTTCAGCAGGCCGAGCAGCGCCAACTGGCCCCACGGCACGCGCCCGCGCAAATCGCCGCGCCACAGGGCGAAGCCGAGCAGGATCACCGCCGTCGCCAGGAACCGCACGCCCTGGAACAGCGCGGGCGGGGACGTGGCGATGGCGAGCTTGGCGCTGGGAAAGGCGCTGCTCCAGGCCACGCAGAACAACAGCACCGCGGCGAAATAGCGGGCCGGCGAAACTCCCATTACGCGGGCGTCACACAGGCAGCAGCACGGTCGCGACCGCCTGCGCCGCGATGCCTTCGCCGCGGCCGGTGAAGCCCAGCCGCTCCGTGGTGGTCGCCTTGACCGACACGCGCGCCGGCTCGACGCCGAGCAGGGCGGCCACGCGGGCGATCATCGCCGGGGCGTGGGGGGTGATCTTGGGCTGCTCGCAAATCAGCGTCACGTCGACGCTGGCAAGCCGGCCGCCGCGTGCCGCGATGCGCCCAGCCGCGTGCACCAGGAAGCGGGCGCTGTCGGCATCCTTCCAGGCCGCCTCGCTCGGGGGAAAGTGCCGGCCGATGTCGCCCTCGGCCAGCGCGCCGTAGATCGCGTCGCAGAGCGCGTGCAGCCCGACATCGGCGTCGGAGTGGCCGGCCAGCCCGCGGTCGTGCGGGACAACGGCGCCGCACAGCACCAGTGGCCGCCCCGTCTCGAAAGCGTGCACGTCGAAGCCGGTGCCGACGCGCGGCTCCATCGGGACAGCCAGGGCACGCTCCAGCCGCACGAGGTCCTCCGGGAAGGTGAGCTTCACGTTGTCGTCCGACCCGGCGACCACTGCGACCGTCTCGCCCGCCGCCTCCAGCAGCCCGGCGTCGTCGGTCAGGCTGTCCGGCGAAGCGCGATGCAGGGCGAGCAGCAGGGGAAAATGGAAGCCCTGCGGCGTCTGCGCGCGATACAGGCCGTCGCGGGGCACGGTCGCCTCGATCCGCCCGGCCCGCACCCGTTTCAGCGTGTCGGCCACGGCGGCAGCCGGGATGGCGCCAGGATGGCTCCGGAGCGCGTCCAGCACGGCGGCAACGGTCCCGTCCGGCACGAGTGGCCGGGCCGCGTCGTGCACCAGGACGATGTCGGGCACGTAGGCGGCCAACGCCTCCAGCCCGGCCTTCACGCTTGCCTGCCGGGTGATGCCGCCGGGCACGACGGGAAGGTGTGCCAGGCCGCCGAGGGCGCGCGCGATCTCCGCCGGGTCGCCGACAGGCTGGAGCAGCGTCACGTGCGGGGCCAACGCCTCGGCCGCGTGGCGGATGACCGGGCGGCCGGCGATGCGGGCATACTGCTTGGGGACATCGCCACCGAATCGGCTGCCAGAGCCGCCGGCGACCAGAAGGGCTGCAACGCGCATCGGCCAGGAATGCGAGGCAGGTCGCCCGCCGTCAATCCCGTGCGTGCGCGTATCAGGCTCGCGCGGTGATTGCAGATCGGACCCGTGAGCGATAGTTTGCCCAAATGATGGGCAGTACCACACTAACTCGCACGCTTGCGCCAATCCGGCTCGACTCCCGCGTCACCATCGACACGCCGGTCATCCTGGCGCCGATGTCGGGGGTCACCGACCTGCCGTTCCGACGGCTGGCGAAGCGGCTCGGCACCGGGTTGGTCGTGTCGGAGATGATCGCGTCGTGGGCCATGGTGCGGGAGAACCGCGTCACCTTGCGGATGGCGGAGGTGGACCGGACGGGGCCGACCTCGATCCAGCTGGCCGGGTGCGAGCCGGCCGCGATGGCGGAGGCGGCGCGCATCGCCGTCGCCTGCGGCGCCGACATCGTGGACATCAACTTCGGCTGTCCGGTCAAGAAAGTCGCGGTCGGGCAGCAGGCCGGGTCCGCCCTGATGCGCGACGAGGCCGCCGCGGCGCGTATCTTGGAGGCGACCGTGCAGGCGGTCCCCGTGCCCGTCACGCTGAAGATGCGGATGGGCTGGGACCATGCCAGCCTGAACGCGCCGCGCCTGGCCCGGATCGCGGAGGAGAGCGGCATTCGCATGGTATCGGTGCACGGCCGCACCCGGCAGCAATTCTACACCGGCACGGCCGACTGGGATTTCATCGCGCAGGTGAAGGCCGCGACCCGGCTTCCGGTCATCGCGAACGGCGACATCACCACCTTGGACGAGGCCGCGGCAGCGTTCGCGCGATCGGGCGCCGACGGGGTGATGATTGGGCGCGGCTGCTACGGCCGGCCGTGGTTTCCGGCCCAAGTCGCGCATTTCCTGCGCACCGGGGAACGCCAGCCGGACCCGGACCTCGCGACGCAAAAGGCCATCCTGCTCGAGCACTACCGGGCGATCCTGGCGCATTTCGGCACGGAACCCGGGCTGCGGCTCGCGCGCAAGCACGTCGCCTGGTACTCGCGCGGACTGCACGGCTCGGCCGAGTTCCGCGCCGCGGTCATGCAGCGCACCGACGTCCCGGCGGTGGAGCGGCTGATCGACGCCTTCTACGATCCGCTGCTGGCACGGGCCCCGGACGCCTTGGCCGCATGAAGAACGTGGTCGCGCGGGGCATGCTGAAGGTGGTCGGGCGGAGCGGGGCACGACCGCAGCCGATCGACAGCCTTGCCATGCTCGGGGCGGTGCCGGTGCCGATCGTCCTGCTCGACGCCGCCAACCGCTTCCGCTACGCCAACTCGGCCGCTGAGCAGTTCCTCGGCTTGTCGATGCTGCAACTCAGCCAGATGAGCCTGCACGACCTGCTGCCCGCCGACCATCCGCTGTTCGCGCTGATCGACCAGGTGCGGACCCGCGAGCTGACTATTTCCGACCATGAGCTGACCTTGGAAAGCCCGCGCCTGCACAAGCAGGCGGTCGCGGTCCAGGCCACCACCGTGCCGGAGGAGCCCGGCAGCGTGCTCGTGTCGATGTGGGACTCCTCGGCCGCTCGCACGCTCGACCGCCAGATGAATTTCCGCGGCGCTGCCCGCAGCGTCAGCGGCATGGCGGCGCTGCTGGCGCACGAGGTCAAGAACCCGCTCTCCGGCATCAGGGGCGCCGCGCAACTGCTGGAGAGCACGGTGGCCGAGGCGGACCGCGAGCTGGCCGTGCTCATCCGGGAGGAGGCCGACCGCATCCGCGCGCTGGTGGACCGGATGGAAGTGTTCGGGGAGAAGCCGATCGAGCGCCGGGCGGTGAACATCCATCGCGTGCTGGAGCATGTGCGGCGGCTGGCCCAGACCGGGTTCGCGCCGCATTTGCGGTTCGTCGAAACCTACGATCCCTCGCTGCCCCCGGTCTGGGGCAACCGCGACCAGCTGGTTCAGGTGCTGCTGAACCTGGTCAAGAACGCGGCCGAGGCGATCACCGACGGCAACCTCTCGGGGGCTGGCGAGATCACGCTGATGAGCGCGTATCAGCACGGCGTGCGCTTGGCCGTGCCCGGCTCCTCGCACCGGGTGCATCTGCCGTTGGTCGTCACCGTCCGCGACAACGGGCCGGGCATCGGCGACGACATCAAGCCGCATCTGTTCGAGCCGTTCGTGACCTCCAAGCCGTCGGGGAGCGGCCTCGGCCTGGCGCTGGTCGCCAAGATCGTCGGTGACCACGGCGGCTTGGTCGAGATGGACAGCCGCCCCGGCCGGACCGATTTCCGCCTGCACCTTCCCGTTTTGGCCGATGAGTCCGGCGACGACCTGTTCTGAGGATCGCATGACGCCCCCCACCATCCTCATCGCCGACGACGACCGCTCCATCCGCACGGTGCTGACGCAGGCGCTGGGGCGGTCGGGCTACCAGGTACGCTCGACCTCGAACGCCGCCACGCTGTGGCGCTGGGTGGAGGACGGGGAGGGCGACCTGGTCATCACCGACGTCGTGATGCCCGACGAGAACGGGCTGGACCTGATCCCGCGCATCAAGCGGCTCCGGCCGGAGCTGCGGGTGATCGTCATGAGCGCGCAGTCCACCCTGATGACGGCGGTGAAGGCGGCCCAGCGTGGCGCCTTCGAATACTTGCCTAAGCCATTCGACTTAAAGGAGTTGCTGGCAGTCGTCGGGCGCGCGCTGGCATCTCCGGTGCCGCTTCCTGTGCACCCGCCCGAGGTGCGCGACGCCGAGGAGCGCCTGCCGCTGATCGGCCGCTCGGTGGCGATGCAGGAGATCTACCGCACCATCGCCCGGCTGACGACCGCCGACCTGACGGTGATGGTCAACGGCGAGTCCGGCACCGGGAAGGAGCTGGTCGCGCGCGCGCTGCACGATTACGGGCGACGCCGGGCCGCGCCGTTCGTGGCGATCAACATGGCAGCGATCCCGCGCGAGCTGATCGAGAGCGAGCTGTTCGGCCATGAGCGGGGCGCGTTCACCGGCGCCACCAACCGCAACCAGGGGCGCTTCGAGCAGGCGGCCGGCGGCACCCTGTTCCTGGACGAGATCGGCGACATGCCCCCGGAGGCGCAAACCCGGCTGCTGCGCGTGCTGCAGGAGGGCGAGTTCACGACGGTGGGCGGACGCCAGCCGATCAAGGCGAACGTGCGGATCGTCGCCGCCACCCACCGCGACCTTCGGCAAGCGATCCGCAACGGCCAGTTCCGCGAGGACTTGTTCTATCGTCTCAACGTCGTGCCGATCCGTCTTCCACCTCTACGCGAACGCACGGAGGACATCCCCGTCCTCGCCCGCCACTTCCTGGAGCGGGCGCGCGAGCAGGGACTCCCCGGCAAGTCGCTCGACCAGGGGGCGCTGGACCGCCTGCGCGCTCATCGCTGGCCCGGCAACGTCCGCGAGTTGGAGAACCTGATGCGCCGGCTCGCGGCACTCTACTCGCAGGAGACGATCACCGAGGAGGTGATATCCACCGAGTTGTCCGAAGGCGGGATGGAGGCCGAACCGCTGCCGAGCCAGGGCTCGTCCGAACCGCTCGCCGTCGCCGTGGAGCGGCACATCCGGCAGTTTCTGGCGGCCACGCGCGACGGCATGCCGATGCGCGACATCTACGACCGCGTGATTGCCGAGGTGGAGCGCCCGCTGATCCAGATGACGCTGTCGGCGACCCGCGGCAACCAGATCAAGGCGGCGGCGATGCTCGGCCTGAACCGCAACACTCTGCGCAAGAAAATCCGGGACCTCGAAATTCCGGTCGTGCGCGGGATCGGCTGACCCGGTGAACGTCTCGCCCAACTACGCCGGCCTGCAAGCGCCGCCGCCGGAGCCGGAGCCGACGGCGTCCTGGCCACGCCGGGTGGCTGACATCCTGCTGGGCAAGGTCGTGACGTTGGTGCTGGCGGCCGTCGCCTTGGCGCTGGGGATCGTCACCTTCATCCTGCTGTCGGGCGGCGCACCGGTCCCGTTTCGGCCCAACGTCGTGTACGGCTGCATCCTGGCCAACGCGGTCGTGCTGCTGCTGCTCGGGGCGGTGCTCGCTGGCCGCTTGACGCGGGTCTGGACCGAGCGCCGGCGCGGCTCGGCAGGGTCGAGGCTGCACGTGCGCCTGGTGCTGCTGTTCAGCGTCGTCGCCGTCACGCCGGCCATCGTGGTTGCGATTTTCGCCACGGCGTTTTTCAATCTCGGCATCCAATCGTGGTTCAACGACCGGGTCCGCACGGCGCTGAACGAGGGGCTGGAGGCGTCGCGCGGCTACCTGGAGGAGCATCGCAACAACATCCGCGCCGACGCGCTCGGCATGGCCAACGACCTCGCGCGCGCCGGGCCGCTGCTGTCGAACAACCCCACCTTGTTCGTGCAGATCCTCGATACCCAGACCGCCCTGCGCGGGCTGACCGAGGCGGTCATCTACGAGCCCTACAGCAAGAAGATCTTCCTCTCGGCTGGCTACATGCCGGGCGATGGGCTGGAATTGCCGGATCTGGACCAGACCGGCGGGATGCAGAAAGGCGACCCGGTCGTGCTGCCCGACGACGGCGACGAGGTGCGGGCCGTCATCGCGCTCGACTCCTCGCCGCAACTGCTGCTGCTGATCGGGCGCCCGATCGACCCGGCCATCCTGGGCCACATGGCCCGCACCGAGGACGCCGTGGCCGAGTATCGCCGGCTCGACCAGAACCGCTCCGGCCTGCAGGTGACGTTTGCGCTGATCTTTGCCCTGGTGGCGCTGCTGGTGCTGTCGGCGGCGGTGCTGATCGGCCTGGTGCTGGCCAATCAGATCGCGCGTCCGGTGGGGCGGCTGATCCAGGCGGCCGAACGCGTGCGTGCCGGCGACTTGTCCGTCCGGGTTCCGGAAATCCGCAGCGAGGACGAGGTGGCCGGGCTGTCGCGCGCGTTCAACCGCATGACCGGCCAGCTCGCGGCGCAGCGGGCCGAGCTGATGGATGCCTACGGGCAGATCGACGAGCGCCGGCGGTTCACTGAAACGGTGCTGGCCGGAGTCTCTGCGGGGGTGATCGGGTTGGACGCCGAAGCCCGCATCGAACTGCCGAACCGGGCGGCGAGCGAGTTGATCCGCGCCGACCTGCTGGCGTCGGTGGGTTTGAAGCTGGAGCAGGTGGTGCCGGAACTGGCCGATCTGGTGCGTGCTGCCGAAGCCGCTCCCGAGCGGGCCCGCACCGCTGAGATCCAGATTGGGCCGTCTTCGGCCCGGCGCACCCTGATGGTCCGCATTGGCGCCGACCTGAAGGGGGGGCATCCAGACGGCTTCGTCGTCACGTTCGACGACATCACCGAGCTGCAATCCGCCCAGCGCAAGGCCGCGTGGGCCGATGTCGCCCGGCGGATCGCCCACGAGATCAAGAATCCGCTCACGCCCATCCAGCTCTCGGCCGAACGCCTGAAGCGGCGGTTCACCAAGGAGATCACCTCCGACCCGGAGACGTTCGCGCAGTGCGCCGACACGATCGTGCGCCATGTCGGCGATATCGGGCGGATGGTCGACGAGTTTTCCGCCTTCGCCCGCATGCCGCAGCCCGTCATCAAGCCCGAGGATGTTGGCCGTATCGCCCGGGAAGCGTTGGTGCTGCAGCGCAGCGCCCGGCCCGACATCGATTGGCAGACCGACATCCCGGATCGCGGCCCGGTGGCGCCCTGTGACCGCCGGCTGCTCGGCCAGGCGCTGACCAACTTGCTGATGAACGCGGCCGACGCAGTTGCGATGCGGCCGCGCGGACCGGACGAGGGCAGGGGCTCCATCCGCCTCTCGCTGGTGTGCACGCACGATGCCGACCGTGGCGACGAGGTGCTGATCACCGTGACCGACGACGGAGTTGGGCTGCCGGAGCACGACCGCGCTCGCCTGACGGAGCCGTATGTGACGCATAAATCCAAGGGAACCGGTCTTGGGCTGGCCATTGTCAAGAAAATCATGGAGGATCATTTAGGATTGCTCACTCTTGGCGACCGGGCAGACGGGCCCGGCGCGGTGGCAAGCCTGGTCCTGCCCATCAAGATTTCAGAGGTGCAGACCGCCAATGGCGCATGATATTCTAATCGTCGATGACGAACCGGACATTCGGCTGCTTATCGACGGCATTCTTCGCGACGAAGGTTATGACACGCGGCAGGCGTCCGACTCCGACTCCGCCATCGCCGCGTTCCGCGCCCGGCTGCCGTCATTGGTGGTGCTCGACATCTGGCTCCAGGGCTCGAAACTGGACGGCCTCGGCATCCTCCAGGCGCTGCACCAGGAGGAGCCGCACGTACCCGTGGTCATGATTTCCGGCCACGGCACCATCGAGATGGCCGTCCAGGCGATCCAGCACGGCGCCTACGATTTCATCGAGAAGCCGTTTAAGTCGGACCGCCTGCTGCTGATTGCCCGGCGTGCGCTGGAAGCGGCCCGGCTGGCGCGGGAGAACGCGGAGCTGCGGCTGCGGGCAGGGGCCGAGTCGGGCCTCACCGGCGACAGCGCGGCCATCGGGAGCGTGCGCAGCGGCATCGAGCGGGTCGCGCCCACCGGGTCCCGCGTGCTGATCCATGGCCCAGCGGGGTCCGGCAAGGAGGTGACCGCCCGCATGCTGCACGCGCGCTCCCGCCGGGCCGACGGGCCGTTCGTCGCGCTGAACTGCGCCACGCTGAACCCGGCGCGCTTCGAGGAGGAGCTGTTCGGCATCGAGGCCGGGCCGGACGCGGCGACCCAGCCGCGGCGCGCCGGCGTGCTGGAACGCGCCCATGGCGGGACGCTCCTGCTGGACGAAGTGTCGGACATGCCATTGGAAACCCAGGGTAAGATCGTCCGCGCGCTGCAGGATCAAACGTTCGAGCGGCTGGGGGGATCGGTTCGGGTTAAGGTCGACGTGCGCGTGCTGGCGATCACCAACAAGGACCTGCAGGCCGAGATCGCGGCCGGACGGTTCCGCGAGGATCTCTACTACCGCTTGGCCGTCGTGCCGCTGCGGATGCCGAGCCTGAAGGAGCGGCGGGAGGACATTCCTGAGTTGGCGCGGCATTTCCTGGCCCGTTCAGCGGAAAAT
>JAABUJ010006769.1_pt1 | contig 10932 bp, 11 predicted proteins | sample 5559131 | NCBI WGS metagenome assembly JAABUJ01 (sample SAMN10711875, study PRJNA513366) | rock metagenome | isolation source: Antarctica rocks | place: Antarctica: Victoria Land, Mt New Zealand nord | collected 2016-01-07 | reverse complement strand
GCGACAGTCGTGGACGCTGGCTCAGATCCGTGAAGACGCGGCGGAGACCCGACGCCGCTTGCAAGCGCTGCTCGCCGGCATCACGAACGAGGAATGGGGAGTGCCGATTACCATGCGCGGGCGCGAGGCACCGCTGGGCGAGTGGATTGGGGGCGCCCTGGGCGGTGATGACGGACCTGGGACACACGCGGCCGAGCACGCACAACACATCATGGCGTGGCGCGCGGGACGGGAGTCCGACGGAGTGTCGATTGGGCAGAACGAGAGAAGGTAGTATTAGACCTGTCCTGATGACAGGATACTGTTGGTAAATGCGCTTTTGGCCCGCTTTGTCTGCTGAGTCTACGCCTGATTCCCTGTCGGCTATCCCCTGGAGTAGACCCCGTGAAAGGATTTACCAACAGTATCATGACAGGGGCTCTTCCGCATATAACGTGAAATCACGCTTGGACTCCACTGGGGAAAAGGTGCGCGTAGGCCTGGCGGCAGGCCGCCGCCCGCGCGGCCGCCGTATCGCCGTCGACCATGGTGGATAGCAGCGCGAAGAACGCTGGGTCCCGTTCGCGGATGTGGGGGACCGCGTGCTGCGGGGGCTGCGACCACTCCCGCCGCAGCGCGAACCAACAGGGGAGGAGGTGCTGGAGGAAGATTCCTGCGTGGGCAGCCGACGCCACAGGCTCGTCCGCGTACACCTCGACCTTGCTAAGCAGGCGCCCGAGATCGGTGGCTTGGCGGCGGCGCTCGGACGCGGAGAGAGGAAGCGGCCCCGCGGTATACGCCCGCTGGGTGGCGGCGACGATCACGCGCCCGTGCCCGGCTGCATCGTCCCGCAGCACCCGTAGCGCGCGGACCGGGCCATAGGCGATGCGGAGCACCTCGTCCGCGACGAAAGAGGTCGGCACGAGCTCGAGGTCGAGGTACGCCCCCGCGTAGCGCTCGGCGACCCGGTGGCGTATCGTGCCACCCGTCGTGATGAGAAAGAGATCCCAATCGCTGTGCGGGCGCGCTGTCCCCGCCGCGCGGGAGCCGCCCAGCAGGATAATGGCTGGTGCGTAGGTCGCGACAAGGTAGGCGCAGACCGCCGCCTCATGCACTGGTTCTGTCCGATCCATCGCCCATACACCTCCTCGGGATGCACGGTAGGCAGATCGCCGTGTTAGGCGGCGTGGAGCACGCGCTGGCGGAGCAGGTCCAGCTTCATCCGGCCGTAGGCACTGCGCTTAATCATCTTCAGCTTGTTGATATGCCCCTCCGTGGGGCCGTTTGACCAGGGCAACGTGAGCGCGGCACGCACGGCGGCCCCATCCTTCTCTAAACTCACGGCGAAGTTGCGCAGCTCGGGGACAGGACCGGCGCGACAATCCGCCAGCCACGCGTCAAAGGCCGTAGCGCGCCGCTCGCGCACCATCGCCGCGAAGCGCGCCACCATCTCCTGCACCCAGGCGAGTTCGTCATGCTGCCGGAGCCGTTCCCAGAGCGCGCGGTCGTCGTCCGCCAGGTCCTCATTGGTGGCCTGGAGGACGAGCCAGGCGAGCTTCTGCGGGCCGGGGAGCGTCGCACCGGCCACAACGGCCGGCACCGGAACACCCGCCCGACGGGCGAGGATCCATTTGGCGACGAGGGAGCGGGTGCCCACGAACCCTTGCGCGGTGATCTCCTGCCACAGGAGCGTCTGGTTGGTGCATCCCTCGGCCAATCGCCGCAGCAGGTAGGGGTCGTAGGGGTCCACCTTGCCGCCCCCGCGGTAGCCCCGCCGCTCGGGCGGCACCACATCCGCAGCTACCCACAGCCGCACCGTCTTGACCGAGAACCCCGTCTCGTGTGCGATCTGACGCAGATTAAGGCCGCGGCGCTGGGCATCCTTGACGTGCTGGAAGCGACGCTCACGCTCGGCGTGCTTGGCCGCCTGGACCTGCCGTCGGGCCTCCCCATGGTCGTAGCGCGGGGACGGCGGGGCGTCGATGGCCCCCGCATCCAGTGCTAACGTGTCGTCGACAAGCAGGCAGCGCAACGCTGGGCGGACCCGGTGAACGTAGCGCTCGACGACCTCGCGCGCGTTGACGAGCAGGTGGAAGCGGTCCACCACCTGGACAGCGTCGGGAGCGCCGATGGCCGCGCCATTCGCATACTCTCGGTAGCGGTCGCGCGCAACAATGTCGATGCCATTACTACTACCAAGCCAGGCGGCGACGGTACCCGTCGTGCGATCGGGCAACAAATCGACGGGCCGGCGGCGCGCGAGGTCCACGATGATCGTGCCATAGGAGCGGCCTTTGCGGAGCGCGAAGTCATCCAGCCCGATAGCGTGCGGCGGCGGGACGTGCGGCGGCGGAGTCGCTCGCAGGAGGCGGAGCAGCGTGTCGCCACTCGTGCGCAGGCGCAGGCGCAGGCGCAGGCGCAGGCGCAGGCGCACGGCGCAGGCGCGCGGCGAGCCGGGCACCGGCTTCGCCGCCGGCGGCGAAGCCGATGTCACGCCGCGCCAGGGTCAAGCGTGGGGTGCGCCGGGCACGATAGGGCACGAGGGCGGGCAGGCGCTCAGCGAAGGTACGCTTGGGGCACGCTAGCTCGTCACAGAAGAAGCGGCGCACGCGCAGCAGGAGGTGCATAGGGCGGTCGGCGACGGGCAGGTCGCACACGAGCCGCAGGTAGCGACTGTGCACACGCGCTGACGTGTGGCCGCAGGCGGGGCATGACTGATAGGGTCGGGTGGTGTGGGCGTCGATGAGCAGCGTGGCGCCAGCGCTACGCACCGCGTCGACGATACAGCCGGGTAGGGTAAACGGGAGGAGAGGGGTGGCGTTAGGATGTGGGGACATGCAAATACTCGAACAGAAGACAGACGAATGACAGCTACTCATAGTGTATCCTTGTTCGCCTCACCCATGATGTCCAATTCACGTTATATGCGGAAGAGCCATGACAGGTAGCGCTTGTGGGAAGCGGGTATCCTGCAATTAGGAAGCGGGCGACGGCTATTTCCCGTCGCCGCGCATGTACGACTGACTATAGAGGCTGCTGGTGACTGATGCGCGACACTGTCTGGACAGTACTGCTGATTGGCGGCTCCTCTGGGGTCGGCAAAACTGGGGCCGCGCGGCGGATCGGCCACCGTTGTGGCGTGTCTGTGCTCCACGTCGACGACCTGCGCTTGGCTTTCCAGCATAGCAGGGCGACACTGCCGGATGTGGGTGACACACAGGCGCTCTATTTCTTCTGGAACAACCCGGACGTGTGGCGGCAGCCACCCGACTCAGGACGTGACGGCCTGATCGCCGTCGGGCACGCCCTGTCCCCGGCTATCGAGATCGCGGCCGTCAACCACCTCGTCCAAATCGAGATGGGGCCACTGGTGATCGAAGGCGACAACATCGTGCCCGCACTCATCGCGCGGCCGCTGCTGCACGAGTACGCCACGGACGCGCGGGTGCGGGCCGTGTTCCTAGTCGAGCCGGACGAGGAGGTACTCTTGGCGAACATCGTGGCGCGCAGCCGCGTCGTCGCGGGGCAGACCGACGCGGAGCGGCGCACCGAGGCGCGGGCCAAGTGGCTCTACGGCCAATGGCTCGCCACGGAGGCACGGCACTTCGGCCTGCCGGTGCTGGAGCCACGTCCGTGGGATACGCTCGATGCGCGCCTCGCCGCCGCTATCGACACAGCGGAATGCCCCTCAACGAGCGACAAGGCCACTTCTCTGTGTACAGTCACGTCCATGCTCTGCCCCTCTGCCAAGCGCTGGACGTGACGCTAGGAACAGCGCGATTGTGATTGGAACTAGCGCACTCTAGCTCTCGCACGATGCCCCGTTCCTGCCATACCTTCACCGTAGCCCACCCACATGACCCAGGACAACACCTCCAAGACCCGAAACATCGTTCCGGTGCCATGCTGTCCTGGGCCAGGAGACATGCTGCTGAGTAAGCATTGGCGAACGACGAGACGCCAAGGACGAGCGGCCAGGAGTCACGTACTAATGACTACAGCCACCAGCTTGTGCTCGCCATACCCAGCCTTAGACCCGCTGGTGGCAGCTACAATAGGCGCCGTGACAGAGGTGGTTAGCCTCTCCGGTGGAGACACCGGCTCACCCTGCCCGTCCCGTCAGTCACAAACCGCTACGCGACTGGTCAGTTACCCGACACCGGAAAGGACGCTGGACCTCATGCAGACCGTCAACGACAAACCGTTTACCGCGTGGGTGCCTTGCGTTGTCCGCGTCCAGCTTCGCACCCTCATTTTACCACGGCCCATTCCTCTGTCGCCTAAAGACGACAGTTTCCTGGGAGTCTCTCTATGAAAGACACCGACGACCATACGACGCGGGACGGAGCGCCCCCTGACCTACATCTGTGATGAGCGCTTACGATGCACTCGGCATCATGACACAACTCGCATATTAGTCGCTGTGATCGGCACCGGACAGGTGTTCCGCGTGCGGCTGGCCGTCGTGACGACGAGCAGCTATCCTGCAAGGTAGCTGCGCCGGAACGGCTGCGTGTCCAGCGGCTGCAGAGACAGGAGATACCATTCATGAGCACCATCATTACGAGCGCCGTTGAGATCCCGGAGGCGACCTACTACGTCTTGTCCGACGACGCATTCATGAGCGACTGGGGCGAGGCCGAGGGACGTGTCAACACCATCATCCTACCCGCTAGCGACCGCACGGAGGCCGAGATTGTCGCCACCAATGCGCGCAACCGTGACGAGCAGCGCAACGTGCGCATCCTCGACCGCAAACCGGCGCTCTCGTCGGGCGTCATCTACACCCTCATGGACAAGGTGAACGCGTCCCGCTGGTACACGGCGGGCAGTTTTGAGCCCGAGCCGACCGATCAACCCTACAACGGATGGAGTAACTACAAGACGTGGGCCACTGACCTCTGGATCACCAACGACCAAGAAGGCTACGAAGCGGCGCGCACGGCCCTTGTCCACGGTGGCGCCGACGCCCTGCGCGATTACGTACTCACCCTTCCCGACATCCAGCGCGCTCTCCAAGGGGTCATACCTGCATCCGGCCTGGCCGCCGACCTCTACGAAGACGAGCAGCAGAACGCCCGCGAGATCCGCGACCACGCCCAGATCGTGCGCGACGCGATCGGCAAGATCAACTGGCAGGAGATCGTCGAGGCATTGCGCGAAGAGTAACAGGCGGCGCCGTGCGTCCCAGCTCCTGGGGCGTGCCGCGCGAGCTAGGGGGTACCATAGAGGCGCACCGATGATCCGCCACAAGCGACCCAGCGGTACCCTTGTCTTACGGCTACGACGGCTCCCCGCTCGAGAGGGATCCCTCGGGGTCAAGCGTGAGCGCAGTTGTCTCTCGGGGTGGGGTCTGACGCCAATCGGTGTACTCATCCCTCCAGTAGCGCTCGAACGCCGCGCGCGAGTCGAAGGCACCGCGCTTCTCGCGTAGATCTCGAAGTGCTGTCACGGCACCAATGTAGTTGCGCGTTCGGGACGAGCGCTGTCGTGAGGCGACGCGCCACGTCTCGACGATGACATGGTCGATGTTGGTGACCTCTGGCCTCGCTGCGGCCACGTCGATATCGAAGAGCATAATCCAGTCGAGGTGATGCCAGTACGCGTTGTACGGGCGCATGATGCTTCCAGGATGCGGCTGATCGGGGCGCGCGAAAAACGTGTCTCCCGTCAACAACGAGATGCGCGACTGCGTGCGATGCACGCCCCCGCGCATCGGTGGCTGCGCGCGACGGGCCACCTTCACGTCGAGGGCGACGATGTGGTCGCCAAGCATCCCACCCTGTAGCTCCATGTCGGGATAGGTACGCTGTCCGCCTTGTCTTATCTGCACCCCTCCGGAGTCCCGCGCCAGTCGCCCAGTGAGTTGGTCGACCGCCGTTGTCTCTAAGATGTTGGCAAGGGTGCCAGGCTCGGTCGGGAGGGGGTACGGCGGCTTTTCGTCCCTGCGGGCAAGGCCGATGACATCGAAGTCGTAGACGCGCGCATGCTCCTCGAGCCAGCGCACAATTTGATCAACATCCTCGAACATGATCCCTCCCTATCCTGTCATACCATCGACCGCGCGGATAACAGCCCACACGCGACGGGGCGCAGCGGACGCGTCGCGAAAGAGGGCGCCCGGCTCGGAACGCCCTCGCTCAATGCTCCCGCCTTCATGGGACGGGCGCCGCCGCGTCGGGCTGCGCGAGACCGGCCTCCTGGCATATCTGTGCCCATCGGCGCACGCTCTCGGGCCGCGCTTCGAGATCATGGAGCCGACGCAGTAGATACCCTGGGAAGCTTGCCAGGAGGAGGGGTATGGGGCGATCGTTCCATGACAGCGCCGTCACCACCAACTCCTCAACGCTCTCCGCGACCGTGACGATGACGTTGCGCTCCCGCCACGGGAGAGCCAAGCTCGGGCGCAAGAGCGGCGACTGTCCCAGCGCGAGGGCGGCGATCACCGCGTGCGGAATGCCGGCGTCGGCCACCTTACGGACGAACTGGCTCGCCGAGGCTAGCGTCACGGCCTTGGCACGCGCCTCCGCAGCAGCGATGACCTCGCCGTTGTACAGGCCGTGCACGTCGCCGGGGGCGTGGCGCGAGGGGTCGTTGACCCTGGTCGTGCGCACTTCGTCGTAGACCAAGTCGAACACTGCAGCCGTGAGCGCTTGGACGCGCTTCCCGCCCTCGGCGGACTCATGTATGTAGGTGTCAACGGCGCGGATGGTGGCGACGATATCCGACGTGCCGGAGCCGCGCAGCGCGAGCGCCTCGGTCGCGCCTGCGGCACGGAGCCTGTCGCGGAGGAACGCCGCCAGCGCGAGAAAGGCATCCCGCTCGTCTAGAGTGTTTGCCTCCCTGAGGTAGGCCACAAGCTTTCGGTGCGCCGCAGGATCTCGCACCCTGTCCATCTGATCGAGCCGATCGTAACGAAAGAACGGTTGATTATTCAGGGGCTCAGCCCCCGTCGTGCGCAGGTCGAACCCGTACTCGAACGCCGCCGGCACGAGGACGCCATGGGCGAGACCGCGCGCAGAATAGGCATCGGGACCGGATTCGACCTTGAGCGATAGCGCGTCGACGCGACGGTCGGTCGCCTTGGCCAACAGGGCAGTCCCGAAAGCTGGGGTCAACGTGATATAGTCGGAGCCGGCAATCTCCCCTGTCCGGGCAAGCCACTCCTCTGGCACAGGCTGCTCGGATCTCGCCCACTCTATCGCCGCAGCGAGGATGCCCGTGGCCTTGGTGCGATCTAGCCTGATGCCCATCTGCACTCCGTCCGCATCACGATAGTCGGAATCATACGCCGTTCCCCGCCTTTGGTCGCCCCGCAGGACGCGGCTCGAACGCGAGCACGTCCGCGCGACATACCAGGAGACGACCGCCGATGGCGAGTGTGCGCAGCCTTCCCGCCCTCACCAGCTTCGCGATCGCCTGGCGCGTCACACCGCGCAGGCGCGCGGCCTCTGCCTGCGAGATCCACTCGAGCGGGAGCACCTCATCCTGACTAGAATTGGTTGACAAAGTAAACCTTTTATGCTACACTGTACGTAGGCGCTGGCCCTATTGTTAGGGTACGATATGGCGTCGCGTGCCGCCACACTCACGGGCTCGTGGACAAGTCCTAATAGGGATGCCTGCGGCTCCGGTAGGATAAAACGGTGTGTCTCGCTGAGCACCGCGTAAGGATTGGTGGAACATATGCCCAATGTCGTGAGCCTCTTCACCGGCGCCGGCGGCCTCGATTACGGCTTCGAGGCGGCGGGATTTACCACGCGCGTCGCCGTCGAGATGGACGCCGACTGCTGCCGGACCCTGCGCGCCAACCGTCCGTGGCCCATCATCGAGGGTGACATCAAGGCCACGACGAGCACCGGCATGCTGGCTACAGCGGGGCTGCGAGTGGGCGACATCGACCTGCTCATCGGCGGCCCTCCATGCCAGCCGTTCTCGAAGTCGGGCTACTGGGCGACAGGCGATACGAAGCGACTGGCCGATCCGCGCGCCACGACCGTCGAGCACTACATGCGGTGCGTCCGGGACTTCCTGCCCCGCGTATTCGTGCTGGAGAACGTGCCGGGGTTCAACTACGCCAAGAAGGCCGAGGGGTTCGAGCTTATCCGTGGCGCCGTAGAGCAGATCAATCGGGAGTGTGGAACGCGGTACGCGCTCTCCTGCCAGACGCTCAACGTAGCCGATTACGGCATCCCCCAGGTGCGCACGCGCTTCTTCCTGGTCGCCGATCGTGACGGTCGCCCCTTTCACTTCCCCGTCCCGACGCATCGGGGGGAGGAGCCGGGAGCGCAGCCTCCCCTGCTCGGGGACATCCTGGCACCGCATGTGTCCGCGTGGGACGCGATCGGAGCCCTAGGCGCGCCCGATCCCGACGAAGAATTGGCTATGCACGGGCGGTGGGCCGGCCTGCTGCCGTCCATCCCCGAAGGTGAAAACTACCTGTGGCACACGAGTCGGAAGGGCGGCCTCCCGCTATTCGGCTGGCGCACGCGCTACTGGAACTTCCTCCTTAAGCTCGCCAAGAACAAGCCGTCCTGGACGATCCAGGCCCAACCCGGCTCGGCCGTCGGGCCATTCCACTGGTGTAATCGCCGCTTGAGCGTGCGGGAGTTGGCGGCACTACAAACCTTCCCCTCCGATATATGCTTTGTCGGGTCCCGCAACTCTATCCAGTCCCAGATCGGCAACGCGGTGCCGAGCCTCTTCGCCGAGATACTCGGCCGCGCCATCGGTGAGCAAGCCTTCGGCATGCGCTACGATGGACCCGTACATCTGGCCGTGTCGGCGCGCGGCCCCGTCCCTGCCCCAGAGCCCATGCGCCCGGTCCCGCCAGCATACCTGCCGCTCATTGGCACGCACGACGAGCATCCCGGCACAGGTCGCGGCCCTCTCTCCGAAGAGCGACCGGCCAAGGGGAAGCGACCGACGGGGGGCCCGCTCGGCGCGACGCAGGAGTGGGGGGAGTTGCGCAGACGGGACGATCGCTGCGCCATCTGCGGGCGCGCTTGGGTCGAGGGCACTGGTGCCGAGTTGTCGCCATGGTCCATGACAGCTGCTCATATCCTGCCTCTCGAGAGAGGCGGCACCAATACGGTCAATAATATCCACCTGATCTGCCGGGTGTGCCTCCCGGGTGAAGCTCGCCATCAGGAGCAGGGTCAGGGCGATAACGATGGGGCCGCGCGCGACACGCGATGCCCCATCGCGGTGTAGCAACGGCTGCCGACACGGACCTGTTCCAATTCTAGACTCGAAGGGGATGGTAATGACGACTCGCGCATGTGGAACGTTTGACGTGACGATGATTCCCCAGGTGCCGAATGACAAGGCCGACGACACATCTGTAGGCAGGATGTCTATCGATAAGCGATTCCACGGCGATCTTGCGGCGACGAGCACGGGGCACATGCTCTCTGTCGGCACAGCCGTCGCAGGCTCGGCCGGATACGTCGCGATGGAGAGGGTGACGGGGATACTGCATGGTCATAGCGGCGTCTTCGCCCTGCAACACAGCGGGACCATGACGCGCGGTACCCCCCAGCTGACTGTAGTGGTCGTGCCGGATTCCGGCACCGATCAGCTGGTTGGGCTCGCCGGCACGATGACGATTGATATCGTCGGCGGAGAGCATGTGTACGACTTTGCATACACGCTCCCCGAATTCCAGTGATACGGCATATAGTGCCGCTTGCAGCACGCGCGTGAATGCCCGTATCGTGGCATGGCGAATCCGAGTGGTACGTTAGCGGACTTCCATTTCCTTGTCATCACGTCACCCCGATAAGCCGCCTCTCCCGTAGGACAACCGTGCTATAATGGACGCGTCATCGTCCGTGTCACCGCCACAACGTAGATCCTCGACGTTCGCTCACGTCCAGGCCGAAAACAAGGACACATGGACCGGATAGCTCATCGGACGGCGTCGGATGACTATCGAGAGGGGAGTATCTGTGACGGAGCGCGCCTGCATCTATTCCTTCCCCGACGACCGTCACGTCGCTGACGGCTCGTGTGCCCACATCATCCCAAGCGCCATCGGCGGCCGGCGCACGTCGACGACAATCGCGTGCGGCCACCACAACAATCTGACCAACACCCGCATCGAAAAGCCGTTCATCGAGCACTTCATCTTCTTCAACTCCATGCTCTCGATCGTGCCTGGGCGCGGCGGCACAGTGCCATCCCTACGCGGCATCCAGGCACTAAGCGGTAAGAGATACAACCTCAGACCAGGAGGCTTCCCGGAAGACAGCAAGTTGGAGGTCACCGAGCACGTCGACGCCGACGGGGCTATCCGGCAGATCGAGCTGCGCGGCTACAGCGAGCGCGCGTTGCGGCGCATCATGGATGAGCTGAGGAATAGGTATCCCGACCTGCGACTTGAGGCTGTCCATCGCGAGCGGGCGCACGATGAGATCATCATCTCCCAACATCTGCAGCTCGGACCGGAAATGCCGCGCACTGCCGCCAAGATAGGCCTAGAGTATCTGGCCGCCCGACACAGCGATCGCGCTCTCCTCCTCGGCCCGTCATTCGATGGGGCGCGGCACTTTATCCTCGACGGAACGCACGAGGATACATGCCTTGCCTTTTACGACCCTCACGCCGGGGCAGCGACCCGCCTTGGCGAAGTGGACCATAGCGTGACTGTCGCATGCAGCCGCGAGACCGGGACGGTGTGCGCCTCTATCATCGTGTACGGAGGGCTGTCGCTGACGGTCCTGCTCGCGCGCTCGTGGGACGGGCCGACAATCGGCTACGAGTACGTCGTCGATCCGCTCACAGGTGACCAGATGGAGCGGGAGGTGCCCGAGCCACATGCACTCTCTCTAGCAGTTTGTCGGAGAGAAGAGGGCTCTCCGTCTCGTGGGTGCTGATAGACTTAACAGTATGAGTCGAACATTCAAAACTGTGGACTATGAGGCGGCGCGCGACCTGACGGTGCGCTTGGGC
>JAABUJ010006768.1_pt1 | contig 10935 bp, 11 predicted proteins | sample 5559131 | NCBI WGS metagenome assembly JAABUJ01 (sample SAMN10711875, study PRJNA513366) | rock metagenome | isolation source: Antarctica rocks | place: Antarctica: Victoria Land, Mt New Zealand nord | collected 2016-01-07 | reverse complement strand
GACCGTGGCCCTGGTACCGGCGCTACGGGCCAGTGGCTTCCGGCTGCGCATCCGGCTGGACCTGCGCGGCACCGGCCTCGGGCACGCAGCGCGGCTCGCCAAGTGGGTCTTCCTCTACGTCGTCGCGAACCAGGTCGCCTACCTCGTCGTCGTCCGGCTCTCCTCGGCCCTGCCTGACGGCCGCAACTACGCCGTCTACGTCTTCGCCTACGTCCTGTTCCAGCTGCCGTACGCCGTTGTGGCCGTCAGTGTCATCAGCGCGCTGCTGCCGACCATGAGCCGGGCCGCCGCCGATGAGCGCTACGCCGACCTGCGCGGGCAGCTGTCCACCGGGATGCGACTGGCCGGCGCGATCCTCGTCCCGGCCGTGGCGGCCTACCTCGTGCTCGGACCGGCGATCGCCACGCTCGTGCTCGGGCACGGCCGCCTCGGGCTGAGCGCGGCCCGCTACATCGGCCAGACCCTGGCAGTGCTGTCCCTGGGCCTGCTGCCCTTCAGCGCCTTCCAGCTCCAGCTCCGCGCCTTCTACGCCCTGGACGACACCCGCACCCCGGCTCTGGTCAACCTCGCTGCCACGGCCGTCAACCTCGCCCTGGACGTGCTAGCCGTCCTCGTGCTCCCAGCCCGCACCCAGGTGCTGGGCCTGGCCGGCGCGTACGCCGTGTCGTACGCGGTGGGGCTGGTCCTGTCCTCGCGGCTGCTCGGCCGGCGCCTGGGAGGGCTCGACGGTGCCCGGGTCGTCCGGACCACCATCCGGTGCCTGCTGGCTGTGCTGGTGCCCGCCCTGCTGGCCCTCGCGGTCCAGTTCGGGGTGACCGCGCTGCTCGGTCGGGGGACGGCCGGCGCCGTCGTGGCCCTCGCCCTCGGTGGAACGGTCCTGTCCGCGGGCTACCTCGTGGGGGTCCGCCTGCTGCACGTCCGGGAGGTCGACGACGTCGTGGGGCCGCTGCTGCGCCGCGTCGGTCTGGGCCCGCGACTCAAGCGGAGCTGAGGACGCGCCGACCCCCCAGGGGTGAGGGCACGCAGGGACGACGTCGGTGCCGTCGTGCTGGGCTGGTTCACCAAGCTGGTCCTGGTGCTGGGCGTGCTCGGTCTCCTTGGCTTCGACGGCATCTCACTGCTCCGCACCGACTTCTCGGCCGCCGACCAGGCGAGCACGGCTGCCTCCGCGGCGGCCGACGCCTACAAGAGCTCGCACGACGTCCAGCTCAGCTACAACGCGGCACTGGCCGCGGTCGCCGGCAACGGCGACACCATCGAGACGACCACCTTCGCCGTCGCCCCGACCGGTGCGGTCTCCCTCGTCCTGCACCGCACGGCCGCCACCTTGTGGATGAAGGACGTCGGACCGCTTCGGGGCTGGACCGACATCAGCGCCAAGGGCGAAGGAGCCCCCACCTCGTGAACCGCCCTCCACGCCGGGCTGCCCGGTGGCGACGCGCGCCAGCAGGCCGCCGAGCTGCGTACCCGCGTGGACACCTTGCAGCTGCAGGCCGAGCGGGCCACCGAGGACTACGACAAGGCGTACGACGCCCTGGGCCGCGCCGTGTCGGAGCACGTCACCGCCCAGCGACAGCTCGATGTGGTCCGCGCCGGTGCCGGTGCCGGCAACGCGCAGGCCAACCGCCGGGTCCGGGCGCTGTACATGGTCGGGGGCGGCACGGGGCTCTACGCCAGCGTGCTGTCGAGCGCGGACCTGCCGGACGCGCTGCGCAGGGTGCACCAGGTCGATGCGGTGCTGGACGGCGACCGCCGCGCCGCCGCGCACGCCGGGCAGGAGGTGGCCCGCCAGCGCCAGGCTGCGGCGCGGCTGCAGACCGCTGCGTTGGGCGCCACCCGGTTGCAGCGGGCGGTCGCCGACCGGCGCGACACCGTACGGACCCTGCTGGCCCAGACCGACGCGCTCGTGGCGCGGGCCGACGCCCGTGTCGTTGCACTCGCCGAGCAGCAGCGGCTCGCCGAGCAGGCCGCCGCCGCGCTCCGGGCAGCTGCCGCTCTCGCGGCGGCGCAGGCCCACGACGCCGCACTGCTGGCCGCCGCTCGGGCACGCGCCGAGGCGGAGGCTGGCGCCGCCGCGCAGGCTGCCGCGCAGCAGGTTTCCGGGGCACCGACTGGAGGGGCACCGACCGGAGGGGCACCGCGCCCAGCCGCGCCCGGGGCGTTCCTCCCGACGGCCGGTGACCCGACGACCGGCGCAGCACCCACGTCGGTGGTGTCTGCGGCCCTCGACTTCGCCCGCGCGCAGCTCGGCAAGCCCTACGTGTGGGGTGCGACCGGTCCGGACTCCTTCGACTGCTCGGGGCTCACCCAGGCGGCGTACGCCGCTGCCGGGGTGCGCCTGCCGCGGGTGGCGCAGGACCAGTGGTTCGCGGGGCCGCACGTGGACCTCGGGGCGATCCAGCCGGGCGACCTGTTGTTCTGGGCCAGCGACACCTCCGCCCCGGCGACCATCCATCACGTCGCGTTCTACCTCGGTGGTGGCCAGATCCTGGCCGCGCCGCACACCGGCGACGTCGTGAAGGTCGAGCCGCTCTACCTCGAGGGCTACCTGGGCGCCGTACGGCCGGCGGCGACACCGCGGTCTGACACCGCTGACCACCCGGCGCCGCCCCTACGATGAGGGTGACCGGGACCGGTCAGGTCGACACCGCCCCTGGAGGACCGCTCGTGCCCCCGCTGCCCGCGCCGCCGCTCGCGGAGCAGGACGTGCTGGCCCGGCCCTATCGCCTGCTGGCGCCGCTGGCCGCCGGCGGTCCGGCCGTCCTCTGGCGCGCCTCGGACGAGGTCCTGGCCCGCGACGTCGCCGTGAAGGTCCTCGACGCTCGCGCCGTGCGCTCACCCTTCCTGGACGCCGCAGTACGTGCCGGGGCGCTGGCCCATCCCGGGCTCGCCAAGACCTACGACGCAGCAGTGGAGGAGCGCGACCAGGCCAGCACCGCGTACGTCATCAACGAGTGGGTCGACGGCCAGGCCCTCGCCGACGTCTTGCGCGAGGGGCCGCTGGACCCGGTGGAGGCCGTCGGACTCCTGCGGCAGGCGGCCGATGCCCTGACCTCGGCCCACCACCGAGGGGTGCCGCACGGTCGCGTGCACCCCGGCAACGTCCTGGTCACCGCGAGCGGTCGGGTCCGGTTGACCGACACCTGCGTGGCCGCCGCCGTCCATGGCGCGCCGGTGGGTGCCGCCACCCCGCAGGCCGTCCGGGCCGACACCCGCGACCTGGCGGCCGTGCTCTACGCCCTGCTCACCGCCAGCTGGCCGAGCGGCGCGACGCCGCAGCCCGCCGGGGGGATGCCCACAGCGCCGGAGCGCGATGCGCACGCCTACAGCCCGCGCCAGGTCCGCGCTGCCGTCCCCCGGTCGCTGGACCTCGTGGTCTCGCGCGGGCTGGACCCGTCCCGTCACCCGGGTACGGCTGTGCTGGCCACCCCGGCCGCCCTCGCACTGGCGGCCGAGCCGGCGGCCGAGCAGGTCCGTGAGGCGCGGGTGGCCGACGCCCAGCCCCGACCGCCCTCCCGGCTGCGCCGCTTCGCCCCCTGGCTCGCCGCGCTGGCGGCGCTGCTGGCTGTCGCTACAGGCGGCTGGCTGCTCGGCCTGGCGGTCGGTGAGGTCCCCCGGCGGGCGAACGGCGTCGAGCCCGTCCTGACCACGACCGCGCCCTCCGCGCCGGCAGGGAGTCCTGCGGCCGCACCTCCCCCGATTGACCTGACCCGACTGCCGGTCCGCGACTTCGACCCCCCTCCGGGCGACGGCCAGGAGTCCCCGGACAAGGTGCACAACGCCGTCGACCTGGACCCCTCAACGGCCTGGGTGACCGACCGGTACAACACCTCGCACTTCGGTGGCCTCAAGACCGGGGTGGGCCTGCTGGTCGACCTCGGTGCCTCGACCGCCGTGACCTCGGTGCAGGTGCAGCTCACGGCGGCCGGCGCCGCGGTGGAGCTGCGTGCCGCCGACACCCCCGCTGCCACCGCAGACGGGTACCGGGTGGTCGCACAGAACGCCGACGCCGGCCAGGTCGCCACGCTCACGCCGGCTGCCAGTGAGCGGGCCCGCTACTGGCTGGTTTGGCTCACGGCCCTGCCCCGACAGGACAGCGGCTACCGCGAAGGGATCTCGGAGCTTCGCTTTCGGTGAGCACCCCCCTCGCAGGGCTTGGGTCGCTACCGTGCTGCAGTGAGCGAAGCGGACGGCGACCTGCACGACCGGGCGCTGCTCGCGGCCCACCTCGACGGCCGTTCCGGGGCGTTCGACGAGCTCGTCCGGCGGCACCAGGACCGCCTGTACGCCGTGGCGGTGCGCACCACGGGAGACCGTGAGGAGGCCGCCGACGCGCTGCAGGACGCACTGCTGTCGGCCTTGCGGTCCGCCGCGTCCTTCCGCGGACAGGCCCGGGTCACGACCTGGCTGCACCGGATCGTGGTCAACGCCTGCCTGGACCGCGCGCGCCGCCGCGCGGTCCGGCCCACGACGGCCCTGCCCCAGCAGCTGCCGGCCGACCCCCGCGACCGGCTCGACGAGCGCGAATCCGCCCTGGTCGTCGAGGCCGCGCTGCAGGCGCTGCCGCCCGAGCAGCGCCTGGCCGTGGTCCTGGTGCACCTGCAGGGGTTCAGCGTGGAGGAGGCGGGCCAGGTGCTGGGTGTCCCGCCCGGCACGGTGAAGAGCCGCTGCTCGCGCGGGCGGGCCCGGCTTGCCGTGACACTGGGGCACCTGCGGAACCCGCAGGACGAGGCAGCCGTCCTACCCGGGACCGCGGAGCACCCCACGGGCGCGCCCCCCACCACACCCCGGGCCGGTACGGCGGAAGGGCAGGCCAGGTGAACCACCTCGACCTCGACGCGCTTGCGGACCTGCTCGTCGGTGCGGGCACCGCGGGACAAGCCGATCACCTTCGGTCCTGCCCCACGTGCACCCAGCACCTGGCCGACCTTGACCTCGCCCAGGCACCGGTGACCGAGGCGCTGTCCGCACTGCCGGCGCCCGAGGTGCCGGCAGCACTTGCTGCCCGGCTGGCGGCGGCGGTCACCGCTCCGCGCGCCGCGGCCTCGGTCGTCGTCCTTCCGCTGACACCACATCGGCATCGCCTCGCGGCTGCGGCCGGCATCGCCGCCGCGGTCGTCCTGGTAGGCGGGGTGGCCCTGCTCGCACAAGCCCATCGGGGTGCTGCACCGACGTCCGCCCTGTCCGCCGCCCGGCCCGCACCGCCGGTACGGCGCGTGGCGACAGGCACCGCCTACAGGGCGGCCACCTTCGCCGCGCAGCTGGCTCCCCTGCTGTCCGGGCCGGCTGTCGCTGACAGCACCCGCACCGCCACGGGCTCGACCCCTGGCGCCCAGGCCGCCCCCCCAGCGGGCGCCGGGCGCCCCGCCGGACGCGGGGTCTCGCCGGAGCTCGCTGCGCTGCAGGGCACGCCGGCGCTGGCCGCGTGCCTGTCTTCGCTCACGCCGGCGAACGAGCCCGGACTGCCGCTCGTGGTCGACTACGCCTCCTATGCCGGACGGCCCGCGCTGATCGTGGTGCTCCCCTCGACCAGGCCCGGCAAGGTCGACGTGTTCGTGGTCGGTCCGCGCTGCGCGGCCGCAGACCCCGATGTCCGGTACTTCACGCGCCTGGCGCGGCCTTGACCGACCTGCGCGGCGGGAGCGTCCACAGCAGCACCCCGGCGACGCTTGCCGCGTACGGGAGCAGCACGCCAAGGCGGAGCTCGAGCCGGGTGTAGTCGTCCTCGTCGACGAAGGAGAAGGCCGTCCCGAGCAGGGCGTAGACGCACGCGATCACGCGCACCCGCAGGCCCGTACGCCCTGACCCGTTGCTGCCCGCCGCCCGGGTCGCAGCCGCGCCGCAGGCCACGCCGAGCAGGGCGGGCGAGATATCGCTGAAGAAGGTCGACCCGACGTACTCACTGGTGACCTTGCCCCAGACCAGGGCCGCGACCGTGGCGCCCAGCGCCGCCCGGACGTACCGCTCAAGCTCGCTCGGACCCCGTCCTGCGGCGTGGCGGCGGGGCTCGCTCGAGCTGCCGCCGCAGGACGGGCAGCCATGTCCGTGCTTGCCGGCAGGGCGGGAGGGGTGCACTGCGCACCGCAGGCGCGCGCCGGCCGGTGCAGTCACCCGAGGAGCCTCTCACCCCGCGAAGGCGTCCCTGGGCCGTCACCCGGGCTGCGGGAAGAGCGGTCCATACCATGATGGTTGATGCGGGTACGTACTCGAGCGAGGCACACCGACAGGAAGGCCCACCGTGAGCAGCCCGAAGATCCACAACACGATCGTGATCGGGTCCGGCCCCACGGGCTACACCGCCGCGATCTACCTGGCCCGGGCCGCGCTGAGCCCGCTGGTGTTCGAGGGCGCGGTCACCGCCGGCGGCGCGCTGATGAACACGACCGAGGTCGAGAACTTCCCCGGCTTTCCGACCGGAATCATGGGCCCGGAGCTGATGGACCACCTGCGCAGCCAGGCCGAGCGCTTCGGCTCGCAGTTCATCACCGACGACGTGACCGCCGTCGACCTGTCCGCCAGCCCCAAGGTCGTCACCTCGGGCGGCAAGACCTACCTTGCTCAGACCGTCGTACTCGCGATGGGCTCAGGCTACCGAGAGCTCGGCGTCCCCGGGGAGAAGGAGCTGTCCGGCCACGGCGTCTCCTGGTGCGCGACCTGCGACGGCTTCTTCTTCCGCGACCAGGACATCGCCGTCGTCGGCGGTGGCGACAGCGCGCTGGAGGAGGCGACGTTCCTTACCCGCTTCGCGCGCAGCGTCACCCTCGTGCACCGTCGGGACACCCTGCGGGCCAGCAAGATCATGCAGGAGCGGGCGTTCAGCAACGACAAGCTCCGCTTCGCCTGGGACAGCGAGGTCGTGACGGCGGACGGCCCGGACGGCAAGCTCACAGGGGTCACGTTGCGCAACCTCAAGACCGGCGAGCAGTCCCCGCTGGCCGTCACGGGGCTGTTCATCGCCATCGGCCACGACCCGCGCTCGGAGCTCGTCAAGGGCCAGGTCGACGTCGATGACGACGGCTACGTGGTGGTCGAGGCGCACAGCACGCGCACCAACATCCCCGGCGTGTTCGCCGCCGGGGACCTGGTGGACCACATTTACCGCCAGGCGGTCACCGCCGCGGGCACCGGGTGCCAGGCTGCGCTGGACGCCGAGCGCTGGCTTGCCGCGCACGAGCTGGAGATCCCCGACGACGCGGTGGGCCGCAGCACCGCCGACCAGTCCGACACCGCTGGCGTCTGAGGCCGCCACCGCCGGACCCGGGAAGCGCGTGGAATGCGCCCTGCCGGACACCTGTTCCCCTGCATGCACACCTACCGATCGAAGGAGCACCCTGTGGGCGCCAACACCAAGACCACCACCGACGCGACGTTCAGCACCGACGTGCTGCAGAGCGAGAAGCCGGTCCTCGTCGACTTCTGGGCGGAGTGGTGCGGACCCTGCAAGATGGTCGCTCCCGTCCTGGAGGAGATCGCCGGGGAGCACACCGAGAAGCTCAGCGTCGTCAAGCTCAACATCGACGAGAACCCCGGCGTCGCCCGCGACTACCAGATCATGAGCATCCCGACGATGGCGGTGTTCCAGGGCGGCAAGATTGTCAAGTCGATCGTGGGCGCGAAGCCCAAGGCGGCGATCCTCAAGGACCTCGAGGCCTACCTCTGACAGGTGCGTCCGACAGGTGACGGGCCGGGTCCTTCGGGGCCCGGCCTTCGCCGTTAGGCAGGTAGTGCGCCCCTACAGTGGCCTCCCTGGTCACGCGTCCCGGAAGGCCCGTCGTGCAGCAGTACCGCCTCGGTGACACCGGCGCCGCCGTCGCCGAGGTGCAGGCAACGCTCCTTCACCTGGGTCTGCTGCCCGCGTCGGATGCCCCAGCCGTGTTCGACGACGCCACGGACCAGGCCGTACGCGCCTTCCAGCAGCGACGTGGGGTGTCGGTCGACGGGATCGTGGGTCGCGAGACCTATGCCGCGCTTCAGGCGGCCCGCCTGACCCTCGGTGACCGCCTGCTGTCCCTGGCCGGGCGCCCGTATGCGGGCGACGACGTGGCCGTACTGCAGGAGCGGCTGCTCGAGCTGGGCTTCGACGCCGGCCGGGTCGACGGGGTGTTCGGCGCGCGGACCGAGGCCGCCCTCAGGGGCTTCCAGCGCGACTACGGCCTGGCGGGGGACGGCGTCTGCGGCCCGACCACGCTGCGCGCCCTCAAGCAGCTCGGCCGCCTCGTGGTCGGTGGCCGGCCGCACGCGCTGCGCGAGACCGAGGTACTGCACCGCTCCGGTGCCGCGCTGCCCGGCAAGGTCGTCGTGATCGACCCGGGCCACGGCGGTGCGGAGGGGGGCGCCAGCGGCAACGGGCTGCGAGAGGCCGACGTCGTGCTCGACCTGGCCGCCCGGCTCGAGGGCCGCCTTGCGGCGGTCGGAGTACGGGTGCTGCTGACCAGGGGCGCCGACAGTTGCCCGAGCGAGGCTGCGCGGGCGGCGTTTGCCAACCAGGCCCGCGCCGACCTCGTCGTGAGCCTGCACGTCGACCGCGCCGCCTCGCCCCGCTGCCAGGGCGTCGCCAGCTACCATTTCGGTACCGGTACCGGCGCCACGTCGACGGTCGGGGAGCACCTGGCCTCGCTGGTGCAGCGCGAGGTCGTGGCCCGTACGGACCTGCTCGACTGCCGGGTGCACGCCAAGACCTGGGAGCTGCTCCGGCTCACGCGGATGCCGGTGGTGCGCCTGGAACTGGGCCACCTCTCGCACCCGCGCGACGCGGCCCGGCTCGCCGAGCCGGCGCTGCGGGACACCGTCGCGGAGGCGCTGCTGGTCGCGATCCAACGCCTCTACCTACCCGCCGACCTCGACCCGCCGACCGGCGTGCTCCGCCTGCGGGACCTCGCCCACCGCTAGTCAGACGGGGCGCAGCAGGGGGTCGGGAGACATCGAGCCGAGCAGCCGCTCCAGCGCCACCTCGACGTCCTCGCGCCAGGACACCGCGGTCTTGAGCTCCAGGCGCAGCCGGGGGTAGCGGTGGTGGGGCCGTACGGTCTTGAAGCCGACGGCCAGCAGGTGCTCGGCCGGCAGCACGCAGGCCGGCGCCTGCCACTTCAGGTCGCCGAACGCCTCGACCGCGCGGACCCCCCGGCGCACCAGGTCCTTGGCGACGGACTGGACCAGCATGCGGCCCAGGCCGGACCCGGCGAAGTCGGGCAGGACGTGGCCGGTCATGAGCAGCACGGCATCGGCACTGACCGGCGAGGTGGGAAACGCCACCGAGCGAGGGACGTACGCCGGGGGGGCGAACATCACGAACCCTGCCGGCACACTGTCGACGTAGGCGATCTTGCCGCAGCTGCCCCACTCGAGCAGGGTCGCCGACACCCACGACTCCTTCTCGAAGGCGGTGTCGCCTGCCTGCTCGGCCCGGCCGAGGGCGACGGGGTCGAGCTCCCAGAACACGCACCGCCGGCAGCGGCCCGGTAGATCGTCGAGGTTGTCCAACGTGATGTTGACCGCGCGGCGACTCATGGGCGTGGGAGGGCGCGCAGGCGCGCGGCGGATGCCACCCGACAAGGATAACGAGCCGCGCCGCCGGAGCGTCGGGGCCACCGCCTGGCCCCCGGTACCCTCGCCCCATGGCCGGGGTAACGTTCGACGCCTTCACCGACCGCTACGCCGCGCGCACGGCGGGGATGACGACCTCCGAGATCCGCGCTCTGTTCGCCGTGGCGAGCCGCCCCGAGGTCGTCTCGCTCGCCGGTGGCATGCCCTTCACCACCGCCCTGCCGCTGGACTCGGTCGGCAAGCTGCTGTCGGACCTGCTGGCCACGCGCGGGGCCCAGGCGCTGCAGTACGGCTCCGGTCAGGGCGACCCCGCGCTGCGGGCGCTGATCTGCGAGGTGATGGCGCTGGAGGGTGTCCAGGCCTCAGCGGACGACGTGGTCGTCACCGTCGGCTCGCAGCAGGCGCTGGACCTGGTCACCCGGATTTTCTGCGACCCCGGGGACGTGGTGCTGGCCGAGGCGCCGTCCTACGTCGGAGCGCTCGGGACCTTCGCGGCCTACCAGGCCGAGGTCGTGCACGTGCCGATGGACGACGACGGGCTGGTGCCCGAGGCCCTGCGCGAGGCGATCGCGGCCTGCGCCCGGGCGGGCCAGCGGGTCAAGTTCCTCTACACGATCCCGAACTTCCACAACCCGGCCGGTACCTCGCTGTCGGACGCGCGGCGGGACGAGGTGCTGGCGATCTGCCAGGAGGCCGAGCTGCTGGTCCTGGAGGACAACCCGTACGGCCTGCTGGGTTTCGACGGCCCGCCGACACCGGCGATCCGGGCCCGCGGCGCGGAGGAGCACGTCGTCTACCTGGGCTCGTTCAGCAAGACCTTCGCGCCGGGCCTGCGGGTCGGCTGGGTGCTCGCGCCGCACGCGGTGCGCGAGAAGCTCGTACTGGCCAGCGAAGCGTCGGTGCTGTGCCCGCCGGCGCTGAACCAGATGGCGGTCGTGGAGTACCTGTCGACCCAGGACTGGCAGGGTCAGGTCGAGGTCTTCAAGGGCATCTACCGCGAGCGGCGGGACGCGCTGCTCGATGCGCTCACCACGCTCATGCCTCCCGGCGCGACCTGGACCAAGCCGGCCGGCGGCTTCTACGTCTGGCTGACCCTTCCTGCGGGCCTGGATGCCAAGGTCATGCAGCCACGCGCGCTCACGGCGCGGGTCGCCTACGTGCCGGGCATCGGCTTCTACGCCGACGGCCAGGGCCGCCGCGACCTGCGTCTGTCGTACTGCTTCCCGGTACCCGACCGGATCCGCGAAGGCGTACGACGCCTCGCCGGTGTCGTGGAGGCCGAGCTGGAGCTGCTGGCGACCTTCGGGCCGACCCAGCGGCCCGCCCGCAGCGGGGCCTCGACCCCGGGCCCCGACGTCCGGTAGCCGTCCCGTCGCTGGCGCGACCCCTCGG
>JAABUJ010006767.1_pt1 | contig 10935 bp, 10 predicted proteins | sample 5559131 | NCBI WGS metagenome assembly JAABUJ01 (sample SAMN10711875, study PRJNA513366) | rock metagenome | isolation source: Antarctica rocks | place: Antarctica: Victoria Land, Mt New Zealand nord | collected 2016-01-07 | reverse complement strand
AGCGCCGTCGACCTCGACTGGGTCGCCACCGAGCTCAACGACCGACCCCGCAAGCGACTAGGCTTCAACAAGCCGATCGAAGAGATCGGACCACTACTGTTGCGATAACCGCCAGAATCCGCCGATCCACCAACGAACACTCTGCCGCTCGACATCGTGGCGTGCCGTTGTTGCGACCGGGCGTCTCAATAAGGGTGTCCGGTGACGATTCGCATCGTCCGGGGCTATCCGTACGGCCATGCCCGTGGGGGCCTCGGCAGTGTTGCAGTGACGAGCTTCGGAGCATCGGCGTCCCACGCGTTCGATTGATGCTTGGGTCAAGGTCCATCCGCTCGCGCGCGGGGTCGGACTGCGCGACGAGCACCCGCTCTTCGTGCGGCTCGGTCGTCATGCTCATGAAGATCCGGTGGCGCTATCAGCCGAGGCGGTCTACCGGCTAGTCCGCCGACACGCTCTGGCGGCCGGGGTCCCTGACCGGCTGGCGCACCCGCATGCGTTGCGGGCGTACTGGGCGACGCATTGTCTGGAGGCGGGGGTGCCCATCCATGAGGTCTCGGCTCGGCTGGGGCATGTGGATCTGCGGACGACCGCGCGGTATGTCGCGCCGCGGGCTGAGCGGGTGGATGAGATCGCCGACGTGCTGGACCGCAGTCACCAGGCCGCCCGGCGGGCCGGGGGAGGGTAGGCCTGTTTGGATTCACACTGGTTGCGCTCTCTTGCAACATCGTTCTTTTAGACAAAGTTGCCTATAATAACGCTGTTGTCTTGTGCGACAATCGGGACGTTAGATGCAGGGTCTGGAATTTGAACGCGAGGCCGTCTACCGGCTGCCGGCAATCCTTGCCGAGCTCTTTGACGAGCCGGAGCCCGGCCGTGCCTTGATCTTCGAGCCGGTCGATCGTGGGGTTGACGTGGTGGTTGACGCGGGCGGCCGGCGCTGGGCGGTTCAGGCGAAGACCTCGAGCAGTCCCGGCACGGTGGCCACCGTGGCCGAATGGCTCGCGGCGCTCAACCTTGGTGACGCCGTTCCGGTGCTGGTGGTGCCGTATATGACACCGGCTGGGGCGAAGGCTGCTGCCGAGCGACACCTGAACTGGATCGACCTCTCTGGCAATGCGTGGCTGCGCGAGCGCGATCTTTATGTCTCGGTGCAGGGGCGCCCCAATCAGTTCGAGGCGCGCGGGCGGCCGGCGTCGCCATTTGCACCCAAGAGCTCGCGGGTCGCCCGGACGTTGCTGCTGGATACCGCGCGGTGGTGGCGGCAGAAGGATCTCTCCGAGCACACCGACCTCGATCCCGGCCGGGTGTCGCGCGTCGTGCGCCGTCTTGAGGACGAACAGCTCCTCGAGCGCCACGACTCGTGCCTGCGTCCGCGCGATCCCGACCTGTTGCTTGACGCCTGGGCCGATGACTATCGCTTCGACCGCCACGACATCATCACCGGCCATCTGTCCGGCAGTGGCGTGGAACTTGCCCGGGAACTGGACGCAAACCTCGACATCGCAGGTATCGATCATGCCTTCACCGGTTTGCCAGCCGCCTGGGCGCTCGATCCCTTCGCCCGCTTTCGCCTCGTCAGTGTCTATGTCACCGGCGATCCGCGCGTCGCCGCGGACGCCGTCGGACTTCGGCGCAACGAGCGCGGCGCCAACGTCCAGATCATCGGACCAGACGACCGGGGAGTCTTCGACGGCCAGCGCACCATCGAGGACCTGCCATGCGTCGCCCCAATGCAGGTCTATCTGGACCTGGGTCACCTGCCCGAACGTGCCGCCGAGGCCGCCGAGCACTTGCGCGCCGAAGGGGGGCTGTGGCATGCCAGCGCCTGACAAGCCTCGGCATCGCTCCGGCTACAGCGTCGAGGAGTTCGAGCAGGTCAAGTCCGCGTGTCTGACCGTCGCGGTCACGCTCGGCGCCTATCTCGATGACGTCTGCATCGTGGGCGGGCTCGTCCCCGCCCTGCTCATCGACACCACTCGCGACGCAGACACCGAGGACGATCCTCACCCCGGGACCAACGACCTCGATGTCGGCCTCGCCCTCGCGGTGCTCGACGACGAGCGCTACGCGGAGATCAGCGCTCGCCTGCGCGCCGAGGGCTTCACGCCCGACACCAATGCCGCCGGCAACCAGACAGTGCAGCGGTGGCGTCTCGGCGATCTCAAGGTCACCGTCGACTTCCTGATGCCCCCCGCCTCTGACCAAGACGAGCGGGTCCGGGTCCAGAACCTCGAAGCCGACTTCGGTGCCCTCATCACGCCCGGTCTGCAGCTGGCCTTCGACGAGCGCGTCGATGTCGAGCTCGACGGCCACACACTGCACGGCGAGCCTGTCCGCCGCACGATCCCCGTCTGCGGACCCGCTGCGTTCGTTGTGCTCAAGGCCCTGGCCTTCGGCGACCGCGCTGAGCCCAAGGACGCCTACGACCTGGTCTACGTCATCCGCCACACCCCGGGTCGCGGCCACGCGATCGCTCAGCGCCTTGCCGACCACGCCGACGCGCACCGCCCCATCGTCGTCCGGGCGCTCGACCTGCTCGCCCGTGACTTCGACGCGACAGACGAACTCGGGCCGACACGAGCAGCGCGCTTCACCATCGCTGAGCCCGCCCCGCCGGACGAGCTCGACAACGCCGCCGCCGACGCCCACGGTTACGTCGAGGACCTGCTCAACGCCAGGCGCGACCTTGGCCTGCTCTCTGGCTCTGACGACAACCGGGACGCGGGTTGACGACGATGAGTGCTCTGTCGCTGTCGCGTCTGGCTCCCGATCTTAGTGCCACCCTTGAGCGGTTCTCACCGCGGATCTATCTCCGCGACGAAGACGGACGTCGCACGTTCCGCGGCCCGCCCATCTCGCCGGCGCCCCAAGACGTCACGCTATTCGAGCTGCTGATGCTCGAGATCTTCCGGCACATCGTCGAAGATGCCTCCTATAAGCGCTGCGAGAACGAGAACTGCCGCAAGCTGTTCGTTCGTCAAGAAGGCGGCGCCGAGCACGGACAGTCGCGGAAGACCGGGGTGAAATACTGCAGCCGGCACTGCGCGAAGGCGACCTCCCAGCGGAACTCTCGCCGGCGTAAGGCAGCCGCCGGCGCTAGGTCCTCAGAGGCAGACAACGAGGGCAGGCCAAGCGACTGAGTCGTTCGCGACGTAATCTCAAAAGAGCAAGATTTGCAGGCAAGTCGTCATAACGTACATTATCGGGCGTGAACCCGGGGGGTCCTTGGGAAGCCCAAGCGGCATGACAGCCCTACCCGACAGCTCACTGCGATTAGTTGGGGTGGCCTTCGGCCGTACGCGGGTGGGTGAAATACCGGAACCTGGTAAAGCTACGGGCATCGGGTATTTCCCATCAGTTTTCCTCGCCGGCTGCGCCGGCCTCCCGGGTAGGGTGAAAACTGCCCGCTGCACCGGAAGTCTGTAAAGCTGGCGGAGGCGCTATTTTCCCACTAGTAGACGCTACCTTGCCCCTGGTGACACGAACCCGAGCACTGGGCCGATCCCGACGCCAGCTGGCTGACAACGCCCGCGCCCTGGAGCAAATCGCCACCGCGGCCCAAGGGGCCTCTCAGTAGTAACGGCGCGATTTTGTCCGGTTTACGTTAGACGCGGTTCGCGCCGGCTGAATGGCCCAGGCGCAGACGGGCCGCTGTCGGTGTCCGTGTTAGACGCGGCGGATCCGGTCCTTCTCGGACGCCGAGCAGCGCATTAGACGCGGTTGATTGCCACGATCACCGCGTCTAATCAGTATTAGGCGCGGCTGTGATCAGTCCGCTCCTGCTTCCGTGCTGGCATCCACCGAAGCGGAAGCCCCGGTCGCAGACCCCAGGTCAGCGAGCTCGCGACAGCGTGAGCAGCCTTTCGCGACCGACGAGATGACCGCCGAGCGCTTGCACCACGACCTGGGATTTGACTGAGCTGGAGGTCTGCACGACGACTGCGAAGAACCGATCCCCCGCTGCGGTGGGAGCCCGTCGTGCTTGTCGCGCGAGATACGCTCTGACAGGAATGGGATTCGGCATCAAGGTCATGCCGGGTGTAAGGATCTCGGCGTCGTCTCGCGGCATCCGCGCCGGGATTGGCCCACGCGTGGCACGAGTGCACGTCGGCGCAGGTCGGACGGGGTTCTCGACCGGCGTAGGGCCAGTGACCTACTACACCGGGGCCGGACGCTCCCGGGCCTCAGGGCGGGCGTCGGTGACGGCCTACGAGCGCCAGCTTCGGGCCGCGGCGCGCTCGCAAGCAGTAGGCGACGCGGCCGACGCCGACGCCGCCCTGCGCGAACTTACGCTCGCGCACACCCAATCGTTCGAGCCGGCTCGCCCCCCCCGTGGTCGCTCAAGAGTCCCCGCCCAACCTCGAGGAGATCGCATCACGCCACACGCGCGAGGCAGTCAAGGACGTGAGGCTCTTCGACCGCGCCGGCCGCCGCAGGGCCCGAGAGGAGGCTCGTGAGCGCGCTCAAGCGGCCTACGAGGTTGAGCTCGAGCAGCGCACACGACGGCAGGGAGAGGCCCAGCGACAAGCGGACGCCTGGTGGAGCCTTCTCACCGATGGCGACGCCGTGACGGCGCTGGGCGCTCTCGAACAGGCCTTTGAGGACAATCAGGTCCCTGCCGTCGCTATCGACAGCGAGGGCGGACGCGCAACGGTGCTGCTGCTGCTTCCCGCCATGGAGGACCTAATCCCCGCGAACGCCTACGACATCACTCCCGGTGGCAAGCCCACCGTCCGCCGGCGGACGAAGACCGATCGCAACACCACCTACGCCGCGGTGCTGGCCAGTCAAGCGGTGGCGACGGCCAAAGAAGCGCTGGCGGTCGTGCCGAGCATCGACTACGTCACGCTGGCGGCGGTCCGGCGTAGGCAGACAAGCCTCGACGCGCTCTACGTGGGAACCTTCTGCCGGTCGGAGCTCGAAACAGCCGGCAGCCAAACGTGTCCGTTGGAGCAGCAGTTCGCAACGGCCGGGGCGCTCATCGAACAGCGCGGGCGAAGCCACGAGCTGCAACCACTCGACCTGTCCCAGGAACCGGGCTTGGCCCAGGTACTATCGGAGATAGAAGAAGGGCTTGCTTCCCATAACGCGCCCTTGCCGCCGTCAGCTGCGACTGCCGCGATCGAACCTACGGAGACTGTCGTGCGACCCGCCGCCGAGATACCCCACGTCTGCGACGCCGCATGGTTTGTAGCCCTCGAAGAACTGAGGACGCGAGCGTTGCCCGAATACGAAGGAGCAGCAGACGACGTTGATCGCTTGCGCCACCTGCTCGTCGTGACCAACGCATACCAGATGCAGATCGACGAGATGAGTGACATCGTCGATGGCCTGTCCGACGTCGAAGGCCAAGATTTCATCGTTGCCCGCGACTGGGTCAACCAGTGGACCGATGCCGCTGAGCAGGAGTTTGCAGCCTACGCCGATCAACAGAAGGCGCTCGTCTCCCGCGTTGGCTCGGATGCCGCCCAGCAACTCGCCGACGAAGTCGGCCCGCTGTTCGAGAAAACCAAGCAGGGCGCTATGGCAAAGATGGAGGCCCGCCTCGAGGAGTTGCGCGCGTCCTTGGAGCCCCAGGCGTCGCCGGCCGCGCCGCAACAGCGGACGGTCGTCGATGAGATCGCAAGGTTGGCGTCTCTTCGCGACAGCGGCGCGTTGACTGACGATGAGTTTCAGACGTTGAAGTCTCGGCTTATCGGGTGACGAAGCCCACCGCAGAAGTGGACCCCGTGCCGACGGCGGCCCGCCGCGCCCAGTGCTTCAGAGCGGCGACGTCAGCTCGGGCGTATCCACGACCGCGGCGACGAGCGTCACAATCTCGCCCCAAAGGTCGGTGAAGTCCCGTATCGCCGATTCGAGGCTGAACCCGAGCATCTCGCTAATGACCTCGTGCTCCTCGATCCGGTCCGCCTTCGCGAGGTCGTAGTGCAGATGCTCGCCGTAGAGCCACATGTCGATGATCTGGCGCGGCGGCACGGCGGCCGACCCCCCGTCGGCCTGCTCGTCGAGAGACACCCCCCGCGGGTCCTGCTGGCGCCGCTTCTTGATGGCTGTCCTGAGCGCTCGGAGGTGCTTAATCAGCCGCTCGTTGCGATCTCGGTCGGCTGCTCGAGCGTGCCCCTCCAGCAGCTTGAGCGCCGCCATGGCGCTGGTCGGCTCTGAGTCCGTGTAGAGCTCCCGAAACGGCCCGATGACCGCTCGGACCGCCTCGTCTCCGGCGCTCTCGGCGCGAATGTTGAAAAGGCCGCCGCCGGCGTAGGTCGCGGTGATCCGATGGCCGGGCGTCTCGAAGAAGCTGGATCCGCGGAGCTGCTCGATCCGCCTTACGAACCTCCGCAGACGCCGGGTCTCAGCCGCGTCGAACGGCGCGAAGGCCTCGGCGATCGGGACTCCGTTCACGGTCACTTTCGACACGAACCTCACGCTACCGCCTACGCGCCGCGGCGCTTAGGGCCTATCCCGGAAGCAGGGTTATGTAGACCTGTGGTGAATGACGTTCTGGCCGCATTCCGTGGTCGCGGTTCGACCGGTCAGGGCGTGCGTGATGGGGTACATGGTGAGCCGTGATGATGGGTGGCGTCTGCCGGATTGGTTGTGGGAGCGGATCGTTGTGTTGTTGCCCGCGGGGCCGTTTCACCCGTGGGGGTGTCACCGCTCGCGGGTGCCCGATCGTGACGCGATGAACGCGATCTTCTTGGTGCTGCGAACTGGGATGCAGTGGAACGCGCTGAACGCCACCGGGTGCGGCTTGCGGAGGCTCAGCGGCCGCGGCGCTGGTGGCGCCGGCGCCAGCCGGCCGAGGCCTCGACGCCGGCGGCCTGACCGCTTCGGCCTATGGCCAGTCGATCTGCTCGGCGAGCTGGGCCGGGCCGAGGTCGATCAGGCCGCTTTGCTCGATCGGCTGATACTTGCCCCGCTCGTCGAGCGCGAGCCAGTGCACGGTGCGATCGGCGGGGTCGAGGATCAGCACCTCGTCGACGTGGTGGGCGGCGAAGAACGGGAGCTTGTCCCAGCTCTCATCGCCGGGGGAGAGGATCTCCGCCGCGAGCGCCGCGGTGTCCAGCCACGCGCCGGAGCGCTCGCGGTGAAGCCCGGCGTCGGGTATCCGGTAGTTGCTCAGGCCCTCGCCGAGATTGAACTGGTCAGAGACGAGCAGGCCCGCCGCTTCGGCGCCGGGCAGCAGCGCCGCGCCCAGTCGCATGACGAGGCCGCCGTGGGAGAGGTCCGGCGCGGGGTTCATGTGCAGCACACCCTCCCAGACCTCGTCGCGACGGTCCGCGCCCCACTGTCGCCGGCGCTCGAGCAGCTCCTCGAACTCGGGGGGGGGCGGGTCAGACACGAGCGTACGCATGGCCTGAAAGCGTACCCGCCGACGGTCGCGCCTCACAGCTCGTTAGGTCACGTTTGCGCTCAACCCGCCCCGAGACCCTGCGCATCAGTCACGTTAATGGAGAAAAACGTGACTGAATGAGCGTCGGGGTCGCAGTGTGGTCGTCGAGGTCGGCAAGCAAAGCGCTTGCGCCATCTCACGGCTCGGGCCAGAGCCCAGCTGGGCCGACTCCAAACGACGTATCGTTGAGCGATGAAATGCGATGCCCCCGGAGTTGAGGCCGGCCACGCAGAAGTCAGTCGACGCGATGATCGAGCGCTGCAGCGCTCTTGTCTCCACCGGTGAGATCATCCGTTCCGCGTGGCCGGTGAAGAAGGGCATCGGCACGCACCCGCTGATGATGGCCACATGGTTTACCCAGGTGCTGATCGTCTTTCAGCAGTTTCGCGTGGTCGCGGTCGGTGATTCGGCGATCTATGTGTTCAAGGCCGGATGGTTTCGACGCACGACGCCAAAGGAACTGCTGCGCACGCTGCCCCCAGGTTCCCTCGCGATGAAGAAGGGCAAGCTCACGCTCGGGCCCGAGACAGTCAGAGTCGAGCGACCCTACTGGCCGCTGGCCGTCGCGATCAGCACCCCTGCCTAGCCATCGGCCAACTCTGCCGGCTGGTCAGAGGCGCTGCAGCGTGCTGGTGCACGTCGGTGTTGCGCCTGAGCGCCCGCCGAACCTCAGTCCTTCCCGGCTCCAGCCACGGCCGACGGCGCCAACTTAGGAAACATCAGAACAGAGCACCGAGCTACGGTGACTCTAATGTTTGAACCACTCCAATCTCGGGCAAGACCACACAATCGAAATGGGCGACCACGTCAGCACCGTGCTGACGCTCAAGGAAGCGGACCTACGAGTGACCGCCCCGCGCATCGCGATGTTACGGGCACTTGAAGAGCATCCGCACACCACAGCCGGCGAGTTGACGGCCCATGTTCGCAGAGCGTTGGGATCTGTCTCCATGCAGGCGGTCTACAACGTCCTGGAGGCGTTCGCCACCGCTGGGATCGCGCGGCGCATTGAGCCGGCCGGCTCGGCGGCCCTCTATGAGACCCGGACGGGCGATAACCACCACCACCTGATCTGCCGCGGATGCGGGACGGTCGCCGATGTCGACTGTCTCGCTTCCGCGGCGCCGTGCCTGACGCCCGCAGTGGCTCCCGGATTTACGGTCGACGAGGCCGAGGTGGTCTTCTGGGGCCATTGCGCGACATGCCTGACTACCTAAGACGAGGGAGAACATCACGATGAGCTCAGCACCCAACGGCCGTACGACGACGAACGCGGGGATCCCGGTGGTCAGCGACGAGCACTCCCTCACCCAGGGCGTCGATGGCGGGATCCTGCTGCAGGACCATTACCTGATCGAGAAGATGGCGCAGTTCAACCGCGAGCGCGTCCCCGAGCGCGTCGTGCACGCCAAAGGCGGCGGCGCGTTCGGCGAGTTCATCGTGACCGAGGACGTCAGCGAGTACACCAAGGCGGACTTCCTGCAGCCGGGCAAGCGGACCGAGCTGCTGGCGCGGTTCTCCTCGGTCGCCCCGGAGATGGGCGGGGCCGACACCCAGCGTGACCCCCGCGGGTTCGCGCTGAAGTTCTACACCGAGCAGGGCAACTACGACCTGGTCGGCAACAACACGCCGGTGTTCTTCGTCAAGGACCCGCAGAAGTTTCAGGATTTCATCCGCAGCCAGAAGCGGCTGCCGGCGTCGGGGTTGCGCAGCAACAACATGCAGTGGGACTTCTGGACCCTCTCCCCGGAGTCAGCGCACCAGGTCACGTGGCTCATGGGCGACCGCGGGCTGCCGCGAACCTGGCGCCACATGAACGGCTACGGCTCCCACACCTTCCAGTGGATCAACGCCGCCGGGGAGAAGCACTGGATCAAATACACGTTCAAGACCGACCAGGGCAACGAGTTCCTCACCCAGCACGAGGGCGACGTTCTGGGCGGCACCTCCCCCGACCATCATCGTCAAGACCTGTTCGCCTCGATCGAAGCGGGCGACTTCCCGACGTGGACGATGTACGTCCAGATCATGCCCCACGCCGCCGCCGATGATTATCGGTTCAACGCGTTTGATCTGACCAAGGTCTGGCCCCACGGCGACTATCCCCTGATCAAGGTCGGGACGATGCTGCTCAACCGCAATCCGGAGAACTTCTTCGGGCAGATCGAGCAGAGCGCCTTTGAGCCGTCCAATCTCGTTCCCGGGATCGCCGCCAGCCCCGACAAGATGCTGCTCGGGCGGCTGTTCTCCTACGCCGACGCGCATCGGTACCGCATCGGGACCAACTACATGCAGCTGCCCGTCAACGCCCCCAAGTCAGAGGTCAACTCCTTCGCCAAGGAGGGCGCGATGCGCTACAGCTGGAATGACCCGAGCATTCCCGTCTACGCCCCCAACTCCCACGGCGGGCCCGCCGCCGACACCGCCACCTTCGATGACGGCGCAGGCTGGTCCGGCGGCGGGGAGATGATGCGCTCCCCCTACGTCCAGCACGCCGAAGACGACGACTGGGGCCAGGCCGGCACCATGGTCCGCGAAGTCCTCGACGACGCCGCCCGCGAGAGGCTCGTCAGCAACATCAGCGGCCATCTGCTCAACGGAGTCACCGAGCCCATCCTTCAGCGTGCGTTCGAATACTGGACCAACGTCGACGCAAACCTCGGCCGCCGCATCACCGAAGCCGTGCGCTCTCAGCAGGACGAAGAAGCACCCACCACCGGGCAGAGCCCGACCCGGGCCGGAAGCGAAGCCGCAAAGGTCTAATTGCTCGGCCGCGGCCGTGCGCTGGCCGCGCTGCAACATCGCCCCATCAGGCTTGCCGCGACACCGCGGCAAGCCTGAATGCCCCGTGGTCAGCCGCCGGAGCGCTCGTTGGCCCGGGGTCGCTGCTCTCAGACCGCTGCCAGCCACCCGCTTGTCATCGTCGCAGCGGCTGGAAGCCACGCCGCTGCCAACCCAGCACCCCGGCGCCGACGCCGGCCTCTACCGTCACTGCCGTGAGGCTCGACGCCGGGACGGTCCGGGTGCGCCACGGCAAGGGTTGCTGCTGGTACCCAGCACGCTGCGACCCCCGGTCGTCGCGGCGATGATCACCTGGTCGCCGTCAAGCTCGCCGAGCGCCCGCTCAGACAGGCCCTCGGCTTCAAGCTGGGCGATGATCCGCGGCACCAGGAACGGGCCGAACTGCCGCAACTGCGCGGCCCGCACGTCAGGGCAGAACACCGAGAACAGCGTGGCGGCGTGGATGACCAGCAGGCACTTGCGCCGCTCGATGATCAGCAGGTTGGCGTAGAAAGTCGCTCGGCAAGACCACAGGGTCGGCCGGCGGCTGGGCCTGGGCGCCGAACCTACCGCGACCAGCACCGATCACCGAGCTGCTCGCCGGTGACCGCTCAGCGCCGACTACCAGCGGCTTCGATCACGTTTTGTAGGGTCGGCGGGAGGCTTCCGCGGCCGCACGGCGCGTGCTGGCCCGACTGTCCGGGGTTGCCTCCCGCCGCCGCATCGAACCGTGCATGCGGTTCTCTCGCACACGGCTCACCGAC
>JAABUJ010006766.1_pt1 | contig 10938 bp, 8 predicted proteins | sample 5559131 | NCBI WGS metagenome assembly JAABUJ01 (sample SAMN10711875, study PRJNA513366) | rock metagenome | isolation source: Antarctica rocks | place: Antarctica: Victoria Land, Mt New Zealand nord | collected 2016-01-07 | reverse complement strand
TGGTCGCTTGAGCCGGCGGGTAACCGCCGGCCTAGATGGATGGTCGCCCCCTGGAGGAGCCCCATACTCCAGGGACAGAACTCGGCTTATAGGCTCGCTTGGATCAATAGTACGAGTAATTAGTAGCTAGTCGTTAGCGGCTACTAGCTACTAGCTACTACTTTAGGAGCCGCCGCAGCGCGTCGAGGCACAGGGCGCGCATGCGGACGGCGTCGAGTTCGGGGTTGCGCAGGGTCGCTTGCACGGCCAAGCCGTCGATCAAGGCGGCGGCCTGCGCCGCGCTGACGGCCGGATCGACCGGCGCGAACTCACCGGCCGCGATGCCGTCGGCGATGATGCGCGTCAGGAAGCGCGTCCAGCGCCGGTGCTGTCGCGCGCTCACCGCGCGAAGCCGCTCGTTGCGCGTGGCCTCACCCCAGAAGGTCAGCCACAGCCGCCACTCGTCACGCACCTCATCGCTCGCCGGCAGGCTGGCCTCGACCAGCCGCTCCAACCGCTCCCAGGCCGTGTTCGCGCCGGTGAGCGCCGCACGCAGGGCCAGCCCGGTGTCTTGCACCTTGTCGAGCAGGGCGGCTTCCAGCACGCTATCTTTGTCGTCAAAGTAGTGCACGACCGTCCCGGTGCTCACACCGGCGTCCGCCGCGACATCGCGCACCGTCACCCGCTCGTAGCCCAACGCGACGATGCAGCGGCGCGCCGCGCGTAGAATCTGCGCCCGTCGCGCGGCCTCGTGTATCCCTGCCTTCGGCGGCATGCCATCTCTCCTCCCTCCCAACACACGGTATACCACGCGCATACGATGTGCCGCGCGCCCATACACGTCCGTCATCGCTAAAGGCCAGACCTGCGTGAGCTAACGCCGGCGTCACAAGATGGTCGCTTGGCTCCTCTGCATGGCCCTACATAGAGCAGCCCTGTCTGATTAAAAGTACCCAACGCCATCATAGGGGTAGGGGCGTATGGCTATACGCCCGTGTTCGCCGCAGCGCTGTCCACTGGACGGCGAACGCCAACGAACGCCGGCCCGCGCGCTCGCGACCACCCGGTTGGGCTGTCGGGGCGGAGCGGAGAGAGACCAATCCGCATGGGCGTCTAGCGATACGCCTCTACGCCCCGATCCGCACGCCATATTTTAATCAGACAGGGCTGTACACAGAGCGGCCCCGGCATCAGTCGATGCCGGGGCCGCGTGTCGTCCGTCCGCCACGGAGGCCGTGTCCGCTAGACGATGGTCAGGGCAGCGGCCCCGACTACACCGACCCCGTGCCCCCCTGGTTCGCGTAGACGGACTGGGCGGCGGCCAGGAGGGCCTGGGCCGTGGCCGCCGCGATGTGCTTGCCCGCCTGCGCCCGCCCATGGGCGGCGAAGCTATGCAGGTCCGCGATGGCCTGTGCGGTATTGCCCGCCTTGATGTCTGCCTGCACCGCGGCGAACTGCTGCGTCAGGGCGTTGGCCTGGCCGCCGTTGTCGATGCCGCCGCTGGCGAGCGCGGCGCTAATGGCCTGGGCCATCGTCTGATACGTGGCGGTGTCGCTAATGTTGGCGGTGACCGTCCCGCTGAAGCCGGCGTCGGCGGTGATGTAGATCGCGCCCGAGCCGTCGGTCACCGTCGCGGGGAAGCCGTAGCTGTGGCGGCTGCCGTAGGCCAGTTCCACGCCCACGTCGGGTAATGGGATCGTCTGGCCGTCGAGCGTGACCTGGTGCGGGACGCCGCTTGGCAAGCCCTGCTCATTGAGCGAGAGCAGCGGATTGATCGTCAGCGTGCCGTTCGCGTCGGTGATCGCGTAGTTGGAGTCCGCGGCGTTCCGGCAGGTGATCACGCCCGAATAGACGCCGGGCGGGGTCGTGGCCGAGACGGCGGCGGCGTTGACGCGCGCGCCGCAGGTGGGCGCGCTATTGGGCGCAATCGCCAGCGTGCTCGCGGATTCCTCGTTCACCCAACCGGCGCTCGTCCAGGTGTACGCCGGCGCGCGTCCGTAGGGCGTGGTCTTGTCGTCGGCCGTGATCGTGAGCGGCGCCGGCGTGACGGTGAGTGCGCCGTTGGTCAAGGTGACGCTGTAGTTATCCAGGACACCGGCCGGCGCGCTCAGGGCCGGCGCGATGGCATAGGAACCGACCGTACTGCCCGGCGTGGCCGCGCTGCTGTAGCTCGCCGCGATGGCGTCGTTGTTCTTGACCCCGGTGAGGACACCCATGAAGGTCGGATTTGCGGCTCCGTACAACCGTGAGGCGTCGGCGGCTGTCGCGGTGAGCGGGGCCTTGGTGACCGTGAGCGCGCCGTTGGCGTAGCTGATCGTGTAGTTGGGGGCGGCCGCGCCGGAGCAACTGGTGGCGTAGGGGCTGCCCGCGACCTGGCTCGCGCTCGTGGCTTTCGTGCCACAGCTCGGTGCGCTCGTCAGGCCGGCCACCGTGTCCCTATTCACGAAGCCGCTGTAGCGCGGCGTGATCGCGGGGACCGCGTCGCCGTAGGTCATCGACGGGCTGCTCGCCGTCACCGTCAGCGCGGCCTGTCGCACTATGAAGCTCTGGACGACGGGGGTGGCCGCGCTGTAGTTGCTGTTGCCGGCCTGGCTGGCCGTGACCGCGCAGGTCCCCGCGCCGACGAGGGTGATCGTCGCCCCGTTCGTCCCCGAGGACGTGCAGACCTGACTGGACCCGGCGCTGAACGTGACCGGGTTGCCCGAGGCGCCGCCCGGCGCCGTGACCGTGAACGGCGCCGCGCCGTAGGTGTGCGCGGCCGGCGCCTCGAAGGTGATGGCCTGCTGGCCCACGCGCTCGTGCCCGTCGCGGTGGACGTGGCCCCCGCCTGATCCGTCACCCGTACCGTGACCGTATAGACGCCCAGCGCGGCGTAGGTGTGCGTGTCCGCGACGCCGAGCAGCGTGCCCGAGATGGCGCTCAGGGCGGGGGACGGGGCTGCCTGACCCGGGAGGACGAAGCCGAGGCTGTTGGGGTCATTGACGGAGTTGGCGTCGGGGGTTGAGCCGTCGCCCCAGTCGACCGTCACGCGCTCGGTGTCGAGGCTGCCGGCGTGCGTGATGACGCCCGTGAGCGTGATGGGGCTCGCGGCCGGCGCGGGCGCCGCCGGGCTGAGGGTGAGCGCGGGCGGCACGTCCGCCACCGTGACCGTCCCCGTCACCGTCGCCACCTTGCCCAAGCTGTCGGTCGCCGTCAGCAGCACCCCGTAGGTCCCGCTGCGCTGCCAGGTGTAGCTCACCTGGGTCCCGCTCACGGGCGCCATGGGCGCCGTGTAGTTCGCGTAGGGGTCGCAGTTGAAAAACCCATTGGACTGGCAGTGGAGGCCGCCCGTCGCGGGTTGCTCGAAGCGCCACTGGTAGGTGAGCGGGAGGCCGAGGATCGAAGAGCTGGGCGACGCGTCGAACGTCGTCGGGCTGCCCTCGGTGGGGGTGGCGCCGGCGTTGTACGTGGCCACGGGGGGCACGGCCTGGAGGACCTGGGCCCAATAGTCTCTGCCGTCGTGCCCGGCATATAAGATGGCGTCGGCGTCGGCGCAAGTCCCGTCGGCGATGCAGGTCGCCGGGTTGGGCGGCGCGCTCGACGTGGTTTGGTCCGCGACGGTGAGGAAGCTATAGCGGCCGCCGGCGCGGAGCAGCCAGGCGGTCTGCTCGACGCCGTTCCAGTCGGTGTAGCGCAGGCGCAGCGTCTGCAACGCGACGGTCGTGGTGAGGCTAGGGGCGCTCACCTGCTCAACGAACCAGGTCTCGTGCAACCGGGCCGTCGTCGTGATCCCGGCCGCCGCGTCCGTCACGGTGATCGACGCGGTGCGCGTCAGGTCCGAGGGCGAGAGCGAGGGCCCGAGAGTACCCACCCCGTCGACCACGCCGCGGGGCCCGACGTCGAAGTACGGGTCGGGCGTCGCGGGGTCCGGGAGCGCCGGCGCGTTGGTCCCCGGTTGGGGCGTGGGCAGGGTGGCGCCGACGAAGAGCCCGTAGAGGCCCTGCGCCTGATTCGTGTCGCCGAGGGCCGCCTGCAGGTCGGGCGTCGCGGTGGCGGCGCCGGCGATCAGGGCGGCGAGCTTGCCGGGCAACTGGGCGGCGTCGACCACCTGGATGCCCTCGGTCACGGCGATGGCGATGGCCACGAGGGCGATGCCCGCGATCGCGGCCACGCTGGACGCGGCGACCGCCCCGCCGATGGCCTCGGCGTCGATCGCACCCTCGGCCGCGTCCCCGGCCGCGTCCCCGGCCGCGTCCCCGCCGACCTCGCCGGCCTGGAACACGGCGCTGACCGCAGCCTGGTTGACCCGCGCGGCGAAGGGGAAGACGGCATTCTGATAGACGGACCCGGCGAGCAGGGCGCTCAGCGGCGTGCCGCCGGCCCAGCGGACGTACTCCAGGCCAGCCTGGTAGGCGGCCTGCGCGCGCTCGTGCCGGAGCACGTCGGTCAGCCAGGCGACGGCGCCCTGCTGGTCGGTGCTGCGCGAGGACGGCTGGGTCTGGATGGCCTGGACGAGCAGGGACCAGAGTTCGGCCTCCGCGTCGGCGCGGCCCCAACTCTGCACCGCCGCGGCGTCGTCGGCGGAGAGGCCGTGGTCCACGATGGTGGCGGACACGGCCTGAGTCTCGAGGTCGGACAGCGCGCTAGCCTCCCCCGCTGTCGCCAGGTAGAGCGGCGGGAACGGCGGCGGCGACCCCATGGAGATCACGGAGATCGGCGCCTGGGTCGGGATGTTCAGCAGCGACGGGGGGGTTGGGCCGCCGCCGTTGCACGGAGAGAAAAGCAAAAAACCGCACGGGCCGGTGTCCGCGGCGGCGTGGCGCGCCCCTCCGGGGGCGAGCATACCCACCATCAGGGCGAGGGCGAGCGCCAGGGGCCCAAGTCTAGCCCAACGGCGCGACGCGCGCCACCCCCATCCGGGCCGGTCAGCCCGCGCCCGTCCGCTCGGACTAGCGGGCCCGCGCCCGTCCACCAATTGTTTCTCATCCATGGTCGGTCCTCCTCCTAATCCAGCTATTCAGCTATCCGTTATCCGTCGATGATCCAGGTCGTGTCCGTCACATTTCCACCGTGCGGAGGCCCGCGTCGCCGCTAAGTAGGGCCCCGGTCCGCGCCACATGGGCCATCGCCAGCGCGCGTCGGGGACGTACGCCCGGAACGCGGACAGCGCCTCACGTAGGTTCCCCACCCCATGCGCGTCCGCGCCTCTCCGTGCGCGGCATCCAGGACCTGGAGCGCGGCGCCAGCCACGCGCCGCGCACGGACACCGTCGCGCTGCTGGCGTCCGCCCTCGGGCTCTCCGCGCCGGAGCGCGCGGAGAGCCCGAGGGCCGTCCCGCCCCAATCGCCCCGGTCGCTACCAGAGACCTTGTCCCACTGGTCGGACGGGGCGCCGAGGTGGCGTTGCTGGAGCGCTTCCTGACCAGCGCGGCGGACCCGCCCGTACTCCTACTGGTGGGCGAACCGGGCATCGGCAAGACGCGGCTGCTGCAGACGGCGGCGGCGCGGGCCGTCACGGGGGGCTGGGCCGTGCTCGCGGGGGGCTGTCAGCGGCGAGGGGGCCAGGCACCCTACGCCCCGCTGCTTGACGCGCTGGCCCGCCACCTCCACGCCGCGCGCCCCGAGCGCCTGCGCGACGCCCTGGCCGGCTGCGCCTGGCTGGCGCGCCTGCTGCCCGGGTTCGCCCCGGTCTTGGAGCCGCCCCCACCGGGGGCGCTGTCCCCGGAGCAGGAGCGCCGGCTGATGTTCGCGGCCGTGGGGCGCCTCCTGTCCAACGTGGCGGGGCCGGCGGGCACGCTGCTGGTGCTCGACGACTTGCAGTGGGCAGGGCCGGACGCGCTCGACGTGCTCTCCGCGCTCGTCCACGCCCCCCTCTCCCCTCTCGGGTACGGGGAGGTCGGCGCGGGGGCGGGGCTCGACGGGAACGCAGGCGGCGGAGGCGGGGCGGGAGGAGGGCCGCTGCGTGTGGTGGGCGCGTACCGTGACACGGAGGTGGGGCCGGCGGACCCGCTGGGCCTGCTCGCGGCCGACCTGGCGCAGGCCCGGCTCCTCCGCCAGTGAGCGCTCGGCCCATTGGGGCGGGACGAGGCCGCCGCCCTGCTCGACGACCTCCTGGGCGCCGATGGGAGTGAGGTCGCGGCCAGGGCGTCCGGGACGGGGGCGTGCTGGAGCGGGCGGCGACGGAGGCGATCCCGTGGGATGTGGCGCAGGGGGTGCGGCAGCGGGTGGCGCTGCTCCCGGAGGCGGCGCGCGAGGCGCTGGGGGCGGCGGCGGTCGCGGGCCGGCGCGCGCGGGTGGCGCTGCTCGCGGAGGCGCTGGGGCGCCCCGTGGGGGAGATGCTCGATGGACTGGAGGCGGCGTGCCGGGCGCGCCTACTGGTGGAGGACGGGGACGACGCCTACGCCTTCGCGCACGACGTGATCCGCGAGGTGGTGGAGGGCGACGTGGGCGCGGCGCGGCGGGCCGCGCTGCACCGCCGCGTGGCGCAGGCCCTGGAACGCGGCCACGGCCAGGGGGACGACGGCGACGGCAACCGGGCGGCCCCGGAGTTGCTGGTGTATCACTATGAGGCGGGTGGCGATGTGGCGGCGGCGGCGCGCGCTGCGGAAGAGGCAGGGGACCGCGCCTGGGGCCAGCGCGCCCTGGCCGCCGCGGAGGGCTCCTACGGCGAGGCGCTGGGCCGCCTGGAGGGCCTGGGGCCGGACGGGGCGCGCGCCGCCCTGCGCGTGCGCGAGAAGCTGGGCGAGATGCGCTACCAGGTGGGCCGCTATGCGGAGGCGCTCGACGTGTTGGGGCCGGCGCTGGGCGCGTACCGCGTCGCGGGCAACCAGGAGGGACACGGGCGCGTGGCGGCGCGCATGGCGTGGGCGTACGCCCGCCGGGGCACGCCCGACACGCGCGCGGGGGCAGGGGAACCCTCGGCTCCAATCCCAGGCGTGACCGCAGCGCTGCACACGGCGCTGGCCATGCTGCTGGGCGCGGCCGGCCGCTTCGACGAGGCCCTGGCGGCTGGCGGCGAGCGAGCGGGCGTCCGCGTTGGCGCGTGCCGTAGGCGACGCGCGCGAGCGCGCGCGGGCCAGATGGCTTGCGCGTGAATGTCCTCGACGTGCTGGGCCGCCTTGGCAACGCGCTCGCGCTCGGCTACGAGACGTTGCCCTTGGCCGAGGCCGCCGACGACCCTGACGTCCTGCTGCGCCTCCAGCGCAACCTGGCCCAGATCCATATCCAGCGAGGCGAGTTCACGGCGAGCCAGGGATGTCTGGCCCGTGCGCTAGAGCTTGCCGCGCGCCTGGGGGACCCGGCGCAGGGGGCGTTCGCCCTGACCCAGAAGGCGTGGGTCGCCATCGTGGTGGGCGAGTGGGCGAGCGCCCGCGCCACACTGGACGAGGCCGCGACACTGCTGCGCGCGGACGCGCGCTCGTGGTACGCCCCCTACGTTCCGATCTACCGCGCGTTCCTGGCCCTGGCCGCGGGCGACCGGGTGGCGGCCGCGGCCAGAGTGGTGGAGGCCGAGGCCGCGCTCGGGGATAGCCCGAATCAGACGGCCGACGCTTGACACTCGTGACATCCCCGCCGCTGACGCCATGTCACGAGTCCACTTGCGACATCCCCGCCGCGTAAGACACGACGAGCGGACAGGGTGTCAGCGGGCTGACGCCGGCGCTCCCAGTCGACAACCAATCTTTGGCAGACCCTGGCATTGGCCCACACCTGCTTGATTATAAATCGAACGTTCGTTATATAATAGGTGACAGGCTCACGCTGTGGGCGTCGCCTTCCACCCCCACGACGACACGAGAGCGTGACAACTATCGACTATCGACTATCGACTATCGACCAAAAAGGAGACTCCTATGACACGGACGACGACGCTGGGATATCCGCGAATCGGGCGCGACCGTGAGCTCAAGCGCGCCTGCGAGTCCTACTGGAAGGGCGCGCTAGCGGCGGAAGGGTTGGGCGCGACAGCGGCTACGCTGCGGCAAGCCCACTGGGACGCGCAGCGCGCGGCGGGCATCGCGCTCATCCCAGTCAACGATTTCTCGCTCTACGACCATGTGCTCGACGCCGTGGCCCTCGTCGGAGCCGTGCCCCCGCGCTATCATTGGGACGGTCGGTACGGCGCGACGGTCGACCTCGACACGTACTTCGCCATGGCGCGCGGCGCGCAACGCGACGGGCTCGACGTGACGGCGATGGAGATGACCAAGTGGTTCGATACCAACTACCACTACATCGTGCCCGAGTGGCGGCGCGGACAGCGCTTCCGCCTCGCCTCGACCAAGCCGTTCGACGAGCTCGCCGAAGCCCAAGCACAGGGCGTCGCGGCCAAACCCGTGCTGGTCGGCCCATTCAGCCTGGCGCTGCTCGGCAAAGCTCAGGACGAGGGTCTGGACATCTTGGGTGAAACGCTCGATGGTATCGTCGCGGTCTACGGCGAGGCGATCGCGCGGCTGGCCGCCGGGGGCGCGGAATGGATACAGCTCGACGAACCCTGCCTGGCGCAGGACCGTACGCCGGAGGAGTTGGCGGCGCTACGCCGCGCCTATACGGCGCTCGCCGCGCACAAGGGCGCCGCCAAGCTGCTGGTCGCGACCTACTTCGGCCACGTCGGCGAGAGCTACGAGACGCTGGCGGCGCTGCCGATCGACGGGATCGCGCTCGACCTCGTACGCGGCCCCCACAACCTCGACCTCCTGCGGCGCCACGGCCTGCCAGACGATAAGACCCTCGTGGCCGGCGTCGTGGACGGGCGCAACGTCTGGCGCGCTAACCTGGAGACCGCCCTGGACACGCTGGAAGACCTCACGGCGATCGTGCCGCGCGAGCGCCTCATTGTAAGTACATCGTGCTCGCTGCTGCACGTCCCCTACGACGCCGCGCGTGAAGAAAGTATCGAGCCGGAGGTACGCGGCTGGCTGGCTTTCGCCGCGCAGAAGCTCACCGAGGTCGCGACGCTGGGACGTGGGCTGGCCGAGGGCCGCGCATCGGCGTCAGCGGACGCGGCGGACGCCTTGCGCGCGAGCGCGGTCATGGCGGAACAACGCGCGGCCTCGCCACGCGTCCACAACGCGGCGGTGCAAGGGCGTATGGCCGAAGAGGGCGCGGACCCGCGCCTACCCTACGCCGAGCGCCACCCCTTGCAGCGCGCGCGGCTGGGCCTACCGCCCCTGCCGACGACCACGATCGGTTCGTTCCCGCAGACAGCGGAGACGCGCCGGACGCGCCGCCGGTTCGAGGACGGCGAGATCACCGCGCAAGAATACGACCGCTTCATCGAGCAGGAGATCGCGCGCACGATCCGGCGCCAGGAGGAACTGGGGCTCGATGTGCTGGTGCACGGCGAGGCCGAGCGCAACGACATGGTGCAATACTTCGGCGAACAACTCTCCGGCTTCGCCTTCACGCGCTACGGCTGGGTGCAGAGCTACGGGTCGCGCTGCGTCCGTCCGCCCATCATCTATGGGGACGTGGCGCGCCCCGCGCCGATGACGCTGCGCTGGAGCGCCTACGCGCAGTCGCTCACTGACAAGCCGGTCAAGGGCATGCTGACGGGGCCGGTGACGATCCTCAACTGGTCGTTCGTGCGCGACGACCAGCCACGCGCCGACACCTGCCGCCAGCTTGCTCTGGCGCTCAAGGACGAGGTGGCCGACCTGGACGCGGCGGGGCTGCGCGCGATCCAGATCGACGAGCCGGCCCTGCGCGAGGGGCTCCCGCCGCGCCGCGCCGACCGCGACCTCTATCTGGCCTGGGCCGTAGCCTGCTTCCGCGTGGCCGCCTCCGGCGCCGGTCCGGGCACGCAGATACACACGCACATGTGCTATAGCGCCTTCGACGACATCATCGACGCCATCTCGGCGCTCGACGCCGACGTACTCTCCATCGAGAACTCGCGCTCGGGCGGCGAGCTGCTCGACGTGTTCCGGCGGACCGGCTACGACAAAGAGGTCGGCCCCGGCGTCTACGATATCCACTCCCCCCGCGTGCCCGGCGAGGACGAACTTGTGGCAATGCTGCGGGCGACGCTAGCGGCGCTGCCAGCCGGCCAGGTCTGGGTTAACCCCGATTGCGGCCTCAAGACGCGTACGTGGGACGAGGTGACGCCGGCGCTGGCGCGCATGGTCGCCGCGGCAAGACAGCTGCGCGGCGCCTACTAACTGACTGAGCGCATCAGCCACGCGTGCGAGCAGAGGCGACCAATTCGTCCAGAGCCTCGGGATAGTCTTCGCTGATTCGAGGTCCGACGATGGGTCCCTCGTGGTCGGCATTTTCGCCACTGATCTCGAGTTGCCGGGTGATGCGGGTTCCGCCGCCGCTCAACGGGCGCAGGGTGTGCCGAAGGAGCAGGACGAGGCCGTTGAAGTTCGTCTGTTCGGCTAAGACCTCGTTCGTGACGAGTTCGGTGATAGTTGATTGCAGGGTGTCCAGGCCCACCGGCGTCACCGAGATAGTGCCGTGCGCCTCGAACGGGCCGTTCAGTTCGCGCCGGTCGCCACTGCTCAGTTGAACCGCTCCGGTCTGTAGGGCGCGCAGCGCCCCCCAGATGGCTTCGGGCGCCAGATCGGTGTCGACGGTGTATGCGGTCTGCCACATGATCTTCTCCTGTAAAGGTTGACGAAAGCGCTTAGCTTGGGTTGAACGTACGCAGCGACTGGAGGCCGCACAACGGATTAATCGGGCTTGCCCGATTCCGGGATCAGGACCGGACGGACGCGGGCAAGTCGGCGCCGGCGAAGGTAGAGATGGCGTCGAGGACCTGCCGCGGCGTCTCGACCTGAGGCAGGTGGCCCGTCCCGGTGAGGAGCTGAAACCGAGCCGTCGGTAGTGCATCGGCATAGGCGCGCCCGTAGTCGACGTCTGCCACGCGGTCTGCCTCGCCCCAGAGCACCAAGACAGGCACAGTGACGTCGGCAAGTCTGGCGACCAGGGCCGGGTGGTTCATCGTCGTCCCCGCATAGACCGCCAGGCTCGCGCGGTT
>JAABUJ010006763.1_pt1 | contig 10941 bp, 12 predicted proteins | sample 5559131 | NCBI WGS metagenome assembly JAABUJ01 (sample SAMN10711875, study PRJNA513366) | rock metagenome | isolation source: Antarctica rocks | place: Antarctica: Victoria Land, Mt New Zealand nord | collected 2016-01-07 | reverse complement strand
TGTCACCCCGCTCACCCCTGTCCAGGAGCATGTGATCGCCTTGCTCCATCTGCCCCCCGATCTCTACGCCCGCCTGGCATCCCCTGCCCCTCAACCGCTCGCTCATTTACGCGAATGATAAGTATAAAGGGACGCAGTTCGAGGTCAAGGGTCTCTCGGGCATCAGCTTCGAGTTCAAGGACGACGAGGTTGTCGTCAATCAGATGGGCGCGGTCTTCACCGCTCAGAGAAAGAATGACCCTCCCTTGCTGCTGTAAACAGGACGCTGTTGGACGTAGCGCGTGAGGCTATACCAGCTGCGCTGACACAGCTTGTTATACAATTGGCCGCCGTAAGGACCTGATGTGACCGGATGGAGTTTTCGGCCAGGACAGCCGGTCTCACGCGCCCGCGCGGCCGGCGACTGGTCGAAGAGCACAACCGGGCGGATCAACTCGAAGGCCCGGTGTTCCGGCCCGTTGGCCCACAACGCGAGCTGCTCGTAGTCATCGGTCGGCCCGCGACGTGGGCGCGTGCGGCGTGGCATCGCTCTTAGAGCGTGTCCACAAACCCTCCATGCTCAAAAGGTATTGTTTCCAAACCAACGGGGGCACAATCGGTGGTTCCCTGGGCATCAGGAGGACGCGCACACCGCCATCGTGCCGTCCCGGGCGTTTGGAGACTGCGCGCGGGCGAGTTCGGCGCGTCGGGCGACCGCTGGTGGACGCAGGATCGCGTCTTTTTTGGCAACAACGGACCTCGTGGTCAACCAGAAGGTAAGGTGGAAGGGCCGTGGGTTTGTGGACACGCTCTTACCTCATATGATCGTGTTCGGCCGTCGATTGGTCGTCGCCAACCGGGCGGTATGAGCGCCCCTCCAGGCCGACGGCACGCTCGCCTGTCCCGCGTGTCCCAGCCTGCGCGCCCGCGATGACGGCGGAGAGGATGAGCAAGCCGCCGAGGAGTTGCGGCGGGGTCAGGTGGTCCCCGCGAGCCAGTAGCCGCAGAGGGCCGCGCACACCGACTCCATGTTGGTGAGCAGGGCCAGGCGCGCCGCCGGCATCCGCTGCTGGACGAAGGTCTGCGCCCAGAACCCGCTCGCCGAGGCGACAATGCCGGTCGCGAGCAGCGCCGGCCACATCGACGGCGGGGAGAAGCGCACCAGGCCGGAGAGCGGCCAGATGAGGGCGAAGACGGGCGCGTACGGCGAGCATCTGCGCGCCGGTCAGCGCCTGAGCGTCGTGCCCGGCAACGAAGTGGGACAGGAGGGCGACATACACCCCCAACGCGGCCGTGGACAGGAGGACCAGGCCGCCCCTGCCGGTTGGTCCGGCCGGGGCGGTGCCGATTAGGAGTGCCAGACCCGCCACGCTGAACGCGCCCGCGACGAGCGTCGACCGACGCGCGCGCACCCGGAGGTGCAGGTGGTCGGCCAGCGGCGTGATCACCACGAGGAGGCCGGAGATGAGGCCGGCGTTCGTCGGCTTCGTGCCACGCAGGCCGAGGGTTTGCAGGGCGTAGGCGAGCGCCAGGACCAGGCCGATGCCCGCGCCGGCGGCGCCAGGGCCAGAACGGCGAGCCCGAAGCGACCCGCGAGGAAGCCCGCGGCGCTGTAGGCGAGGACGGCATCCTTGGTGGCGACGAATGTGCCGCCGCACGCCGCCGTCACCCCGAGCAGGAGTGGGGTATCCCACGCGCGCGAGACGTGTGGCTCGGGGCTACCCGCGCCACGCGTGTCGGCGACGTGCTCCGTCATGCTCCGGCCGTCGCGAGCGCCCGCGCGAGGCCCTCGGTGAAGGCGACGCCGAGGGCCCCGTCCTCGTCGGCGTGGTCAGGATTGACCTCAGTGATGGTCAGCCCGGCGAACCGGGGGCTGGCCGCGAACACCCCCAGGCAGGCCATGGCGTCCCCGAAGGTGAGGCCGGCGTTCAATTGGTGGAAGTCAGCGATCGGGAAATCGACCGAATCGATCACATCCACGTCGAGATGCACGAGGAAGCGGTCTCCACGCCCCTCGATGTCGGCCAGCGCCGCGCGGGCGGCGTCTTGCGCGCGGCCGGCGATCTGGTCGACCATGTACCCGCGCAGCCCGCGCCGGTCGAACACCTCGCGCTCCCACGGCGTGAGCTCGTCCGGGATGAGGCCGAAGTAGACGACCTTGTCGTCGGCGAGCAACGGGACACGCGGGCCGACGCGGGACAACTCCCACGTCGCGCCCTCGACGCCCAGGATGTGGGCCATGCCCATCCAGTCGAGGGCGCCGTAGCGGACGCTCGCCGGCACGTTGAGGTCCGCGCGCGCGTCCACGTAGAGCAGGGCCACGTCGTCCCCCCCGCCGCGTAGGACCCCGGCGAGGACGCCCAGTTCGATGATGCAGTCGCCACCGATCACAAGCGGGATGTCGCCCTCCGCCAGGGCCGCGTCGACCCGTCCGGCCACGTCCCGCGCAATCGCGGCGACGGCGGGCAGGTTCTGCGCGCCGGTTGGCGCGATCCGGCGCGAAACGCGCGCGGGGCAGGTCGCCCCGATCGGCGATGACGAGGCCGGCGGCGCGCAGACGCTCGACCAACCCCGCGGCGCGCGGATAGCGCGGAGCCTTGTCCTGCCCCGCCGTGTGCGACGCGGCGCTCGTGGGGACACCGATGAGCGCGAACGATCGCGGCATGCCAACGCCTCCTCCAACCAATCCCTGACGCGCGACCCCGCCCCGCTGGCGGCGTCCCTTGCGCCATCACGCCCGCGCGCGTACCCTCTCCGCTAGCGCAGTCCGGTTACAGACGATGGTACACCGTCGACGACTGGCTCGCGAGCCCCGCTCGCCGCCATCTGACGCGCGACGCGCAGGGGTCCACGCTGAGTGGGCGCCGCTCGAGGCGGGCTGGTCGTGGATCATGGCCGAGATCGCGGCGTCGATGGCAGATAGGCCGGCCCCGCAGCGGCGGCGCCGGCTCAAGGTCTGCCCGAACCCTGGCTGTAGCCGACATCGCACCGCGCTACGAGCCGCGCGCTGGCTCCGCATCATCCCAGCGCGTCTGCGCGCCTGTCGGCGCTGCGGCGTGAGCGGCGCTGGTAGCCCCAGGCCGCCAGGCCGAGCAGGATGCCGCCCAGCAGCCACCACGGGTCCCACAGCGCGAGGTGCCAGCGGAGCGCCAGCGCGCCCAATCCCGTGGGGGCGCCGATCATCCCCACCGCCATGAGTCCGTGCTGGGCCATGCTGGCCGCGCCCTCATACAGCGCCATCACCGCGCATGCGCTCCAGGCGCCGGCCAGCAGCAGCTGGCGCGGGACGGCCCGGCCCCACGGGCGCACGAGCGCGAGTGCGACGAGGCCGATGAGCGCCTTGAGCAGCGCGGTCGCCCACAGCAGCGCGATCCACCCGGCCTCACCCGCCGCCACCGGCGTGGTGATCGCCGGCCCGATCGTCGCGGCCCCCGCCGTGCCGCCGCGCGCCCAATAAATGCTCAGCCCGGCGAAGACGAACGCCCAGGCGCAGGCCAGGTAGCCAGCCCACGCCAGGGATGGGGCGTGCCGCGGCGCGTCAACGCGGTCTTCGTCAGTGCCCATGTCCCGCAGATTGTCCATTGAGTTCTCCCTGTGCTCCTCGGTGCTCCTCACCCCGATGTGCAGGTCACTTTGTCCGCTTACAGGCTCCTGGCTGGCGCAAGAACAGGTCTTCGTCCGTTTTGGTGAAGCTGAAAGGACGTCCAAGCTCGGCGCATGGTGGGAGGCTCGTTCCTCGCGGCTGTAGGCGCTGAGAGCGGCGTTTAGGTCATGGTCCCGTTCGCCATGTGCAACGTTCTGCCTCTCTCAGCGCCTCTGACGACGCCCTATCCCCTCATCATCAAAACAGACATAGACCCCCCCCTCCTTCGGCGAGGCATGCTGACGTCCCTCCGACGGCAGAGGTCGGACCGCGCTGTCCCGCGGGTCATCCGGCGCTGGTGAGGTCGTCGAGGCTAGGCATCGTTCTGACGGTTCCCGCCACATGCGCGAGCCCCCAGGTGGCGAGCGCATCAATCGCACGGCCCAGCCCTCGCCCTTTCGCCGTGAGGCGGTAGTCGTAGCGGGGCGGATGCTCGTTGTAGGGAACCCGCTCCAGCAACCCCTCGCGCTCCAGGCGCTTCAACCGCGCGGCCAGGATATTCGTGGGGATATGCTCCTTTGAGGCGAGGAGATCTCCGTAGCGCTTGCTCCCGCTGAGCAGGTCGCGAATCACCAGGAGGGTCCAGTGGTCCCCCACTACATCCAGCGTGCAGGCCACCGGACAGGTTGAGCGGCCGGGGCCCGGACGGGCCTCGTCGTTTACGTTCTCTCGATTGCTCATCGTGGTCACAAAGCTCCTCTCGCGACAGCGGCATCCCAGTCACTTGCATTTTATAACAGAATGGCGCATACTGGCAACATCAGTCACTTGCAATAAGAAAGTGACTGATGCCGGACGGACAGGGCAGGACGGCCGGGGGTGGAGGCCGCCCCCGTCTCCTCCCATCACACAGCCGCCCATCATTGACGTGACGGGCTAGATGAAAGAGAGGACAGACGCATGCATCCTATTCCCACCACCACGCGCTACCGTGAGATAGACGCCTTGCAAGAGGCGGTCCGGTGGCCGACGGTGGAACGCCGCACCATCGTCGTGCTGGCGGCACAGCTCCTGGCGACCCGCCAGGACCACGCGGGCTACGCCTACTTCCGTGAGCGCGCCGCGGCCCGACCGGACGAACCGCTTTTCACCGCGCTGGAGGGCGTCTTCCAGGCGCGGTTGGCTGGGCGACAGGCCGTGTTCCGCCGGCTGGCCTGGCTCCGCGCGGCCATCGGCAAGCTGGACCGCGCCGTCGCCCAGGAGCCCGGCCTGACGACCTACTTCCGTGGCCTCGCGCTCGCCGAGCTGCCCCGTCTGCTGCGCAAGGGGCACGCCGCGATCGCCGACCTCGACTGGGTGCTCGCCCACCAGGCCGACTTCCCGGCCGGGATCAGGCGCGGCGTCTATCGCGCCCTGGCCAAGGCGTACTCAACGCAGGGACGCCATGAGGCCGCACGCGCGGCGTTGCAGCGCTCGGGCTATCCGTCCCTGGACCCAGAGCTGCGCCAATTCGCGACCGACTCCTGGTTCACGGCCGAGGATGGCTTCCACTTCGTGGCGCCCCGGCTGGTCGAGCCCGCGCCCGGCATCTACGTCGCCCAGGGCTACGCCTTCAGCGACCTCGCCTTCATCCTGACCGCCGATGGCCTGGTGGCCATCGATGCCGGGGCCACACCGGAGCATGCGCGCGCCGCCCTCGCGGACCTGCGCCGGCACACCGACGCGCCGCTGCGGCGGGTGATCGTGACCCATGCCCACTGGGACCACATCGGCGGCGTGAGCGCGTTCACAGAACCGGGCGTCCAGGTTATCGCCCGCTCCACCTTCGCTGAGGAGCTGCGCATCGTGAACGAGACGGGCGGGCGCCTGGGGGCCTTCTTTGGGCGCACGGGCCACCAGGACCTCACGCTGGCACCCGATCACCTCGTGACCGAGCCGGAGACGCTGACCATCGGTGGGGTTGAGTTCGCGCTGTACCCAGCCCACGGCGGCGAGACCGAGGACGCGCTGCTGATTCACCTGCCCGCTGCCGGAGTCCTGTTTGTGGGGGACGTCCTCATGCCGCAACTCGGGGCGCCCTTCCTGCCGGAGGGATCGGCCGAGGACCTCTTCGAGACCCTCACCCTCATCCAGCGTCTCGCCCCGCGCCTCCTGATCCATGGCCACACACCGCTGACGGAGACTATTGGCCCCGAGGCGCTCCCCGGCCTCGACGCGGCGCTGCGCGCGGTGTATGCGCAGGTTCTACAGGCCATCCGCGACGGTCAGACGCTGGTCGAGATCCTGGAGCGCAACCACCTGCCCACGAGCCTGCGTGAGCACCCCAGCGCCGTCGTGCCGTTCGTGCTGATGCGCGACAACCTCATCCAGCGCGTCTACCACCAACGTACCGGCTACTGGAAGTCCGATAGCGAGGGCATGGAGCAGATCGCTCCCGCCGAGTGGGCGGCGGCGCTCGACCTGCTCGCCGGCGGCAAAGCGCAGGCCTTTGTGCGCAGCGCGCGCGCCTTGCTGGGTCAGGGGAATGCCGCCCTCGCCCTCAAACTCATCGAGTTGGGACAGCGCCGCCATCCCGCCAATCAGACGCTGATGCGCCTGCGCCAGCAGGCTCTGGATCGCTTGCGCGAGCGCTACCAGCAGCTCGATCCCTTTAAGTTCATCGTGTACTCGGAACTCGCGGGCACGGAGCTCCGCCCCATGCCCCAATGACGGACGGCGGAGGACGGGACCACACGCGGTCGCCGCGCGTGTGGTCCACCCGTCACTGGTCGGCTAGTACGACAGATGTAAGGAGACGTGTCCCATGACACACCGCTGGCAGGTTCTCAGCGTCACATCGCTCGCCGTCTTCATGGTCTTCCTCGACGGCGCCATCGTGAACGTGGCGTTTCCCGCGCTGCATCGGAGCTTCCCCGCGACCGCGCCAGGGACGCTCTCCTGGGTGCTCAACGCTTACAGCATCGTCTTCGCCGCGCTGCTGCTGGCCGCCGGCCGCATCGCCGATGCGTGCGGACGGCGGCGCGTGTTCTTCGTCGGGCTGGGGATCTTCTCCGCTGGCTCGGTTCTGTGTGGTCTGGTGCCGGGTGTGCTGCTGCTCATCAGCGCCCGCGCCCTCCAGGCCGTGGGCGCGGCCCTGCTGCTCCCCACCTCGATGGCCCTGCTGCTCCCCGCGTTTCCCCTGGCCATGCGCGCCACAGCGGTCGGCCTCTGGGGCGCCGTGGGGGCCGTGGCGGCGGCCAGTGGCCCCACACTGGGGGCGCTCATCATCCAGGCGGCCAGCTGGCGTTGGGCCTTTCTGATCAACGTCCCCATCGGGCTGCTGGTGTGGCTGATCGGCCGGCGGGTGCTGGCCGAAGCGCGCGACCCCGCGGCCACCCGCGGTCCCGACCCCGTCGGGACCGTGCTGCTTACCGGCGGCATGGGCCTGCTGGCGTTGGGGATTGTGCAGGGCAGCGCGTGGGGCTGGGGTGACCCGCGCATTATCCTCTCGTTTGCGGGGGCCGCCCTGACCCTGGCCGTGAGCGTGTGGCGCTCGCTGACGCATCCGGCGCCGGTCCTGCCGCTGCCGCTGTTTCGGGTGCGCGCGTTTGCCCTGGCGAACAGCGCCTCGCTGAGCTTTAGCGCCGCCTTCGCCGCCATGCTGCTGACCGGTGTCCTGTTCCTCAATGGGGTCTGGCACTACTCCCTTGTGCGCACGGGCCTGGCCGTGACGCCGGGAGCGCTGATGGCGGCGGTGTGCGCGCCGGTGGCGGGACGGCTCGCCGATCGCTTCGGACATCGCGTGGTGCTCGTGCCCGGCGCGCTCCTCTTCGCCGCGGCGATGCTGTTGTTCCGGGCGCGGGTCGGCCTCGCTCCGGCCTACCTGAGCGTGTGGCTCCCAGCTGCTGTAGTCAGCGGCGCGGGGGTGGGTTTGACGCTGCCCACCCTGGGCAGCGCGGCGGTCGCGTCCCTGCCCCCAGAGCGCTATGGGGCGGGCAGCGCGGTGGCCAGCACCGCTCGCCAGCTTGGCAGCGCCCTGGGCGTCGCCGTGCTCATCGCCCTGCTCGGCACACCGGGGCGGGGCGACGCCTTGGCTGCCTTCGACCGGGTCTGGGCGTTTGCCGCGGCGTGTGCGGCCGCCGCCGCGCTCCTATGCGTGGGGCTCGATCAGATCGTGCGCCGCGCGTCGGCCCCGCTGGCCACGCCTCCTGTGCTTGAGGCGGCGGCGCGCGGCGATGAGACGATCGCAGGCGTCGATGTCGCTTAGAGTGGACGACGATTACGACTATGCCCATCGCTTATGCAGGAGGCAGGACAGGACTATGATGCAGACACCCCCCGTGGACCGCCGCGACCCGCCCGAAGCGGCTCCCGAGACCGACATGTTGCCGGCTTTCCTCGACTATCACCGCGCCACCCTCTTGTGGAAAGTCGACGGGCTCTCCGAGTCCGACCTTCGACGGCCCCTGCCCCCCTCGGACCTGACGCTGCTCGGCCTCGTCAAGCACCTCGCCTATGTCGAGCGCTGGTGGTTCCAGGACGTGTTCGCGGGCGAGGACGTCGACTTCCCGTGGACGGACAACGACCCCGACGCCGACTGGCGTGTTGAGGGCGACGAGAGCGTGGCGACGATCCTCGACCTCTATCGCGCGCAAGTGGCGTGTTCGCGCGAGATCACGGCCGCCGCCAACCTGAACGATCAGGCGCGACGACCGCGGACGCGACCGCCAGGGGGAATCCAAACGTTGCGGTGGATCGTGCTCCACATGATCGAGGAGACAGCGCGCCACAACGGCCACGCCGACCACATGCGCGAGGCTATCGATGGCGCGACCGGCGCATAATAGCCGAGCTTGTAGCGTCTAGTGCCTCATGCGCCTTTTTGAGGGGCTGCGACACGACGTCGCGTTCGTGAGTGTTAGGCCATGAAAGGAGGACATAACCCAGCATACTCCTGGCCGCACGTATGGCGCGTACGTGCGGGATGTGATTGCGGGAGCTACCTGCGGGACGTGCGCATGGTGGCGCGGCACGGCGCGGCACAAACTAGAGAACAAGACGGCGCCCATGAGAGGCAAGGCCGAGAACGGAAAGGGAGTGTTCGATGAGGAAGGGGAACACGATGTCAGGCCGGAACAACGGGTATCACCTGGGCTACGAGACGGCGCGGGTCCATCAGGCGGAGATGCGGGCGCTGCGCGCACAGGATCGCCGGACGCTGCGTGCGCGGCAGGGCCAGGGGCCGCGCGACGGACGGGCGGTCGGGCGGTGGGCGTGGGAGACGCTACGCCACGCGCGGCGACGCGTGGGGACGGCCACGGCGGCCTGGAGCGCGATCGCCGCGCGGCTGGAGGCGTGAGAAGCTAGGGCGGGGGCGCGTGCCCCGGACGAGGGGACGCCTTGCGGGTGCCGGCGCCCTCGCGACCCTGGCCGTGCTCCTGTGGCGCGGGCCGGACGACTGGAGCCGCACCTCGCACTCCCTGACGCTATACAGGCTACCTGTGCTGGTCATGGGCGTCGCGATTGCCCTGGCCATCCTGGACCTAGCGCGTCAGGATCTCCATAATCCCGCTACGGACTGCGGCGATTGCGGCAGTGACAGTACGCAGCTTACACCGCCGGGGCGAGACCGCCTTACCAACGAAGCGAACTATGTTGTCCGCCAGCGCACGGGGCCGACTCATCAATATGCGCGCGTCACCCGCGCCGTTGAACGCGATGCCGTCCTGGCGTGCGACCAGCGAGTGATAACGGCGCCCACCCATGTAGTCTTGCTAACGGCTGCCCGAGAATAGACTGAGCGCCGATAATGAGTCAGCTGCTCTGTCGCGACGAGGCTGCATAATCATGCACACGCAACTCCGTCGTGATGACCGTTCTCCCACAGGTTCGGATCGTCGCGTACAAGACAATCGGGATAGCTGACGCGGTGATGATAACCGCGTCGTTAGCCGGTCTGTCGGCGGCAGTGAGTACAGCCTCCCTGCAAGGCTTTCGCCGCACACTTTCACGACGCCGAAAACGTACGGCGTCATTCTTGCCGTGGCGGATCGCATCCTTATCTTGCCATGCGCGGTCCGAACACCAGCGCGGGTTTCAGCAACTGGAATCCTACAGCCCCCTAAACCAGATCGCCCACCATATGGCGATGGCAATCGGTAACCGCCAATCTCGATAGCTCACGGGGCTATGCGTTGTAGGCGCGTCGTGTGGCGTAGGGCAGCGATATCGCGGGCGCCGATGCCGAACATGGCGATGCGCAGCTGCGCGGCGAGGATGTCCAGCGCCTCGACCGCCTCATCGGTCCCGCGCGCCGCCGCCTTGAGCAGGGGCGAGGCCAGCCCCACCAGATTGGCCCCGAGCGCGAGGCACATCGCGGCCTCGACGCCGTCGCGGACGCCCCCGCTGGCCACGATGGGCAGATTGGGCGCGGCGCGGCGTGCGGCCACGAGCGCGTCGGCCGTGGGGATGCCCCAACCGGCGAAAGCGGACGCGATTGCCGCCTGCCGCCCGTCGCCGCGGCGCCGCTCCACCTCGCTCCACGACGTCCCACCGGCGCCCGCGACGTCGATCGCAGCGACGCCGGCCTCGCCCAGGCGCCGCGCTGTGTCGCCGGAGATGCCCCATCCGACCTCTTTCACGACCACGGGGACATCCAGGCCCGCACAGACTTCACCGATGCGCTCCAGCAGCCCGGCGAAGCGCGTGTCCCCCTCCGGCTGCACCGCCTCCTGCAGCGGATTGAGGTGCAAAATCAGGGCGTCGGCCTCCAGCACGCGTACAAGGTCGCGGCAGCGCCGCGTGTCGTAGCCGTAGCCCAATTGCACCGCGCCGAGGTTCGCGAAAAGCAGCACGTCGGGAGCGTGCTGGCGCACCTGGAAGTGCGCCCGCGCCGCGGCGTCCTCTAAGGCGATGCGGCCCGAGCCGAGCCCCATCGCCACGCCGCGCGCCTGCGCCGCGCGCGCCAGGTTGCGGTTGATGCGCCCGCCCTCGGGCACACCGCCGGTCATGGACGAGATGAGCAGGGGCAAACGCAGCGCGTGGCCGAGGAAGCGCGTGCTGGTATCGACGTCATCGAGGTCGATCTCGGGTAACGCCTGGTGCTCGAAGCGGTAGCGCTCCAGGCCCGTGGTGATGCCCTTGCCCGCGACGTCTTCCTCCAAATTGATGCGGATATGGTCGACCTTGCGCGACCCGGTCGCCGACTGTTCGCTCACACGGCTCCTTCCACCCAGCATATCGCTTATTTGTATGTATAATAGTGAAGTATAAATGAAAGTCATGCCCCCACCACCAAACCCTACGGAGGCGCGTATCTTATGTTGCGTGAGTTGCCCGGCGTCCTCATCTACATCGTCTTTCTGGCCGGCTTCGTCTTCCTGATGAACACGATCTCGGCG
>JAABUJ010006761.1_pt1 | contig 10944 bp, 13 predicted proteins | sample 5559131 | NCBI WGS metagenome assembly JAABUJ01 (sample SAMN10711875, study PRJNA513366) | rock metagenome | isolation source: Antarctica rocks | place: Antarctica: Victoria Land, Mt New Zealand nord | collected 2016-01-07 | reverse complement strand
AGGTTTGAACCTGATATACCGGGCGGAGCTAAGATTTGGGTGAAGCCTGAGCGAATTACCATCGATTCACAAGGGCAGATTAAACTTCAGATAGGGCGCGCCGATGAAAGAACGGTATCATTGTATGGGGAAACGTCAGAAGAGCCATCTAAGGAGCCGATGATCGATTTAAAGGTCGAAGGGCAGAGGCAGATCCCTGACATGACTCCATCGGCACAGAAGCCTGCCACGAGAGGCTCACAAGGCTATGGTCTGAACCTCAATGGTACCAGCTTGGGGAGCAAGGCGCCGAGAGCGATAGGCCGTCCAGATACGAAAAACCTTCTGGATGTGCTTGATAACGGAAGGCGTGTATAATACGTAGCATAGCTTATATGGCATTGTCGCGGTAGCAGCCACTCTCAATCAAGCGAGGCCGAAAGCATGATGACTCGTAATTGCAGTGGTCGCCACCCCAATCTTCAAAATCACATATGGGAAGAGGAAGCTGAGCTCCAGCACAGCATGAGTGCTATCGATCCACATGCTCTATCAAAAAGTGTGGGACATCGAATCCCAATTTTTTTTGTGACTTTTTAATAATTATGAATGATTTCTGAAAGATCATCTTTATCGTCGTGATCGCAAAACTCTCCGGCATTTGGTCTTGATTGTGCCATCAAAGCCGAGCCACGAGGTATGTAGCCTTCGACTGAACAGTGATGGCTAGCTAAACTGTGTCCAGGGTCAGGCAAAGGCTGCGGCTGTCCTTCTGAGCTGACCTTCTCTGTGATGTTGACGTCTACCAGCCGGGACGACTTATGGCCAGTCTTACCGACGCCTCTCTCGATTGCAAGCTCTTGCATTGCCCTCAACAGTCTATCATCTTCATCGCTTATGTTGAATCTTCCAAGCTTCACAGCGAGTGCTTTCTCTGCTACCTCGTCGATTTGACCACCGCCCGTCTCACCGAACAGCGTGATATTACCACGGTCCCTGCCTAGTCTTTCCCAGACCGGTTCCTCGTGTAGCTGCACCTTCAGGAATAGCGCTCTCTTACCGCATCCGTCTGAGCACCATTGCTCTAATGCCTTCCTGTTTACAACCTTTAGAGGATCCCATACTTTGCCCCGGTCACGCACGATAATGCGATCGGCGCTCGTTGGTTGTAATTGATTTGGACGCGGACATAACGCATAACCACACAATCTGTTGATGTTTCGTTCCTCGATTAATGAACCGTAGTCTGATGGCTGGAATAATGTCAATGCGTCTTTGAGAATGTGAACGTCTTCCGGTGAGGGTTGCGCTGGATTCGAATCTGGTGAGCTAGGAAAGTCGATGAGCTTCTCTAGTGATTCGAGAATGAGTGATTCTGTATCTTTTTGATGTTGGAGGATGTTAGCATGATAGAGCGCCGCGTGCTTGTTTCGTTCTTCCCTTGAACGGGGGGCTTGAGCTGCAACAGATGATTGTGTGGCGGGGGAATCATCCCAGCAGACCTTTCTCATGCCTGCAAGTTGACTTCTAGGCAACCTGGCTTGTTGGCAGTTGAGTAGATGCTTCGACGATTATTATTCCGTCTGTGAGTCCTTGATTGATGGATGATGTTCTGATTGAAGCCGAAATCCACCCCGCCTTCCTCGGCTAAAGTACGCCAAAGCGAGCCGCAGATCCTTGTCAGGGTTACGGAGTACTCGCATTGGTGACGGCGGCGATCAGCTCAACTTTACTTCTGGGACGTTTATCTGACGCCGATACTAGTCACTGTTATGTAGAGCTAAATCGCCGCACAGCTTTGCAATACCGGAGCAATGGCTGCGCCTAAAACTCCTTTTCAAGTGAAGGCAGTATATGAGTATTCCTCTCCTCATGATGACGACCTGAGCTTTCCCAATGGCCAGCTTATCACAGTAACGGACGAAGAAGATGCCGATTGGTACTATGGGGAGTACTTGGACGCGTTATGCGGTAAACAGGAAGGCTTGTTCCCAAGGAACTTCGTTAAAATATACGAGCCTGAAACACCACCACGACCTTCACGACCGAGCCGCCAGAAGAAAGAAAACGAGCCTTCTCCGGTGGTAAAACAGGAAGGGTTATCAGAAAGTCCGCGTACCTTAGCACCACCACATGAGCCTACGCCGGCCGACTTAGCAGCGGAAGACGTCAAACCAATCCCAAAGCCACGCAGTCAAGAGCCCAGTGAAGGCCAGACATACAAGCCTCCTGAGAAACCCTCTCAAGCGCCAGCTAGCATTAAGAAGGGCACTCTTCCACCCGTCGACGACAAGCCAGCTAGTGGATCATTTCGAGATCGTATCAATGCATTCAATAAACCTGCAGCGCCCCCAGTAGCACCCAAGCCTGGCGGTCCTGGATCATCAGGTGCCACAGGATTTATTAAAAAGCCTTTCGTCGCCCCGCCACCGAGCAAGAACGCGTATGTCCCGCCACCTCGTGAAGCTCCACCGCAGAAGATCTATCGGCGCGATGAAGACCCGGAAATCGTGGGACAATCAGCCAGCGTCGAGCCTGCCGAGCAGCCTTCTACAGCCGGACCGCCAAATTCAGCTGAAAACGACCAAGATCAGCCAAAGCCAACAAGTCTCAAAGATCGGATTGCGCTACTACAGAAGCAGCAGATCGAACAGGCGGCTCGGCATGCGGAAGGCGCACAAAGGAAGGATAAGCCCAAGAGGCCCCCAAAAAAGCGAATGGAGTCCCTTGAAAAGCCGGTAGACTGGGTAGACGAAGACGAAGGTCGCGACTTGAATAAAGTCACTAGCACTGGAAATAGCGAGTCGCACCGTAATGATCAGAGGGACAAAGACGTTGCGTCAGAAGAAACGCCTGAATCGAATTTGTCGAAAACTGTAGACTTAGCTTCGATTGGCAGTCCTCTCACGGCTGCCACAAGAGGCTTTCAGAGTGACGCTAATGACGCTGACCAGTCTGGCGCCGGAGATTCCGAGGAAGGAGAGGAAACCTCTACAGGCAGAGATGACAGCGATGAAAAGCCACAAAGTCTTGCTCCTCCTGGTATTCAGAAAGCCCCGCAAACCCCTTTCAAGGAGGCAGATGTTGGGGATGAGGAAGATGATGCGGACGAAGAAGAGGAGGAGGGAGACGAGGAAGTGATAGATCCTGAGGTAAAGCGGAGAATGGAGATACGTGAACGCATGGCTAAGATGAGCGGAGGCATGGGTATGGCAGGTATGTTCGGTCCGCCTGGAGGCATGCCAGGCATGGCGCCGAAGAAGCAGACGTCGATCTCCAGCGAGCGGAAGACAGCGTCTGGTGAAAGCGAGGCTCAATCGTCTCGCGCACCGCCCGTTCCAATCATGCCCATGCCTGGCATGCAAAGGGCTCAAAGTCCCGAAGAAGACACGAGTCAAGTGGAGGTACACAAGGAGCAATTAGAGCCTCCTACGTCCATAGTTCAAGGGCGAAGGCCAGATGACATGCCTGATGTGGAGGACATGGACGAGCAGCCAAGAGTGCCACAAAGGAGGTCTCTTGAGCGGCCCGCGCCTCCACCTGTCCCTCTAGGTCAGATTCTCTTGCATCACGAAGATGATACTTCTGCTGACTATAGCAATAGACCGCCCCCTACCGGCAGCGCCTGGTCAAGCTAAAGCTGTGCCGCCCCCTTTACCCATGGAGCGACCTGTTCCCGCTGTGCCGTCCAACTGTAAGTCCTGAACACCAGGTAGAAGGATTCTGGGCTTTAACTCTGTGGTAGCACGACCAGTCCCACCTCCACCATCTAGCCAGCCCATGTCGCCTAGCCCCGGGCCTGAGTCTGATGATGAGATGCCTTCTATGAACCGTCGATCCTCTCTCAAGCATCGAGAAACAGAGGTCTCGGAAACTCTGACTAATGACAAATTGCAAGCTTCCTCATCGACTAGACCAGCACCGTCGTTGCCCGATAGGGCTCGACAACCGCCTCAGGTAGAGATCGTCAACCGGTCACAAGATTCTCGTGTACCTTCAACAGAGATATCTCCGACATCACCGAAGAATCCAAAGATGTCTGCGCAACGGTCGAGTCGTGTTCCCCCAATACCTGGTTCAAGCCCTGTAATACCACCTCCAACCCCGCAGAACAGAGCGCCTCCACCACCCCTACCTGTCGCTGTTCATAGTAGGACATCCACAGGTGAATATCGAGCAATGCCAGCGGTACCGCAGACAAGAGCCCGTCAAGACAGTGACGAGGAAGTTACCGAATACGAGGGAGACTACGATACTGATATGGCACCAGACGCTACTCATAAAGATGCACTCGGAGCTCATGCGAGGCCTGCAAGCCTTGAGCGTCATTCTACTAACGACGAGGAAACATTGCACCATTCCGCTCTACCGTCACTTGGCCCGGCTCTCCGCGCTGTCCCACCACCTCCTCCGAATCAACCACCCAGACCCAGCCGCCAATCAACAGATATGCCGCGTGCTCCTCCTCCGCCTCTTCCACCCCCGAGAGAGCTTGTCGACGCGAGCTATGACGAAGAGTACGATCCGTACAACTATACTTCACCAACACGAGTCCAGTCCACAAGTGCCAGTGGACGGATTGATGATCCCGACCCTACTACGCCGAAATACGAGGACCCAGATGAATTGTATTCCGTTTCTCCCCCGCGACGTAGCATGCAACCTCCGCCTTCTGAGCAGAACCAGCAGTACTCATCGCTACCCTTACAGCCTCCTCAACCGCCTTCTGGCCGAGGCCATCCTCGGCAGTCACTGGATGTCCAAAGAACAGGCTCCAATATTCGTAGATCTGTGGATGCGGCGAGAGTCTCTGGTGAACATATTTTCATCGCCAGCGATGTGGACCTGGGCCAAAGTAGCCAATGGTGGTGCCAAGCTAACACGCCACCTCCAGTCTTTCAAAATCGTCGCGATATCATTTACGAGATTGAAGAGTCTAGCACAAAAAGACAAGGCGCGCAGCAGTCCATTACCAAAATCGTCTACATTCTGTATATGGATTATTCCCAAACTGTGATCACAGCACTATTCGACGTGCAAAATCCTGCCGAAGTAGCCCTGGAGCAGCACCATGAGCAACCGCCAGCCCGCATGCGTCAAGACCAACTGGAAGATGCACATATCAGATTCGGTGCCCGTATCGCTGATGAGGCTACTTCAAAGCTCAACACCGTAGTGGGGGATGGGGGTCCCCATTCTTTGGTCCTGAACCTCCTATCCCCCCTTCGTGAAGCGTTGCCCCCTGTGGGTGTACGGGCGTATGGCGCTCTTGTATACGCGAATCTGGCAAATGCAACTGTACAGCAATTGGATGAGATCCGGCCAGGAGATATTGTAACTTTTAGAAACGCCAAATTTCAAGGGCACCGAGGGCCCATGCACTCCAAGTACAACATTGAAATTGGAAAGCCAGACCATGTTGGTGTTGTGGTGGACTGGGACGGTACTAAGAAGAAAGTGCGTGCATGGGAACAAGGAAGAGAGGGTAAGAAAGTGAAGATGGAGAGCTTCAAGCTAGGCGACATGCGTAGCGGTGAGGTCAAGGTCTGGCGTATTATGTCGAGAAAATGGGTTGGTTGGGAAGGGCAGAATTAATGCTAGGCGCCAATCAACGAATTCTGAACATGTACTGCGCTCAGTTCGTTTGGATTGGAATCTGTCGTGTAATAGCAAAGTGCGAATCATGATCAGATTGGGCAATTTCTGGATGAGCTGGTGATGAATGGAGCGGCTACGCTAGGCTATCAGAAGGCGAACACAGCACGCTCTAGCGGTATCCTCGCCGTCTCCCAAGCCAGCCAGTCAGACCTCGTTGTCCTGCCGTCCTGATTAGCTCACTGACAGAAGCTTCTGCGCTGTAGAGCACACTCACGGCAACAATCCCATTCCATTGACCTTCCATACCCCTAGAGCCAAGGCAACAAGGTTCATAGCAACGTAAGCCGCTTTAGTCAGCCATATTGTCTTTCTTGTCCCCTCCGTCTCGAACCTCGTGAAGGCTTGATTGGTCTGCATCAGGCTTTGTATCGGATTCTTGAACAGCATGAACACCATCATAATGCTGAAGATTTGCAGACTGTTTCCCGACATGTACATCATGACAGCATTCATCGGGAGTGCCTTGGCGGGGGCAATGGCTATCTCCCACGCCTTCTTGACCTTCAACGTGTCCGTCTCCTCCGTAGTGGATCTTTTCGAGGCGGTCAATTGCTTTCTTGAGCTCTGCTAACATGGGTCAAAACAGTCTCACTAGAAAGAGAAGCAGATTGCTCTACCTTGGAAGAGGAGGAACCCTCGCTTGGATACCCCGGTGGATTCGCTAGGCTCGCCTTCGACGCCGCTCTCGGGGGGTCCTCCAATTGCTGAATCCATGGCGGCTTTGACATTGAAAGGGATGCAGAAGAAGCCATGATTCTCGGGACTCGGGTGCAAGGGATAGTTGTTTGGTGTTTCGAAAGGGTTGGGGAACTTGAGATTCATGCCCTGGTCATTCCGGTCTGGTTAGCAAAGCAATGCCAAGAGCACACCCGGAACATTTCCGTGCGGCAACGCTTAACGCCGGGAACTAGAAGCCGCTGATGTGCATAAACTAATTTACGCATCCATTTTAGACTCTTCATACCTTGTCGTCCATGTACAGCATGACGACGTTGCGAAGCTCATATTTTGCCTCCATGGCTGCAATGATTGGAAGATGTCTCCAGCAAGGGTCCTGCAAGCTTGATCAGTAGTTGAGCTGGTCGCAGATTTAGACACATGAAAAGGATGGATAGAGGGTTCTGCTTCGTCTGCTAAGACTTACCAGCACAAGCGAGGATGGCTTCTGGTGGTTCGGATGCGAAATTATTTGCAAGGGTAAGTATTGATGGTCTCTACTTTATTTACATGTCAAGCTGGTGTTCTGCCGAGAAACTAGCCGCATATGGCAGACGCGCATGCTTGGGTTCTTGTGCTTTATAAACTTGGTGCTTTCCTAACCATCTCTTTACCTCCACATCCTCTTGGCACCACATACGCTGCATAGAGAATAGCGATCATTTTAGGCTTAAGCATAAGATATGGATGTCTGGCTTGGACTGGTTGCTCTGCGATTCTTAGTGGAGGCGACAGTCCCTGAGATCGCTTTCTCCGCTAATATCATGCTTCATGGTGTACAGGGAAAAGTGGCTGAGCTCCGTCAAGAGCTGACCATGGGTGGCAAGAAGGATAAGAACCACTCAGCCAAGAAGATCGCTCTCAAAAAGATCGTTGCCAACATGACCATGAGCAATAACGACATGGTCGCCCTGTTTCCGGACATAATCAGCTGCATGCAAATCCAGAGCCTTGAGATCAAGAAAATGTATGTCTGCAAGCTTTTCTACCTGTCCGATCATGTTGCCTGACACTTTCAGGTGCTTCCTCTTCCTGGTCAATTACTCGCGTATGAAACCGGAAGTCGCGCTGAAAGCTCTCCCTATACTTCTCTCGGTATTGAACCAGATAGGCCCAAAGTTTGGTCAGTGTCTGACAGGAATCATATGATTTTTAGGATCTAGAGCACCTCAATCCTCTCATACGTTCTCAGGCTCTTCGGACCGTCTCCTACATTCACGTCCGCGAATTCGTCGAGGCTACTGTGGAGCCTACGAAAAAGCTGCTCAGGGATCAAGATGCTTATGTTCGCAAGACTGCCGCAATGACCGTTGCGAAACTCTACGACCATGATAGGGCGCTTGTGGAAAAGTCAGACCTGATCGACAGACTGAACACGATGCTCCGCGACGAGAATCCCACCGTTGTCTCGATGGCACTTGCAGCTCTTATGGACATTTGGGAGCGAAGCGAGTCCATCAAGCTGACTATAGATTATGCGAGTGCATCGAAGATCATCCAGATCATGTCCGAATGCTCCGAGTGAGTTTTCAACCCAGCCAGACCCTCTTCTGCAACTAAACCAATAATCAGATGGGGGCAGACCTACATATTGGAAGCGCTCATGAACTACGTCCCACAGGACAGTGCCGAAGCGACGCTACTCGCCGAACGTGTGTCTCCACGACTTTCACACTCGAACTCGGCTGTGGTGCTTACATGTATCCGCGTCATATTGTACATGATGGAATACATAGCGGATGAAAAGATCACAACAACACTTTGTCGCAAATTGTCACCACCGCTTGTCACTATCCTCGCGAAAGGTCCTGAGATCCAATACCTCGTTCTACGTAACGCTCTCTTAATCCTCCAACGTTGGCCGGAGGTTTTACGTAATGACATCCGAGTCTTTTTCTGCAAATACAACGATCCGATCTACGTTAAGGTCACGAAGCTCGAGCTGATCTTTATGCTGGCAACGGAAAACAATATCAAGGAAGTGCTAGCTGAGCTACGCGAGTATGTTTATTCTTCGTTATCAGAGCGTATTGATTACTCACATAACTTCAGATATGCTACCGAAATTGACGTCCATTTCGTCCGGAAGTCAGTGCGCGCTATAGGCAAATTGGCGATCAAGATTGAGCCTGCTGCACAAGACTGTATCGATTCGCTTCTCGAATTGGTCTCTAATAAGGTCTCCTACATCGTTCAGGAAGCAACGGTTGTCATCCGCAACATCTTCCGCAAGTATCCCAATCGCTATGAGTCGATAATTTCCATTTTGTGTCAGAACCTGGACTCTTTAGACGAGCCGGAGGCCAAATCGGCAATGATCTGGATCATTGGCCAGTATGCGGATAGGATCGAGAACTCGGACGTCATCCTGGACGACTTCCTGTACACTTTTGCCGATGAGCCAGTCGAGGTTCAGCTCGCTCTACTCACAGCGACCGTCAAGCTTTTTATACAACGTCCTATGAAAGGCCAAGACCTCGTGCCAAAAGTGCTGAAGTGGGCCACCGAAGAAACTGATAACCCCGACCTTCGGGATCGTGGCTTCATGTACTGGCGTCTGCTCTCCACCGACCCTGAAACCGCCAAACTTATAGTGATGGGCGAGAAACCGGCTATTACTGCTGAGTCTGAGAAGCTAGATCCCGCCACTCTCGAGGAGATGTGCCTCAACGTTGGAACGCTAGCCACAGTATACCTGAAGCCCGTGCATCATGTGTTCCGGGCTGCGCGTACACGTAAGCTCGTCGACAGCCCTGCGCTCCAGAAGCATAGGCTGCCGACCCAGGTTGCCAAGAACGCCCATAACAGCATGGCCATCGGTATCGGATCTATGGCGCAAGGCGGAGGTCCTAGTCAGCAGGATCTTATGGCAGCGGTGAACGGCGCGGATGAATACTTTGCTAGCCTCGGACCCCAACAGGTGGCTCGGCAGATGGGAGCGCTGAACCTTGACGATGGATTCGGAGGAAGCCCAACGACCGGAGCGCCCGCGGAGCACCAATACGTCGTCAATCAGAACAACCCACAACAGGTCTATCAACCCCAGATCGATGGAGGCAACGGCGATCTTCTGCTCCTTTAGGCAGGGTTGAATACTTGAAGCAGGCCGAACAGGTTGGCGCTGGCGGTCTTTTCTACGATCATCTAGCAAGCCGAGTTCTCCATAATCACGTATCCAACCGATCACACCCACGCTGTGAGAAAGCCTTCCTTCCTTCATAATTGTTACATTCCTCTCAATTCCCTAGCAATCATTCGAAGTATAAGGTAATTGTGCATGTGCAGTTTTAAAGTACGAAGGAGATCCTAAAGGCTTCGGTGCTCTAGACATTGCATACACAACGGTCGTATACAAGGGATGTTGTAATATCAGATCGGATTTAAGATGACGTCTGCCCCAGTTTTACGACAATTTGCATTGGCCCTACAGTATGTCAACTTCCACGCGCCATTTGATGATAACGGCTACACTATCTCAATCCCTAGAACCACAACGATGGCTTCGAATAGATCCTTTGTCTTAGCAGGACGTCGCCGTCGTCGCACGAACCTCCCGAGCAAGGACCACCTACCAAAGACGAGATCCCGGACGATAGCCAGCTCCATCCTGTGGTCGTCTCTGCCCCTGCGGACAAGCCTGCAGCAGTCGTCAAAGCAGACCCCAAAACGCTTGGCCGAATCCCCTCAGGATCTCCTTAGCCTGTCTTCACCGAGCGTCAGAAATCATATATTGCCTTCTTGGCAGCAGTAGGTGGCTTCTTCTCAATTCTTTCGGTCAATATCTACTCTCAGCCTTCAGCGCCCATGTAAGTGATTTGAAGGTTACCAATGAAGTCATCAATCTCACTCTGACGACCTAAGTACAAGGTCTTCTGGGGACATGTCCTGACTGGCTTCGGTGACTTGGGAGACACGCTTGGGAGACGGCCAGCTTACAGCTTGGGCTTGAGTATCTATGTAGGGGCGAACGTTGGCCTGGCTTTGCGGAATAAGTGGACTAGCACTCCTTGTATTGTGATGCGTGCAGAGTACAGGTAGCTCTAGGCAATGGCGTTGTCGCCGACATTGCACCCAGTGCGGAGCGAAGGAATTACTTTGGCTTTGCTCGGTTTGGTGTGGCTGTAGCATCAGCGTTGGGTCCTATCCTGGGTGGTGAGTACTCCTTGGAATCAGTCGTCTGATGTTTTTTACATAGAGCGAGTCATAACCTCACTGGCTATCAAGCCGAAGCTGAGAAAGTACTGGAGACGGATAGGAAATGAGTGTGAAGTATTCAGCTTCTCTATCTGATTTCCATGGCGGTGGACATTGGTGCCGTGTAGACTAGAGGCAAATAGAACAGAGGGATTCAAGGACAGGAACCACACCCTCCTCTGCATTTCATGCCTGACCCAAGGTGCAGTCGTTATCACAACAATGCCGGCTTTGGGGATAGATCGCGTACTTGTCCGGTAAGTTCAGCCAATCAGATGACGTATCAAGCTTGGCAGCCCTAAATTCATATCCAAACCTCTCAACTGCTCAACTACTTTGAACCACTCAAACTCAAGAGACCCCAGATCACCACAACCTCAACCCCCACAATGACAG
>JAABUJ010006759.1_pt1 | contig 10946 bp, 11 predicted proteins | sample 5559131 | NCBI WGS metagenome assembly JAABUJ01 (sample SAMN10711875, study PRJNA513366) | rock metagenome | isolation source: Antarctica rocks | place: Antarctica: Victoria Land, Mt New Zealand nord | collected 2016-01-07 | reverse complement strand
CAGTGATGTCGGCCGTCGTCAGCCGGGGGCTCGCGTCGGCCTCCTGGCCGGCTCTGGGCACCACCGCGTCGATCCAGACCACTGAGGCCGTGGATCTGCCCACCGTACGCAACGTCGTCGAGTCCGAGCTGGCGGCGATCGACCTGGCGTGCAGCCGTTTTCGACCGGACTCCGAGCTGGAGCGTGTCAACGCCGGCGCCGGGCATTCGGTGGCGGCGGGGCCCCTGCTCATCGAGGCCGTCGAGGTGGCGCTGCGCGCCGCCCGGCTCACCGACGGTGACGTCGACCCGGCGCTGGGCGAGGCCCTGGTGATCGCCGGCTATGACCGGGACTTCAGCCTGCTCGAGCCCCCGCCGTCGTCGCGCGTCGACAGCGATCCGACATCCGCCGGATTCCCCGAGCGCGACCCCGTTGTCCTGCGCGCCCGCCGCCGCGCCGGCTGGCACACCATCGTCGTGGATGTGCAGCGGATGACGGTGGGAGTGGGGCGAGGGGTGCGCCTGGATCTCGGCGCCACCGCCAAGGCGCTGGCCGCGGATCGTTGCGCCCGCGCGGCGCACGAGGCGACCGGCGCGGGCATCCTCGTCAACCTGGGCGGGGATATCGCCGTTGCCGGCTCGGCGCCGTCGCCCGGCGGATGGCGGGTGCTGGTGACCGACGATCACCGCGGCGCCCCGGACGCCGCGGGTCAGATCGTGTCGGTGACCGGCGGCGGACTGGCCACGTCGAGCATCACCACCCGCACCTGGCGTCACCACGGCGCGCTGATGCACCACGTCATCGATCCCCATCGAGGGGTCCCGGTCGACAACGCCTGGCGCACCGTGAGCGTCGCCGCCGCCAGTTGCGTGGACGCCAACACGGCCAGCACCGCCGCCCTGGTGCGCGGAGAGTCGGCGCCCGCCTGGCTGGCCCGGAGCGGTCTGCCGGCGCGCCTGGTCACCCGTGCTGGGGTCGTGGAGACCGTGGGTGATTGGCCGGGCGATCCCACCGATCAGCCCAAGCCGTGGACATGGTGAGCGCTGTCCTCGGTGGCGTGGGCCCTAGCGCCTACTGGTACCTGACGCGCTCCACCGGAGCGGTGGCGCTGGTGCTGCTCACCGCCAGCATCGTTCTGGGAATCGTCGACGTTCAGCGCCTCAGCGGCCCGCGCTGGCCGAGGTTCGTAGTCGATGCGCTGCATCGCCGGGTGTCGATGCTGGTCCTCGTCCTGCTGGCGCTGCACATCGTCACCTCGGTCCTTGACAGCTTCGCGCCGATCGGATGGATCGACTCCGTCCTGCCCTTTGTCGGGCGCTACCGGCCGGTGTGGCTGGGCCTGGGCACCCTGTCCTTTGACCTGCTGGTCGCTGTCGCCGTCACCAGCGTCGTGCGCCAGCGCTTGGGATATCGGGTCTGGCGTGCCACCCATTGGCTCGCCTACGCCTGCTGGCCGATCGCCATGGTGCATACGCTGGGCACCGGCAGCGATGTCCAGGCCATCTGGCTGCTCGCCCTCAGCGCCGTCTGTCTGCTCGCCGTGATTGCCGCCGTGGGGTTGAGAACGATCTCCGGCTGGCCCGAGCACGCCCGCGTGCGCGCCGGAGCGCTGGGCGCCACCGCCATCGTCCCCATCGGCCTGCTCCTGTGGCTGCCCGCCGGGCCCTTGGGAAAAGGCTGGGCCCGACGCTCGGGTACGCCGACATCTGTGCTGGTCTCGACCCGACCCGCTGCGGTCAGCGCGTCCCCGACCGGGGCCGCGTCGACCTCCTCACCGGCCCAGGCGACCTCGGTGTCGGCCCCGAACCAGCCGTTTACCGCCAATCTGGCTGGCAGCGTGACCCAGGGTCCCGGGCCTGGCGCCGGTCTGGTCTCCGTGGATCTGATCACCCAACTGACGGGCTCTCCGGCCCGGAGGCTGGACATCCGCATGGACGGCCAACCCTCGGGAGGCGGCATCTCTCTCCTCGACAGCCGGGTGACGTTGTCAAGCGCGACCTCCCGGGCGGCCCCCTTCGGCGGGAGGATCACGTCCCTGAGCGGCAATCGTCTCGTCGCCCGCCTGCAGGACCCAGGTGGCCACTCGCTGTCCCTGGACGTGACTCTGGCCATCGACTCTCAGGCTCACACCGTCAGCGGCACCGTCTCGGGCTCGCCGGGCGCGGGGGCTCCATGAGCGCCCGCGCTCGGGGGGACGATCTGCCGCGCCTGCTGGCCGGCCTGCCGGCCTACGGCGCCATGACCCTTCCCGACCACCTCGACCTCCACGGCCCGGCGCCCCTCGGGCGCTCCAGCGCCGGACTGATCGATGGCGTCCACCGGGCCGGGCTGGGCGGACGCGGGGGGTCCGGGTTTCCCACCGCCTTCAAGCTGGGCGCGGTCGCCCGCGCCACCGCCCAGGCCCGCCATGCGTCAGTGGTGGTGGCCAATGCGGCCGAAGGGGAGCCCGCCAGCCTCAAGGATCATCTGCTGCTCGAGGCCGTCCCCCACCTGGTGCTCGATGGCGCCCTGCTCGCCGCCGAGGCGGTCGGGGCCGACGAGGTCGTCGTCTGTACGTCGTCGTCGGCCCGTGCCGCCCGCGACAGCGTGGCCGGTGCCCTGCGCGAGCGCCCGCGTCCCGACGCCGACCGCATACGCCTGCATACGCTCCCCGAGCGCTTCGTGGCCGGCCAGGAGACCGCGCTCATCAGTCACGTCAACGGAGGCCTGGCTCTGCCCAAGCTCGTGCCGCCGCTGCCCCATGAGCGCGGAGTCAAGCGCCGCCCCACCCTGGTCAACAACGTGGAGACGCTCGCGCACCTCGCCCTCATCGCCCGTCACGGCGCTGATTGGTTTCGTCAGCTGGGCGTCCGCGACCAGCCCGGCAGCGCGCTGGTGACGCTGTCGGGTGCGGTCGCCCACCCCGGGGTCTATGAGATCGAGCTGGGCGCCTCCCTGTCGGGGCTCATCGATGCTGCCGGAGGCGCCACGGACACCATTGGCGCCCTGCTCCTCGGCGGCTACTTCGGCTCCTGGCTGCCCGGGGAGCTCGCCGCCTCCATCTTCCTTGCCCAGGACGATCTCGTGCCCCACGGAGCGGGGCTGGGCTCGGGGGTGATCGTCGTGCTGGGCAGCGCTGCCTGCGGCGTGGCGGAGACCGGCCGCGTGGCCCGCTGGCTGTCAGATCAGAGCGCCGGGCAGTGCGGACCCTGCGTGCACGGACTCGACGCCATCGCCTCGGCGATCGAGGGCCTTGTCCGTGGCAGCGCCCCTCCTGAGACTCAGGCGCGCATCGCCCGGTGGGCGACACTGGTCAAGGGCCGCGGGGCCTGCGCCCATCCCGACGGAGCCGTGCGCTTCGTCTCAAGCGCCCTGGCCGTCTTCGCTTCGGACTTCGCCGATCACGCTCGTCACGGTCCCTGCCCCTCGTGTGAGCGTGCGCGCGAGCTGCCGTTGGTCCGGGCCGCCGTCCCCGCTGCCGCGGCGGCCTGACCGTGAGCACCCGCCTGCGCGTCAATCCGATCACCTGCGAGGCCCATGGGCTGTGCGCTGAGTTGCTCCCCGAGCTCATCTTCCTCGACGATTGGGGATACCCGGTGGTCGACGGGCGTCCGGTGCCCGCCGCCGTGCTGGCGCACGCCAAGCGGGCGGCGGCCGCGTGTCCGACGCTCGCGTTGGTCCTCGACCGCCACGCCGAGGACTAAGATCGGGCATCTCTGAGCCGGTAGCCGATCGTTCGCACCGTCTCGATCGGAGCCGGGCGCTGGGGCTGGGCCAGCTTGCGCCGCAGGTATCCGACGTAGACCTCCACCACGTTGGTGCCGGGATCGAAGTCATAGCCCCACGCCCCGGTGAGCAGTTGCGCTCGTGAGAGCACCCGATCGGGATGGCGCATGAAGTAGATCAGCAGGTCCAGCTCCTTGGCGGACAGGCGGATGTCCTGACCGTCGCGGGTGACCCGCCGGCTGAGCAGGTCAAGCTCGATGCCCGCCGCTCGCAGCCCTGGGGGATGCTCGCCGGAGGGTACGCGCAGATGCGCGCGTACCCTCGCCGCGAGCTCCTCGAAGGAGAACGGCTTGGGCAGATAGTCGTTGGCGCCGGCGTCGAGGCCCCTGACCCGGTCGGCGATCTCTGCGCGAGCGGAGAGCATGATCACCGGGGTGCTGCGTTGGGCGGCGCGCATGCTCTGGACGATCTCAAAGCCGTCACGACCGGGGAGCATGACGTCGAGCACGACAAGGTCGAGGTCTTGCCTGAGCGCACGACGCTCGCCCTCCACACCGTCGAAGACCGACTCCACCACGTGGCCCTCGGCTCGCAGTCCCCGCTCGATGAAGTCAGCGATCGCCTCCTCGTCCTCGATGACGAGTATGTGCATGAGCGAAGTATTACTCGTCAATCAGCGGATATTCTCTGAGCTCTTGGCACCGCCTGATCGCCACGCCGCCCGCGTAGACCCGCGACTGCTGCGGACTCGTCGGCGGGCCCAGCGGCGTCGCAGCGTGCAGCGCCAGCGGGCGGGCGCGGTGATCGTCGTCGTCCTTGCCCTCTGCGCCACCGCCCTGGCGTCTTTCTCCGGGGGCCGGCGTGGTTCGGCGTCGCCTCATGGGGGGCGCGGCGGCTCGGCCCAGCCTCAGGCGGCTGGTGACCCGTCGAGTGCGCCCCCGCCTGCGCCCCCGCCGCGTCCGCCCCAGGCGCCGTTCGCCGTGGGTCTCCATGTCCTCAGGCTGACCGATCCAAGTCGCCTGATCCGTCTGCCCAGCGGTGCCCGTGAGCGGCGCCCGCTGATCACCTACGTGCGCTACCCAGCGCTCGGCTCCCCCTCGGGCCACGATGTCCCCAACGCCCCCCCGGCCCGCTCAGCCGGTCCGTTTCCGCTCATCGTGTTCGGCCACGGCTACGCGGTCACGCCGATGATCTACGCCCGGCTGCTGCAGGCGTGGGCGCGGGCGGGTTACGTCGTAGCCGCACCCGTGTTTCCCCTCGCGAACGCCAACGCACCCGGTGGTCCCGACGAGAGCGATCTCGTCAACCAGCCTCGGGACATGAGCGTGGTGATGAGCCGGCTCATCACCGCCGGCAATCGTCGGAGCGGTCCCCTCAGTCAGATGATCGACGCGCACCGCATCGGCGTTGCCGGTCAGTCTGATGGGGGGGAGACGGCCCTGGCGGTGGCCTACGATCGCCGCTTCCGGGATCCTCGCGTGCGGGCGGCGGCCATCCTCTCCGGAGCAGAGATACCGACCGTTGGAGGGTTCTCATTCCCACCGGCGAGCCCCCCGCTGCTCGCCACCCAGGGCAGCGCCGACACCGTCAATCGTCCGAGCTTCACGCGAGCCTTCTTTCTCGCCGCCACCCGCCCGAAGTTCCTGCTCACCCTGCCGGGCGCTGGACACCTTGCGCCCTATACCGGCGGCCAGCCTCAACTCGGCATCGTCGAACGGGTCACGGTCGCCTTCTTCGACGCCTACCTCAGGGGACAGGTCGGGGCCTACCCACGACTGCTGGCGCAGGGGTCCGTGGCCGGGCTGTCGACGCTTCGCGCCTTGCCGTAGTCACCTCCGCGCCGGATGCCCTGACGGCCGTGGTCACGCTGGAGCCCGACGCTGGGGAAGGAGGAAGGATCTGCGCCGCGGAGCGCAACCCTCGGGTGTCGTCAGACGGCCGACTCGGGCCGCTCAGCGTGCTGCGCCGGTGGCGCCGGGTCGACGACCGCATGGGAGCCTTCTGCCCGCGCAGATGCGGTGGGCGCCCCCTCGGAGGCGTCCGCCGACTGACCGCCTTCCGCCGCCGGGGCCTGTCCTCCGACGGCCACGGCGGGCGGGGGGGCGGGCACGGGGACAGCGACGGGCGGGGTCGCCGGGGCGGTCGCCGCCGGTGGCGGCGGGGGGGCCAGCGCTGGGCGCGGGCCGTTGTCCTCTCCGCTGATTGAGTCCTTGAAGCCCCGCATGCCCTCGCCTAGGGACTTGCCCAGCTCCGGCAGTCGGCGCGCGCCGAACAGGAGCAGGATGATCACGAACAGGATGGCCAGGTGAAGGGGGTTCTCGAGTCCCATCTCAGCCCTCAGTCTACCCAGGTTCCGGCCCGGTCTGCTCACTCTCGTCGCGGCGCACGAGCTGGACGGCGACCGCCACCATGAGCGCCGCAAAGGCGATGCGCAGGACGCGCTCGGGCACGACATTGGCCAGCGCCACGCCGCCCACGGTTCCCGCCAGCGACAGGGTTCCGATCAGAGCGCCGTCGCCCAGGCGCACGTTGCCGTAGCGACGCTGGCGCCAGGTGCCCACCACCGCCACCGGGACGATGGCCACCAGCGAGGTCGACTCGGCCCCCACCTGACCGAGGTGGGCCAGGACGACCAGCCCGGGGACGAACAGGATTCCTCCGCCCACCCCGAGTAGTCCCGAGACCACTCCGGCCCCCACGCCGACGAGGATGATGGCGATCATCGCAGGGCGACGTCCACGGCGACGACGAGCAGCACAGCGGCGAACAGGCGGGAGATCGTGCGGGGCGCCAGGCGCTGCTGCAGCCACGTCCCCGCCAACACGCCGGCCACGGCGGGAACACCGATCAGCAACCCGTCGCCCAGGTGGACGTTTCCGTACGCGCCTTGGGCCGCGGCGCCGTAAACGGCGATGACGACGATGGCGGCCAGGGAGGTCCCGGTGGCCTCCCGGGCGCCGTAGCCGAGCCACAGCACGAGCAGCGGGACGATGACCGATCCCCCGCCCACTCCGAACACGCCGCTGAACGCTCCCGCCGCCGTGCCGATCACCGCGAGCTTGAGCGCTCGGCCGCGCGCCATGCGCGCCATACTAGAGGCCGTGTCTCCCGCGGCCACGCTCGTCGAGATCTTCGAGCCCTTGCGCACCGATCCGGCGCGCTCGGGGGTGCTGCTCGATGTCGACGGCACCCTGGCCCCGATCGTCCGTCACGCCGACGACGCCCACGTGCCCGAGGCCACGCGCTCGCTGCTCATCGCGGTGGCCAAGCGTTACGGGGTGGTGGGTTGTGTCAGCGGCCGGCGGGCGACCACCGCTCGCCAGATCGTCTCGATCGGATCGATAGCCTACGTGGGCAACCACGGCGGTGAGATGCTGCGTCCCGGCGCCACCGGAGTGGAGCTTGATCCCGACCTGGCGGCCTGGGGCCAGCGCGTGCGTGACTTTGCCTCCGCGGCGTGGACCGACGAGTTGCACCGGCTACGCGTGCGCGCCGAGGACAAGGACGCCATCGCCGCCTTTCACTGGCGTGGAGCCCCCGACGAGGCCAGTGCCGAGCGGGCCGTGCGGGTTCTGGCCCAGGCGGCTCAGCGCGCCGGCCTGGCTCCTCATTGGGGCCGTAAGGTCTTAGAGATTCGACCGCCGGTGGCGCTGGACAAGGGCCGAGGGGTGACGGCCCTACTGCGCGGCTGTGACGTACGGGCAGCGGTCTACGTGGGTGACGACAACACCGATGTCGATGCCTTTCGCGGGTTGCGCCAGCTCGTCGAGGAGGGCCACCTCAGCCATGCCGTGTGCGTTGGCGTGCGCTCGGATGAGACCCCGGCCGCCATCGAGCAGGAAGCCGACCTGCTGGTTGAGGGTCCGTCCGGGGTGCGCGAGGTGCTCGAAGCGCTGCTGGACTGACGCCCGCGGTGCGCTTCGTCGACTTCCTCAAGACCACCGTCCTGCTTAGCGCGGGCTCGGCCACCATCCTCGCCGCCCTTACCGTGGTCGGCGCCTCCCACGGTGGGCATCCCGCGGTGGCGCTGGGGTCCATCGGCTGGTGGCTGGCGGCCTCCGTGCTCGGTCTGGTCATCGGACGCCGCTCGGAGGCCAACCCGCCCATCGCCCGGCTGCTCGCCGGGGCGCGCACCACCAGCTCCCTGCCCGAGCCGCGACCCAACCTGATCCTCCTCAATCGGCTGTGGCCGCTGATCTTGGTGACGCTGGGTGCTGCCGGCCTGTCGGTGCTGGCGCCTCAGGTTCCCGGGATCGTCACCGGTCTGCCCATCATCCTCGCGCTGTCCTGGCGTCGTCAGGAGGCGGCGGTGGCGGCCATCGAGGAACGCGACGGCGTCCAGTTTCACGTCGAGCGCACCTCGCCGGTGCGCCCCATGGTCCTGCTGCGCTCCACGGGCTTTCGGGCCGTGCGTCCCCAGCAGCTCTCTGACTCGGTGTGAGGACTCCGGTGGCGCCGGTGGACGTCCTTCTCGTGTCCCTCGGCGCCACCGTCGGTCTGCGGAGCTCTGACGCCGAGCTCATGGCCGGGATGCAGCGTGCCGGCGCGACCGTCGCGCTGGTCGCAGCACGGCGTCCTCGGCCCGTACGCACCCTCGCTCTCACCGACCTGGGCTGGGCCCGGGCGGCTCGGGAGGCGGCGCTCATCGGCTTGACCCGACACCGCCCCCGGGCGGTGGTCTACTCCACGGTGACGGCGGCCCTGCTGTGGCCGCGACCGGGCGCTGTGCGCCTCGATGCGCTGGCGCGCGTCAATCGCCTCGGACGCCACGGCGTGTGGCAGCGCCCGGTTGAGCGTCGGCGCCTGGCGACGGCCTCGCTGCTCATCCCCACCCACGCGGGGGTGCTGACCGAAGCGGCCGTGGCGGCGGATGGTGCCGTGCTCGTGCCCATCGCGGTGGAGCCCAGCCGGGAGCTGGGCGCCGCCCGGCGCGACCTGGCGGCCATTACCTATGCCGCCGACCCGGTCAAGAAGGGCCTGGCGCGTGTTCTCGCCGCGTGGGGCCGCGCTCGGCACCCGGGGGAGGAGCTGGTGGTGGCCGGGCTTGAGCCCGAGCGCGTGGCCGGCATGCTGGGCGGGGAGCCCGCCGGCGCGGGCGTGCGGGCGGTGGGCCACCTGGAGGCCGAGGCCTACCGGGCGCTGCTGCGACGCGCCCGGGCCTACGTCTGCGCCCCCCGCCGTGAGGACTACGGTCTGGCCCAGCTCGAGGCCCTGGCCGACGGGTGCCGGCTCGTCACCACCCCCGCTCCCGGGGCCTACGCCGCGCTGGACCTGGCGCGAGAGCTTGACCCCCGCCTTGTCGGCGACGACCTGGAGGGCGCCCTGAGGATGGCACTGGACGCTGCCTCCGGGGATTACCCCAAGCGTGCCCTGGCCCTCCTGGAGCCCTTTCGCCGCCCGGCGGTGGACGCCGTGATCAAGCGGGAGCTGCTGCCTCGCCTGCTGGGGTGAGCCGACTACCCGCGGGCGCGTTTTCGCAGCGGGGCCAGCTGCGCCCATTCCAGCGTGTTGGCCACGTCGCCGGCGCTCAGCCACGCCCGCCGGGCGGTCGCCACCCCCCAGCGCATGACGCCCAGCGTGGTCGTCGCGTGGGCATCTGAGTCGATGACGATGCGCACGCCGGCCCGCACGGCGGCACGGGCGTGGACGTCAGACAGGTCGCGTCGGTCGGGATTTGAGTTGATCTCGAGCATGGTGTGGGTCCGTGCCGCCGCTTCGAACAGGGCGTCCATATGCACCGCGTAGGGCTCTCGACGTTCGATCAGGCGCCCGGTCGGGTGACCGATGGCGTCGATCAGTGGATGCTCGGTGGCCGAGATCATCCGCCTGGTCATCGCCTCGGCGTCCATGGAGAAGGCGGTGTGCACGCTGGCGATCACCCAGTCAAGCTCGGCCAGCAGGTCGTCGTCATAGTCGGGGGAGCCGTCGGGCAGGATGTTGACCTCGCTGCCGGCCAGCACCCGAATGCCCTCCAGGCGCTGATCGACGCCATGCACGCGCTCGATCTGTCGGCGCAGGTCATCGGGGGAGACGTGATTGCCGAAGCCGTGCGTGGCGGAGTGATCGGTGATGGCCAGATAGCCATAGCCGCGCTCGCGAGCGGCGACGGCCATCTCCTCGATGCTGTTGCGTCCGTCGGAGGCGACGGTGTGGCAGTGCAGGTCTCCTCGGATGTCTGCCTCGCCCACGAGGTGGGGCAGGGCCGACCCATCTCCCGCCGCCGCCCCGAGCTCCCCACGGTTCTCCCGTAGCTCGGGCTCGATGTAGGCCAGTCCCAGCCGCCCGTAGAGCTCCTCCTCGGTGGCGCACCGATGGGTCTCACCGGTGCCATCGTCGAGCACCCCGTACTCGTTGACGTGCAGTCCGCGGCGCACGGCGGCCTCTCGGAGAGCGGCGTTGTGGGCGGCGGAGCCCGTCAGGTGCACGAGCAGGCTGCCGAACTGCTCGGGCGCCGCCACGCGCAGTTCGACGCTCAGGCCCGTGTGGGTTACGCCCCTCGCCCCCGACCGGCCCACCTCGACGCTCTCCATGATGTCCAGCTCACCCAGGACGCGGGCCACGCTGAGTGGCTCGGCGGCGGTGGCGATGATGTCGAGGTCCTTGACGCTGTCGGTGCGCCGCCGCGCCGATCCCGCCACCTCGATACGGGTCTCCCCCTCGTCGAGGCGACCGAGCAGCCCGTCGGTGATCTGCTCGGCCAGGGCCAGAGCGCGGGGGAGCAGTACCCGGGGACGGGCACGCTCGGGAACGCCGGCGGCCAGGGCTTGGAGCACCCGCGCCTCAAACTGGGCGCCAAAGCCCCGCAGCTGGCGCAGGCGTTGGTCGTTGGCCGCCTGGCCCAAGGCCTCGAGCGAGTCGATGCCCAGCTCCTCGAACAGGCGCCGGGCGCGCTTGGGACCGAGGCCGGGGAGGTGGGTGAGCTCGATCAGCCCGGGCGGGAAGCGGGCGCGCAGTCGCTGGGCGGCCGGGATGGTACCCGTGTCCAGCAGGTCTGAGATCTTCTGCTCCAGGGTGGCGCCGACTCCCGTCAGCTCGGTGACGCGCCCCTGACGAGCCAGGGCGGCGACGGACACCGGTGCCTCGCGAATGGCCTTGGCGGCGGCCCGGTAGGCCAGGACCCGATGGATGATCGCGCCGTCGAGCTCATAGAGATCGCCGAGCTCGTCGAAGGCGGCGGCGATGGCGCCGTTGGAGGGATTCTGACTCGAGGTCACGCGGTCCTCTAGGGTACGCCGGCCCGTGCCCGGACCCGCTTGGCTCGT
>JAABUJ010006757.1_pt1 | contig 10947 bp, 15 predicted proteins | sample 5559131 | NCBI WGS metagenome assembly JAABUJ01 (sample SAMN10711875, study PRJNA513366) | rock metagenome | isolation source: Antarctica rocks | place: Antarctica: Victoria Land, Mt New Zealand nord | collected 2016-01-07 | reverse complement strand
TCGTCGTCGTCGTCGTCGCCGCCGCCCCACTTGTCCCGGCGGTCGTCGCTCGCCCTATCGCCCATCGCGCCTTCCCCCTCCCTCCAGTATCGCAAACGCGACGGGACGCCGCCGATGACACGGCGCTCAGCGGCCACGACCCAGGGGAGCCGTGCGGCGGTCGCTCAGGACGGCGCGCGGGGCGTGCTTACGTTGCCGGCGGCGGTTCCCTTCCGGGACCCGGTGAGCGGGGCGGCGACGACGGGCGGCCGCGCCACCGTCACCGTCCTGAGCGACCGTGAGCGCGGACGCCTGGCCCATACCCGATGCCCCGTCGCTGCGCGCGGGGCCGCCCTGGCGCCGTGGTGCGAGGGACCAGGGGTGGTCCCGCATCGTCGTGGTCCCCGGACCACGCCTGGGACCGCGCCCAAGATAAAGGGGTGGGACCACGCTGGTCCCATGGGGCCGATTTCACGCCTAAAACGAGGGACCACCGTGGGACCATGGCTTTGGTCCTAGCACCATGGGTGGTCCCACAGAAACGGCCTGTGTGGTCCCACAGCATCGGCCTCGTGGTCCCACCGAAACGGCCTCGTGGTCCCACAGCAGCGGCCCGATGGGACCACGCCGGCGCGCCCTGTCGCCCCACAATGAGGGCCGCCCCATCGCCCCACAATGGGTGCCACCCCATCGCTCCTCAATTGGGCTAGCGATGACCGTCCAGACGGGGCCGCACGACGCGCAGGACGGCGACGACGAGCAGGACGGCGAGGGCCACATACGCGCCGACGAGGACGGCGGCCACGACATGAAGAACGGGCGCGGAGGCATGGGCCAGCGGAGTGAGAAGGCCGACGACGGGGCCGGTGAGGGCCGCGCGCACGAGGGCGTAGACGCAGAGCGTCCAGACGCGGGCGCGGGCGTGCTTGTCGTTCATGTGTCACCTCCTACGGTCTGTCTCCTGTCCCTATCCTCCGTCATGCACACTCTCACAGGTCATGGCTTGCGCCCGACCCCGGCGAGGACGGCCGCCCGTTCCGGTTCGTTGGTGAAAGGGCTGGGGCTCCCGTCGGGGCGCCAGGCCGGCGTGAACACGATGCCGGGCGCGATGATCTCGAAGCCGTCGAAGAAGGGGGCGAGTTGGGCGCGCGAGCGGAAGCCCAGCGGGTGCGTCGTCGCCTCATACAGGCGCGCGAGTTGGGCTAGCGTTTCCGACGAGGCCCCGTCATAGGTGGCGTGCGAGATGACCAGGTAGCTACCCGCCGGCAGCGCCGCCACGAGGTCCCGCACCATGCCCAGCGCCTCGTCGTCGGCAGGGATGAAATGCAGCACCGCCGCCAGGATGAGCGCGACCGGCCGGGAGAGGTCGAGCAGCCGGCGCGCGCGGGGATGCGCCAGGATCGCTGTCGGGTCGCGCAGGTCAGCCTCGATCGCGGCGACGTCGGTGACGCCATCCTCGGTCAGGATAGTCCTGCTGTAGCGGACCGCGACGGGATCGTTGTCCACGTAGACGACGCGCGCCGCAGGCTGGATGGCCCGCGCCACCTCGTGAACGTTGCCAACGGTGGGCAGGCCCGAGCCGATGTCGAGGAATTGGTCGATGCCCTCCCCGGCCAGGAACGCGACAGCGCGGCGCAGGAAGGCGCGGTTGGCACGGGCGCCGAGCAGACCGTCGGGATTGATGGCGACGAAGGCATCGGTGGCGGCGCGATCGGCGGCGAAATTGCTGTACCCGCCGATCGCGTAGTCGTAGATGCGCGCGATGTTCGGCTTGCTCAGGTCGTCGTCGGCGTCGGGAGTGATGGACATACGAGATTCCTCCTGGTGGCTGTGGGCGTGCCGGTTGCATGGTGCGACCCGCCGAGACGTGATCACGATCCTTCTGGTGTGTCGTCATCAGCATACAGCGTGCGAAACGCGACACGCGCGCGGTAGAGCCGCTTCCGGGCGGTGCCCTCGGAGATGCGCAGGATGGTGGCGATCTCGCGGACGTCATAGCCCTCCACGTCGTGCAACAGCAGCACCCGGCGCAGGGTCGGGCTGAGGTGGTCCAGCGCCTCCTCGATCTGGAGCCGGGTCAGCGACGGCGCGGGCGCACCGGAGCGCAGGGCCGCGAGGGCGAGGGTCGCCTGCCGTCGCCGCAGACGGTAGTCCATGAGCGCCCGGTTGGAGGCGATCCGGTAGAGCCAGGCCCGGAAGGTGCCGGGCGCGCGCAAGCGGGCGAGGCCAGCGTACGCCTCGTCGAACGTGTCCTGGGCGAGGTCGGCGGCGCGAACCGCGTCCCCCACATTCCGTCGCAGGAAACCCTCGATCTGCACGTGGTACCGCGCTACGAGCGCATCGAAGGCAGCCGCGTTGCCGGCCTGCGCGGCGGCGACGAGCTGGTGATCCGGCGGGGCGTCATCCCCGTCGCGGGCAGTCATGAGAGCCTGCTTTCCGACAGCGGCGGGCATCTGCCCCACCATTCTCACTATAGACCGCGCAAAAATACGCGGCCATGTCCCAAAACGGGGCATTGCCGCAACTAAACAAAGAGAGGGACATGCAGCGGAGCCCTCGACGCGGAGGACATCGCCCCGGCCGCTGCGAGAAAGATGGCGACCCCATGCGCGCGACGCTGCTGGAAAACAACCGAGCCTTCACCGCCATGCTCCCCTGCGCCTTCGATGAGGTCGGCATCGACCTCGTTATCGTCGGCACCCTCGCCGCAGTGCAACGCACTGTGCGCCGCTCAGGACCCGATGACTTCGTGATCGTGGACTGCTCCCTGGACCGGCCCGAAGATCGAGCACAGTGTATTGCCGTCGTCCGGCACGTCGACCTGGACGTGCATATCATCTACGATCCGGCCGCAGGTGACCTCGCGGCGTTCCGCCGACGCGCCGAGCAGGAGGCGCGTGGCGACCTCAAATGGCTACCCCGCACCGTCGGCTTGGAGGAGATCGTGGGTATCCTACGCACCGTGCAGGAGCAGGTCGCCACCGCCCGGTTACAGGCGCGCCCTCCCACAGCGCGGCAAGAGCGCATCTGGGCCTTGCTCGCTGAGGATTTGTCCGAAGCCGAGGTTGCTCATGCCCTGGGGATCAGCATAGGCACGGTCAAGAGCCATGTGGACCGCCTCAAGCACAAACTCGGCGTCACCTCCGTCGCCGAACTCAAAAAAGCCCATCGTTGGATGACATCGCGGTGAGTCCGGCGTGACGCGGGCACGGCCATCCAAACAAGTCAGTGGATGACCAGACACGCCCGCGGCGGATGACCAATCGGGGCGAAGGATGACGCGTTTGGACGGCAGACAACGCCCGCGACCCGTTGTACGATAGAACCAGACACGGATCGACAGCAGGCCGGGGGCGTGCTGGGCGGCCGTCCTACGGGTAGATTGACGGTTGCGACGCGACGCGTCGGCGATATAGATGTGGAGATTCGGCATGTGGCTCACCTTCCTACTCCTGATGGCGCGCGCGACGGGCGCGCTCTTCATCTTCTCCGGTGTGAGCAAGCTCATGGCTCGTCCCATGTTCTTAGCCTCCCTGCGCGCCCTCCCCTTTCTGCCCGCGTGGAGCATTAACCTTGTTTTCGCGATTTTGCCGTGGGCCGAGATTGTGCTAGGTGTCGCTCTAGTCGATGGATTGTGGACCACGTACGTCGCTTGGGTCACTCTCGCATTCCTACTGGCATTTAGCCTCGTAGCCATCGTGGCGGTGAGGCGCGGTATACATGCGCCCTGCTCCTGCTTTGGCGCAAGTTCGCGAGCCCAGCTGTCCTGGAAGACCGTTGGCAGAAATGCCCTCCTCGCGCTGTGTCTGCTCCCGCTCCTCGTGTCGGAGCATCCGTCGCCGTTTTCGATGGATGCTCTCCTGAATGGGTCCGACCCTCGTGTGGCAACGGACCCACTATTCCTTGCCCTATTCCCTGCGTGTGCCTTCGGCATCGCCGTTCTGGGCGCGGTGGCGCAACAGACCCTCGCCAAAATCTCAACCAGTTGAACCGGGCTGTCCGTCACTGCTTGTGATGGGGTTACGGAAAAGGCTCGCAACGAACGAAGGAGAGCGTGCTGCGATGACCATGCTGCAAGTAACTAGCTTTATTCTACTTTGGATTGTTGTCGGCGCAGAAGGGGTTCTGCTCTTCCTGCTCTATCGGCAAGCCGCACGCGCGTACGCCCCTAAACATAATGGTCTGACCGTGGGGACGCCAGCCCCATCTCTGTCGGCACGCAATGCGCAGGGGCAAGGGCTCGCGTTGCCCGATTTGCTGCAAACCGACTACAATCTCCTGCTATTCGGCTCCCTCGACTGCTCGGGGTGCCGCAATCTCCTACTGGATCACGGCGTTTCCCGGCTCCTTGCCTCGCGCGCGATGTCAGGCTACTTCCTCGACTTCGCGCCTGGGGCCGCGGCTGACGCGACCGACTCCCTCGGGGTCAGCCCGTCGCTGCCTGTGATGACTATCGATCAGGACTCCTTCGTTGATTATGCCGTGGAGGAGATGCCCTTCGCCTATATCCTGAGCCGCAGCGGTGTGGTCGTCGCGCGCGCCTCTGTGGGGGAGGGCCTGCAGCGCGTTACGGAATTGTGCGACTTGGCTCATCCCCAAGACCATGCCCCTGCCCCATCGCTAGTCCCTGTCTCCTCTGTGCGCCGGGCGGGTCGCTGACATGGACGCTAGCATGCTCCCCTCTATCGCCATGGGCTTCACCTGGGTCGCGGTCGTTTGTCTGGGCGTAGCAACCCTAGCCCTGGCAGCGGCCATGGGCCATGACTACGCCTTCACGGCTCCAGGGATATCTCGCATGGGACCACGCCTCGGCAGGCGCATCCCGGCGACGACGTTCACCTACCGAGGGGAGCTATTGTCGCTTCGGCGGATGTCGGTGCGGGACCGGCCGACGCTGCTCGTCTTCGTCGATGGTCTCGCCAAAGACGCCGACAAGCCACACGTCAAGGACATCCTGATCCCGGATCTCCTGCGGTTCGCTCGACTCTTCGCGGGTCGCGTAAGGCTTGTCGTCTTTTGCACCGAGCCATGCACTAAGATAGAGCACATGCTGCAGACGGATGATTCCGTGACGGTCGTCGGGCTACCAAATGACGATCTAACCAACAAACTCGCGATCCGAGCTATGCCTTTCTCTGTTTTGTTGGATCGCCACGGACGAGTGATCGACAAAGGGCTCAGCAATCACTTCGAGCACCTGTGTCTTATCGTCGCTAGAGCGAGAGCGGGAGGTGATGTCTCACAGACAGACGAGATGAGAGACTTAGCGCAGACTTGCCAGATGTACGTTGCGCCAGCGCGCTAACGGGCGGCTAGAAGTGAATATGAGTGCGCGACTAGCTAGTACAGCTTGGCACGAATATCCTCCGGTCTGAAGGGTGCCCGCGACCATGGTCCATGGCGGATCATCATGCCCTCGTGGGGTGCCCCAGCGGACGAAAATTGGCTATCTTCATGCAAGGAGCAACGGACAATGAACGACCATAGCGACCCTAGCGGGTTGACGCGTAAGGGGTTCGAGGCCCTGTCGAATGGCATCTCCCGACATCGATTCCTTGATGCAACGGTCAAGGGCATCGTCGCCACGCTGTCCGCCGCTGCGCTCGGCAACATCGGCCTGCAGTTGGTCTCCGCCGACACTTGTGGCTTCCCTTACGGCCAAGGTGGATCCAACTGGGGTGCGTGCAAATGCTGCAATGGAGGCGCCCCCCAATGCAGCGACAACGGCGGCTGCCCCGCTCAGCACGGATACCTGGGATGCCCCTCGGGCTACAGCATGTGCACAACCTCCAACAGCTGCAACGGTTATTGCGTCTGGGGCAGCGGCTATTGGTGCTGCCCGTGCACGTCCAACCTGGGCTGGAGCGTGAGCTATTGCGTGGATTGCCGCAAAAACGTATCGGGTTGCACCACGTGCACATGCAACTTCTGGCAATAGAGGCGATAGCAATAGGCCGATAGTAGCAGTATTAGCCAACGGCCTGTGCGCCGCGCGGATCGTGGTGCGGTATATCTGACTTGCACGGCGAAGCGCGGCACACCCTGGGGAATATAGCAGCCGGGGAATGATGCATGATACCCTCCGCATCCATAGAAGGGCGGCGCATACATACCACACCTAGCGGCGGAAGGCGCGGACGCCAGTGGTTGGTGGTTGCCCTTTCCATCGCCGCGTGCGCCTTACTCGTGGCTCACAAAGCTCACCTGGATACATCACAGGCTCTCGCTCTGTGCGGAATCGCCACCGCGATCGTGGGGGGGTGCACGAAAATTGGCTCGGCCTGAGGCGTAAATGTGATCGCCGAGATCACGCCGCCTCCGTCGGAGGGGCACCGCCCAGTTGCAAGGAGACACATAGGGTTTAGGACAATGGCCTATGGCCTTGGTCTTATCGCGAGTGCAACAGCCGTTGGTGCAGCGGCCGGAGCACTCGGGTTGGCCCTACGCCTGTCCTATTCAGCACACGCTCGAACGCCGTGGGTTGTAGCCATCGCGGCGATTGCCTTAGCTTACGGGGCTCATGAGCTAAGCATCATCCGACTACCCATGCCGCAGGTGCGGTGGCAAGTCCCCGCAAGGTGGGCCCGGTACGGGAAGGGGAAGCAAGTCGTCCTGTACGGCGTCATATTAGGGGCCGATGTCTTTACTTTCATCCCGTACGCCGCTTTCTACGTCCTCCTGCTGATCGAGTCTACAATCGGTGTCAACGAAGGCGCAAAACTTGGCCTAGCCTACGGTCTCGCTCGTCTATGTGCCACGACAGCAGGCATTATCACGTCTTGTCGCTATGGATCTGCTTTGCTTGTAGCACGGAAGATTTGGGGCGCAACAAACGCCTTCCACCGAGCGACAGGTATTACCCTCGTCATTGTTGGCGGTTTCCTTATGGGGACTGTCGCCCTATCCTGGTAGAAGCGACGTGTGGTACTCTCCGCAGGCGACAAGGGGTCGAGGCAAACAGATAAAGGCTTGTGGAAATCTATGCTGCCGATGTGTACCACCGCAGCATACAGCTATAAGTTTGGGGGGGGACGATGACATACCGCTACATTCTTCTCGGGTCGATACTGATAGCGTCCTCGACAGGGATCGCTGGACGGCCAGGGGGATTGGCACGCCCCGTGTCCGGAAACTTATCGTTACTTGGGTCCGTCCCGCACACCTGTCCGTCAGGTCCCGCGCCCAAAATACTCAGCCCCGTGTTCGCCGCAGGGTACGGGGCGTATCCCGTGTGGGGAGTTGGATTTGTCGGCCAGCACGCGACCCTCGCGTTTGGGACGGATTTCGCCCAGTTGAAGTCGGAGTACGACACGACCTACGGGTGGGGCCATAAATTGTTGTGGGTCATGCCGCCCGGCTACAAAGGCCGGGTGACGCTGCGCGGCGGCGAACTCCGCAGTGGCCTCCCCCTCTGGTTCGACGGGCGCTCCGGCAAGGCGCGCACGCTCGTGCTCGACCCGCAGCGGGTTCTCCTCCCCAGCAGCCCGAAGGGTACCTGGGCAACCTTTGCAGCCGCCCTATACGTTCCCAAGGCCGGCTGCTACTATCTCAACGCGCGCTGGCCCGGAGGGCAGTGGCGCATGACCTTTGCCGCGGGCACCCACTGATGCAGGATAGCTCGCCCGCCTCGTGCGTCGGCGGTGTCGCGCCCGAGCCAATCACCGAGGCCAAGCCCGATGTGGCGGGCGGCGCTGGGAGGGCTGCTCACCGCGCTGCCAGCTGCCACCAAAGAACTACGCGCTGGTTCGCCCCGATGCGCGTAGGCGCGGAGGGTGCCCTGCGGTGCGTTTCCTTTCCATGGCCGACACCTTCCATCAGCAGTAGCCCGACCGGCGGCTGCGCGGCACCATCAAGCGGGCGATGGTTCGCGTCGCGCCGGGCTGGCGCATCGGCTTCGCTGTAGCAGCAGTCGCATGAGCGCCCCCGTATTCCCAGGGCGTGCTACCATGGTCGCGCGGGGAGGGTTAGGAGGGGGCGCGGAAGGGCCAATGGGACAGGGGAAGGAGAGCGCGTGATGCGCCGCTCTAGCATAGCATGGGTGGCGGGCGCGGTGGCGGTCGTCGGAATGCTCGCGAGCCTCTTGGCGACGCGCACGTCGGCGCGCACTAATCCTCTCGTGGCCACCATCCCCACCGCCTCTTTCCCGTCACTGACGCTCGCCCCGGGCAACCGCGCCATCATCGTGGACCAGATGGGCCGGCGTGCGCGGCTCGTCGACACGACGGCCGGGCATATCGTCGGGACGCTCGCCACCGGTCGCCCCAGCCCCGGCCACTGGTTGCCCATCGTCGTCGATGGGCGGCTACGCCGCGCGTTCGTCGCCTGGCCCGCCGCGCCTAGCGGACCCGGCGCGGCCCTGACTGTCGCGGCGTTCGACCTCACGAGCGGCCGTCCCGTGGGGTCCCTCACCATCGGCTTGCCGCCGGGATCGACCGGGGAGATGGACACATACCTGGCGGTCGACGCGCGGCGGCACCGCTTGTTCGCGCTCCCCTTCGGCTACCCCGTGAGCGCCCTCCTCACCGTCGATACGGTCCGCCTGCGTGTCCTGCGGACCGTCGCGCTCAACCCCTGGCAGGCGGGGGAAGGCCCAGACTTCTTGGTTCAGGGTGTCCCGCTCGCTACCGACGAAGGGACCGGGCGGGTCTTCGTCGGGCGCGCGGATGAGCCGGCAGTAGCCGTCCTGGACGCCGCCTCGGGCCGCCTCCTGCGCACTGTGGCGCTCCCGGCGTTGCCGCTCGCCGCGGGCGCAGTCGCAGGCGCGGGCGCGCAGGTCGCCTGCCCCGTCGTCGCCCCCGACCTCGCGCGCGTCTATATCACCAATCCGGTGGCCAACATCGTCACCACCCTCGACGCGCGGACGGGGCGCATCATCCGCACGGTCCATCTCGCGTTCTCCCCCGCGAGCCCCCTCGTGGACGTGGCGGGAGGGCGCGTCGTTGTTCCCTATCAGTCCCGGGGCGGGTTCGCCGTCCTCGACGCGCGGAGCGGGCGCCTCCTGCGGACGCGCGGCTTTGGCCCCACCCCGGCGATCACCCCGGTCGCGCTCGATGAGGGCGCGCAGCGCGCGTTCGTGGCCGACTACATGGGCGGGACCGTGGCGATGGTCGACCTGCGCACGGGGCGGATGCTGCGCACGGTGGGGATCGGTATCCACCCGAGTGGGCTCGCGTTCGACCGGCGGCACGGCCGGGTCCTGGTGACGGACGCCGGCCCCTGTTGCACGGGCGGCCGGCATACGGGCGCCGGCGCGCTGGTGGTGCTCGACGGCGCGAGCGGGCGGGTGGTGCGGACAATCCCTCTGGGCCGTGGCCCCCTGCAACCACTCACCGACGAGGCGAACGGGCGTGCGCTGGTGGTCAACACCGAGGGCGGCACGACGACGGACCTGGACCCGTGGAGATGGGTCCCGCGTCCCATCCGACAGCGGCTCGCCGTCCTCCCGCGTCCCCGCACGCGTCCCCTATCGGCCAGCGTGATGCTGTTCGACCTCGCCCAGCTGGCACAAGGATAAGGCAGCGATCCGGAGCGCTGCGGCCGTGTTCGCGCACCCCTCGTCGATGCCGCCGCGTGCCCCGCCTGCGGCCGCGACGCGGGCATCCTGGGTGACCCGACAAGACACGAGAAGGGTAGCACCCGCGCCGGGCTGGCCAGAATTGAGCAATCACGGGCTACCGTCACCATCCCCTGCGCGTCCCATCCACGGCTCGGGCTCGCGTCCCAGATTTCCCCATGCCTTGCGCACCGTTCGGCGTGTGTAATCGTCGACGTGCCCGGCCTTGCGCTCGTGGAGGTGCGGGCTGCCCTCAACCATCGCCCGCTGCACCGCGCGGCCTGTCGCCGTCGGGTAGGTGTGCGCCAGATCCTTATCCTTCACGATCATGTCGTCGATGGTCCGGCGCTGCCCCCGTGGGGGCTGTGACCGCGCTAGTGCTCAACGTCCGGGCCGAACGGATCGGCCTCGTCCTCCAACGAGGTGGGGACACCGGCGGCGACGAGTGTCGCACCCCGCGTCGCGCCGTCCGTCGGGGTCTCGGCCGCGTCGGCGATGTCGCCCGTGCCGCCGGCGGCGTGGTCGTGCTCCGGCTGGGCCGCCTGGCTCTCGACCGGGGCGGGTGCCGGCAGTTCCAACGGCGGCGTGAGCGGGTCGTCCAGGCGCTCCCCTAGCCCGTACCCTGTGCCCCGTCGCTGCGCGCGGGGCCGTCGTGTAGGGGGGCTGGGACCAGGGGTGGTCCCTACCCTCCGTGGTCCCCGGACCACGCCTGGGACCGCGCCCAAGATAAAGGGGTGGGACCACGCTGGTCCCATGGGGCCGATTTCACGCCTAAAACGAGGGACCACCGTGGGACCATGGCTTTGGTCCTAGCACCATGGGTGGTCCCACCGAAACGGCCTGTGTGGTCCCACAGAAATGGCCTCGTGGTCCCACAGCAGCGGACCGATGGGACCACGCCGGCGCGCCCTGTCGCCCCACCATGAGGGCCGCCCCATCGCTCCCTCAACGGGCTAGCGATGACCGTCCAGACGGGGCCGCACGACACGCAGGACAGCGACGATGAGCAGGACGGCGAGGGCCACAGACGCGCCGACGAGGGCGGCGGCGAGGATCGCGGCCACGGCGTTGAGGGGCGGCGAGGAGGCGTGGGCCAGCGGGGTGAGAAGGCCGACGACGGGGCCGGTGAGCGCCGCGCGCACGAGGGCGGTGAGGCAAAGTGTCCAGACACGGGCGCGGGCCTGGGTGTCGTTCATGTGTCGCCTCCGGCGGTTTGTCTCCTGTCCCTATCCTTTGGCATGGGCACCCTCACGGTTCATGGCTTGCGCCCAACGCCGGCGAGGATGGCCGCCCGCTCCGGTTCATCCACGAAAGGGTCGTCGGCCTTGTCAGGGCGCCACGCCGGCGTGAAGACGATGCCCGGCTCCACCAGCTCAAAGCCCGCGAAGAAGGGCGCGAGTTGGGCGCGCGAGCGA
>JAABUJ010006754.1_pt1 | contig 10954 bp, 10 predicted proteins | sample 5559131 | NCBI WGS metagenome assembly JAABUJ01 (sample SAMN10711875, study PRJNA513366) | rock metagenome | isolation source: Antarctica rocks | place: Antarctica: Victoria Land, Mt New Zealand nord | collected 2016-01-07 | reverse complement strand
TTCTTCGTCCGTCACATCGCTCGGGTATGGCTCAACCTTCTTGTCAGACATCCCTCCATGCTCGGCAAAGAACGCAGCCAGGCAAAGACTCTAGGCAGGTACAAAGTTCCTAACAGGCTCTAGTTGTAAGCTGGCGGTGAGCAGCGCTAGAATCCCCCCCATGCTGACGATGTCCTCCAAAGCGCTTTCGGCAGGCCAGGCGCGAACCTATCACGCGCGGGAGTTCGCGTCGGAGCGGCAGAACTATTGGAGCCGCGACCAGCAGGGCTTCAGCGAGTGGCAGGGCAGACTTGCGGAGCAGTGGGGACTCTCCGGCGCAGTCGGCAATGAACAATTCGCCCGGCTGAGCGAAGGCCAGCACCCGACCACCGAAGAGCAGCTTGTGCGGCATCAGGTTTCCCGGACCTACGACGGTAAAAACGGCAAGGAAGTCACGAGCGTTGAGCATCGCGCCGGATGGGATGCCACATTCTCCGCACCAAAGTCAGTCTCGCTGACCGCGCTTGTCGGAGGTGATGAGAGGGTGCGGGAAGCGCACCGGGAGAGCGTCCGTGTCGCTTTGGGCGAGATTGAGCATTACACCCAGGCGCGGATCGGCAACGTGCATGCGCCGGAGACGACTGGCAAGTTCGCCGCCGCGACCTTCGAGCACGACACCGCCCGCCCCGTCGACGGCTACGCCGCGCCGCAGCTCCACACCCATGCCGTGATCTTCAACGTCACCGAGCGTGAGAACGGGCAGACCCGCTCCATCCAGTCGCATGAGCTGTATGCTTCGCAGCACTACGGCACGGCGATCTATCGCGCGGAGCTGGCAACGCGCCTGCAAAAGCTCGGTTACGAGTTGGAGCGCGGCAAGGATGGCCAGCCGGAGATCAAAGGCTACACGCGGGAGTACTTGGAGGCGTCGAGTCCCCGCCGGCAGCAGGTGCAGGATTACAAGCGCGAGCAGGGCATCGACGGTGCGGCGGCGGGACAGATCGCAGCGCACCGCACACGAGACAAGAAGGAGCTGCAGACGCCGGCAGAGGTGCAGCGGCAGCATCGTGAATTGGCGGGGCAGTACGGCCATCAGGCCGACCGGGTTGTAGCCGAGATGCGCGAGCACACGCAGCGGCTCGCCCAGGAAAAGTATCCAGCCCAATCTCCCGACCAGACCCGGACACCGGAGCAGATGGCACGGCAGGCCGTCACCTATGCCCGCGACCATCTGTTCGAGAAGGATGCCGTGCAGGACCGGAGAGCGCTTTACGAAACGGCGCTCAATCGCGGCATGGGCGAGATTACCCACTCGCACGTTCGGCAGGAGTTTGAGCACCGGATGCGGGCAGGCGAGTTTCGCGAGGCGCAGGCATCTGTACGTGGACCGCAGATCACGACCGCTGAAATGGTGCGGATGGAGCGGGAGATCGTTGCCCAGATGCAGCAGGGCAATCATCGTGGCTATGGCGACCCAATGCTCTTGCAAGGCCGGGAGCGCTTCGACACCTTAGACCGGCACCCGGAGCTGAATCGCTCGCAGCAGGAAGCTGTCGGGGAGGTCTTCGCTTCACGCGAGAAGATCGTTGGAATGGACGGCGTAGCCGGAGCCGGAAAGACGACGACCCTGGCCGTCATCCGCGAAGGAGCGCACGCCGAAGGCTACAAGGTGGAGGGTTTCGCGCCCACATCCCGTGCCGCTCGACAATCCGTTCCCGACGGGCTTCACTGCCATCAACGGTTCGTCACTGGGCGCGGCCACCAATCTCGGACAGAGCATCAGCATTCTCGCGCCGGTTCAGCACGATCCTTATTCGCTGCGCTGGAGCCTTGGCGTGCAGCATGCCTTTGGGAGCAAATTCGTTACCGAGGTCGCATACATTGGCAATCATGCCGTTCACCTGCCGGTAGGCGACACACAATTGAACCCGCTTCCCGCGCAGTATCTCTCCACCCTCCCCACGCGTGACCAGCCTCTGATCGATGCACTGAACGCTTCGACCGCCAACCCGTTCGTCGGTCTTCTTCCGGGTACCAGCCTGAACGGCAAGACCATCCCGGTCGCGCAGTTGCTCACCGCGCATCCGCAGTTCCCAACCAGCAACCAGACCTTCTCTCAAGGCATCATCGAGCAGAATGCAACCAACGGACAGTCTTATTTTGAAAGCATCAATGCACGCGTCGAGAATCGCTTCTCGCATGGATTGACACTGATCGCAACGTACGGCTTCTCAAAAAACATAGACGCGACGACTTACTTGAACGACACCGCTCAGTATGTGGATCGTCGCATCTCTCCGTACGACCACACCCATCACTTCGTAGTGGCTGCGGTCTATGACCTGCCTTTCGGCCGGGGGCGCGCATACAACATCGACAACCGCTTTGTGGATGCCCTGTTGGGCGGCTTCCGTATCAACGGCATCTACACCTACCAGACCGGCGCGCCAGTTCTTTTCACTTCGGACATTCCGCTGGCCGCCGGTGCGACCCTCAGCGACATCAAGATCAACAACCGCCAGACTGCACCAGCCGACAAAGCCAAAGACAATGCCGGACTGAACCGCGCGGCCTTCAACCTCAGCAGCTTCAGTACCACATCCGTACGCTGCCGCAGAGCTTCTCAAACATACGCGCAGACGGCATCAACAATCTCGATTCCTCAATCGTGAAGGACTTCAGTATTACCGAAACAGCAAAATTCCAGCTGCGTTTTGAAACCTTCAACACCCTGAATCACCCAACATTCGATGCACCGAATATTTCCAGTCCAACCAGCTCGAGTTTCGGCTACATCACAAAACAGGCCAATACCTCGCGGCAGGTCCAGATCGGTGGTCGGATCACATTCTAAGCGTGCAGCCGCAGGGCGCTGGAAAAAAGGGTAGCTACGCAAGCTCGTGCTCTTTTGTTCACACCTCTTCGGGTGCTCTCGCCAAATCGGGCCGAATCACCTGGGCTGAGAACCGTTCCATCTCCTCGGCCTGTGGGCTGCATTGCAGCAGCACTAGATCAATCCCAACTGCCGCAAACTCCTCAAGACGTTCGCGAACACCCTCCGGAGTGCCCACCAAACCTGCGCGCAGCCCACGGTTCGAAACGGAGTAGTCCTCAAGCGAAACGTTCTGTTCGAGTTTGGACCCGGTGATCCACTGCTGGTAGTTCGCATACCCGCGCGCGCTTTGATTAACGTCGGTGATGCGAGATACCTCAGCCTTCGCTGCGGCGTCCGAGTCGCGCACCACTGCGAAAGCCGCCACCCCGAACGTCATTGGTCCGAGGCCAAGCTTTTCACGACGCTCGCGCATGTCTGCGATCTTCCTGCCCACGACCTCCGGCGGGTCGCCATGCATCAAGTAAGCGTCACACTTGGCAGCAATGAGGTTCTTAGCCGTCTCCGACTCACCTCCGGCATAGAACGTCGGTCGACCTCCGGGCGTTGCCGAAGGTGCGGGTGATCCAGTCAGGTGCCTGCCAGCCATCGGCTTGGGAAAAAGGGTATTGTTCCGAATCTCGTAGAAGCTCCCCTCGTGGGTGAAACCGTCCGAGCGCCAGCAACCCTCGACCGCATCCAGCCACTCGGAGGTGCGGGCATAGCGCTGGTCGTGTTCGTCAAACGGAATGCCGTACTTGGTGGCTTCATCGCGCCACCAGCTCGAAACTACGTTCAGTGCCAGGCGGCCCTTCGCAATGTGGTCGATGTTCGCGGCCTGCTTGGCTAACAGTGCAGGGTTGTGGAACGTCGGCCGCACGGCCACCATTAGTTCCAGACGCTCAGTGACGGCGGCGAGTGCAGCTGCGGTTGACCACGCATCGAGCGACGGCGCCTGCACGCCCTTGATGTCGTTCATGTTCAGTTCGGCGATCAGCGTCACGTCGTAGCCGATCTGCTCGGCGCGACGAGCGAGCCGGCTGGTGTACTCCCAGCTCGTCTCCATCTGCTCGTCCTCTACATTGCGCAGCCACCCGCCGAAGACCGGCATCCAGAACCCGTAGCGCATCAGCGTGCCCCTACAAGGGTTGGATGGTTTGCAGTCGCAGCAGCCGCTTCCTGCTCGAGCCAGTCCACCAGCTTTGCGAACGGGTCGAAGCCAATCACATTTTTTCCGTCCGCCACAAAGTTAGAGAGCGCGTTCGTATCGTAGTAGTAGCGCTGGCTATCGCGGTCATCGGTGATGTACTCGACTCCGCCAATGTCAATCTTCGACGCTGCCATGATGCGCTCCACGTCCGCAATCACCTCCGTAGGGGGCGTGAATGCCTCCACCGTAATGCCGGATTTGGGCGCGTCGATGGCACACGCGGCACGGTTCAGATCGACGCCTGAAGAGGTGCGGCAGATGTCAGCCGGGCACAGGTCAAACGTCTCGCCCGTGATATGCACTTTAATTGCGTAAAGGTACTTCCCGTTCAGTACTTCGACGCGCACGATATGAGCATCCCGGGCTGGGATGAACTCTTGCACCAGGGCAGTCGAATCCAGCCCGAACGCCAGCGCATCGGGATCGTCTACCGGCAGCTTCGCCGCAGCCTGAAGCTGCGAGATGTGGTCGAAACGTTTGACCCCTGCACCGGAGCCGCCAATGTTTGGCTTGACGACGATCGGAAAACGGAGGGCTTCAGTGGCTGCGGGCGCCTGCTCGGGCCGATGGATCACCCGAGCCCTGGGATACGGCAGCCCAAGCTGTTCGAGCAGAGCAAGTTGCCCAGCCTTCGACAGCTCAGAACGGAACGCAGCAAGGCCATTGATCACTCGCACACCGCGACTCTCCAGATGTTCAAGGAAGCCTGTCGTATAGAAAATCTGATCGCCATGCCCTCGATTCCACGCCGACGGGCTCATCCGGTTGAAGACAAGGGAATACTGCTGCTCCGGGTGCTCAGCCGGCGACCAGGTATGGTCGGGCGCGAACAGCTTCACATAGCTGATTCCACGCAGATCAAGTTCCGCAAACAGTGGCTTGAACCAGTTCGGCTGCTCATAGTAAATAGCAATTGGTAATGGCTGGTGCATCTTTAGGTGGGTCCTCTGGACTTGGAATCAAAAACGGCTCGATCGAACAGCCACTAAACGGCTGCGAGGCTCTGCCCTTCGCAGCAAGTTCGCCTTTGTTAGATGATCGAGCGGGGCAAAAGAAGCCCTGCCAAACGGCCCGAAGGATGTGACAATCCGGCTGTTAGCTCAACCGGGAGCTTACGGTGGTCGATGTTGAAGACACACCCTTTTTCGTTTTAGCGATTTCGCTCAGGATTTCTGCTGCCGTCGTGCGATCCCCATGTGATCGACTGATCTTTCGAAAGACAATTACGTCTTTGGAATTCACGAGGAATGTGGACGGATATGCGGTCTCCTTGGGTGCGTCCCATCGAAGTCCGTAAAGGTTTGTCACCTTATAATCTGGATCGATCACGAGATGAATGTTGGAAGGAAGGTGCTGGTCAGCCGTAAACTCTTTTGCTTTCTGTGCCAGATCCGCCGGAGGGCCCGGATACACCAGCACGACCTGAGCGTTTGCATCAGCAAACTTGCTCGCATTCTGCATGAAATCGTGAAACTGGCGTTGGCAGTAGGGGCACTGATAGCCCGGATAACCTCGCAGGATGACCAGCACAACCTCTCCGTTCGCGAATATGCCCCTGAAGTGGAGTGGTGATCCGGAAGGAGTAGAAAGCGTGAAGTCCGGGGCTTTGTCGCCTATGCCCGGTGTCGCCGCACGCGCCGACATCGGGAACGTGTACACGGCGCAGAAGACCAGCATCAGCGACAACAATGTTGTTCTGAGGGGCTTGCTAAAGAGCCTGCGGTTGGATGTGATCATTAAGAGCCTCATTTTCCCGAGTCGTAACCATCTCTGCCACAGCTTTCAGATTACCGCACCCGACAGGGTTTAAAGTGCACAAGCGCGGAACCCTTCAATGGCTCGAACTTCACCTCCGCGCAACAAGCTTGCCTTCTTTCTTGCTGGCATGGATCACAACGTGATCATCAATTTGATGTTCTTCGAGCTAATGGCGCTGTCGCCCTTGATAAACTTTCATTTCGCAAATTGGAAGAGAGGCTGCGGGGCGGACATACGATCTTTCCATGTAAATCAGCTTGATCGGAACGGCCTACTTCCCTGTAAACTCTTATCGCCAAGCTCAATGTGCTATAAAGTCCTAATGTTTTTTGCTCCACGTTTGGTGTGCTTGGGACTTCAGAAATTTCCATCTCCAGGTAAACACGGATAGATAGGACACTGACGCCCTGGTTGTGCGAGCAGAGCACGATCGCCGACCACCTAAGTTTGTAGATCCTGCCCCGGTCATCAGAGCATGAATGTCCTACTCGCCGCAGCCAAACCGATTCTGAACATCTTCGCTGAGCCCTCGCGCGAGGCGGAGGTGACTTCGCAGGCGATCTACGGTTCCGTCGTAGAGATGCTGGAGCAGGAAGGCACGTGGGCGCGAGTTCGGACCGCAGACGACTATTCCGGTTGGGCTCTCCGTTGCGACTTCTTACCGCAAACGAACGAGCTCGATCCCAACGATGCGTTGCGAGTCATTCAGATCTCGGCAAATGTTTACCTCGAACCTGACGTAAGGGTTCGTGCGCCCCTGCTGAATCTGCCGTGGGAGGCTCGGCTCCAGTGCGTACGCGACGACGGCCATGCAGGCGACCGATGGTTGCGGGTGCGGCTGCTCGACGGCCAGGGCGCCTACATCCAGCGCGGTGACGTTGCGTTCAATCCGCCATCTCTCACCTTGGGCGAAACCCTTGCTCTGGCGCACCGGTTTATCGGCATCACGTACACCTGGGGCGGCATTTCGACGCGTGGGTTCGATTGCTCGGGCTTCGTGCAGATGCTCCATCGGCAGCGTGGCATTGTCATTCCGCGCGATGCGCAGGAGCAGGCGGATTGGAGCGGATTTTTTGCGGTGAGCGCCGCGAGGTTGATGGCCGGTGACGTGCTTTTCTTCGGAGAGACGGCCGGGAAGATTACGCACGTGGGGCTCTACCTTGGCGAGGGCAGCTTTATTCATGACACCACGCACGGTACGCCGGGAGTGCAGGTGAGCCGCATGGAGGACGTCCACTGGAGCAGACTGCTGTGCGCGCAACGGAGACTGAAACCATGACGGATTCCTCATGCGCCCAGGTGGAGATAGAACTGCAGCATTTGCGGTTGCGCCACACCTGGACGACGACCATGTCCTCCAGCGAGTACCGCGACACGGTGCATCTCAGCTATACGCGCGACGGCGTTACCGGGCATGGCGAAGGCGCGCCGATTGTGCGCTACCAGGAGTCGCCCGAGAGCGCGATGCAGGCTCTCAGTGGGGTGCTTCCGCTGCTTACGGCGACCGATCCCTGGAGATTTAGCGTGCTGCTGGCGGAAGTTCGAAGAAAGCTTGGTCCGGGGCAACAGGCAGCGTTGGCCGCAGTCGATCTGGCGCTTTGCGATTGGATAGGAAAGAAGCTCGACGTCCCACTGTTTCGCTACTTCGGTCTCGATCCCGCCGCTGCTCCACTGACCAGCTTTTCGGTCGGGATCGCTACGCCGGAGGTGACGCGGCGGAAGACGAGCGAGGCCGACGCGTACCCGATTTTGAAGGTAAAAGTGGGGCTCGACAGCGATGAAGAGACGATTGCGGCCGTCCGCAACGTGACATCCAAGCCCATCCGCGTCGATGTCAACGAGGGCTGGATCGACCCCGAGGAAGCCATCCGTAAGATCAACTGGCTGGAGGGGCAGGGCGTCGAGTTAATCGAGCAACCGATGCCCGCTCACATGCTGGATGAAACACGCTACGTCCGCAGCAAAGTTCATCTTCCGATCATCGCGGACGAGGCCTGCACCAACACGGCATCGATTCCGCGGCTCCGCGAAGCCTATGACGGAATCAACGTGAAGCTCGATAAGACGGGCGGCATCATGGAAGCATATCGCTGGATCGTGATGGCGCGTGCGCTCGATTTGAAGGTAATGCTAGGCTGCATGATCTCCAGCTCCTGCTCCTGTACGGCGGCCGCGCACCTGGCCTCGCTTGCGGATTTCTGCGACCTGGACGGCAGTCTGTTGATCGCGAACGATCCGTTTGCTGGAGTTGTGGTGCGCGAAGGGAGGCTCGTGTTGCCGGATGGGCCGGGGCTTGGCCTTCGCCATGCGGCGACGGGGTGAAGGGAGCCGCAAGCATGTTCAGGTTGGGCCGTTGCGCTGTCAACGGCGGCAAAATGTCCGGAGATATGCGCACCACGGTGAGGTAGGATGGCGCCATGCGAATTCTCCGGAACCTCTCTTTGTTGGCCGGGCTGGTCGGTGTGGCAAATATCCAGGCGCAAGTGGTCGCACCCGCGCAGACTGGCCTTCAGACGGAAGTTGAGCGCATTGCCGCGGCTCATCACGGCAAAGTCGCGCTATTTGGTGAAAACCTGAGGACCCACGAGACGGTTGCGCTGATGCCGGACGAGCCTGTGCAGACTGCCTCCGTTATCAAACTGGCGATTCTTTACGAGGCGCTGGAGCAGATCCGCGCCGGCAAGCTCCATTTCGACGACAAGATTACGCTGACCAAAGCCGATCAGGTTCCGGGATCGGGCATCCTGACTCTCATGGACGCTCCTCTGACCGTCACGTTCAAGGACGTGCTTACCCTGATGATCATGATGAGCGACAACACATGCGCCAATCTCGCGATGGATCACTTGGGGATCGCAAACGTCAACCAGCGCATGGCGGTGCTGGGATTCAAAAACACTTATCTATATAAGAAAGTTTTCATGCCGAACCCGCCGGGGGCCGTGATGCCGGACGACCAGAAGCGGTTCGGGCTGGGCAAGACCACCGCGCACGAGATGGCGACGTTGATGACCAGGTTCGTCGATTGCCAACTGGCCGGGCCGGGTAGTCCAGCGCAGACGGGTGACGCCGCTTTGTGCGCCGTTGCGTTAAAGATGCTGCACCTGCAGTTCTATCGGAGCACGATCCCTCGGTACTTGGACGGCTTGCCGGGCGCGACCGGCGATTCCATCGCCAGCAAGACCGGATCGCTCAACGCCGTGCGGAACGATGTAGCCGCCATCTCCACCAGGAACGGGATGGTCATTCTGGCGGTGTTCACCTTCGACAACACGGACCATTCGTGGGGAGCCGACCAGGAAGACGAACTAACTATTGCGAAGCTGGCCCGCGCAGTCCTAGCGGCCTGGTCGCCTGCCGGCCTTGCACCTTGGCCGGCGTCGCGAACGGACAGCGGCGACCATTGACCAACACCAATGTCTGCCACGCGGTTTGGCATTGACATTGGGCGGTGCTCATTCTTTACTGTCTCCAACCCAAAATCGTTGCAGATATTCGGCTCAAATGTGCCGCGAGGCGATATTCCTTTACCAAAACGCCATACGCGCCATGTCCGTCCGTCCTCTTAGTAGCCCTTCCGTTTGCTTACCGTTGCACTTCAAGGAGGCCACTGTTGTTCAAGCTAAAACACGTCGCTCACATTGCAATTTCGCTTCTGCTCCTCTGCGGCCCCTTCTTCACTGCGTATGCCCAGGAGGTCACCGGAAGCATCAGCGGCACGGTCATTGATCCCAGCGGGGCCAGCGTCAGTGGCGCCCGGGTCACGATCACCAACACCGACCGCGGCCAGGATCTACGCACTCTCACCACCAGCGGGGCCGGATTCTACACCGCCACGTCGCTCCCTCTCGGGACCTACACGGTTAAGATTGAGGCCCCCGGCTTCCAGACTGCGGCGGTCACCCAGCTGGTTCTGCACGTCGACGACAAGTTAACGGTGAACAAGCAGCTCGCCGTTGGAAGCGCCTCTCAGGAGGTCAGCGTTCGGGCCGACGCCGTGCAAGTGAATCTTGAGGATGCCACCTCGTCAACCTTGATAAGCGGCACCCAGGTACGTGAGCTTCCGCTCAACAACCGCAACTACGAGCAACTGGTCTCGCTACAGCCGGGAGTTTCCTATGGCGGCGGCGACCAGCTCTACATCGGTCTCTCCAACCCCGCAGGCGAGACCAATGCCGTCAGCTTCTCGATCAACGGCAACCGCAACAGCGCCAACAACTGGACGCTGGACGGCGCGGACAACGTAGACCGCGGCTCCAACCTGACGCTTCTGGCCTACCCCAGCGTGGACGCCATCGCGGAGTTCAAGACCCAGCGCGGCACCTATTCGGCGGAGTACGGCCGCAGCGCCAGCGGCCAGATCGACGTCATTACCCGTTCCGGTACCAACGCATTCCACGGCACTGCGTACGAGTTCTTCCGCAACGACCTCTTCAATGCGAATAGCTACTTCAACAAACTCAGAGGGCAGAAGCGGCCGCAGTTGCGCTACAACGACTTTGGATACACCATCGGCGGTCCGGTCTGGATTCCCAGGCTGTACGACGGCCGCGACAAGACATTCTTCTTCTTTTCACAGGAGCTGCGTCGCGTCATCACGTATTCGCCGCTGCAAAACTTCGGTGTTCCTACCCTGGCCGAGCGCAAGGGCGACTTCGGCACCACACTGGTCTGCGCCTCCGTTTCCGCCAACGGCACCTGTGCCAACGGTGGAACCAACCAGATCAATCCCGCCGCCTTCTCCCCCCTCGCGCAGGAGTATCTAAAAGACGTATATGCCAATGTGCCGGAACCGGGCGGTGCAGACGGCCATACGCTCCTCACCAACCAACGCAATGTCTACAACCAGAACCAGCAAATCGCTCGCATCGACCAAGCCTTCGGCAAAAAGGTGACTGCCTTCTTCCGCTTCATCAACGATCAATTGCCAACCATCGAGCCGGGCGGCCTGTTCAGCGGCGTCGGCTACCCTGGCCTGCAGACCACCTCCACCAACTCGCCGGGCCGAACCTATCTCGGCCACGTCACCTACGTCATCAACCCCACGCTGCTGATCGATGGCGGTTACGCCTTCTCCTCCGGCGCGATCATCAGCAACCCGATCGGCAGCATCCTGTCGACAAACTCTCCCGACA
>JAABUJ010006753.1_pt1 | contig 10957 bp, 9 predicted proteins | sample 5559131 | NCBI WGS metagenome assembly JAABUJ01 (sample SAMN10711875, study PRJNA513366) | rock metagenome | isolation source: Antarctica rocks | place: Antarctica: Victoria Land, Mt New Zealand nord | collected 2016-01-07 | reverse complement strand
CTCTTTCCGCTTGGTATCGAGAAAAAGGACGGCCCGTTCCTCGCCCGCTTGCTGGAGGTGTGGTCCCCTGATATCGCTAACATGATGAAGCGGCTTTCGTTCGCCGGCATCGTCTGCGTCGTTGTAGCCATCGGATCGTCCCGTTCGGGCCAGGCAGCCGATCCGTGCTCGGCCCCGGATGAGCTGACGAGTGCCGTTGCTTCCCTACCCCACGTCGCCGCGGTGCTGAAACCTGGCAGCGTGCTCGATGTCCTGACTGTGGGGTCGGCCACCGTCTTCAGCCCTGGTGAGTCCCTGGTGCCAGGGACTGTGACGGGTCAGGCGCTCGGCTTAGGCACAGTACGTTCCCTAGCCGATGTTGCGCCGGCCGACGACATGGCATTTCCGCTGCAAATGGCGCGAAGCTTGCAAGCGGCAGTGCCTGGATTGAAGGTGAATGTCACCGTCCGCGGCGGGCGCGGGATGATGGCGTCCGAGATGCTGGCAATCCTGAAATCGGAGCTGTCACAGCACCACTACCAGCTCGTAATCTGGCAGACCGGCACCGTAGAGGCTGTTCGCAGCGTGCCAGCCGCCGATTTCATCGAGGTGCTGACCGATGGTGCGGCTGCTATTCAGGACGGTGCGGCCGACCTCGTGCTAGTTGATCCGCAATTCAGCCGGTTTCTGCATAGCAACGCGCAACTCGACCCCTACACGCATGCTATGCAGGAGATCGCAGCCAGGCCAGACGCCATGTTGTTTCCCCGCTACGAACTAATGCGCTACTGGGCGGGTGAAGGCCAAATCGATTTGGAGCGCACGCCGCGGACCCAGCGGCAGAAGGTGGCGGAACTGCTGCATGCGTGCATTGGCGCCAAGCTTAGTCGCATGGTTCAAGATGGGGCAAACACGCCGCCGTCTTGATCGGTCAGGGAGGTGCCTCGTCGATCAGCATGCCTTCCGCCTCCGCCCGCAGCCGATGAAAGCTGCGATGGCTGAATGGCAGCATGCCAGCGTAGATCAATCCCGCAGCAGCCAGGGCAGCCCACGGGTCGGCCAGCAGCAGCGCGGCGAACGTCCCCGTGCTTAGCAGCACTGGCAACACGTATTCCGACCGCACCTTAAAGTTCTTGAAACTCCAGACTGGCAGGTTGGACACCAGCAGCGTGGCCGTGCCGACCAGCACCACGGCGCAGAACAGGGGATGCCTTACGATACTGAGAAGGTGCGTCCAACCCAGGTTCTGCGCCTCCAAACCCATAAAAAGCGGAAACAGCGCCAGCCCGGCGCCCGCTGGTGCGGGAACTCCGGTAAAGAAGTTGTAGGCGTAAGCGGGCGACGGACCCGCGTCCAACGAAGCGTTGAAGCGGGCGAGCCGAAGCGCCATGCACACTGCGAACATCAGGCAGGGGGCAAAACCGTAGCCCCGGGCCACCTGTAGCGACCATAGGTACAGGATGAAAGCGGGCGCCACGCCGAAGCATAGGAAGTCGGCAAGGCTGTCGAACTCCGCCCCGAAGCGCGATGTCGCCTTCAGCAACCGGGCCAGCCGCCCATCCAAGCCGTCGATGCAGCCCGCGACCACCAACCCCACGGCGGCAGAGCCAAACCGGCCCTCGACGGCGAAACGCATAGCCGTCAGCCCGGCACATAGGCCGAGCAGGGTCATGATGTTGGGGATCAACCGATTGAACGACGGGCCTTTGAAGCGTGGGCGCGTGCGCCGCCCCATCGGCCGGCGCAATCTCCGGGGACGAAACCCCGACGCTGGCGTCATGGCAGCTCGGCAAGCACGGTCTCGCCGCCGATCATCGTTTGCCCCTCGGACACCAAGGGAAGCACGCCTTGCGGCAGGTATACGTCGGTGCGGCTGCCAAAGCGGATCAGGCCGAAGCGGGCGCCGGCGCGGACGGCATCGCCCTCGCGGACGCTGCACAGGATCCGCCGCGCGATCAGGCCAGCAATCTGTACCACCGCGATCTCCCGGCCATCGGGCGTCCGGATTGCCAGGGCATTACGCTCGTTGGCTTCGCTCGCCTTGTCGTGCCCGGCGCTCAGGAATGACCCGTGGTGGTAGGCGACGCACGTCACCGTGCCGTCCACCGGCATCCGGTTGACGTGCACGTCCAGCACCGACAGGAAGGTCGCCACCCGCCAACGCGGCGCCGTTCCCAAACCGAGCTCGATGGGCGGATGGGACAGGCTGACCGATACGATATGCCCATCGGCTGCGGCCAGCACGGCGCCGGGTCGCGCGGGAGGTGTCCGCTCGGGATCGCGGAAGAAATAGAGGCAGAATGCCGTGAACACCGCAGCGGGCCAGGCCAGCCAAGGGCTGACGAACAGGCCGACTAGCAGCAGCGCGGCGCCAGCGCCGATGAAGGGATAGCCAGCCGGGTGGGGCCGGTGCAGCACGGTTTGGAATGTTTCGGACAGGGTCATGGCAGCCCGGTTATGGGGCCAACACCGAGCATCGTCCAGGCTAACGCGCCGGGCTCGCGGACGATGGCGCCTCGGCGTCGGATTGCGGCACCTCGAAGGCCTGGCCCGGGTAGATCAGGCGCGGGTCGCGAATTTGCTCACGGTTCGCTTGGTAGATAACGGTGTAGCGCACTCCCGTCCCGTATGCCCGGCGCGCCAGCCGCCATAAATTCTGCCCTGGCTGGACCACGACGCGCCCCTCCGCCACTTGCGCCACCGCGAGCGTCTCGCGCTGGAACGGCATCCCGACCCGCGCAGCGACACGTCCGTTTGCCGCCAATTGGTCCACCCGGAGCTGATGCAGCCCGGGCGTCACCGCCTGGACGGGGGACAGCGCCCAATGCCCGCTCTCGTCCGCTACGGCGTCGCCGGCGGACCGGTTGTCCACATACACCCGCACGGCAGCCTGTGGCGGCGCCGTGCCGGAGAAGCGGATGCTGCCGTGGTCGTCGTAGTCCACCGTGTCGAGCCCGAGCTTGCGCCCCGGCACGCGCGAGGATTGTAGCAGGCGCGATGGCGCAGCGGCCGGCGCCAGCAACGCCAGGGCCGACGGCGCACCCGGCATCGGCGCCAGCGGTGGCAGGACCAGGAGGACCGGTGCGGTTCCAGGCGTCTCGACGCCCGCAAGCGTGCGCGACGTGAGCGTCAGTTCCTGCCCGCCTCGCGGTAGCGTCGCTTCCGGCAGCAGCACCCACTCGCCACGCTGGTCGGCCGTCACGTGGCCGAGCTCCTGCGCGCCGTTGCGCACCGTCACCTCCGTCCCAGGTTCGGCGCGCCCGGCGATGATTGCGTGGCCGTCGGGGGACACGCGAACAAGGTCGAACTGTGGGGCGAACGGGGCGGCAGATGGCGGTTGAGCGAGGCTTGCGGCAGTCGGCTGCTCCGGGGCGAGCCAGCCAGACCCGAGCGTTGCGACCGCGCCTACGGTCAGCAGCAGCCCGGCGGCGACCAGCCAGGATGCGCGCGACCGGAGCGTGGCGCTCGTGTGCAGCATACCGATACTTTACCGCCGCCGTGCGCTGGCTGCAACGTTTCTCAACCGTGCCGGTATCGCGCCGCTACCCAAGCCGCTGCGATCACGACCGCGACCGTCAGCATCGCAGCGCTCCAAGGCCCAAGGTTCTTGACGTTGATCCGGATGATCCGGCGCTCGATGCGGGGCAGCAGCCACAGCGCCAGCAGCGGCGTGAGACAGGCCGCATCCACGGCGTTGAACCCTGCCCGGAACCGGCCGTGAGCAAGATCGGCCGCGACCGCCAGCCCGGCCAGCGCCACGGCGACCGGGGACAGCGTGGCGCCGCCCACGCTGGCCAGCGCCGCCGCACCCACGACCATCGCGGCCAGCGGCCAGGCTGCCGGCGTGCCCGCGGCCATCAATCCGCCGGCCAGCACGGCCGCCGCCACAACCGATTGCGACGGCTGCTTCAAACTCCGTGCGAACAGGAAAGCCAACGCGGCGCCGGCCAGCACAGGCGGCAGGGCTGCATTCAATCCGGCCCGGCCCGTCGCGCCCGCGAGCCATGCCCCCGCGAACGCCCCAAGCACGGCCGTCGCCGACTTCGACAGCCAGGGGGGGCCGCGGAGCGAGATCACGCCCATCGCCACCGCCAGCAGCCCGACGCCAGGCAGCCGCCCGAGCAGCCTCGCCGGGTGCAGGAACGTCAACGGATCCGGCGCCAAAACCAGCCATCCGGCGAGGATGCCTAGCCCGGCGGCGCACGCCAGCAACGGCCGCGCGCCCCGCCCCGCCGCGAGCGCCAGGAAGGCGACAAGCAGCGCTGCCACCGGCGCTGCACCCGCGCGCACGTTCGGCAATGCCAAAAGATGTCCGATCATTGCGCCCGCATCGCCGTCGCCGGTATCCCCGTCAAGCGGGGCGCGTCAAGCGGGGTGGCGGTGGACCGCAGGCGGCGGCAGGATGCGCACCTCTCCCGCACCGACAAGGCGAGCTTCATGAGCGGCACACGACGCACCTCTCCCCGCACCTCACGGCAAACCGTCATCCGCCTCTCGATGCGGGTGTGGGATGCGCCGACCCGGCTGCTGCACTGGGCGATCGTGCTCCTGGTGGTGGCCAGCATCGTCAGCGCCACCCAGGGCTGGACGCAGTTGCACTTCCTGGCTGGCTACGCTGTTCTCACGCTGCTGTTGTTTCGGCTGCCCTGGGGATTTGTCGGCAGCGAAACTTCCCGCTTCGGGCAATACCTGCGCACTCCGCTGTCGGGGATGCGCCGCACGACCGCAAACGGCCGGCGCGACACAGACGATGAACTCGGCCACACCGCGGCTGGGGGCTGGATGGTGCTGGTACTGCTGGCCGCGCTAGCGTTCGGGGCGGTGACGGGACTGTTCTGCGGTGCCGGAGCCGTGTCAGCCGGTCCTTTGGCGCATTTGGCGGACCAGGCGACAGCCAGTCAGGTCCGTAGGCTCCATGCCATCGGGTCCTACATCATCCTGGGCGTGATGGCCTTCCACGTAGTGTCCGTCGTCGCCTATGCCGTGTTGAAGCGGGAGGCGCTGCTGCGCCCGATGATCACGGGCCGCAAGCGCTTGCCGGGCAATTTTCGCCAGCCCCGCATGGCCTCGCCGGTGCTGGCGCTGATGCTGGTTGCCCTGGCTGCCTGCATCGTGTGGGTGGTGGCAACCCGGATTTAGCTCCAATGGATGGCGCCGATGGCGTTTGGAACGGAAAAGGGCATGACACAACGCCGCTTTCAGGTCAGATCAGGTGCTGCAAGCCTCAGCCCGTCCCATGGAGAGTTACTGAATGCCGCCTACTCCCATCCGATCCGCCGTCGTCTTCTGCGGCTCCCGCGTCGGCAACGACCCGGCGTGGCGCGAGGCCGCGGTCTCGCTCGGCCGCGGCATGGCGGTCGCCGGTATCCGCCTGATCTACGGCGGCGGGCGGGTCGGCCTCATGGGCGCCATCGCCGACGCGGCGCTGGCCAGCGGCGGGCAGGTCACCGGCATCATCCCGGAATTCCTGCAGGCGCGCGAAGTCGCCCATTCCGGCGTCACCGACCTGATCGTCACCGACAGCATGCACACCCGCAAGCGGCAGATGGCCGAGCAAGCCGACGTGTTCATCACCATGCCCGGTGGCCTCGGCACGCTGGACGAGACCGTCGAAATCATCACCTGGCGGCAACTCGGGCTCCACGACAAGCCGATTTTGGTGTGCAACGTGAATGGGTGGGCGGCGAAGCTGCTCGCAACCGTGTCGGCCACCATCGCCGATGGGTTCGCCGACCCGAGCGCCCGCGCGCTGTTCGAGGTCATGCCCAACGTGCCTTCGCTGCTGTCCCGCTTGTCGCACCTGTCCGCGATGCTGCCGACCGGCACCTCCCGCCTGTAGCGCTTGCAGAGGCCGGGAGCCGGCTGTATATCGCCGGTTCGGTCGGAGCGTAGCTCAGCCTGGTAGAGCGCTTGCTTCGGGAGCCAGAGGCCGGAGGTTCGAATCCTCTCGCTCCGACCAACTCACTCCGCCAAATGCATTTCCCTGACCGGCGCCGGCGCCTTTGTCCGGCGATCCACCCGCGACCACGCTGCGTACAGCGCAGGGACGAAGCAGAGCGTCAGCACGGTCGCGCTGACCAGGCCGCCCATGATCGCAATCGCCATCGGTCCCCAGAACACCGAGAACGCCAGCGGGATCAGCCCCAGGATCGCCGCCGCCGCCGTCAGCACAATCGGGCGGGAACGGCGGATGGTCGCTTCGACGATCGCATCGGCCGGCGCCACGCCGGCGCGGATGTCCTGCTCGATCTGGTCCACCAGGATGACGCTGTTGCGCATGATGATCCCGGCGAGCGCGATGAAGCCAAGGGTCGCCACAAACCCGAACGGCGCGCCCGTCAGCAGCAGCGCCGCCGTGACGCCGATCAGCCCCAGCGGCGCCGTCAGCAGCACCATCGCGACCCGGCTGAACGACTGCATCTGCACCATCAGCAGCGCCAGCATCACGACGATCATCAGCGGCATCACCTTGTTGATGCTGGCCGAGCCCTTCGCACTCTCCTCCACCGCTCCCGCTGTCTCGATCCGATAGCCCGGCGGCAGCGCGGCCTTGATCCCGACCAGCGCCGGCAGCACCTCGGCGGTCGCCACGGGCGCCTGGATGCCCGGAACGGTGTCTCCGCGGACCAGCAGCATCGGCGTGCGATTGCGGCGCCACACGACTGGCTGCTCCAAGTCCCAGCCGATATGGGCAATCTGCGCCAGCGGCACCGCCCGCCCGCCCGCGGCGGGAACCGTCACGTCGCCCAGCCCTCCGATATCCTGACGCTCGGCGGGGATGGCGCGGGCGATCACGGGGATAAGGTCGGTGCCCTCGCGGTACTGCGTGATGGTGGCGCCTTGCTGCAACGTCTGCAGCGTGTTCGCCACATCCTCGCTCGTCAATCCGAGCAGGCGCGCCTTGTCCTGGTCGACTGCAATCGTCGCCGTCTTGCCCATCGCTCCCCAGTTGTCGCTGACGTTGCGGATGTGGGGCGAGGCTTCCATCGCCGTCCGGACCTGCCCAGCGATCCGGCGCAGCTCCATCGGATCGGGGCCGATAACGCGAAATTGCACCGGGTAGCCGACGGGAGGTCCAAGCTCCAGCCGCGACGGCCGCAGCCGCACGTCGGCGAAGTCGCCCATGGGGCCTGCCTCGGTCAGTGCCGTGAGGGTCCGCAGCAGAGCCTCGCGGTCGGCGATGGATTTCGTGTTGATGACGAACTGGGCATAGTTCGGCTGGTCCAGCTCCGGCGCGAAGGCCAGAAAGAAGCGCGGCGTGCCGGTGCCGGTATAGGCGACGCTGGATTCGATGCCGGGTTGGCGGCTCAGCAGCCGCTCCATCCGGTCCACGGCAGCGGCAGTGCTGGCAAAGCTGGCGCCCTCTGGCAGCCGCATGTCGATCAGGATCTCCAGCCGGTCCGAGGCGGGAAAGAACTGGTTCGGCACGCGGGTGAAGCCCACCACCGACACGGCAAAAGCTACGATCGTCAGCCCGATCACCGTCCAGCGCCGCCGCACGCACCACGCCACGACCCGGCGGAACCGGCGGTAGGCGCGGCTGTCGTACACGTCGTGATGGACGGCGTGCGGCTTCGGCGCCGGCAGCAGCGCCGCGCCGAGGAATGGCACGAACAGCACCGCCACCAGCCAGCTCAGCACCAGCGCCATGCCGACGACGCGGAAGATGTCCTGCGTGTACTCGCCGGTGCTGGAATTTGCCAGGCCCACTGGCAAATAGCCGGCCGCGGTGACCAGCGTGCCCGTCAGCATGGGGAAGGCGGTCGAGGTGTAGGCGAAGCTGCCGGCGCGGAAGCGGTCCCAACCCTGTTCCAGCTTCACCGTCATCGTCTCGACGGCGATGATCGCGTCGTCGACCAGTAGGCCGAGGGCGATCACCATGGCGCCGAGGGAAATCCGCTGCAGGTCGATGCCGAGCAGCTTCATGCCCACGAACACGCCCGCGAGCACGAGCGGCACGCTGATGGCGACGACGATCCCGGTGCGCCAGCCAAGGCTGACAAAGCTGACCAGCAGCACGATGCCCAGCGCCTCCAGAAAGCTCTCCTGGAAGTCGGATATATCCGCGGCGACAACCTTCGACTGGTCGTTCAGCGGCGCGACCTGAACGCCCAGCGGCAGGCTCGGCTCGATCTCCGCCAATCGCGCGGCGACCCGCTTGCCGAGGTCGAGGATGTTGCCGCCCTCCGCCATGCTGATGCCGAGCCCAAGCGCTGGGCGCCCGTCGAAGCGCATCGTGGAGGTAGGCGGGTCGGCGACGGTGCGGCCGATGCTGGCGAAGTCGCCGAGCCGCAGCAGGTGACCCTGCACCTGTACTGGCAAGCCGGCGAGGGCCGCCGGGCCATCGAGGGCGGGGCGGGTGCGGACGCGGATACGGTCGTGCGCGGTATCGACGAAGCCGCTCGCGACCACGCTGTTTTCCCGGCGGATGGCGGCGAACACGTCCTGCAGCGTCAGCCCAAGCTCAGCCAGCTTGCGGTAGGACACTTCGACCGTGACCTGCTCGTTCTGCTGGCCGATCAGGATGATTTTGCCGATGCCGGGCACGTCGATCAGCCGTTCGCGGATGTCCTCGGCGACGTGCTTCAGTTCGGGCAGGTTGAAACCGTCGCCGGTCAGGGCGTACACGATCGAGTAGGTGTCGCCGAACTCGTCGTTGAAGTAAGGGCCTTGCACGCCGGCGGGGAATGTGCCGGCAATATCGCCGACCTTCTTGCGCACCTGGTACCACAGCGGCGCCACCTGCTTGACCGGCGTATCGTCCCGCAGCGACACCGTCACGACCGCGTGGCCCGGCTGCGTCTGGCTTTGAGTGTAGTCGAGATGCGCTAGATCCTCGAGTTTGCGCTCGATGCGGTCAGTGACTTCCCGCGCCATCTCGCCGGGCGATGCGCCGGGCCAGTCCACCATGACGACCATCTGCTTGATGGTGAACGCCGGGTCCTCGGCGCGGCCGAGCGACAGGACGGCGTAGATGCCAGCAGCGGCGAGCGCGAGCATGGCGAATAGCGTCAGCGCCTTGTGCTGCAACGCCCAGGCCGACAAATTCCCTCGCATCTTGCCGTCAAGCGCGCGGCTCACCGCGCGGCTCCGGCCCAGGCGGTCAACGCCATGCCGGGCGCGATCTGCTGCACCCCCGCGGTGACGACCTGCTCGCCCGTTGCCAGTCCGCCGCCGACCAGCACGCTGCCGTCGCCTCCGTAGCTGGCGACCTCAACCGGCCGCAAGGTTGCCTGGTGGCTCACCGGATCGAGCACCCAAACGGCGGGCCGGCCCTGGGTGTCCGTCAGCGCCGTGGCGGGGAGGGCTGCCACGAGGTTGCCGGGGCGGCCGAAGTTGACGGCAGCCGTCATCCCCAGCGCGATCACGTCCGCTGGCGCGTCCAGGATCGTGACCTTCACGGCGAAGGTGCGGCTGGCCGGTTCGGCAAGCGCGCCCACCTCCCGCACACGGCCATGCAGGATTTGGCCGGGCGCGGCCCACAGCGTCAGCGTGACATCTTTCGCGGTGCGGATGTCAAGCAGCCGGTTCTCGGGGACATCGACGACGATTTCGGTTTCATCGGTGTGAGCGACGCGCGCCACCGTCTGTCCGGCAGCGACGACCTGGCCGACCTGCACCGGCAGCGCCGTGACGATGCCGTCGGCATCGGCGGTCAAAGCGCCGTACGACCGCTGGTTCCGTGCGAGGGCAACCTGCCGCACGGCCTGCATCAACCGGGCGTTCGCCATTCGCTGGGCCGCAACGCGCTTGTCGTACTCGGACGGCAGGAACGCCGGCGAGGACCGGCCAAGCCCGTTGTACCGCTTCATTTCGGCTTGCGCATCCTCGGCGTCCGCCATCGCAGCTTGCAAGGCGGCCTCGGATGCTTCCTGGGAAAACTGCAAATCCGCCGGGTCGAGCAGTGCAAGAGTCTGCCCGGCATGCACGTGGTCGCCAATGTCTACTGGGCGCAGCGTGACCTTGCCGGCGACGCGAAAGCCAAGATCCGCTTCGGTGCGGGCCTGGACGGTGCCGGAGAAGGTTAGCCCGACCTGTCGTGCTTGCATCGCGACAACTGCGACCCGTACCGGCTTGGGCAGTTCCCCCGCAGCGCCGAGGAGGACCACGGAGGCGAGCAAAGCGGAACGGATCTGCATGTCACTTCCTCGTAAGGAAAAGCTCCTATAAGGTAACAACGTTCAGTTAACAAGGATTAGTTTACGCCGAAAATCCTCGGATGGCGGCATCCACGAGCGTGTCAATCAGCGTTTGCCGGTCGGACACGATGTGCTCAGGACGATCAAGCAGAATAATCACGATGCCGTGTATCGTAGCCCAGAGCGCTTCGGCCACTAGGGTGACGTCCCGAGGCGCGAACAGTCCGGCTGCCATCATCTCTGCCACACCCTCCTCCAGCTTCTCGAATGACTGGACGGCGGTGGCGACCTTCGGGCAGGCATGGCCTACGCGCATCGTCGAGAACGTCAGCCGATACTCGTCCGGGCGCGCGAGGCCAAGGCCGATGTAGGCGTGCAGCCCGGCGCGCAACCGCTCCAAGGGCATGCCCTCGGATTGTTGGGTCTTGGCATGGACAGCCAGGAACTCCGTGAACATGGACTCGGCGATGGCCTGGAGAATGGCATTCTTGTCAGGAAAATAGACGTAGAGCGCGGTGGGAGACACGCCGACCGCCGCCGCAATCCGGCGCATGGTGGCGTGTTCGACGCCCTCCTCGAGGAACAGCCGCTTTGCGGCTTCCAGGATTTCGCCGCGACGGGATGCGCCTTGGCCTCGGGCTTTGCGTGGGCGCGCCGGAAAAATTGCGATGTTCATGACTGAACACTGTTTAGGTAGAGTGGCAGGTAAAATCAAACGTTCAGCGGAGCGATATCAAACAATCACTGGTAAGAGGTTAAAGCCGCCGTCGAATGTTTAATGGGATGAGCGTCGCCGCGGATCGACCGTGGTGTTGCGCCTGTCCGGAAAGATAGCGAAG
>JAABUJ010006752.1_pt1 | contig 10958 bp, 10 predicted proteins | sample 5559131 | NCBI WGS metagenome assembly JAABUJ01 (sample SAMN10711875, study PRJNA513366) | rock metagenome | isolation source: Antarctica rocks | place: Antarctica: Victoria Land, Mt New Zealand nord | collected 2016-01-07 | reverse complement strand
GCCCAAACGGACGGTCAGGTCGAGCGCCGCCTCATAGTCCACGGTCTTGAATGTTCTACTCATGCACACAAGTGTACCACCACCCACGGGGCGGAGAGCCCGCGTCTCTCCGACAAACTGCTAGGCGAGCTACAAAAAACGACAACATAGAGTACAGGGTACATTCTACCTAAGGTTGATCGCGATTTGACGGGCTACTAGGCGTCGAGCGGGGCTGCGGCGCCACGCCAGCGGTGGGTGTAGAGGCGGCCGGCCAGCAGCAGCTTATCGCGGCGGCCCGTGCGGGCGCGGCGCGTGAACACGTCGAAGTTGGCGCGCTCGATCTTGGTGAGGATACCGGCGTAGGTACGAGCGGCTATGGCGATGGGGAACTGGCTGTCGAGCGGCAGGTAGCGCAGACCATCGACGCCACGGCTGTAGTAGTGACGCGCGCGCACGACGTGGAAGCGCATCAACGCGACGAAGCGATCGTCGATCACGCCGCGTTCCAGGTCGGACCGCGCGTACCCGAAGCGCGCCATCTCATCGGCCGGTAGATACACGCGCCCCCGCATGAGATCCTCGCCGATGTCGCGCAGCACGTTGGTCAATTGCATGGCGACGCCGAGGTCGCGCGCGTAGGTCAGGACGTCGGCGTCCCGCGTACCCAGGAGCGCGGCCATGGCGATGCCGACGGTCCCCGCGACGCCATGGCAGTAGCGCTCCAGCGCGGGGTAGTCCGGCAGGTGGCGCGGATCGAGATCCTCGCACACCGTGTCGACGAGCTCGATCAATGGTTGTAGCGGTAGGCCACGCTCACGCACGACGCGTCCGAGGGCATACTTGACGAGGTCATCATCGCGCATGGGGGCGCCCGCGACGAGCCAGGAGCCCCACTCCTGCAACTGGTCGACGGTCGAGCCCAGCGCGGGGTTTTGTTGCGGCAGATCGGCGATGTCGTCGACGATACGGCAGAACGCGTAGAGCGCGAACACATCCTGGCGCTTGTCGGGCGGCAAGAAGCGCGAGGCGAAATAGAAACTATGCGCCTTCTGCCTGATGATACCCGTGCAGTACGTCAGGGCGCGCTGATACGCCGGATCATCCAACATAGTCGCGCTCGCACGGATATACATTTTTCTAGCACCTCATCACGACGGTCTTCGTGCGCCGGTTAAACCTCGTCACGGTGACGGTAGGTTCAATGCGCCTTAGCACGGACTGCGGTAGTGTACCGCAAGGGTTCAGTATTGGACAAGATGATAGCTAGGCATTGCTGTTATGGTACCGCGCGCGCTACGCTGCGTGTAGATAGAAGGAGGGGTACACCGTGGCCGTCAACCAACCGCACACGCCGCCCGACGCGGGCGACACGTCCCTGTGGGACACTATAACGCCGGAGCCGACCCGACCCAATCGCCTGGACGCGCTGGCGCGATGGGTCCGCGCGGCGGCTCCCGGCCTGGGGCTCACGCTGATCATCGCCGTCATCGCCAGCCAGTTGGCGCGCTTCGCCCCGGTGGTCGGAGCGGCGGTTATCGCCATCGTGATCGGCATCGTCTTTCGCCTGGCCGTTGGCCTGCCGGCCCCGCTGGCTCCCGGCGTGCGCGTCGCCACCAAACGCGTGCTGCAAGGCTCCATCATCCTGTTGGGTACGGGATTGAGCCTGGCGCAAGTTTGGACCACCGGCACGACCAGCCTCGCCGTGCTGCTCGGCACGCTCATCGCCGGCCTGCTCGTCATGCTCACCCTTGGGCGCCTCCTGGGCGTCGACCGCACCCTAACGCGGCTGATCGCCGTCGGCACGAGTATCTGCGGCGCCTCGGCCATTGGCGCGATGGCGCCGGTATTGGAAGCGGACGGCGCGGCGGTCGCCTACGCGATCTCGACCGTTTTCCTCTTCAACATCGCGGCGGTGCTGCTCTTCCCTCCGCTTGGACACTTGATGGGGCTCTCACAGCACGGCTTCGGCCTGTGGGCCGGCACGGCTATCAACGACACCAGCTCGGTCGTCGCGGCCAGCGACATCTACGGCACAGCGGCGCGCACGACCGCCGTGGTAGTCAAGCTGACGCGCACGGTCATGATCATCCCCATCACGGCCATCTTCGCCTTCATCGTCGCGCGTGAGCGGCGTTCCGACGGGGCGGAGACGGCGCGCCGGGGCTTTGGGCAGGGCTTCCCGGTCTTCATTCTATGGTTCCTGCTGGCGAGCGCGCTCAACACAGTGGGACTGTTCCGGCCGCTAGGCGCGGCGACGCTACCAGGCATTGGGCAGTTCTTGATCGTGGTGGCGCTGGCCGGGGTGGGCCTCTCCGCCGACCTGCGAGCGATGGCGCGCACCGGCCCGCGCCCCCTCCTGCTCGGCCTAGCCGGCTGGATCACCGTCGCCGTGCTCAGCCTGCTGCTGCAACGCCTCACCACCGGCCTGTAGCAGCACCGCAAGGCCGGCGCCTTCACCTGGCCTTGAAAGACCATGGCAGGGGACGGACAAGGCACATGGGCAGTGGCTGGGACCCTATGTTACCGTTAGCGCTGCTGAAGCCGAGGCGCAGAAGACCGGAGGGGCAGTGCGGCGTTGCAAGTTGCAAAATGTGTCAGCGGTTGTCTTAATTTTGTCAAGCGCGCTGGCGCAGCTTTTGTATGAGCGATGGTCCTCCAGTGTTGCCGAGCAGGACAAGTCCCTGCACGGTCATCAGATTGGTGACCAGGAAGAAGACGGCCTCTTCGAGCGGGAGCGGACCCAGATGCAGGCCCACGATGCGCTGGGGGTTGAGGGTCCAGATGTGGCTGTGGATAGCCACGGCGTCGGCGGCCGAGAAGTACACTGTCGGCACGAGCGTGCCCACGACGAGCAGCCGCCACGCCCGCCGCAGCAACGCGTGGCCGATCGCCCACATACCCAGGATGACCGGCAGCGCCCAGGCGAGCTCGAAGATGAGGTAGGTAAGACGACCAAACATTAGTCGGACGTCCGACTGCGCAGCCACGCGCAGAACAGCACCGTGGCGATGACCTGGAGGGCGTAGAACAGGTACTCTTCTAAGGGGATGACGCCGATCACGAGCCCGAGCACCTGACGCCGGCTGTAGGACCACACCCGGTTGACCACGATTAGATTATCCCACGGCGCGGTGTAGAGGAACGCGAGGAGCGCCAGCAACGCCGCGATGCGCCACGTCGCGCGCGCGACGCGGCCGCGCAGCAACACAAGCAGCAGCGCTATCGGCGCGAGGGTAAAAAGCCCGAGAAATTGCAGATAGGTCACGATCGCCACGATATCCTGGTTACGAGGAACTGGTGCACAAAGATCCATTACCGCGCGCGACGCGCACGAGCGTATCAACCAAAGCGTCTGGTGTAGCATACCGCAACGGTAGCCTGGCGATGATGCTGGCCCTGATTGTGGCCTCGGTCGTGGCCCTCGCGCTGCGCCTGCCGTCGCCGCTCGAGCCGGTCGCCAACGGCATTATGGACCGCACGCCCGTGTCCATCGCCATCCCGTTGCTGCTGCGCCTGGGGCCACTGGCGCAACCGCTGGCCCTCTGCGGAGCCGCCGCCCTCGCCCTGCTTGCCGGCGGCCTGCTCGGCCGCGTATGGGGCGCGCCCTCTCCCGCAGGTAGGGAGAGGCGCGCTGGACCGTCGGACCCGCGGCTAGGGTCAGAGGGGCCAGTTAGCCACGGGGTGGGAGGTAAGGGCATCCTACGCATCGGCGTGGCCACGGCTATCCTGGCGGTCCTCGCCATCTTGATCACGCCGCGTAGCGACCTCGTCGTCGCGGTCATCCTGGTGGCCGTGTACGCGCTCGCGCTCTACGCGCTCAATCGCCGCACGGTGGTGGCCGCGCCGGTCGAAGGGCGGCGCCTGTTCTTGGCGCACAACGCGCGTATCGTGGCGGGCTTTGCCGCGCTGATCGCGCTGTTGTACCTGCAGCCGGTCGCGCACCTGCTGCGCACACGCGCCGCTGGCCGCGCGCTGTTCCCCTGGGCGCCGCCGCGACCACGCAAGCCGGGCTTCGACGTGGCCGGTCTGACGCCGGAGGTGACGCCAGTCGGGGCCTTCTACCACATAGACGAAGATATCCAGCAACCGGATATTTCCCTCGACGGCTGGACGCTCTCCATCGAGGGCTTGGTGCGTCACCCCACGCACTTGAGCTTCGCCGACCTGCTGGCGCTGCCCCGTCACGACGAGTGGGTGACACAGCGCTGCGTCAGCAACCCCGTGGACGGCCAGTGGATGAGCACAGCGCTCTTTTCGGGTGCCGCCATCCCCACGCTGCTGGCCCACGCCGGGGGGAGCCTGCCCGGCGCGTCGGCCGTCCTGTTCCGTTCGTCCGACGGCCATGAGGAGGCTATCCCCCTTGCGTTGGCCCTGGACGGCCTCGTGATGCTCGCCTACGCCATGGATGGCCGGCTGCTCGAGCAGGCGCACGGCTTCCCGGCGCGCGGGCTCATTCCAGGGTACTACGGCTACAAGAGCGTCAAGTGGGTCACGGAGCTACACGTCACGACCGATCCGCGCCAGGGGTTCTGGGAGCAGCGCGGCTGGGTCGCGCTGCCGGCGACGCATACCGTGGCGCGCATCGACGTAGCGCGCCGAGACACACAGGGCCTCCTCGTGGCGGGCGTGGTCTTCACGGGGCGCCGAGGCGTGCGGGCGGTGCAGGTACGCGTCGACGATGGACCGTGGCGCGCCGCCGCGCTGCATACGCCCGCGCTCTCGCCCCTGACGTGGGTGCAGTGGCGCCTCACGCTGCCGCCGGGGACACTCCCGCCGCGCGGCAGCCTCACCGTCCAGGCCCGCGCCATCGACGGCCACGGCGGAATCCAGACGGCGATCGCGCGGGGCCAATATCCGTCGGGTGCGACCGGCTACGACTCTCGCATAGTTTAGAGTCGTGAGTCGGAAGTCGTGAGTCGGAAGTCGCTACTCACCTTCGCGCGTAGACAGCCGCCGGACGGACCGCTCGATCTCCGCGACAAAGGTCGCGCGGTCCGTCGTGTTGTCGAGGTAGCGCGGGGCGCCGAAGCGGAGCGTCACTCGCCAGCGATCGCCCCGCTCGTAGTGGAACCCGACGGGGACGACGGCGATCGCGCGGCCGCCGCATCGTTGCGCCCGCTCGATCACATGCGCGAAGCCGGGATCGAAAGGTAGGAAAGAGTCGTCGCCTGTCTTCGGCGTGTAGCCTGGGTCGACGTTGGGGTAGGCCTCGGGGAAAATGACCAGGAGGCGCCCCTCGCGCAGCAGGCGCGTCGTGGCGCGAAGCGCGTGGCGCAGCAACGCCCCGCGCTCGCCGGCGCGGTAGGCGCTCTGTCCCCCCTGTAGCGAGCGGCCGTCCGCACGCAGGACCACGGGCCAACCGGCGGCGGCGCACAGCCGCTCCATGACCCAGCGCCCCGGACGGCTACGCACCCAGTCGAGCGCGACGAAGATATGCACGGGGCGCGGCGCGACCGCGCTCAGCGCGGCGCCGTCGTAGAGATGGTGGAAGTGGCGCGCGACGACCAGGACGGGCCCCGTGCGCGGCAAGAGGTCCAGCCCCTCCACGCGCAGGTCGAGCCGGCGCGCGATGAGCCGCCGCGCGCCCCAACGCATCGTCCGCCGGGTCATTGTCGCCGTGACCGCGTCCGCCGTGCGCCGCACTACTCTTTGGTAAAGCATCGGGGCGGCAGCGCTCCTTTCCGCCCCTTACCCGGCCGCGGCGTCGACCAGGGGCAACACGACGTGAGAGGGGTGCTCCCTGTCGTGCAAAATCTCCTGATGGGCCACCTGTAGCTCAGCGTCCACGCCAAGGGGGTGGCCGGTGTTGGGGTTGCGATCCCAGCGCGGGAAGCAGCTGGAGGTGACCTGCAATCCGATCCGGTGACTCCTTTGGAAGACGTTGCTGGTTGACCACAGGTCGATCACATATTCGTACGCCTGGCCCGGCTCGATCAGGGACGCCTCCTCGCCTTGCGCGAGGCGGCGGTAACGGGCACGCACGATCCCGTCGGTCAGATTGACGGACCGGCCATCGGGGAACACATCGGTGAGCCGGGCCACGAAGTCGGTGTCCGGCGTCGAGGAGACGGCCCACAGGCGCACCGTGATGGGGCCGGTCACCTCGGTGTCGCGCTCCAGCGGCGCGCTCTGATAGACAAGCACGTCGGGCCGCGCCTCGACCGCGCGCTGGTCGTAGGGGCCGCCGGGATACTCCGGCGTCATCAGGAGGGCGCCGCCTCGCGTCGGCGTCGGATCAGCCGGATTGTAGTCGTAGCGGTCGGGTTCTTCGCTCCCTGGGCGCTCTGGGCTCAAGCCGCCATCCGCGCGCAGGTACCAGGGCGTATCGACCGCGCGGGCCAGCGGCCACTCCTGCTCGTCCCGCCACACATTGGAGCCCATCACAAACAGCTTGATCGGCGCTTCCGCCATCATGCCGGTGTCGGCGCCCTTGAGCCAGTGGTCGAACCAGCGCAACTGGAGGCTGCCAAAGTCCATCCGCAGGTCGATCAGGCCGGCCTGCGCGCCGAACCCGAAGTTACGCTCACCGATCGGATTGCTCGTACCGCCGTGGGTCCAGGGGCCGATCAGCAGCTTGGCTGGCTTGCCCCGCGCGCGCATAGCCTGGAAGTTGGTAATAGTGCCGGCGAGGAAGATGTCGTACCAGCCGCCGACGTTCAGGGTGGGCGCCTGGACCTGGTCGTGCTTGCCCAAGATCGTGAGATATGAATAGGGTTCCTGGGCACGGTCCAGCGGCGCCCCCATCCAGTCGAAGAAGGCGGGGGCGACCTCTTGCCGGCGTAGCGGCGCGAACTCCGCGAGCGGTAACGAGGCGTAGCCGGTCGCGCCAAGCGCGTCGGATTCATGGGCCCACGCCATGAGCGCCGGCCCGAGCGCGCGTGGGTCCCGGCCGTGCCGGCGGAACAGCTGGCCGAGACCCATCATAAGGTTCCAATTCGCGCTGACGCCTAGCTCGAGGGCGCCGCCTCTGAATACCAAGCCGTTCAAGGCGTCGGCCCAGGTGATAAAGGGAACTATCGCCTTGAGCGCAGGCGGTTGCTCGACCGCCGCAGACCATTGCGTGTAGCCAAAGTAGGAGGCGCCGTACATACCGACCTGACCGTCGGAAAACGGCAGATCGGCCGCCCAGGCGATGGTGTCGGCGCCATCGTCCGCCTCGGCACGGAAGGGATACCAGTCGCCGTCCGAGGCGCCGCACCCCCGCGTGTCCTGCACGATCACCACGTAGCCACGGCGGGCCGCCTGGACAGGATCGAGGACCGAACTGCCGCCCGGCAGGTCTTTGCCGTAGGGGAGACGGGTGAGCAGCACCGGCCAGCGCCCCTCGCCGACCGGCCGGTAGATATTGGCGCGCAAGATTGTCCCGTCGCGCATGCACGACGGGACGTCGATGTCGACAGTGATGGCCTGGGGTTGATGCTGCATCATAATGGCCCTCCTTAGACTTTACTCTTCGCTCTAGTACACGTTAACTTAAATAAGTGTGCGTCGACGGCCTGCGACTAAAGTCGCATGGCAAACCACGGCGACTATAGTCGCGTGGGGCGCCGCGCGTAGAGACACTTCAGTGTCCGTCGTTTGCCATGTGACTTTAGTCGCAGGCCGTGTTCCACTATTTCAAGATGCGCCTCCGTGCGTTACCGCCCCGGCAAGGTTCGTCATCGCCCCGTCGATGTTCGCCGCGCTCCGGGCGTAAACGGCGCGGTCTCCGTGCGCGCCTCGACGCCCGCCGTCCGGCTTCGATCAAGGGGGAACAGCGCCAGGCAGGCCGGCAAGAGACTGAACACGACCGCGGCCAGCGCCGTCGGCCACAGACCCACGCCAAGGCTGAGCGCCATTGCCCACACAACGTTGGCCACGTAGACGCCGAAGGGCAGCCAGGTGGGAATGCGCCCTGGACCCGGCTCACCGTGGAAGGGGATGCGGCTCAACGTGATGAAGGCGAGTCCGGTCCCGAACCATCCAACGAGGTTGCGCAGCGGCATCCCGAAGTATGGACCGTGCTCATGCCAGGTCCAGAACTGTAGGTGCAGCGTGTTGACCATCGCCGGGCTGGCCATGGCCGGGTCAAGCACGAGGTCCCAGGACGTGAGCAGCCACGCGCCGAGCAAGACCGACCACAGGGGGGCGAAGCGCACACGCCGCGCCCCAATGATGACACTAGCCAGGAGATACGACGCGAAGCCCATGTAGAACCAGGAGAGCGGCACGCTATAGGGGACGCGATGGCCCAGTTTGAAGCCCAGGAAATCGGTGTAGGCGTAGCCGCCGAAGGGCCAGCCTGTCTTCGTGCCGAGCAACTCAGCGCCCAGCGGCAGGACCGTGCCTATGGCGAAGAAGACGAGGGTGCGGCGCCAGCCAATGGCATAGACGCCGAACGCGAGCATCGTCGCGGCGCCGAACAGGATGTGCGTGGAGCCTCCGTGGCTCATGCCAAACTGGTAGACCTGCACCAGCGCGGGGTTGTTGTCCCACCAGCCCATATGCGGCAACGCGATGAGGATGCCGGCGAGGCCGAACGCCATCGCGAACAGGTGCAGTAAGAAGAGCGGTTTGATGAGCCTCACGGGAGTCCTCCGTTCACGAGTACGCGCCCCCGCCAGGTGTGACGGCGCTGGAGCAAACTTTGCCAGAGCCGCAGGGCGACAGGCACGTCGCAGAGCGGCGAGAGCCAATACGTCGGCGGGACGCGGCGGTAGGCCCGCGCCGTCCCCGCGAGCACGCCCAGGCGCACCGCGGTGAGCGCGCCGTTCACAACTAAAGCTGAGTACGTAGGGCGTGCGCGAACGAGCAATAAGATGAAAAAGGGCAGCGGCAGGGCCTGTGTCAGGGTCACTTCACAGAGCCCCAGGACGCTGGACACGCCGGAGTATTGGTCGCGCATGGGCAGCGAGCGCGGCCAATTGCGCCAGGCGTCGCGCCAATCCCTGTACATCTCGACCGACACCAGATCTTCCCCCTCATAGAACCCGACCGGATAGCCCGCGGCGACGAGCGCCCTGGCGATAGTGATATCTTCGCAGATGGACGCGCGCGCGCCAACGACGGCGTGGCAGCGCTCCAGCGCGTCGCGCCGAGCCAGGAAGCACTGCCCATTGGCCTGGACCTCACGCACGCGCCGCGCGGCGCGGCCCGGCGGTCCAAAACGGTAGACAAGCGTCGTCAGCAGAGCCGGGTGCAACAGCCCTTCGAGAGCCCCGCTCAATTCCTGTAGCGTGGCCACGCTGAGCGCCGGGACGTTCTCACGCCGAGCGTGGGCCAGGAGCGAGCGCGCCAACTCCGGTTTGGGCCGCGCGTCGGCGTCGATCATCAGTGCCCAGGGCGCGCGCGTATCGGACTGCGCCAGCCCGACCTGCAACCCCCACGCTTTACCGTTCCAATCGTGGGGTACCGAACTCGCGTCCACGAGACGCACACGCCCGTCGCGCGCGCTGTACGCGCGGATAAGCTCCTGTGTCCCATCGTGCGAGCCGCCATCCACGACGACGATCTCGCGCACCTCTGAGCCCTGCCCGATCAACCCATCGAGGCAAAGTCCCAGCCTCTCCACCTCGTCCAGCACCGGCACGATCACCGCGACAGCCCCATCGTCTCCAGCCACAGCCGGGGCGACGCGGATGCGGCGCGCCCCGATCCCATGCGCCATACATGCGAGCACGCGCGTACCAAGCAGCAACTGGGCGAAAACGAGGACGTTCAGCAGGCCAGCGCCTTTCATAGAGTGTTGATAGCGCCGATGGCGGCGTGTTGGAGTGTAGCTGGAATGGGAGGGTAGCGCCAAAAGGCGCTAGAGATCATCGGCGGTCTGGACGGTGCTGACGCGGTCAAGCATCCGGTCTAGCGCCGCGCGATCGGCCTCCGTGATGCGCCGGTCCAGCGCCTCGGTCGCCATCGGGAATCGCGCCCGCGCAATCCGGCGCAACGCCTCTCGCAGCCCTTCCTCGCGCCCTTCCTCGCGCCCTTCCTCGCGCCCTTCCTCGCGCCCTTCCTCGCGCCCTTCCTCGCGCCCTTCCTCGCGCCCTTCCTCGCGCCCTTCCTCGCACCCTTCCTCGCGCCCTCGCGCTAGCCCTATGCGCTCCACACTGGTGACGTACGGCATCGTTTGCTCCTCCTCGTACTCTTGAACGTCCCGCCAGAATAGTGTTTCCTGTTCAGGTGACAACTCCAGTAACCAATCGATGAACCGGAACAGACTGAGCACCCGCTCCCGGCTATAGCCCCGCTCATATAACCGTCGGGTTAACGTCAGCTTAATCTGCCGGCGCTGCGCCGCGTCCCCGCGCGTGTCCTGCGCCGCCAGGTGCGCCAAGACAACCGTCGCGAAGGGGTTTGCGCTCGCCTCCAATTCCGCGCGGCGCGCCCGATAGTCCGCCAACTTCGCGATCGGGTAGCTGAACCGCATGCTACAGCCCCACAGGCCGAGGGTGTACTCGGTCGGGCGCCACTCTGCCCGCTCGTCGCCCAGCACCGCCAGGCTGACCACCTCCCGCGCGTACCGATCGTACAGGCGGTAGAAATACACGAACATGCGCTGGGCGAAGTCATGCTCTTCCTGGCTTTGCACCTCGATATGTGCGAGCACCCAGGCGTCGCGCCCGTCCCATCGCCACACCTGCGCCAGCTTGTCGACCAGTCGCCGCCCCAGGTCGGCGTCGCGCACGACCTGCTGTAGCTCCTTGTCCAGGAAAACATGGCCGCGCGCCCAATCGATCTCGGCGTGGGCCAGCGGAAAGAAGAGGGCGAAGAAGTCTTCGAGGTACTCCTCCAATGCCTCCTTCCAGGGGCTATCAAAGTCGATTGATGGGGTTGTCAACCGCGTGCTCCCATTGTCCGCTATACTGACAAATAATATGGCTCTGGCACACATTCCGTGCTCTGGTTCCAACCGTGCCATACTCCTACTATCACCTTGATGGTGGTCTAGGAGGTTGCGATGCGCTTGACGGCCTTGCTCCCCCATCTGACGGGGATGCGCA
>JAABUJ010006750.1_pt1 | contig 10961 bp, 8 predicted proteins | sample 5559131 | NCBI WGS metagenome assembly JAABUJ01 (sample SAMN10711875, study PRJNA513366) | rock metagenome | isolation source: Antarctica rocks | place: Antarctica: Victoria Land, Mt New Zealand nord | collected 2016-01-07 | reverse complement strand
TCTTACCCTCAGACAACCAATCCTGCATCCGAACCCTCTTCCCCCAACCCTGTTAAGTCAATCCAGCCTTGCAACAGCTGAATTCCACACCTCCCACCGCACTAGCACCAGCATACTATCATCGATCCACATAACATCCACTCCTCCCACCTGCCTCTCCTATTCGTCTTTCCCACGGCAGGGTTGCAAGCACGCCACTCAAAATCCCCCTTACCAAGCTTCTCAAACCCATCTCAACAGATCTCATCTATTCAACCTCAATCGAGAAAACCTCAATCGAGCCTCTCAAACCATCTCAACGACACGATCCATCTTCGACGAGTCTTCAGAAACCGTTATTACCCAACGGTTCTTAATCGACTTATCTGTATTCGACACCAAAGCTCGAGAATACAACGATCGAACTCTTCAATCCATCTCAACAGTAAGTCCTAAGTATTCGACCTAGTCTTCGAAATCCCCATCTCCCCTCTTAAAACCATTTCAACAACTATGCCTCCTGTTTGACGCTACTACTGTTGGGAATCAAAAACAGCGCAAGGACAAGCCATTTTCTAGATATACACGAGGTGCTGATCTCGTAGCATCTCGTCGTCGCCAAATAGGCATATGGTAGAGAGGCCGTTGACCGGAAGGGTTATCAGGACTGCTCCGAGACCGGCCAACTCTCTCCTATCTAGGCGGCAGGAGCAGAAGGAGTTGGAGGGCGGGTCAAAAAAGAAATCAATGCAATGAGGAGGGAAGTGCAGTGGGCGGTCACTATGTTGAATGGTATTGCAGGAACGGTCAAGCACTGCCCCCTTGATCTCCCTCGTCCCCGGCACTAGCCCTCCTGTCATGCGGGGTTCTATTTGGGGAGCTTGATCGAGGTTGCCTTAAGACTTGTCGAGCACAGATCGAGTTGGTTGAGATGTTTTGGAGAGCTTGGTGGGTGTTTTCTGTGGCTTTGATTTTGGATGTTTGGGAGATGGATAGAATAATTGAAGGAGTGGCGGAGCTTTGTCGAATATAGACTAGGTTGTTAAGATGGTGTGGGATCTTCTTGAGAGTTGTCGATGACAGATCAAATTGTTGAGATGGATTTGGGAGTGAGAGTGGGGCTTTGAGAGTTCTGTCGAGTAGATCAGAGTATTGGGATTAGAGCCCGGTGGATTTTTTCTCGAGTTTTGATATTGAATACTTGGGAGGTGGGAGATAGGAGAATCGAGAAGCATTGGATGATAAGAGCTTCTTGGACCTTGCTCGAATATGGATAGATGGGTTGGGGATCTTGACTGAGGTTCTCTGAGGACTTGTCGAAGACAGATTGAACTGTTGAGATAAATCGAGAAGCTTGATAATTGCTCTCTTAGCCTTTTGTATCGAATACCTGCAAGGTGGGTAAGATAATTCAAAAGCGTTGAATAATAAAGACTTCTTGGACTTTGCTTCAATATACCTCACCTTGCTGAGGGTGTTGTAGAGACTCGGTTGAGGTTTCCTGAAGACTCGTCGAGTATCTCGACTTGTTGAGATGGAAGCTCGATGATTATTCTCCCTGGCTTTCGTGTTGGAAACTTGATAGATGGATAGTAACTGAGAAACGTTGAATGATAAGAACTCCTTTGGCTATTTTCGACCATAGGTCAGGTTGTTAAGACGGGATAGTTTGAGAAGCTCGGTGGAGTTTTTTCTCGATCTCTGTCGAATGATTCAGGCTGTTGGGATGGTTTGGACCTCAATTGAGGTTTCTCTTAGTCTCTGTCGAATCGATCAGACCGTTGAGATGGTATGAGAGCTCGGTGGTTGTTCAGATGGTCTGAAAAGCTCGATTGGGATTCAAAACGAGCGTCGTCGAATCTGAAGTTGTTGAGGTGGTTGGTGGAGGGTTCGAAGACAGTGTCGAATACATAGCAAGGTGTTGAGGTGGCTCGTGGGGATCCCTGGGCGTTTTGTTGTTGAATACAAGATACAATTTTGAACTAGTCTGCTCTGTCCAACACGTTAAGTTATTTCAAGAACTCCATCAAGCTCTCTTCGCTCTTCATCGAACCCATCTCTCTCTGCAACCCTTCACAAATGGCGATGCTAGAGGAGCTTCATAAACATTATCTTAAGCTTCATTCACCTTCTCAAACACTAAGCTTCTTCCAAAAATCAGATCTAGATCCTCTCCATCTTCAATCCTAACCGTACCAGTTCTCAAGCGCGATTGCAATTCCCTTACTAGGCAGCTCTCAAACTGCAGAGAATGAGCGAGATATCAGCAACGACGCATGGGATGGATGGATAGTATGTGATAAAGAATAAGCATTACGGGTTAAGCAAGTACAGATAAAGTAGGCGAATGGATAGAATACTCGTACCCCCTCCCCCTCCCCATGTCCTTGTCCAAAAGGGGGGACGGCCATCCCAAGGTCCCAATTCAAGTGATACAAAAAAATAATGGGGGGGGGAAAACTAGTGTATAAAACAGCGCAGGCAAAGAATTTCTGTGCATAGAACTCCAGGAAACCAGCTTCCAAGCAATTTGGTCGGCTGGAAATTCGCAGTAACGTCATTGCGTCAAAGCGCCAGAACGCCATCGCTTTGGTTCGATTGCGGAAAAGGGGGGCCTCGAGTCTATGTGGGTACATGATATAGTAATGTGTCGTGGGTCTCGTGATTCATTCAAGACATCGTCAGGGGTAGGGTTGGCTAGCCGATTTCGATGATTCTGGGTACCTCGTGCTGCGTCCCTGGAGGCATACGGCAGGAAGAAGTGCCTGGGCTGAAGACCTGTGAGAGCGCATCCCAGAGCCAGGCAAAGGCCATGGAGGCGATGTGCCAGATTTGTGGGAAGCGGTTCCAGAACATGGCGATCATTACTAAGATGAGAAGCGGTATCTAGAAGTAGCACCGTCAGTGAAATGAACTATAGTAACAATATTGAACGACCTACCCAGACCGTCCATAATTTCCGATCATTCCGCAATCCTTTGACCTTTTGGTTCCTTTCAGCTCTCAGCTTCTCGGTCTGTTCGCGACTGAGGCCTTTGCCGCCGATGGTAACACGCTGCATGACCTTTGAGCTTTCTGCTTCAGCAATAGGAAGTTCGAAGAGCTCTGTCGCCTTTCGGTCCATAAGAGCATCCCCGACAGCACGAAGGGTGGATCGGGTTTTGAGGTCCGAGATACGCTGGTCATCTTCGGCGAGAACATCGTGGTAAGAAGGTGGAGTTTCTGTAAAGCCTTGGCCCGAACTATGAGTGCGCGTATGCTGGGCAATGCCCGACTGCTGGTGCATGTTGGGTCCCTGGGCCCATTGGGACAACATGTTTCCAACGGGATATTGTTGAGAGGCTTGGCCACAATCGAATGGATTTACGGCGCTCTGTCCCTGGATAGGGTACGAAAGGGCTTGTGGCGCGCTCATGTCCGAATCCTCGTCAACATAGGTGTACAGGTGGTTCGTGGCTATACTGGGTGATGGTAACCGCTGCGGATTTGGGTATACGAAGCTTATTTTAACAGGACCTGCTCGGTCGCCGCGCGGGACTCGGCAAGACAGAGTTTCTCCACCAGCCAAAGACCGCACTTCAGTCGCCCTATGATCCCCAAAGAAAACCTGCAAGTCGGATCGAAAGCCTCTGCCGATGAAGATGCACAGATCACCCCCTACGATGCTACCTTTACCGGGCGCAATGTTCTCTATCACCGGAGGTTGGAGTGCCGTCTGAGCCATCGGAGGCTGGGGTTGTGATTGGGGAGGCGAGCTTCGATGCGCCTGTGTGTTCGGCTGCGGGCCCGGCCCCGATTGGGACGTAGGTCGTGAATGCGTGTATCCGTTAGTTGCCTCAGCATTGCGCAACCGCTGCTCCAGTGCCTGGGCCAGTTCGGGCTGATAGCTGCTGAAAGCGTCAGCATTGGGGCTATGTGATCGACTTTGATAGTTGGAATTAGGTGCAGAGAATATCGCGGTGGAGAAGTCTCCCATGCTTTGCGAGCGATTGGCCTCAGTCAAGGCGCCAAAACCGCCGTTAAGAGGTGATGGTGGATTCGTTCTGAAGCCAACCGCATGATTAGAATTGGCAAAGCGGTGTGTACAGATAAATTGATTTTGCGCCGGCCTCCGAGCGGCAACGGCTGCACGGTTCGGAGCCTTGCCGTTGATGTGGCGATTGGGAGCATTGTTATTTAACGCATTGCCGTTTAGGACGTTGCCATTCGGAGCATTGCCATTGAGGGCATTGCCATTCAGGGCATTTATATTGGCAGCATTGCTAAAGTTGTAGGCCGTAGACTGCCCGTTCTGAGCTTGCGGAGACTGCATTGGCGTCATCCGCAGTTGCTCGAACATGCGTCCCGAGACGCTGGCTTTACGTTTCTTCTGCTGTGGTTCTGGTAACCTTGTGGGTGAAGCCTGTCTTGAGCGATTTTGAGGGGTTAGTATTCCCAGCGCAACGTTCGACGCGCTCGCCATATTGTGGTGGGGCACGTGGGTGACTGGATATTGCTGGGGCGCTGCATAATTCTGTGGCGTTATGAAGCCGTAGCCGTTTGCCATTGCCATTAGGTTCGGCGTCGAGTATGACTGTTGAGGACCTGCTGGATATTGAGAGGCCGTAGGCACACTTGAAAACATAAATTGGCCAGGAGCCTGCGTGCTAGCCATCGGATCCGGAGGTGTAGGTGGAGCAGAGTCCTTCCTTTCCTTGTCCTTGTGATCGTCGGTTATCATGATTGGCTTCGACATTTGTTGGCCGAATACTTTGCCAAGATGGTCTGTCAAGGTGAAAACCACTCTGTCTGATGTCAACCAAGAGGCCTCTGAGATCTCGATCATATGACTTACTCAAAACCAGTCACTTCGTGCTGATGTCGACAGTAGCAGCAGATTCGCATTTGCACATCAGCCCCGACTGTGCCTGCCTGAATTGGCGGCATCGGCAACTTTTTTTCCGACTTTTTCTTCTTGCCCCCATCAACGGTCTCCGTTGACGAATGTTGTCTCAGCAATTGCTCAGCGGCATTCTTAGAGTTAGGGGACTTCCAGTCTACTACCGTAGGACTATTGAAGCCCAACAAACAATGTGATGCTTTGAACAGCCATTCGTCAGTCTCGTCTGGCTTGCGTTTACTTCTGCACAGCCGCTTCCTCTCTCGAGCGACGCAGCCGTCACATATCTTCATTGGACTTCCTTCCATCGGTTTATAGTCATTGGTCTCAGCTGAAGTCCTGCTCGATTCCCTGGTGAGCGCCTTGTTCATCGCCATTTGGCGGTCGTTTGCTGTCTTCATGGCGGTGTGCAGAAAGGCGGTAACGTGGAGCTCCAGAGTATCCGGAGTCAGCGGCGTATACGCGTCTTTCAGTTGCTTGATCTTAGTCAAATGATCCACGTGCATGCGCAGCTTCGAAATCCCAGCTGGGGGTTCAGTGAAGACTAGACGAATGTCCAGTGCAGTCTCGACTCGTGTCGAAACACGGTTAGTCAAAAGGTCAAAATACCGGCCTGGGGAGCGATATGGGTCGGGGTCCTGAGATAGATACATCAACTTCAGACACTTTTGCGGCTTTTGAGACTGTTGCGGCTGTTGAGGATTAGCTGGACACTGGCTTTGATTGTGCCATTGACTAGGATGGAAATGCTGAGGCGCAGGTTGGAAGATGTTGCAAGTATGTGGGGCATTGATGGGGATGTTCTGTGGAGCTTCATGCATTACTGGGTGTGCATGGGCGGGCTGAGCTAAGTTCATTGCGATTGGAGAGGAGCTGGATGAATCCTAGTAGCCTAGCGTCAGTAGTAGTAACTGGTATTGGGTTACGGAAGCCACTGAGAAGCTCTAGTGAAAGTAGGACTTACCGTAAGGGTCTCGTGGTATATTTCGTTGGTGATTGTGGGATCAATGGAGAGATTTGGAGATGGCTCGTATGGCATCGCCATTCCCCCAATCCTGTCGCTGGAAGCCGACTTCGATCCAAGGGAGTCTGTTGGGCTACTCTCGGCGCTGTTGACAGCAAGATCGTACGTCATCTGATTCATCGTCTCCATTCCCCAGAGATGGGGCAAATAGCCGTTTGGCTGCGCGTTCGGCACAACAGTACTCGTACCGTCGGAGAAGTTGTCCGGAAGCCCATGGTTTGATATTGCCGCGGTATCGTCAATTTTCTCGGAAAATGAGGAGCGTGCCGACCCGTCATTACTCTTCTGTCTCTTCGAAGATACCGACGATGAGTCCGAGCGTGTAGGAGACCGAGATGGGCCGCTTTCCTCCTTGACTGCGGGACTCGAAGGCTCTTGATCGAAGTTCATGTAATCGTCGATGTTGAAGTTGAACATATCAGGCGAGCTGGGACGTAAAGTCTCGTTCATTGTCTGGTAGAAGCTGTTGCCTCCAGCATACTGGTCGGCCGTCACCCCGAGAGTCGGGCTGAATGGGCTCTGCGATCTTTCGGACAAAGGAAGGGAGGGATCGTTGGAGGGCTCCTGGAGGCCATTGGTGGAGCGCTCTGGCATGGGGTTTTGATATCTGAGGGACTGGAACATGGTGGAGATGGCGATAGTGGATAAGGGCGATTAGCCTGCGATAGGAGCCATTTGCGAGAGGAAGGAAAGGGCAATTGTACAGTATGTAGCTGGCGATGGAGCAAATTCAAGAATAGTATAGCTGTCGAGTGTTGCGGCCGACGTTGGATGCCGTTGAATTCGTGATGGACAAACGTTAGGTCAGAGCCAATTCGAGATCACGGTGGAGCCTCCCGAGCGGCGAGCCCCTCGTTCGTTTTGCCGACTCGCCGATGCAGCTCGAAATCGAAATCTGGGGTACCGAGGCACGCTAGCCCCTTGAGAGGATAGCGCTGGCCGAGTCTTTTGTATCAACTGTCTGTCAGAGTAGGGGGCTGTTGATATTTAGAGTACATAGACGGCTGCTCCGACAGTACGACAGTATCGTCTATTTGAAGGTACTCAGATTGACTTTGGAACATCGGCAACTTGCGCTTTTGACATTGGTTACAAGGGGCAACGTCTTCGATTCTGTGGTACTGTCACAGTCTCTCGGCGCATTTTCTCCTAAAACCTAAGTGGCTGCTTGCTTACAAGTCAAATAACTCTTCCGCAAGACTCCGAACCATGGTAGACACTGCTCTAATGACTTGTCACCTTCCTATTCAAGACCATAATTTACTGGAACTGGTGACACATGGAGCTGAACGAATACCGGAACATCAGCCAAAGGCTGCGCGAGACTTCATCTGTTCCCTGCTCCCTATCGGAAGGCCTCCCGAATGTCGACTTGCAAAAAGGATGGTAAGTCTATGATATTTGTTCAATTAAGTCTAATCCGCTCATTCATCGTTACCGCACGGTACCGGATCGTTTTGGGATGTCAGAGTAGCGCATCGACCGGATGAGACATGGCTAAAGCGCTACGTGGCAACAGCCATCCTTGTACTGCGAAACCTACCAAGCTTCGACTGTTCCAATCGTGGTGACCAGTCCACGCCGACTGTTGCCTCGTCACGCTGCCACGTACGACCAGCTTATATAAGCCCAGCGCCAGCTGCAGACATGCGAATGGTTCCGTTCTTTCCCATCCTGTCCTCTTCGAAGATATGAGGGATTTCCACGGCGACCGTCCCTGCCCATCCTAGCTTCCTAGGAAGCTTTAGGCACTTCCATGGCCACCGGCGGAAGGCCTAATCCGTTCCTGTTGCGGAAGAAGAGGACACCCTTGCCTTCACCTTCGGCTCCCTCGCTCGGCTCGACCCATTGGCACCATCGCGCACTCTTCCACATGCTCTTCAGAAAGCCCACAGCGCCGCCTTCGGTATCGGAGCGATAGTGCCGACCCATGATGGGCTTAATGGCTTCGGAGGCTTCGTCGGCATGGTAGAAGGGAATGGTCGATACATAGTGGTGTAAGACATGGGTCTCGACGATGCCGTGCATCAGAGTTCGGCCGATGAAGCCAAATTCGCGATCGATGGTCGCGGCCGCACCACGAGCGAATGACCAGGCCTCTGGGGTGTAATGTGGGAGAGATGGGTCCGTGTGCTGGAGGAACGTAATCGCCACTGTCACAGGTCGCATCAGGAGGGGGCTTGCTAGAAGTATGGGTTTGGGGAAAGCTTACCGAGCCAATGGTTTACCCAGAGGTATGGTATGAAATACCAGACCGCCAGATTTGCCCAGCCAAAGTTTTTGCCAATCAGAAAAAGTACGGTACCAGTAATAGCAAGACCAAGATCACTCAAAAGGATTAAGTTCGCATCCTTGGCCTCGTACAACGGACTCGACGGATTGAAGTGGTTGACGCCCTGGGTCCATCCATTCACCTTCCCCTTCCCACGTCCTTCGGGTTGGCGCTCATGCTTGTTATGTCCCGTGACATTGGCGCCCACGTACAAGAACCAACCCGCAAATTGCTGTCCGACCATATGAGCTGCCGTCATGATGGGCGTCTCCTCCATGAGCTCGCTCAATTCGTGGGCGTAGTAACCAAACTTCGAGGCGTACTCTTCGCGGGTCTTGGGCACGAAGACCATGTCTCGCTCCAGATGGCCAGTGGCTTTGTGGTGTTTGCCGTGGGAAATCTTCCACGAGAAATAAGGGACGAGCAAGGCGGAGTGGCAAATCCACCCAACCGTGTCGTTCAACCGCTTCGAGGGCGAAAAGGATTGATGTCCACATTCGTGGGACAAGACCCAAAGACCCGTGCCAAAGCATCCTTGTATAAAGGTATATGCCGCCCACAGAACGGCGCGCAGGGCGGTCGAAGGGATATTTTCCGGAGTCAAGTACGTGTGGAAGAGGTAGAACGTGAGGGCGAGGGATCCAATGTCGCGGGCCACATAGCTCAAGCCCCGGACGGCGGAGCGTTCGAAGCAATGAGCGGGGATCGCGTCCCTGATCTGCTTGATGGTGAAGTCTGGGATCTGGAACTCGTTGCCATAGGTGTCGAGCAGTTTCCCATTAACCTTCTCGACGGCGAAAGCGGAATCGAGAGAGGACAACGATGTGCTAGACGGCGAGTGACGTGGGGTGTCATCGGGCGAGGCAGAAGTGGAGTTGGATACCGATGATGGCGAAGAGTCGAGGGTAGCCATGCGCTGCAAGAGGCTACTACGAGGTAGGGCGGTCGTGGCCATGATCAGGTCAGAGAATTGAGGTATAGCGGGAGACAATGAGTGAGGATATTCAAGTAATAGATTAGGAGTGTCGTGCAGTTGAGCAATTAGAGCAAGTAGAGAAGGGGGGCGAGGGGACTTTGTGTTGTTGACTTTCACATGCGCAACGTAAGACTCCAAACTCGAGTAGTTGAATCGCCAACAATAATCGAATGAATGTGCTACCGGGTGGATTGGCTCGCCAATGACTTCACTACCAATTACTGTCACAGAATTCGGAAATCTCAGGTGAAGACGGCTACGGGAGTGAGGGAGGTGAAAGACTGGGAATTTGTACAAGATGCTGTGCACGCTAGTGCCCTGCCGAGCATTCGCAAAGGGTTAGCTCAGGGACCGCAGTGGCTGGTGCAGATGCAGGGTGCCCGTCTTTCAACACACCTGCTCTCGAGCAAATCTCAGGATGCCGAAGAGAGTCACAGCTTTGATGTTGGCTGATTAACAAACGACGAGCCTGCTGAGTAGAGATCCAATTTCAATTTCAGCTTCTTCCATGCTCTCGAGCCATCAGGTACGACAGTAATGTCGTCACCGCAACGTTCCCTCCTCCCGTCGATTGCTATCCCGCGTGAGCGGAATCCAGATCTCAACTTAATGCAACTAGGACGATCATTTCGAAGCCAAGCAGCACACCGCTCCGGCTGCATGTGCCATTGGCCTGACCGGCCTCGAGCCTTTGTCGACTAAGAAAGTCGACTCGACGAAGTGACGCCAACACGGTCAAAGCAGCTGAGGAGAACCATCTGATGTACTGTAGTAACGTCAACACTGGCCAAGGTCAACAATGTCGTATGTGTGATTGAGCTGATAGGACCTCGGCGATGCTCGCTGCCGCTCTTCGTTGCATCTAGCATGTGCAAATCATCATCGTCGAATGATCTGCGACAGAGTCAAGCCACACCAATTTTTGTTGGGAATCGGCGGCAGATTGAGTTTAGCCGCCACCCGTCCCTTGAACTGACGTATGTGGGGGACTCGCTAGGATCAATCGATGTTCGGAACCAAATGACGCGATCCAATCTTCCCCTCAATGGTCCTGAACGCATCTTAAAGTACCCTTTTACAGTCGTTGATCACGAAGAAAACAATACTTCATGGCTGGAGGCTGAACTGCTGGAATTCCACAAGCTAATCCTGACGAGGGTCAGCTGTGACATTGGCCGGGCAGGTGCAGAAGCGAGTTTTGACTTCGCTACTCGCACATACCTCTATGTGGCATTGCTGGCTACACAGCTGACATTGATCATACCCTAGAGCATCGTGTTGAGTCCGACGACTGCGCGTACCCTGGAATGTCAGAGACAGACTCTAGGACCGACGAGAGCGCCTCTCAGAGAAGGTACAGCTCAATCTCTTCCCTGTCTTGTTAGTCGATTTTCAATCTAATATCTGTAACATTCCCCAATCTAGAGGACATGGCTAGTTCTCCCCATCACAATGCGAGTCTCTCTACGAATTACTGTCGCTCAAATGTCTTGTCTAGGCTTGCCTTAGACGCTGAGTGCTCTGAAATATCTTCTCATGGCGCTATTGTCTCCTACCTTCGTTCATCGGGTGCCTTTCCGCTTGGTCTCAAGTCTTCGATAGACCACAAACACCTGTAGAAATATCGCACAGCTTTGTGTCGTTTTTAAATCCAAGCTTCTATGCACAGAAGCACTTTCATCTTCAGTCGTGTATACCCAAACCAAACTACGCTCACGGAAGTTACCACCTTGCGGAATATCATAACCAGGACCAACCGCCCCCTCACCTTCGGACACTTCGCTTTAACCTCTCTTTCTTCCCACCATGTCCTCACAATCGCATTTCCCAG
>JAABUJ010006749.1_pt1 | contig 10964 bp, 10 predicted proteins | sample 5559131 | NCBI WGS metagenome assembly JAABUJ01 (sample SAMN10711875, study PRJNA513366) | rock metagenome | isolation source: Antarctica rocks | place: Antarctica: Victoria Land, Mt New Zealand nord | collected 2016-01-07 | reverse complement strand
CCGTGCCGGCCACACCGCCATCGCCGCCGCCCGCCGCCATTTCGCGGCCCATCCCGCCTACGCCTTTGCTCTCCTCATCGCTCCACTCCCCCTCACCCGATAATTTACGAGCCCTGGGGATCAAGGTGGAGGGCCTTGACAGCCCGCGACGCAGACGCTATGATGCTAGTATGCTAGCAAAGAAACAGCAGTTCAATGTCTATCTGTCGCCCGACCTGATCAGAGCCGTGAAGCACGCGGCGATTGACGAGCAGCACTCGCTCTCGGACTTGGTCGAGCGCATCTTGCGGGAGTATGTGGAAGGACGGGAGGCGCATGGAGGGCAACGAGCGCGTGGCGACACGGGAGCCGGCGCTGGACCTGACGCTCCAGCCGATGGTGCATGTGGAGGACATGGCTCAGGCCCTGACCTTCTATGAGGCCTTGGGGGCGCAGGTCGTGCAGGGCAGCCGCGACGGCGATTGGGCGCTGCTGCGCCTGGGTGGGGCGGAGTTCAGCCTGCTGGCTCATCCGGCCAATCCCGCGCAACACGAAGGGCAGGTGGAGCTCAACTTCGCCAGCGCGACACCTCTGGAGGAGGTGGCGCGACGCCTCCGGGCGGGCGGCGTCACCGTCGTCCAGGATGTGACGGACGAGGCTTTCGGCAGCCAACTGCAGGTGGCCACACCCGATGGTCTGCTGGTCAAGGTGAACTACCTGGAGCCAGAGCTGTATCGCTAGACGCCAGAGCGCGCGTGTGGGCCGTCGGTGAGAGCCGCCCATGCGCCTGGGATGAACGGGGCCGCCGCACGCGCGCCCACACATGGGCTACCCTGGGCGCGCGCTCTCCTGCTGGAGACACACTGCCTGAGGGTCCCACCCGGCCCACATGACCCCGGGAGAAGGCTATGTCTGCCGAAACGCGCCGGACCGGTACGCGCTCTGAGAGGCAATGACTCTTGTGCCGCAGCTGCGTCGTCCTGCACTAATGAACGCCAGGTTTCTGGGGCGGCGGAGCGGAGCGCTCAGGCTAGGCAAAAGGCACTCCACCGTGTCGCACGCGCGACGGTCACAGCAGGTTCTTGTCGTCTCGCAGGACATCTCCGGCCTATCCCGCCTAGTAGCAGCAGAGTACCGTGCGCTATGCGCTCTTACCTCGTGACTTAGCTGCTGATCAAAATCGAGGTGGTCGGCGGGTGGCTCGACTGCGGCTCGGATGGTTCAAGAGGCCAGCACAGGCCCTCCCGCACCCCCGGTGGCAGCCCCACCGGGTGTGTCCTCAAACCTGATGCTTCCCCTGGGGCGTCGGGAGGACTCACGGGGAGTGCTGCCGCTGCGCCACTCCGCTATACTTGCACCAGTGTGACGATCGTCGGGGCTGCGCGGCGCGCCCGCGCCAGGGACGGACTGGACCTGTCATGGGCGACACGCGGCGCCAGGGGCAGAGGGCGAGGGCAGGAGGGAGCATGTTGCGCGGACACGCGGCGGCCAAGGAGATCGGGGCCGAGCGGGACTTCCGGTGGCGTGGCGCGGAGATCTCGCGCGTCGAGGGCCTGAGCGACGCCGTCTTCGCGTTCGCCGTGACCCTGCTGGTGGTCTCGCTGGAAGTGCCACGCACCTTCAACGACCTGCTCGTGACCATGCGCGGGTTCGCCGCCTTCGCCATCTGCTTCGCGTTGCTCATGCAGGTGTGGTACGCTCACTACCGCTTCTTCCGGCGCTATGGCCTGCAGGACCGCGCCACGGTGGCGCTCAACGCGCTGCTGCTGTTCCTCGTGCTGTTCTATGTGTACCCACTCAAGTTCCTCTTCACCCTCCTGGTGGACCAGATGCTCGGTGTCACGCGGACGGGGACCATCCGCGAGGCGCAAGTGCCGCTGCTGATGGCGATCTACGGCGCGGGCTTCCTCGCGGTGCAGCTTGTCTTCGCGCTGCTCTATGCGCACGCGTACCGGCAGCGGGGCGCGCTGGCCCTGGACGCACGGGAGGTGGCGGTCACACGGGGGAGCCTGCGGGCGACGGGGATGAGCATGGGTGTCGGACTGCTCTCGATCGCGCTCGCCGCGCGGGGCGGGCCAGAGGCGGGGGCGTGGGCAGGGTGGACGTATCTGCTGCTCGGGCCAGCGCAGGTGATCAACGGCGTCCTCACCGGTCGCCAGGTGCGACGGTTGCGCGCGGTGGGGCGGGCACCGGCGGGAGGGGAGGGGCCAGACCCCACGTAGCAGCCCGCGGGAGTGGACAGGGTCGCGGGCGACGTGCTCTGCGGCGGGACGGCCGGCGGGCTTCCTGTTGGTTGGCGCGCCGCAGCCCATCGCGCACCTTGGCCACCAGCATCCTGCCGTATGGTCCACGGCGCGCGACAGCCCCATCGCGCAGGAGCACACGTCCAGACCCGCCGGGCTGTTCGCACGACCGTCTGGCGGGCGCGTTGTGAGAAGGAGGCGACCCGTCTGCCCATCACGCACCTATCCTGGCCGCGTGCCGCATCCACCCGACAGAAGGCCTGACACGGCAGCCGTTACAGCCAGGGCACAAGCCACTCTCCTGATCTGATGTGGTAACAGAGGAGCGTGTGATCCGCGCCCATGTCACGTGACTCTGCTGATTATCAGGATTATGCGCTCCCGCGTGGCTCCAGCACAGCGGCTCTGCCCGCGCGACATGCCCAACGCAGGAGAGTAGAATAGAGGACGCGTGCCCGCCCCTCGCCTGTCCAGGCGGACGAGGCGAGACGGCGGCAATCGACCGGCAGACCGCACAGATGACCTGCTGGGCCAGCCGCGTCGGGACACGTCGCACCGTCTCTGGTCAGTGCCGCGCGTCGGCTCCACAGCGGAGCCGGCCGAGTGAGAGAGGATGACGTGATCACGCAGGACTGCTCGACCGCATCGACGCCCGTCTACCTTGAGGTGGGGACGAAGCGCGTGTTTGCCTGTGCGCTGGAGTGGCCCGGATGGTGCCGCTCTGCCAAGACCGAGGGCGAGGCGCTCGCCGCTCTGGCCGCCTCCGCGGAGCGCTACGCAGCCGTGGCGCGGGAGGCCAGCATCCCCTTTTCAGGCGTCCGACGGGACAGCTTCCACGTGGTGGAGCGGCTGATCGGTTCAGCGGGCTACACGGACTTCGGTGTGCCGGGAGCCGTGCCCGAGAGCGACTGGGTGCCGCTGACCAGTGAGGAGGCCACGCGCCACGCTGCCCTCGTCAGAGCGGCTTGGGCCATCTTCGCGCGGATCGCCGCGGAGGCGCCTGCCGCCCTGCGCAGAGGTCCACGTGGAGGCGGACGCGACCGGGACCAGATGATCGACCATGTCCTTGGCGCTGAGGCGTCCTACGCACGCAAGCTGGGAGTCAAGCAGCGTCAGCCGGCGCGGGACGACGCGCCCGCCATCGCTGCTCTGCGCGACGCCATCAGCGCGGCCCTGCGGCTGCGCGTGGATGGCGCGTCGCTCGTGCCGACGGGATGGCCGCCGCGCTACGCTGCCCACCGCATCGCCTGGCATGTTCTCGACCACGCCTGGGAGATGGAAGACTGCGGCGCAGCCGCCCGGTGAGTTGCACGCCCGCTGTCCACAGTCAGTTTCGGGGCGGCGGACGGCCAGTGCCCCGGCGTCGGGTCGTAGATCATCCTGCAAGGCTCTGTAGCGATCGTGCCGTGGTGCGCTTGAGGCATGAGACATGCGCTCCCCGCACACGCCCTTCCGGGACATCCTGAGCACGAGAGAGACTTTACACCTCCTGACAGAGATGATGCATACCTATGCACATGCCTGGGTTGGGATGCACTCATGCGGGGCAAGATCATTCAAGCTCTCCGTGCAACGTGGGCGCTGATCGCTCACGGCACTCTGTTTCTTCTGAACAGGGAGTTGGAAGGCCCAAAGCCCTGAGGGACAGGCCGGATGAGCCAAGCGGCCAGCACAGGTCCTCTTAGCGATGCCGCACCAGCCAGTCGGTGAGGCCAGCGAGCGGGGCCGGGGCGATGGGCCGGAAGTTGTCGTCACGCGGCGACGCGGCCAGCCCCAGCGTGTGCCCCAGGCCGGGGTACAGCACCAGCGTGTGGTCGGGGTTAGCCGCCAGGGCTGCGTCGAGCTGGCGCGCCCCTTGCGGGGGCACGTTCGCATCATTGGCGCCTTGCAGGATCAACACTGGCACCCGCACGTGGGGCGCTTGCACGATGAGCGAGGGCAGGGCGCGCGCCGGGCCGTAGATCGCGTACGGCCCCTGCGGGCCGAAGGACACGTCGAGAAGGGTGTTCAGGCGGGGCACGAACTCGGTGGCAAGATCGATCGCGCCGTCATGATTCGCATCAAGGGAGGGGTTGATCGCCAGCTGGCCTGTCGTCTGCCGTGGGTCGGCAAGATAGAAGACGACGGACCTCGCCACCAGCCCGCCACCGCCGGCCACGGTCTGCGCCAGGATCCGGGTGGTGATCCGTCCGCTCGGGGCAAACAGGCGCAGGTAGGGCAGGCCCACCTCCATGATCTGATAGCGGAACGTGTCACGCCAGGAGAGGGCGACGGGACCCTGGACGATCAGCCCGGCCACCTCGGGATGGCGGATGGTCAGGGCCGCGGCCACCGTGCTCCCCTCGCTCCACCCGTAGAGGAAGATGCGTCGGTGGTCGACGTGCCGATCGGTTTCCGCGGCGTGCAGCACCTGCTCGGCGTCGTCTAGCATCCCCTGCAGGGTGAGCTTGCCGTAGTAGCTCTGGTAGTCGACCTGCCGGGCACTGGTGACGTAGTGCTTGTTGTAGCGGAGGACGGCGATGCCCCGCGGCGTCAGATAGCGCGCGATGTCCAGGAAGATGTGGGACAGCGGCGGCGTCCCGGGCCGCGCGCTGATGGCGGCGTTCATGTCCTCAGGAGTGGATCCGGGGATCAGGAGCACCGTGGGGCTCCCCCTCGCGGCGCTGGCGGGGTAGGTGAGCTCAGCGCGTGACTGGAAATCGCCGAAGTTGAGGCGCAGCATCTCGCTGCGCACTGCGGCGGTAACGCCGCCCGCCTGTGCGGGGTGGACGGGGGCCACCGCGAGCGCCAGAACGACCAGGGCACCGATCCCTACGTCGCGTCGACCGTGGCACAGTCGTGTCATTGATCATCCCTCCTTCTTACTATGCGTGCAGGTGAGCCAGCCTCTCATCGCGCACGGCCCACCCCCACGAGTGGTCATGTGCGCCGCTGCAGATGCGCACACCACATCGTCCCCCACAGAGCGCGTATCCCGGACCGCGTGGCCTCCCAGACAGCCGCCGGTCCTCCCTCTGTTAGCGTGCGACAGGCCTCCGCTCACCAGATTGCCTGCGGTCTCGCAGGCGATGCGCGCCGTTCTGAGGCCGAGCGCCTTGGCCCCGACAGGTCCTCCTCTACTGCGTCCGTGACCGGTCGGCGCTGGCGCTGGCGCACCCGGCGGCCGCTCGCCTCAGCGCTGTCACGCCCTCGGGCTCTGGCGTGAAAATCGCCTCGATCGGCTGCCCGCACAGGCGCGCGATCTTAAAGGCCAGGGGCAGGCTGGGATCATACTTCCCGGTCTCCAGCGCGTTCACCGTCTGCCGGGAGACACCCAGTCGCTCGGCCAAGTCGGCCTGTGACCAGTCGTGCAGCGCGCGCTGGACCTTGAGCGTATTCTTCATCAGCGGTACCGCCGGGTTGCCCCCATGAGTCCGACACTCCACAAGATGACCAGCAGCGGGGTGATGGACATCAGGTTGACCGGGGGGAGGCCGACGTTCTGGAGCGTGCCGTAGCCGAACGTCAGGACCACAGCCCCACCGACGGCCACGACCAGCGCCTCAAACTGGATGCGGCGTTGTAACTCGTCCATGCGCCCGACGGCGCGGAGGATGGCCCAGAAGGCGATGGCGACCGGCACGACCGGGGTGAGGGCGAGCGGGATACGCCAGGGGGCGGTGGGGTGCGCCTGGATGAGCGAGAGCGAGAGGGGGAGGAGGATGGTATAGGCAACCATAGCCCCGCCGAACTCTTTCACGTAGGTGCGGGTCGCGAGCGTTGGGGTAGACATCATCGGAGATCTCCTTCTGTGGATGACAAGGGTGTTTGACACAAAGGAGTATGCCATAGGCTGAAGGGCATGTCAAGTATATTTGTCATTTAGTCAAGGTAACCAGGTACCTGCATTGAAGTGGGGTAGGGTGTGGGGCGCTGGTCGTCGGTGATGCTACCGGTGCGCGGAATGGGTCAGGTTTCTAAGCGCGCAGAAGGGCTGGGTTACGTACGTTCTGGGCGCAGACAGAGGCTGGGTCCGTCGGCCGCCGCTCGGGGCACCGTGACAGCGCACCGTCGTTGACCCACCGTCTGTCTCCCGTCCCCCAGCCCTTCTGCGCGCTTAGCCTCATGTGAGGGTCCCCAGTCTCGCTCACTGCGCCTATGCCTGACCTTGTCGCGCGATACCGGCCACAGGGTGGGACTCGTCGAATGCCTGGAGAGCATGGCAGCCGTCTGTGCCGCCGCGGGGCGGGCGGAGCCGGCGGTGCGTCTCCTCGCGGCGGCGGAAGCCCTCCGCGACGCGATTGATTGGCCACTGCTCCCCATTGGGCAACCCGCCCAGGTGACGGACCGCATCGCCCTCGTGCCCTCGCTGGCGGCCATCCGCGCTCGGCTGGACGGCGCCGCGTGGGACGTCGCATGGGAGGAAGGCCGCGCCATGACGCTGGAGCAGGCTATCGCGTGCGCGCTGGATGAGTCGTGCCGCTGTGCTGGTCGATACGCCCGTTCGCGCCGGATGAAGGGGGCGTCAGGACACGGCTATCTTAGCGCGCGCAAGGGCTGGGATAGGAGTCTCGGACAGCACCGCAGAGCGGGCAAGGGGCGGCTATCATGGGGCCAGACAGTGATTACTGCAGTACCCCCTGAGGAGGCTGTGCTGGCCGCTTGGCCCATCCGGGCTGGTTTCTCCTCGCTCAATGCAACGCATGCGCTCCCCGCGTGCATCCTATCACGCCACGCCGATCCAGCAACAGCCGCTGCAAAGTCAGTCACGGGCGATGCATGAGTATCCACTCTGCTGGATTTTTATACGGCAGGGGGAACCAGTCTAATGGCGCTGGCTCCCCATGCCTCGTGCAAGCGGTGCGCTGTTATCGCTCATATTCCTGCTGCTCTTGCAACCAATGTCCGTGTGCTCTGGTATACTCCTGCTACGCACTGGATGTTCGCCGTTATCTCCGCAGCGGTGCGCCGTACCTGTCTGTCGTCGGCACGCGTCTCAGCCTCCGGAAGGAACAGCATGGCCAGCAGCTTATCCTGTGTAATCGTCGATTGCACTGATATGCATAGCGTGGCCCAGTTCTGGGCTGCCGTCTTGGGCGTGAAGGTTGCTGCCGACCAGGAGGAGGGGTTTGTGTCTCTCGCGGCCCTGCCCGGCGGATTGATCATCGCGTTTCAAAACGCGCCTGAACGCAAGACGGTCAAGAATCGCGTCCACCTCGATATGACACCGTCTGGGACCACACAGGAGGGCGAGGTTGCGCGCTTGGAAGGACTCGGTGCGACGCGTGCGGACGTGGGCCAACCACCCGACGCCGCGTGGGTCGTGATGCGCGATCCCGAAGGGAATGAGTTCTGCGTCTTGCGTCCCTCCGTACGTGTCCATGGTGACGAGCCTGCATCAGGCAGGCGATCACGCAGGCATCGCTGACGTGCTGTAGAACGGTGCCGGCACCCGTTGGACAGACGCCTGCCTGGAGACACGGGGCCGCTTCATGTTTAGAGACGATGCCACCATGCGAGCGATGCACTCTTCCCTCGCAGGGTGTTCCCTAATCAGGACGTACGGGCAGCTACCATGCATTGGTGCGCGCTGTCCTGTGCTGGCTGGTTCCCTCATCCGCGCTCACAAGCTGGGGGCAGAGCCTTGGACACAGGGTCTCTGCGCGCTGGGATCAGGCGGCCTCTGTGGGGTGGTCGTGGCGTCTCTGAGCGAGCAGATAAGGTAACCAGCCAGCACAGCGGGGGGTTCCCTTTGGCCGTCATAGGACGCTGACGCGCCAGCAGATTGCCGAGCTGCAAGCGCGACGCCAGCAGGGCATAGCAATCAGCACGCTGACGCACGACGACCGGATCTCCAAAGCGACGGTCTATCGCTACTTGGGGGTAGAATGATGCTGTCCGGGAGGAGCATGACTGTGGGAGAGATGTGCATGACTGCTGATCACCAAAAGAACTCTGTGCCCTTCATGGAAGCAACCCCCAGCGTCGCTCTTGTCGATGAACGTGTATCTATCCAGGCCCGTGGCTACGCCGCACGTCAGGAGGTCACGCTGCGCGCATCGATGCCGGCTGAGGGGCCGCGCGAGTGGGAGGCGTCAGCGACATTCACAGCCGATCAGAACGGTGCCATTGACCCCGCGCTGCAGGCTCCCCTGGCGGGCACCTACGACGGGTGCGATGCGATGGGCCTCTTCTGGTCCATGCAGCGTGTGCGGCACGCGGAGCACCGCTCGTCGCTGGCACCGCCAGGGTCGGCGTCAATGACGATCATCCTGACTGCTGAGGCCCACGACCAACCACTGGTCTCGACCACGCTCCACCGGCTGTTCATGGCCGCTGATGTGACCCGGACAGCGGTACGTGAAGCGGGCTTAGTGGGCACACTGTTCCACCCCGCAGGCCGCGGACCACACCCAGCCATCCTGGTATTGGGTGGCTCTGATGGTGGGGTGACTGAGGAACCAGCGGCCCTGCTCGCCTCGCACGGGTATGTCACCCTGGCCCTTGCCTACTTCGGGGTTGCCCCTCTGCCCGCCCAGTTCGTGCAGATCCCGCTCGACTATATCGGCATGGCGATCACCTGGCTGCACGCGCACCCAGGTGTGAGCGGCGACCGCATCGCCGTGTGGGGAGGCTCCAAAGGGGCGGAGTTAGCACTCCTCGCCGCGGCCACCTTCCCCCAGATTAGGGCGGTCGTCGGGTGGATGCCCAGTGCCGTCGTGTCCCAGGGTCTCGCCGAGGGGGAACCCCTGTCGTCATGGACCTATCGGGGCGCTCCGCTCCCGTTTGCGCCCTTCCTGGTCACCGACGCGGAATGGCAGACCATGCTCGCCTCCCCACCCCTTAGCTTAAGGACGCTCTATGAGAGTATGTGGCGCGATCCCGCGGCCGTCGAGCGGGCCACCATTCACGTGGAGCAGATCACTGGTCCGGTGTTTCTTGTCTCGGGTACTGATGATCAGATGTGGCCATCGTCCACGTTCGCCGCTCTGGTGATCGACCGGCTGCGCCAGCACCAGCGCCCCTATCGCTCCGCACATGTGCACTATCCCGGGGCTGGTCACGGCATCATGTTCCCCTACCTGCCGACGACGACAAGCACGGAGATGTCCGACGGCGTGCTCTCCTACGCCAAAGGGGGGACGCCTGCACTCAATGCGCATGCGGGCAGTCATGCGTGGTCGGCAATGCTCGCATTTCTCGCGGAGAGCCTGCAGCCCTAGCGCAGCAGCGAGATGAGGGCTCATCCACGAAGATGCATCGGCTTGGCGTTGTACCTGGACGAGGCCAGCAACAGCTGACGAATCCCCTCATGCCCCTTTTTGAGGGGGGTATGCAAAAAACTGTTGGGGGCAAGAGGTTGTTGCACACAAGCTGGATCGCGTGCTGCCCACGTCTAACGGCGGGGCAGCGCCCTGTGCTGGCCGCCTAGTTCATCCGAGCGCGATCATACCCTGGTGATGAAAGATGGGCGCTCCTCGCGTGTGCCCCCGCGTGCTGCGAGCGGGTTGGGGTGACGGGTCCAGGAGAGGAGTCCGCTGATGCATGATCATCCAGCAGGTTGCATGGCTATGCACTCCTACCGGCGCACTCGACGTTCGTCGTCGGCAGTGTCTCGCCGCATCACGCGCAGTCTGGTGCGCCTGCTCACATGGAGTAGGCAAAGGTGGGACAGGACTCTTCTGGTCATCACGAGCGTGCTGCTGCGCAGCGTCCCACCTTCGTCTCGGATGAACGAAGGCAGCGCACACGTGAGAGGAGCGCGCGATGCAGGAGGTTCAGAGCGGACTCGCCCGTGCCGCTGGCGATCTGGCCGATGCTGTGCGCATCCGGTGGCTGTCCACTCCTCCCCTCTGTTGTCAGGCCGCCCTCCCGCTCCCCCCTCCGCTGGGCGTCGCCCCCGCAGCCCAGCGCCAGGGCAGCGCCGCGTTACCCGCTGATGTAGTGGCACTGGCGCGCAACCCGCACGCGCCAGTCCTGGGCCCACAACTCGGCGCAGGCGGATCCCCGTGGGGCGCGCCACCCCCCAAAGCTGTACTTCCACTGATTGCCCATGCTGCACCCCCAGTGGACGTTGCCCCGGAACTCGTAGGCGCCGTAGCCATACGTGAAGCGCACGGCGGTATCACACAGGGGGCTCACCGACCCATAGTTGGCGGCCTCCCAGCTGATCGTGAAGCCGGCTCCGGAGATGTAGTGGTAGAGCTGTCCCGCAGGGATGCGCAGCGTTTGCCCCGCGACGGTGGCATGGAAGCCGCCCCAATACTCATACCCGCCCGCGGATGCGTGTGCCGGTGACGGGGCACTGCTCGCACCGAGGAGGGTGAGCAGCACTGCCAGCGCCGCCAGACGGTGCTGGGGCGCGAGGCGACGAGACAGATCGTGTGCGCTGTGAATCATGGGAATCTCCTTTCATCTCATCCTGCTGTGGGTAGACGGCGCGTTTGGTCATGAGGCCTTGCTGCGGCAATCCAGCGGTGCATCTCCTTGCGGGATGTCGCCTGATGGGTGGAGCAACACGACGTCCACCCCTGGCATCGATCATACGCACGGTTTATGACCCGCTGGTTGCGCCGGCGTAAACGTCTGAGGCCGCACGGTAAACTTTTTGTCAACGCGGGGCGCAATGCACGCCCGCGTTGGGATGGTCACGGCTCGTGGCCGCACACGCCACCAGGGGCCCTATGCTGGCCGCTTGGCTCATCCGTCGGGCAGACAGCTCAGCAGGACAGACAGGCTGCCTCACACCCGCCGTCAGCATGA
>JAABUJ010006747.1_pt1 | contig 10965 bp, 10 predicted proteins | sample 5559131 | NCBI WGS metagenome assembly JAABUJ01 (sample SAMN10711875, study PRJNA513366) | rock metagenome | isolation source: Antarctica rocks | place: Antarctica: Victoria Land, Mt New Zealand nord | collected 2016-01-07 | reverse complement strand
GCGGCCGCCAAGGCGGAGCCGGGCGGTGATGAGGCGGGCGGCGGGCGGCGCGGCGGGCGCGCGCCGCGGCGGCAGCGCCGGCGCAAGAGCGCGCCGGAGAAGCTGCACCCGATGATGTCGCGCATCAAGTCGCTGTTCGGGCGGCGCGGCGGCGGCGGGCTGCTGCTGGGCGTGCCGGGCGTGCCGCCCGGCATGGGCGGCGCGCTGAGCAGCAGCCCCACCGCCGCCAGCCCGCTGCCGGGCATGGTGCTGCCAGGTGCGCGGGCCCCGGTGGAGCCGCTGGTGTCGGCGGCCGGGGCGGTGTCACGCTTGGTCAGGAGCAGTGGTGTGGCTGCGCCCAGTGGCGGGGCGCCTGCATGTGGGCTGGCAGCGGTGCAGGTCCTGAGCAGCCCGGGCGTGGGACACCTGGCTTGCCGGAAGCTCGAGCGGGGCGCGGCGGCGACCGCGCCACGCGCGCGCAGGCATGGAGGGCGACGAGAGCGCGGTGCCGCGCGCGGCCGAGCTGCAGCTGCGCCACTGCCTGGACGCGCGCACGCGGCGCTGGGTGGCCGCCGAGTTCTTCTGCTCCGCCATTGACCGTCCCTGGTTCCTGCACAACCCCATGCAGGCGCGCCGCGGCCGGCCCGCGCAGGCCTGGGCCGCAGCGCCGCGCACTCGCCCCCGCCGCCGCACAGGGCACGCACCGCCTGGGCAGCCCGCCGTGACACGCGCCCAGCCCGCCCCAGCGTGCGGGCCGCTGCGCGGCGCCGGGCGCGCCCGCCCGGGCGAGCGCCGCGTGACGCCGCGCCGCGCGCCGCAGGGCCTGCTGGCGCACCTGAGCATCCCGGAGCGCGCGCGGCTGGCGCGGCCGGAGCGCGGCGCGCTGCGCGCGGCGCTGGGCCAGCCGCGGCGGCTGAGCCTAGCGTTCCTGCGCGAGGAGCGCGCCGCGCTGGAGGCCTGGCGCGAGCGCGCGCGCGCCAAGTACGAGCAGCTGGGCTATGGGCGCGAGGTGCCGCCGGACTACCCGCGCCAGCTGCAGGCGCGCGCGCCCCGCCGCCGCGCGCTGCTGGGGCGGCGCGCTCGCGCCGGCGGGCGACACCTGCGGACGAAATGAACGCGGCGGCGCCGACGCTCCCATGTTTCTGCCCGGCGTGCGGGTCGCAGCAGACGTGTCTGGGCGACGCTGGAGGCTGGCGCCCAGGAGGCTGGCAGCGCCCTGCGACGGGGCCTGCGCGCGCCTGGTGCCGCGGGTGCGAGCTGTCGCTCTGCCACCAACCCTCACCCTGTGCTGCGCCGCGCGCGCAGGTGAGCCAGCGCGTGACGGCGCGGCACCCGGTTACGCGCCAGCTGCACGACGGCGACGTGCTTACGGTCGCGCCCAGCTGCTACCGCATCCAGTTCGACCGGCGCGAGCTGGCCGTCGAGCTGGTCAAGGACGTGGATGTCATGCCGCTGGACCCCACGCAGGCGCGCGCCCCCGACCCTAACCCCGACTGGTCCACACCGGGGGCGGGCATGCGGCTGTGAGCGCTGCTCGACAAGGACGTCGACGTCGGGGCCCCGGGACCGACACAGGCGCGGCTCGAGAACAGCGCAGCCGTCCGGGCGCTTGGCCGGGCAGTCAGCGCTCGCCGCAGAGGCGTCAGGAGGCTTGGTGTCAGTCCTGCGCAGTCTGCCCGGCCTGCTCGGTGCCCTGCCAGGCTCACAAAGTGAGCCGGGTTCCGCGGCGGCCGCCCTGCGCGCCGGCATGTGCCCGCCTGCTCTGCGCCGCCAGGCGCGCCCCACCCGAACGGCCTGCGGCAGCAGCCGCCGCAATGGCCTCCGTGCCAGCCGCCGACCTTAGGGCGGCCTGGCCGCGGCCCGGCCGCGGCCCGACCCTAACCCTACCCCGCCCCCCCCCGCGCGCAGCTGCTGCAGGCGGAGCTGCTGGAGGCGCCGTACGTCGGCTCGCTCGTGCTCAACGGCCGCCGCGCCGCAGAGGGCTTCCGGCGGCCGCCGGGCGCGCCGGGCGCGGGCGCGGGGCCGTGGGGCGCAGTCGCCGGCGGCGGCGGCGCGCCAGGCGGGCCCGCGCGCGGGCCGGCCGCCGGGCGCGCGCAGCAGGCTGCGCGCGCGGCGCAGGCCGCGCGCTCCGAGGCCGACGTGCGCGCGCTGGTGGAGGTGCGGCGCCGGGCGCCCACCGCAGGCCCCGGGCTTGTGTGACCCAGAGAAGGCTGGGAAGAAGGGCCTGTTGTTGCGCAGTGCAAGGCTGCACTGCTGCGCACATGCCTAGAGAGCCGCGGGTGACGCGCCTGCAGACTAGTGTGGTGCTGATTGGATGCGCTATCACGTGCGCTCGCTGGCCGGCAGCAGAAAGCCGGCCTGTGGGCAGAGCCGTGCTGGCCTGCCTCGGCACCTGCGTTTCGGAGCGGAGCCTGTGGAGCCCCGCCCCAGAGCACGCCGCTACGTGGATGCAGGGCAAGTTGCCCTTGGGGCGCCCGTGGGGCGGCCGCGGGGTGCCCGAGCCGGCGCGCGCGCGCGCGCGCAGGTGACGGGCGTGCTGGACCGCAAGGAGACGCTGCTGGCCGCGCTGCACCGCATGAACGACGAGGTGGAGGCCGGCCTGCACATTGACCCGGCCACCGGCCGGCACTGCGCGGGCTTCCAGGCGTCCTACGCGCGCGTGGTGCTGGAGCTCAAGAAGGCGCGAACCGCCCGCTGCTGCGCCGCACGCAGGGCGTTCTTGCTTGCCCGGGCGCCCGCGCAGCGCGCCCGCGCGCGCGCCGTCGCGCGACAGCGCTGAGGTCGTGGCAAGGCGGGTCTGGTGGTCTTGGCCGCTTCCTCGGTCACTTGGAGGCGGCTCAGCTCAGGCTGCGGCCCTCCTTGCCGCCGCCGCGGCACGTGCGCGGCCGAGGGGGATGCGCGGGCGGCCGCACAGCTTGCTGTGGCGGCGTGGCCCTGGTGCCTAGTGCCTGTGTCGGCACTCGGGGCCCCAGCGTGCCTGCGGGCTCGGGCCGCCGCGCGGCGCCGCGGGCTCTCCATCCGCCGCCCACCACAGGTTTGATGGGGTTAGGGTAGTGTTAGGGCTAGGTCCGAAAGGGCCGCGCACGTGCAGGTGAACGAGGTGCTGGAGGCGGCGCTGGTGCACCTGCAGGCGCGCAACAACCCGCACGCGGCCGCCGCCGTGGAGGCCTCGCTGCACAAGGGCGCCACGCCCGCGCCCGCGCCGCTCGGCACCGCCGGCGGCGGCGCGCTCGGCGTGGGCGGCACGCCGCAGCAGGCCGCCGCGGAGGCCGCGTTTGCGCACGCGCGGCGGCTCGTCCTGGCGCAGGCGCGCGGCCCGCCCAGCGGCTCCCGCCATGTCGCGCCACGCGCCATGTGTTGCTGTCCGTAGCGCGTGAAGCAGCCGGGCTGCAGCAGGCAGCTACTATTAGGCCGCGCTTATCGCAAGAGCGCCTGGCAGCTTGACGTGGCAGGCGCGCGGCCGCCGTCTGCTGCGCCAGACGTGTGAGCGCAGCCGCCGGGGGCCCGCCGCCGCAGCGGGCGGCGTGCGCCCGCGCGCGGCGCTCGGCCCGTGCGCGGCAGGCACGCCATGCCTGCTCCACAGATGCGCAGCATGTCCACCCGCGACCTCGCGTGCCCACCGGAGCGTGCTGTGCGGCGGCGCGGCAGGGCGGCGCGCTGCGCCCGGGCGACGAGGCCGGCGGCGCGGCGGCGGCGGCGGACGGCCTGGCGGCGGCGCCCGGCGGCGGCGGCGCGGCGGCCGGGCGCGGCTACCGCGAGGGCAGCCAGGAGGCGACCTGGCTGCTCGACCTCATGACCGGCTGCGTGGCCGTGCTGCTCACCGTGCACAACGTGCGCCTGCCCGCGCCCACACGCATCCCCCTTCAGCGAGGCGCCGCATCCCTCTGCCGCGGGTGGCGTGTTGCTGGCAGGCGCTGAGCTGCGAGCGCGCCCCGTTCATGTGCACCGACGAGGAAGCCAGCACATGGTGTCTGCTGCTGGGCAGCAGAGGAGATTCGGAGTCTCCTGAGTGTGGTGCTGGCAGGGCGCGCCGGAAGAGTCGGGCTTGTCAGGACGCAGCCCTCATCGCGTTGCTTGACGCCTCGCGGGCTGCGCCGCAGTGCGCGGAGAGCAGCGCGCCCAACGCCGTGGTCGTCGGCTCCATCGAGGCCGCCATGGCGCCGCTGACGCTGCGCGCGCCGGCCAACCGCCCCGTCTTCAACGCCGTCCGGCGCACCGTGGACGAGCTCAAGCACCAGCTGGTCGCGCCCTCCGTGTGAGCCCGCGCCCCGCTGCGGGTCGGCCCGGCCAGGGCCGGCCTTCCTGCGCCAGCGCCAGCGGGCGCCCGCGGCCTCCGGCCCGGCCCACGCAGGCCGCGCGCGCCGCCCTGGACGTGCGCGAGCTGCTGGTGGCTGCGCGCGCGCTTCAGGGCCCGCCAGTGGCTGTCAGAACCCTGCCCCGCACCTGCCGCCAGCGCGGCACGCACGCGGAGCTCGGCTCAGCTTGCTTCGCTGGGGCGTCACTCTTCTAGCTCGGTGTGTCCAGCCCGTGCCATAGCCTATGCCCTGTCAGAGTGGGTGGCACCCTTTTGTGGGTCTGCATTGTGCCACTGCGTTGTCGCGGGTGTCCTTGTGTGTGGTTTTGTGCGGCGGTCTGGCAGGGCGGGGCGCTGGGTCAGGCCGGCTTGCTCGCTCGTCATGCGTTTCAGCTCGCAGACATCCTAGACACTCCTGCGCCTGCTTTCCCTGCAGAGGTCCCGGGGCTGGCCCATAGAAGCAGCTGGCTTGCATGTCCGCGCGTTTCTGTCTTACAAACGCCTGTGACGTCTTGCATGTTGTTGGTGCGCAGTGTGCATGTCGGAAACCGAAAAAGGCATGAAAGTGCGCAAGGCGGTTCATCCCGCCCCACAATGCTCAAGTGTGTGACTCCTTACGAGGCCCGTACATTGCCACAGCGTGTCTCTGCCTCCCATGCCTCCCACAGCCTGCCCGCTCCGCCACGGCTCCAGCCAGCCCCTGCGAGTTAAGATGCGCCTGCAGCAGGTGGGCCCCGTACAGCGCCAGCCCCACACCTAGCTACTACCTGCAGCTGCAACTGCAGATTTCCGAGCAATGTTGAGGCCTGAGGTCATCGGGACCTCATGACCACCAGGCTCGGGCGGCCGGCTCGTCTGCAGGCCCCTCTCCCAGTACAGGGCGCACGAGGAAGGGTAGACCATCAAATGGCGCTGTCTATGGTTGCTGCAGCGGTGCACACGGGTCCTGGGCCAGACAGCATGAGATAGACCGAGGACAGCAAAGCACTTGCATGTCCCCAAAGGCTTGAAATCGCTCTGGCCTCCACACACTCTGACTGTTCACGCACGCTCCACGCTGACTGAGACCACGCGGCTAGCGCCCGCTTGTGCCCGCGCGGGCGCCCGCCGCATCAAGACACCCCAGACACGCTCAGATTCGTCTGATGCTGGCATGTGCAACGACATGCAGCATCGCCATGGCAGAGATCGGGCCCAGCCCTGGACAGTCGCCACTCCCTGCAACCTGCTCAGGCAGCTTCGCATGCCCACTGCCGCAGTGTTGGGGTCACATGGGAGCCCAACACGCATCAGCGAGGGCACACTCTCGAGTGACGCAACTGGTGCCCGCAGCACCACATTCGGATGTATACGAGCGTCACTGCTACGCTTGCAGGCAAATGGCTGCATGCCGGGGCTGCAACACAGCAGCGTGCAGCCGCCCCGTGTCCGCGCGCTCAGGCTGCGCCCGAGGGTGGCTCTCAAGCATATAAACTTTCCTGCAGCCTGGCTCTGCCATAAGAGACAGGCTGCTCACCTGCCCGACTCCATACGAGAGCTCCTCTATCTTGTCGCAAACCTGCCTCCGCACGCTCCGTCACAGCCAACGCCGCAGCTCACGGTGGCCATGCAGAGCGCAGGCCCCCGGGGCGGACCTCTCTACGCCCGTCGCGGAGCAGAATGCTGCTGTATCCAACAGAGCCCGCCAGTCTCTGCCCGCACGGTAGCTAAGCCCCTGTTGCGTGCTGGCTAGCTCTCCCGCGCCGCTCGGCCGCGCCGCGGGGCGGGCCTGCCATGCGCGGCCCTGGCCAGTGCAGCCGCGTGCGGCCATGCCAGCCGCGGCGGCCAGCTGCCGGCGCGCCCTGGCATGCCGCCATTGCGGGCCAGGGCGACGAGCGGTTGCGCGGCAGGCCGGTGCGAGCGCGCCGCGGCCTCAATGCATGCTTGCAGAGGGCGCGGCGCGGGCCGGGCGCGCTTATGCAGACGCGCTGCAGCGCCCGCACGTCTTCATGCAGTGGCCGCAGGGGCTGTCGCTGGTGGGGTTGGTCATGAAGGCCTGGCCGCAGTTGCCCCAGCCGGCCTGCGCGCGCAGGCGCGCGCGCGTCGCGGGCAGGGCCAGGCTGCGCAGAGGCTGCAGGGAAACGACCTGCCATGAGGCGCGGCACGCACGCCCGCGCTGCCAAGGCGACCTGTGTTCGCCCTGCGGCGCCGCCAGCAGACGGGCTCGCCATGCATGCAGAGCGCAGCAAAGAGCGTGCCCAGCCGCCCACAGCTACTGCTGCTTGCTTTGACTGGCTTTGTCAGCAGGCTGGGCTGGCAGCACAGGCAGCGGGGGTAGGGTAAGGGCAGGGCAGGGTGGACGGCGTGCGTGCCTGCTGCGGGCAGGTAGCCGACGAGTCAGGCTGCGTGTCTGTGCATGGGCACGTCTGGCCGTTGGCGCCCTTGCCAGTGCCGCCGCCGCCCCCACCACCGCCGCCGCCGCTGCCACCGCCGCCGCCGCCGCCGCCTCCAGCGCCGCAGGGGCAGCGCCCGCACGTGATCTGGCAGTAGCCTTGCGGGTGGTCGCCGCCGGTGTCCGACATGTACGACTGCCCGCACGAGCCGAACTGCGCCTACGCGCCCCGCACGCGCGCGCGCGTCAACCCCGCTCCTGCCAGGAGTCGCCCAGTCTGACTGTGAGCCCGCCGCCAGCGGCGGGCTCGTCCGCCCGCCCCTGGATGCGCCCGAGAGCCCCCCCGGCCTCGCACCGGCCCCAGGCGCGTGCAGAGTCAACTACGGCGCGTGCCCTCGCGCAGCCCCTCGGGCTCCGCCGGCCACACCAGCGCGTCTCACCGCAGGCGCAGCCAGAGACCGCTTGGGTGCGCGTGGGCACGGCGCGAGCGCGGCGCCTGGCGCTGTCACAGCCGGGGGCCAGCGCACCCGCACCGACTGCACTGCTAGAGATCCTACCCTAGCGTCTCTGCTCCGGGCGCGCGCCTGCTGCTGGCAGGTGTAGTACTGGCTGGGCGCCCGGTCGGTGCAGCCGCAGCTGTTCGCGCCGCCGCCGCCGCCGCCGCCGCCAGCCGGCGAGGGCGTGGGCGCGGGCGGGCCGGCCGCCGGGCCGCCCGCCGCCGCGCCGCCGCCCTGGGCCGCCGCGCTGCCGTCCAGCTTCTCCGTGAGCTGCGCGCGCGCGCGCGCGCCCTTTAGGACACTGACGCCAAGAGCGCTCACAGGCGGCCGACCGGCCTCATAGGCGCCCAACCGCCCACATGCAGGCCCGTCGCCCCGGCGCGGCAGCAGCGCAAGGCGTGCGTGGCGGCGGGCGCGCGCACCGCGTTGTCGGCCGGGTTGCTGATCTTGAACTGCACGCCCGTGGAGATCTTGCCCAGCTGCCCCGGCCCAGACAGCGCCTGGTACGCGGTCGTCTGCGCGCGGCGCGCCCCGCCCGTCAGCGCGGGCGCCGGCAGCAGCGCGTGCAGCTGCACGCCGACGCGCGCGGCCCCAAGTGCGCCCAGCCCTCTGCGCGCCGCCGAGCACGGCGCCAGAGGCTGCGAGCGGCCCGCCGCAGGGGCGCCGGGGCGCGCGCCGCGGGCGCGCGCGCACCGCGTCGCCGTCGGCGCCGATGATGTTGACGTCGAGCGGGTAGTTGGGCGCGTTGGGCGCCTCCCAGGCGGAGCCCCACTTGTTGGTCATGTCCACGTAGCCGCCCTGGCTGCCCGACGTGCGCACCTGCACGCCCTTCACCGCCGCCATGCCGCCCGCGCTCTGCGCGCGCCGCGCCGCGCGTCAGCCCGCGCGCCGCGCGAGGGCCCGGGCTGGCTGACGGTCAGGGCCTGCTGGCCGCCAGGGGCTGCTCCTGCCAGCGCCTGCGCACACCCTTGCCCGCCAACGCAGCCTGCTTGCTCACGAACGCGCGTGCCCGCCAGCCGCCCGCGAGGCGCGCGCAACGCTGCTGTGCGCGCGGGCAGGCGCCCGCGACATGCTCCGGGGCGCGCACAGGCGGCGGGGCGTGCCTCGACAAACAGGCGCAGCCAGCCGCCGGGCCCGGCGCTGTTGTCGACGCTGATCACGATCTTCTGCGGCGGCACGCACTCCACGCGCCGGTACTGGATGCTGATGCGCCCGGTGGACATGGGCGACAGCTTGTTGTACGTGAGCGCCTGGATGTCGATGTGGTCCGGCTCGCACTCGGGGCAGCTGTCCGTGATCTGCACGATCACCGACACCTGCGCGCGGCGCCGCCGCGGCCTCTCAGCGCGCCGAGCTCGCGCCGTGACGGCGCCACACGGGCCTTGCCGGACAAGCGTCAGGCAGGGCCTCGCAGGCAGGGCGTGCGGCCTGGGGGCCCGGTGACAAGATGCGGGCGTGCCTGCTCACTGCCGGTGATGCACCGCCCCTGGAAAGGCGCGCGGTCGACGCACTGGATCTGGAAGCACTGCCTGCGCGGACGCACGGGCGGGGCGTTGGCCCCACCGCTCGCGCGCGCCCGCCCTGCAACGCCCAGCGGCGCTGCTGCCTGTCCGCCGTGAGGAGACGCGCGCTGCAGTGTCAGCTGCGCAAGGTGACAGCCCTGCTCCCATGGCTCAAGCTGCAGGCAGCCTGCAGTCAGTCGGGGCGCAGCTGCTGCGGAGCAACGCGCAGCGTCGGCGCGCGCTCGCAGGTGGCGCGAGGCGGGGGCGCGCCCGCAGCCCTGCACCGGCCCCGCCACCGAGAAGGAGTTGCCGGACGACAGCGCCGCGACCGACCAGTACGGCCACACGCCCTTGTTCAGCATCCCGTACCCGCACGAGCCCTGCCGCCCGCGGCCACGGCGCGCGCACTTGCTGGGCCTGCGCGGTGCCTGCCCCTGCCGCCAGGCCTGCGGCCGTGTTCTGCGCAGTGCGCCCCGGTCCCGACTCGGCTCATGCATCAAGAGGCACCCCTTGTGCTGGTGCCCCGACAGTGCCACTTCCTCACACTGTCCGGGCCGTGTCGGCAGACTCTGCGGCGGTCGCAGCGGCCCAAGATGCCCGGGTGCAGTGCGCGGCAGCGCACCGTAGAAGTGCCCCAGCTGGGGTCATACGGGTTCTTCCCGTCCGCTGGCCCGCCATAATTCGTTGCAATGCCTGCCGCGCCCCTCGTCAGTCGCGAGCGGGCAAGCAGGGCGCCGGAAGCGCAGTAGCGCACGGCGGTGCAGCAGAGCGCTGACGTACCGTTTGTCCATCCCGACAGGGGGGTCGCTGGTCGGCAGGTCGGCAGCGCGCAGAGCGCCACCACGCAGCATGCGCCCGCAAGCCACCGTGGCCGCTCGCCCCTCGCGCGCATCTTTTGCCCTGCATGGCAGCCGCCAGTGACTCAGGGACGAAACTAGCGGAAGCCCGCACGCCTGCGCCGCCTGGCGCGGGTGGCAGTTTCGCGCTGCACCCTTGCTCTCCAAGCTCCCCGCCTCAGGGAATCCGCAGCTCCCGGCCGGGCGGCACACAACTAATTATGCTCCGGGCCCGCCCGCTGCGCGGCAGCGCCCTGCCGCACTCCCTCGGCTCCACGCCACTACATTTACCACAGACGCACGAACAGGCCGCCCGCGCCGGGCCTGGTGCGCGCGGCCGCGCCTGTTCTGCGGCGCAGCTGTCGCCCTGCGCTTCAAATACTCGCCGTATGCTCCCCACGTTTCAGCGCTGCCCGGTGTCGCTAGGCCAGCCCGGCAGCGGCAGAGACGCTGGCAGTGCCGCTGTGGTGCCGCGTCCCGGAGGCCTGCGGCCTGCACGCAGCCAGCGGCACTTGAGCGGCTGCCCCTCCATAGCCATAGCATGACGTCCTAGGGCGCCCACAAACCGAACGGCAACGCCAGGCTCCCGGTAACAGTGGTGCTGTGTCGGCAGCCTGGCTGGCCAGTGAAGTCTGGCCAGGGCGATGCTACAGGCACAAGCATGCACCTGCGGTGCCCCGCGCAGGACGGCCTCGCCTCTAGCTGTGCGTTCGCCCGAGACGCTGCGCAGCTGCTCCGGAAGCCAGCGCTGGCGGAAGCAGCCAAGTCTGGCGGCGGGCACTGACGCTAGCGTGCTGAGCGTACAGTGAGGATGATCTAATAATGTGGACGACCTCGGAGGTGGGCGAGCAGCAAGGTGACACTGCCTGTGGACTCGCTGCAAGGGCGACGGCAGGCGAGAAGCTTTGGATTACCTCAGAGTGCGTCGATGCCGGGCAAAGGTTGATGTAGGGTCGCGACCTCTGGGGCTCAGCGAGATGTCTGACCTTGGCGCAGGTGCGCGCTTTATGAGCCCAGGGCTACAGGTGGACAAGGACGACGCTCTGCTGAGGCTTGGTACATAGCGCCCGTTGCGCTGGTGCTGTACACCCTGTGTCCGCATGCACATGGTCGTTGCGCGTGTTGTGCTTGCGGCAGTCCGAGGCTGTACAGGGTGCTAGAAGGTGATCCGGCCTTGGTGCCCCAAGCGGTGTTGCGCGGCGCTGGCGGTGAAGCGGTTGCATGCCCTAAACCGCCGCGCTACAGCTGCCGGAACTCGGGGGGGGACACTGCCTATGCATACAGCCGTGCTTGCCAGCTGTGACAAGCGTGGCAACACCCAAACAAGGCCCAGTACACATGGCCCGTTTTCAGTTCCTATTTCTGTGGCCTGCGAAGCGGACCCCCTCTCCCCCTGCAGACAGACGGAGAGCGCTACAGACACGAGCGCCCCCGGCAACAGGTCACCTATGCCGCCCTCATCGTCTGCAATTACAGGACAAACACC
>JAABUJ010006746.1_pt1 | contig 10972 bp, 12 predicted proteins | sample 5559131 | NCBI WGS metagenome assembly JAABUJ01 (sample SAMN10711875, study PRJNA513366) | rock metagenome | isolation source: Antarctica rocks | place: Antarctica: Victoria Land, Mt New Zealand nord | collected 2016-01-07 | reverse complement strand
GGCAGCCAACCGCGATGTCAGCAGCATTGAGCTGAGTCAGCTAGCCAGAATTTACAAGCGCGACATAGCGTACTTCCTGAGTGCGTCGGAGGAAGCGCTCGGGATTATGCATCTGCGGGCCAACGGCGAACTGGACGCCGTGGTGCGGGAGACTCTCGAGAAATGCATCACGGTCTGTCGGGAAGCCACTTCTCTCGAATCCCTGTTGCGAAGGCATCGTCATGGTTTTCCATTTTCTTACACGCTAGATCGCCCTCGGAGTCGGTGGGAAGCGGTCGAGCAGGGTAGGCGTGTGGCTGTCATGGAACGCAGGCGTCTTGATCTTGGTGGCTTGCCAGTCCGCAACATCGTGGAGATCATCGCACAGCATGGTGTCCGCGTGGCCCGGTACACCCTGACCGACGACATTGGCGGAATCTTCTTTGTCGGGGCAGACACAGGTGCGGTGATCTTGGTCAATGCCGGCCACAGTGCGACGCGCCGCCTCTTCTCATATGCACATGAGTACGCCCACCTCCTTTTGGATAGTGCGCAGACACCCCATGGCGTCAGCCGTTTCAGCAACCGCGACGACGTGTTGGAAGTCCGGGCAAACGCATTCGCCGCACATTTTCTGATGCCAGAGGAAGGGGCGCGCGCGTTTCTCGATGGGATCGGTGGACCAACTCGTCAAGTAATGGAGATATACGATGGCAACCAGGAGCAACCACAGAGCCGTGATGAGGATCTGCTCACGGCCCAACGTCGTGCCGCGCCGGGATCGCAAGAAGTGCGAATGATCGATGCAGTGCATCTTGCTCGCCATTTCGGTACAAGTTATGAAGCAACCGTGTACCATCTACTCAATCTGAAAATGATCCAGAGAGAGACGCAGGAGAAACTCTTCAAGAATAAAGAGCAGGCTGAGCAATTAAACACTTTGCTTGGTCCCTCACCATACCCCTACCTTGAGCAGGAGACAATGGCCGACCTCAAGCAGGCTATGGTGAACTTGACCGTGGAAGCGTTGTTACAGGGCCAAATCTCGTATCCAAAAGCGTGTGAAAACATGCGCCTGATCGATGTAGCCCCGCAAAGGCTTGAGAGCTTGAAGACAAAGCATTGACGGAGGCTCGTGTCAGTGGAACCATTACAATCACCACCTATCGTTCTCCTTGATCCATATCTGCTACTGACGACGTCAATGACCCTGCCCTCGGGTACATGGGCATTATGCCCGTGGGCAAAGTTCGCCCTCTGTGGACATCTCACACCAGGAGATTTTCTCCCTCATGAGTACACACAAATTACAAGAGCGCAAGTCCGAGAGCAGATGAATCTACTTTCTGTCAACGCAATAGAGATGGAGGATCTCTTGCCGATGCTGAATGTGCTCATCCCCTATCAAATTGCCACTATCGCTGTTGCCCGGTTGTATCATTGCTTATTTGCAAGCGACTGCGCTATTTTTCGACGCATGGCTCGTGTGGCATTGCCCGGTGACTACGTACTTTGCGGGGACGAAGTGCGCCAGCGATTCCGCCTAAGTTGATGGTCAGAAACACGGGTGGGAAAGCCGGACGGTGCGTTTCTCCCTGACCCAGCCGTGCCCGGCAGACCAACCTGGGCCAGCTGCGCCGTGGTAGTGGCAGGCCCTATGCCTGTGTCAGTACGCGGAACCGCTGGGGTCGCCACGCAGCTATCCCTGTGAGGGCAGAGAGCCTGCCTGTGTCGTGGCAAGGTATAAGGCCAGACGGAGGGGGAACGAAGAAGCCGTAGACAACAGTGTAACGTGAACGTGCGTCATCTGCTCATGTGGCCAAAGACGCACGTTCACGTTACAGGCGCGGTGACCAGGAGGGTGCCATGACACCCGATGAGAAGGTTGCCCACCTCCTCGCTCTGGCCCGTTCCACCCCGTTCACTTCGGAACGGGAGACGGCCATAGGTCTGGCCCGCAAGCTCTTCAACAAGTATCTTCTTACTGATGCGCGCCTCCGGTGGGATCTGCTGAGAGCCCTGGGCCTGGAGGCCGGACCAGAACCCGCACGCCCTCGGGCATCGTCGTCAGCCGGGGCATCTGCAGAAGAGGACTGGGCGGCGTGGCGGGAGTGGATGGCGGCGGAGCAAGCGGAGCAGGAGCGCTGGACCCGTGCCTGGATGAAGCGCGCTCAGCAGCGCCAGCGCGCCGATCCGAGCAGGCCACGTCGCCGCGCGAGCGCCACAAAGACGGGGACGCAGCGCCGGCGGCGGGGACGTCGGGACGGGCGGGGCGGCACTCCAAGCAGGTGCGCGTCCAGGGCCATGCCTCGGCGCCGACCGTGTGGGGTGTGCCCAGCTACACCCGAGAGATCGCCACCCGGCCGATCAGGTTCACCTGCGCGTGGTGCGAGAACACGGTCACCCAACAGCGCTTCCCTGGCCCCCTGCCGGCGTACTGCTCGGAAGACTGCCAGAAAGAAGCCCAGCGGCCGCAGACCCGGGCGCGCGTACGCCGCTATCGGGAGCCCCATGGGTGACAGGATACCGGGGCTGCTCAGGCAGAGGTAGGCGCGCGCTCCTCTCTGACGCCGTCGTGCTGTCTCTATATATTAGGAACAAGGCCCATGTCGTGGCCCTGTCGCCTCCTCGGTCTGGATGGTCGTAAGGTGACAGAGCGGTTATGCCTCGCCATGTGCGGCTCATCACCGCGCCGCGGGCGGGAGAAAGGGCGGCCACGCAGCAGACGGCTGCCCCGCTATGGCCTCTCCTTTCCTCCGTCTTCCTGCTGACTGTAGAGGGCGCGGTAGAAGCGCGCCGCCAGCAGCCGCTCCAGTGCCGCCGCCTCGGCCTTCGTCCCCACGCAACAGTGGTACACCGCCTCGATGGAGAGGCCCACCAGGTCCTCGTCGACCAGGGCGATGGCCCCCGGCGCCACCGGGATCGGCACCGCCACGTGCCCCCGCTCCTCGCCTGGCGCGCAGGTCTCGCCGCCGGGGACAGCCTCGATGCTCCACTCTCCATTGGCCCGGACAATCAGGTGCGCCGTCGCGCCCTGCCGCGCGTGCCAGATCGCCGAGCCCAGCACCAGCGGCAGCCCCGTGTCCCGTAGCGCCTCGAAGGGACGGCTGAGGCACTGGTCCTCCCGTGGCGCGGCCCGGTGTGCCCGTGGCGTCGGCCAGGTGCGCAGCAGCCGGCGGCGATAGGCCTCCAGCTCCCCCGCCAGGGCGTCCAGTTGGTCACCGCAGTCCTGGCACACCGCCACCTGGCCCCCTGCCGCGTACCGGACATAGCCCTCCAGGTGCGGGTCGATCAGGCGCAACTCCACGAGTGGCACGTCCTCCAGGTCCTCGGGGGCCACTTGCCGGCCACAGCGGGGACACCCCGCCACGCTCCCTGAGCGCAGCAGCGTCAGCATGGCGCGCTCCTCTCGTCGTCCTCGCCTGCTAGTGGAGGTGCCGCTTTGACCTTGGGCGGCCGGCCCCGCCGTGGGGGGGCCTGGTAGTCCGCCGGCAGCAGCTTGGGAGCAGGGCCACGGCCGCCGCCCCGCGTGCCCCGCTGGCGCAGGCAGGCGTCCAGCTTGCGCCGGGTGGTCACCTTGCCTTTTGCCCCCCATGGCTGCGTCTCCAGGTAGCCCGCGCGCAGCCACGCCTTGAGCGTCGGGTAGGCCACCCCGGCGATCACGGCGGCGTCATGTAGCGAGATCGGCGCGTCCCAGTCAATCGGCCGCGCCTTGCTCTCCGTGTCCTCTGCCATCACGTCCTCTCCTTCATCATCATCTTGCGTCGTCAGGTGCGGGACCGGCAGAGGGGGCGCTGTTCCTCCCCCTCTGCCCCCTGGTTATTGGCCGCCTGTGTGGCCGGCCTCCCGCCTCTCTCCTCTAATACTCCTCGGGGAGAAGCAGAGTTGTAGCGTCGCGGGTTCCGTCCTCATCGTCGCCGTTGGTGATCACCCACACCGTCACCGCGTCACTGATGCGGTACACGCTGAAGATGCGTGCCCCACTCACCAGCGCTTGCTCGTTGAGGCCCCGGTCCTCCGGATCGAGTTCGCCCCAGTCTCCCACTGCGTGGCGGGCTATCAGCGTGTCCACGGCCACCCCAGCCTCCTCCAGCGCTTCCAACGCGCCCGGCGTCGCCACCACCTGCCCCAGCGGGAACAGGCGCCCCGTCGTCTCTGTCGCCATGATCCTCTCTCCTTTCATTGGGGGAGGGGCAGCAGCGCTGCTACCCCTCCCCGCTACGTGCTGCTAGGCGATGCTGAACCCGTTACCCGAGGCGTACACATACCCGTAGGAGTAGGTGCGGCCTACCCCCCTGTACTGCGCGGCCAGCGTGATCAGCGCGAAGGCGTGGACACAGCACCCTCTCTGGGTGCGCCGGAACCCCTCGCGCCCACTGCGGCAGGTGCAGCTGATCTGTGCCTCCGGGCCAATCGTGACCAGCACGTGGACCTTGGGAGAGCAGGCGTTCTGCACCACCTCGTACAGCCCCGCCTCCTTGTCCAGGATGCGGTAGCTCCACAGGCAGGGCTTGTAGAATGACGACCGGCATGCTAGCATTCGACCGAGACCTCCTTGTAGGGGGAATCACTTGGCGGGCCGCCCTTCGGTTCCTAGGCGGTGGCGGCCCGTCTTTTTTGTACCCTACAGGTATATTATACATCTTTTCAGGTGTGTTTGTCAAGATATATTTGGTCATTTATCCACAGATATTTATGAATAATGGGGGTTCTGGAGTGGGGGTGGTGCCCGTGCTGGCGGCCCTTTTCCCCGCCCGCAGGCGGCGCGGTGATCGGCGGTGGGAGATGGACCAAAGGGCCATGCGCGTGGCACAGACACGCCGGCATAGGAGCGGGAGCGGCACACGCATCTAAGGCAGTGGGGCCAGCACAGGGCAGCCAGTCGGCGCTCCCTGGCGTCAGGCCGGGCGGGGGTAGGCTCTCCCTTCTCCTGTGGTCGTGCGGCCGGCACCCGCATGTGGCCTCTCTCAGCGCTGTCTGGTCCTACCGCAAGGCTGGCGCTACCCACGGTCTGGCCCGGTTGTCAGGGGTTAGAGCCGGCACACGGTCAGTGCCCTGGCCACGAGCGCGCTCAGCAGCCGGCCACAGGTTCGAGGCGGCAGGGGGCCTTGAGGCACGCGGGACGCGGACACCCCGATAATCCAGAGCAAGAGACGGTCCCACCAGCGCTGAGCCACCTGCAACCGGCGCTCCTCACGGCGTTCGGCGGCACGGGCCGCCCCGTACTCGGCAAGCGGGAGCATCGCCCGACGCAAGAGGCAGGTGTTGGTGCGCGTGATCTGGCCCTGTGCCGCCGCCAGCAGCACTCGTTTCTCCCACACGGGAGCGTGAGGATGCGTCCGCAACGCCACGGTCAGTGTGTGCCGGCGGGCGCGCATCACCTCTAGAATTGCCTTGTGGAGTTCCAGACTGGCGCGTGGAGGCTTCATCGCGAGCAACTCATGGGCGATCAGGTCCTCCACGACCACGGCGATGGCCTCCATCGCGGTGCCCTCCTGCACGGTGTAACGCGGAGTGGCGTCAGGCCGATTCTGCCGCCCAGGGGCCACGGGTTGCTCCTGGGCGCTCTCAAGACCGTCGCTGTCCGCGTGGCCCCCACGGCTGGTCCGCTCGCTCTCCTCCCATTGCAGGAAACGGCCCTAGCGCCGCGCCCAAGCCACCGTCTCCGCCGCAATCAAGTGGATCGTCTCCACGTCCGCATCCACGAGCCAGTCCGTGCCTGCCTCTGTCTCATCCGTCTCCACGCCCGTTGCTCCGTCCTAAAACCACGGCCACCAGCGTGCCCACGCGGCACAGGACGCCCACTGCACGTAGCCCCACCTTGTTGGCACGAACGGAGCCACCGGCACGTCACACGTCTGGCCGCTCCCCCACTCCCCTTGCCATGGTGGAGCACCCACCCTGTTCAACGATCAGCTCTGTCTCTATTGTAGCGCGGTTCCCTACCGCTCGGGCGAGAAGACACGGGCAAATAGCAGCAGACCAGATGCACATGTGCCACTCTCCGGCACGTCCTGCTCTAGCCACGGCCTCAGGGGCTACCGAAATGGGTTAGCCACAATATCCTACTCCCAACCGTAGTATCCATGTGTTTTCTGTGGTAGGGTGAGCTCGACTTTGGCCAACGGAAGGGAGACAGGATACGCTGGAGACCACATGCTCGTGCCAACGATGAAAGAGGTCTGCCATGCCCGTCCTGCCTCCGGAAATCATGCTACTGTTGCTGAACTTTGCGCCTCTGTTTACGACGCGCACCTGGCAGTACGTGCCGGTGTTGGTGGCGGGCAGTATCCTGACGCCGCAGCGGCGGATGGTCAGCAGCGCGTTGCGGGCGATGGGTCTGGCGCAGGTGCCCTGGTTCTCCAACGTCCATCGGGTGCTCAACCGCGCGGAGTGGTCGCCCTTGGCGGTCAGTCGCGTGGTGCTGCGCCTGCTGATCACTGCCTTTGTCCTGGAGGGACCTGTGGTGGTGGGCCTGGACCCCACGCTGGAGCGGCGGCGGGGGGCCAAGATCGCCGCCAAGGGCATCTATCATGATCCCGTGCGCTCCAGCAAAAGCCATAAAGTCAAAGCGAGCGGGTTGCGCTGGATCTGCCTGATGGTGTTGGTGCCCATCCCGTGGGCGCTGCGGGTCTGGGCACTGCCCTTCCTGAGCGTGCTGGCTCCCTCGGAACGCTACCACCAGACGCGCGGGGTGCGCCACAAGACGGTGCTGGACTGGGCCCGCCAGCTGCTCATTCTGCTGCGGCGCTGGCTGCCCGACCGCCAGGTGGTGGTCGTCGCGGATGGCGAGTTTGCCGCGCTGGAGCTGCTGGCCGTGGCTAGCCAGCCGACAGTGAACATCGCCGTGGTCACTCGCCTGCGCCTTGATGCGGCCCTCTACGACCCCGCCCCGCCGCGGGCTCCCCACCAGAAGGGCCGACCGCGTCTCAAGGGCGCGCGCCTGCCCACCCTGCGGCAGGTCGCCGTGGACCCCACCACCGTGTGGACGCCAGTGCTGGTCGCTGACTGGTATGGTGGGGGGGAGCGCACGGTGGAGATCACCTCGCAGACCGCTGTGTGGTATCACGGGGGCAAGCCTCCCGTGCCGTTGCGCTCTCGTGCTCATTCGCGATCCAAACAGCGCCTTCGAGACACAGGCGCTGCTCTGCACCGATCAGGCAGCCACGCCCCTGGACATCCTCACCTGGTTCGTGCGGCGCTGGCAGATGGAGGTCACCTACGAGGAGAGCCGCGCCCATCTGGGCATCGAGACCCAGCGCCAGTGGAGTGACAAGGCGATTGCCCGCACCACGCCAGCCCTCTTCGGCCTCTTCTCTCTCGTCACCCTGCTGGCGCACCGCCTGTTGGGCGACCAGCCCTGCCCCGTCCGCCGCGCCGCCTGGTACGTCAAGCCGGTGCCCACCTTCAGCGATACCCTTGCTCTGGTGCGCCACTATCTGTGGACCCAGACGGATTTTCGGCTGTCGCCTGCGCTGGACGACAGCCAGAAAGTCCCTCGTGCTCTGGTGGACCATCTGGCGCACCTCCTCTGCTACGCCGCTTGAGTTGGCCAAAGTCGAGGTGAGGGTATAGCAGGTGCGGGTGCAAGGAGCAGGGGGATGCGTGCGTTGTCCCTCCCATCTACGCTGCCCTGTGCGCCACTACCGCTGTCCAGTTCAGCCTTCCACATAGATAGTCAAACAGGGGAGCATACCACCCTATACCCTTCTGACCGTCACCTGCTCTCCGATCCCACCAGACGATCAGGAGCGCTACACGTTTGACCGACAGACAGGAAGTGGCATCTGTGCTATGGTGGCAGCGGTAACCAACGTGCTTACCAGTGTCAATCAGGACGGCACAGGGGCAGCGTAGATAAGCATTTAACGACAGGCCACAGGACATCATATATGCCTCATCAGTTCTCGCGCACTGCGGGATATGACAGGAGGGACACATCCATGTCAGCACTATCCGCTCTTGACCTACTAGCACTGACGCAGCGGGTCCGCGCCATCCTCGCCGATCCGCACGCGCCGGTGCCCTCCACGGGCACGCCCACATTGGACCTGGCGCTGGCCGCACTGGCGCTGCGCCGCCGCACAGAGCAGCCGCTCACCGGGGATATCACCCCATTCTGGTTCGTGCCCCCGCCGGTGCCTACTGATGGTCATGCTCAGTGAGGTCAGCGATCAGATCCTCCACACGGCCGCTCTGCCCACGACCGTAGCCTCGGCGTGCCAGGTGGCCCTAAGCCGGCACGGGCGCCTGTTCAGTGCCACGCCAGCCTGGGCAGACCTCTTCCTAGCCTGGATTGCCGCCGTGGCGGACGTGCCCCACGACCTCTTCCTGTCGGCGGCAGTAGCCTGCGAGTATATGGCTGCTGGCTATGACCTGCTGGATGCTGCGGCTCCTGGGGAGCCAGACCTCACTACCCGCGCGGCAAGTGACGCTTTGCTGCGTCTGAGTCAGGACCTGCTTCTGGGTCTGGGCGTTCGCGCTGATTGCCGGCTGCGTGCCAGCGCGGTCCTCCGTCGTGCTGGCGACCGCGCCTTGGTCGCCCAGCACCAGGACACTGCCCTGCGCCGGATGCCCTCAGCGTCGCCTGAGGTCGTGCTCAGTATCCTCCGACGCCGCTCGGGAACATTGGTGGCCGCCACGTGCCAGTGTGCCACACTCCTGGCTGATGCCCCGTGGCGCACCGTCGGCCTCGCTGGACGCTTCGGTATGGCTCTGGGCTGTGCCGCCCAATTGGAGGACGACATGGCCGACAGGGAGGAGGATGTGGCCAGTGGGCGCAAGACGCTGGCTGTCCTGCTCACGCACCTGCATCCCACCGCTCCCGAGCTGGTCGTGGCGACCATGTGGGCGCTGATCCACCACTACCTGTACGAGGCTGCGCGGGCGCTCACGCGCCTGCCTCACGACCGTAGAACCGAGGCTCTATGGATGCTCTTACCCACCACCCTGCGCGCCGCCTAGCGCTCGGAGCCACCTGCGCCTGCGGCCTGATCGTGCTTGCTGCTGGCGCCGCCGCGCTGTGGACACCGGGCGATCTTGGTCTCTCCACCACGCGCACCTCCTCCGGCCAGCCCGTGGTCCGGTGGGTGGCGCCCAATGGCCCGGCCTGGAGCGCCGACATTCTGCCTGGGGACACCATCGTAGGCTGGGACGGCGCGGGACCATTGCCCCCGACGCTCACGGTGCGGTCCAGCGGCCAGACCCATCTCCTGAGGAGCGACACCACCCCTACGTTGTTGCATCTCCTGATGGCTGCTCTGGGTGTGACCTTCCTGGCGATTGGCGCGCTGGTGCTGGGCAAGAGCCTGGAGAACAGGGCCGCGTGGGCGCTGTGGCGGCTGTGCGTCCTGGCAGGTCTCGCCCTGGGGGTCACGGCAGCGGGGATACAGGGTCTGGGGTGGGCGTTAGCCCTGGAGTTCGTGGCCCTGCGGCTGCTGGGACCGGCCTTGCTGGAGCTGGCGCTCCTGCTGCCCATCGGTGCGGAGGCGTTGCAATGGGTGGCAGGGTGGCGCCGCGCCCTCCTGTGGCTGGTGCCCGCCGTCCTCCTGGCGCTGTATCCGATCTGCTGGGTATGGCCGGTGCCCCTGTTCACTGGCGTGCAGCTCGCCGGCGGGCTCGTCCTGATCGGCGCCATCATTGCCGCTGGTGGGCGCCTCCTCACCCTACGGCGTCAGCCTCTCTCCAAGGCGCAACACGCGCAACTGCGTTATATGGCTATCGGCGTGGTGGGCGGCTTCACGCCCTTGTTGCTGTGTGCACTGCTGCCTGATCTGCTGGTGCGCCATCCCCTGGCCCCGCCAGACGTGCTGATCTGGGCGCTTGTGCTGTTCCCCCTCGGCGTCGGCGCGGCCATCGTACGCCACGAGTTCCTGGGCATCCCCAGCCTCCTCTACCGGCGTACCTTGCACCTGGTTCTCCACGGCCTGCTCCTCGTTAGCGTGGGCCTCATCGTCGGCCTGCTCCTGGCCTCTGGTCCCCAGCAGGTCGGCTGGGCGAGGGCCATCCTCGCCGGGGGTGCCACCGTGCTCCTGGTGCTCCTCGTAACACAGTGGGCGCGCCTGGTGCAGAAAGCCGAGCGTTTCGTGCTACCTGATGCCTATGACCCGATGGACGCCCTGCACCGGATGCACACGCAGATGTCTCTGGCGGAGGTTCACGAGCGAGCCACGGCCCTGCTACGTGAGGTGGGAGACGACCTCGACCTGCGTTTTGCTCTGTTGCAGATGGCTCATCAGGACTATGCTCAGAGGCATCCACGCGAACCGTACCCTGATGCTGTGCTAGAGACGGCCACCCAGCGGGCACAGACCCTACTCACCACCGCTCCTACGACCGAGTCCTGGGAGGAGCAGATCGCTGGTGTCGCTGTGCGGTTCATGCCGATCAGAAACCGGGAGAAGACGGTGCGCGGGGTACTCTGCATCGGTCCCAAGCACTGCGGAGATACTTTCACCCCCCAGGATGAGGAGATGCTCGGCGCGCTCCACAGCGCATTAGAGGTGCCGTTCTCCCTTCCGCAGGGGGAGGCGCAAGTCACGGAGGAGGAAGCGGACGGGGATGAGGAGCAGGCAGATAGCACACCGCCAGGCATAGTTTTATCAGCGGAGCACATGGAGATCCTGACCTATGCGGCCCAGAAGTGGACCAACAAGAAGATCGCCGAGACGCTGAAACGGGACGAGACAACGGTGGAGAGGCGCTTCACCAGTCTCTATCGCAGGATGGGAGTGCATAACCGCAAGGAGGCTGTGGCTCTGGCGCACCAGATGCACTTGCTCCCCCCGCCAGCTATGTCAGCACGACTCGCCCTAAAGAGCGCGGCCACCGCCACACAGGGGAGCGCCCAAGATGCTGGTGAGACAGAATCCCAGGAGGAAGAACGCAGCACGCCTGAGGAGGCAGGATCATGACCAGGCCTCCCCGCCGTGTGCCGCAGCATGAACCTGCGCCCGCTGCCGCCGCCCTCCGTGGGACCGCAGGAGCCACTTTT
>JAABUJ010006745.1_pt1 | contig 10972 bp, 6 predicted proteins | sample 5559131 | NCBI WGS metagenome assembly JAABUJ01 (sample SAMN10711875, study PRJNA513366) | rock metagenome | isolation source: Antarctica rocks | place: Antarctica: Victoria Land, Mt New Zealand nord | collected 2016-01-07 | reverse complement strand
ATCAGCGAGCTCGAGGAAGGCAGACCATGTGTTTCCCCAGCCGGCCTGAATGATCATGAGAGATACGATAAGACTCCCGACAGGGTCGAGCCATGCCGCATTGTGCAAGAAGTTAGATCCTCCGATTGCCACCAAGGCCACAATGCTGGTAAGCGAGTCGATTCGATGATGTACTGCATTCGACGCAAGAACAGATGATTTACGATCCGTTGCAATCTTCATGGCTATATATATCTGTAAGTAAATGAATAGAGCTTCCACATGACTATAACACATACTAGCGCGGTAGAGATATTCCTTGACCACAATTGACCCAGCGGCTATCCATGCCGCGTTGATGTTTGGTCCCATGGACGTGTGGCTGTGACTATGTCCATGTTCAAACCACCAGCCATGGGCCGCGGCATCCATGAAGAATTCGTGGTAGAGCAATCCGCACGCATTTAAACTCATCATCACCCCTGTTCCGAGCAACATCGCACTCACACCGAGAGATCCAAGACTCTCAACCTTGCCGTATCCGCTGGGAAATTGTGCCGTGGCCGGCTTGAGAGACCATGATACCGTGGCAAGCGTCATGAAGTCAGACACGAGGTCGGTCAGAGAATGAACCGCATCGGCAGATAGCGCATGCGAGCTGAAAAACCAGCCGCCTATGCCTTTGCTTATTGCCATGCCCAGATTGACATAGAGCCCTATCCGTGTGATGCGAACACCTGCATCTTTCTTGTTTGCGGAGATTAGGTAAGTGTTGTCGTGATGGTGATGGTGCGAATGAGAGTGACCGGAGTGCAGCCTGGTCTGGGTTGAGGGCGTCATTTGTGGCAGTGAATGTAGGTATTTTGTGAAGTGTGACCGGTCGAGCGTTCCTGCTGTTTGTGGGGATCGAGGTGAGGTTGCGAGGCCAGTAGTGCAGAGGACACGTTTAGGTTGCCGTGCGCGTGTCTGATCTACAGATCGGCAGAGCCGCACCGTCGTCACACAGCTTGGTCGCGGATAACGCAGCTGCCCACCGTTAAGGCCGCGTACCCACGACATGAAGATGGCTTAGCAACGATACAGTAACGGCTTTACCAGTCTGCAGGCGACCAACATGTGCTTGAACTTTGGCCTTCGCTCCTGTACAGACGGACTCAGAATAATGTGTGTCTTGAACGCGTCGAAATTACGACTCTGGCTCGGATTTTCTTTCATCCCGATTACGTTAACCGAAGAGTTCCTGCATTAGCCTCCGTTGATGACGACATTGACCGTATCACACATCTTCACTTTATTCTATCATGGGAGCTGGGGGTTCAAGACCAATGCATACCTCACTCCATGCAAAAGTCCTTCATGAGAATACCCTACACGGGTCCTCTTCCGCCACCGATAATTATCCCACGCAACGCCAATACACCCTCAGGAGCCGTTGCCGCGCTGTCAGCGTTTCTTGCCGCTCCTCCACGATCTCCCAAGCCCGCAGGGCATGATCACGAGCCGAGTACAGTACTGCTTACCGGTGCTGGCATATCAGTCGCTTCGGGGCTAGCCGACTATCGTGGCACCAATGGCACATATACGTTGAATAAGACCTATCGTCCAATCTATTATCACGAATTCATCACGAATCATGAGGCAAGGAAGAGGTACTGGGCCCGGAGCTTTTTGGGTTGGACAAATCTGTTCAAGGCGAAACCAAACAATGCACACTGGGCGGTGAAGAGGCTAGGAGAGATGGGGGTCCTGAAGAGCGTAATAACGCAGAGTACGTGGATCGCTATTGGAGGGCGCCTTGCCGACCTAGCTGAGAGCTAATAGTTTTGTGTGCTCGGAATAGATGTGGATTCTTTTCATCCCAAGGCTCATCCTGAGCTTCCAACAATTGAGCTACATGGCTATCTTCGCTCGCTAGTGTGCGTATCGTGCAACAACTATTTACCCAGAACGACCTTCCAGGACTCCCTTTCATCCCTGAATCCTGCATGGGCCACGTTTCTAGCAGCGATGCTAGAGTCAGGAGCTCTGGATACAGAAAACCCGGAGGAGAGAAGGAAACGTGGGCTGAAGACGAACCCGGACGGAGACGTGGACCTAGCGGATGCGCCATATAGCACGTTCAGGTATCCAGCATGCCCGACCTGTCTGGCGAATCCACCCACCCTAGCCGATGGCACAAGATCCACCGTCGAAGTAGACTCCGATGGCGCTTGGTCGCCGTCATCCACGGCCGGAATTCTGAAGCCCGCTGTGGTAATGTTTGGCGAGTCGATAGCGCCAGCCGTCAAGGAAGCGGCGGAACAAGCTATCGACGCCGCTTCGAGGATCCTGGTCATCGGGAGTAGCTTAGCGACTTACTCGGCATGGCGGCTTGTGAAGAGGGCAAAGGAGAGGGGAATGCCCATCGGCATATTGAACTTGGGAGGTGTGAGAGGAGAGGAGAGCTTCTTTGCGCACGTGTATCCCCCGAATTCGGGTGTAAAGGGTGTGCGGTGTAGCGAGAGTGCAGATAAGATCCTGCCAGTGGTGACAGAGCAGCTGCAAGATGCAGTGAACTATCGTGCCGAAGGTGCAAGGCTTTGACATTTGATGATGTCGGGCACCTTTGTATATAGTGGTTGCGATGAACCTCGCTGTGGGTCACCAACTCGTCTAGGCGCAATTTTAGATGCACTGAATTATTCTCCTGACATGAAGGTGGACAAATTTTCCCTTCCGTCCAATACATTGTAAACACCGGCGCCGTCTGCACACTTGCAGTTCCCTTGTCAACCCAATCCGCAACAACAAAGTAGACTAAGAAACTCAATGACCAAACGTGAGGCCTGGACATCGCATCGTCGCATCAGAGTAGTTCTTCACAGGTCCAATCTTCATACCTTTCGAAAAGGAGTGTCAGCATAGAAATGTAACTCATCCAGGCTGAAACACACACCATCCATCAGGTAAATATCTCCGAACCACCAAAGGGATCTTCTTCTCCCGCAGCTCCTTAATAGCAATCTGCAACGGATCCGTCTCCCCTTCCAAATCCACGAGCACCGGCGCATTCATACTAAAGCCACAATCAGCCCCGACCGAGAGAGCGCCCCCACCCCCTACCCCCCCTCAACACGCTACAACGCGGCACTCTCAACTCAAAACCATACCTAATCTGCAGCGCTCTGGTCCCTAACACCCTCGCCCTCTCATACTTCGTCAAATACGGCGTCGTCGACCTCTTATCGTCCGCTATCCTCTTCTCCCTCAGCCCGACCACGGCGTTTTTCCTCGTCGCGGCGGCTGCGCTCGGATCACCCGTGACGACCGTCCGCTCGCCGTTCGCGCCGTCCACGCCGTTCGGGCGCTGCGCGCTGGGGTCGTAGTCGCCGCCGTTCTGGCCTTCATGGCCGCCGCCGTTCGGGCGGGTGGTGCCGTCGGCGTTTTCGATGTGGTCGGGGTCTTCGGGGTCGATGGGTTCTTCGTCGTCGAAGGTGGGTTCGTCGGGCTCGTAGGGCTCGTAGCTAGATGGGGGGAGTTGGGTTAGCTGTGAGTATGTTGATGCAGCAGGTCATGTGCTGCGTGAGCGCTGTTGGGTTGGGCGGCGGAGGTGCCTGGGGCTTGGGTTTGTGTGTAGGGGCACCTGCTACTCACCCGTCGTCGCCGCCGTCGTCTCCTCCGTAGTCCGACATAATTAGGAGGATTCCTTGAAGAGCCGGGCGAGAGTTATGGATGGTGCGCGTTTGCGATTGGCGAGCATTTAGTGGTGAAGCTGTGGAAAGTCACTAAGTACGGGCGCAAAGCTTTCAAGATGAAAGCTGAGGCTGAAGATCTCCCGCTTTGTCAAACCCAGTTCCGCAACTTTTTGGTACCATGCCCAAACAGGACATTTTGAAGTGAACCTACAACTAAATATTACTATCTATCAAATTGAAAAAATGATTAATTAGTGATAAGATTATATTATGATATACACAAACCTACTATCTACCAAATCTTGGTATTGAAAATAAGATCAATAACAATGTTATCAACATACTGTGTTGACCTGCATCCTGCTCACGATTGTAGTCCCAGAAGCCTCCTATTGATATTTGACGACGTCTCAAAGTCGAAAGTCTTGTATCGATAAAGAGCACACTGACGCTATCTTTAACTCTTGGAATTTCATGTCTGATCGCACTACATCACATCTGACTCCGTGCCTTACAACAACTTACCTACTTTATCGGAGCTGACCTCTCCCATGCCAGTAAACTCGCCGAGCATTCGGACCCGCAAGACCGTCAGCATGGCTCGCCATCCTCCCTCACCATACCGCTATAGCAATATCCCAACCTCCCACTCCCTCACCCACCTCGCGACAACAAACCTGCAATCCTCATCCCCACCACCGCCCTAGCAACCCAGACCCAACCTTCCACTCCCACCCCTTCGCCCACCTCAAACCAGCAAAGATGATATCCCCCCTCGACCCCGTCCCCCTCCCCACCAGGCCACTCTACTCAATCCTCTGCCTCCACGGCAGCGGCACCTCCCGCCCTCATCTTCTCAATCCAGACCATCCACATCCAACACGCGCTCCGGCAGCACTTCACCTTCATCTTCATCGACGCCCCCTTCGCCAGCGGCCCCGGGCCCGGCGTGCTGCCCGTCTTCGCCGACTGCGGGCCCTTCTACACCTGGCAGCAACCCAACACAACCTCGCCGGAACTCATGGCCCACGAGACGGCGGCGTGCGTCGCGGACGCCGTTGCGGACTGCGAGGCCCATGGCGGCGAGGTGGTGGGCGTCATGGGGATCTCGCAAGGGGCGCGCCTTGTGGCGGGGTTGTTGCTGGAGCGAGAACAAGGACAAGGAGGGGCAAGGGGAGGAGGAGGGTGGCTGGACGGCGTGCGGTTCGGGGTGCTGCTGAATGGGACGTTTCCGGCCATGCTGCCGGTGTCGGTGCCGGTGCCGGTGCCGGTGCCGGAGCTCGGGCAGGGAGAGGGGGGTGTGGGGGTGGTGGCGGTGCCGACGCTGCATGTGCATGGCTTGCTGGATCCGTCTCTGGCGCAGAGTCGGGCGCTGCTGGGGGGATATTTTGAGAAGGGGCAGGCTGTCTTGTTGGAGAAGGGGGTTGGGCACCATCTGTTGAATCCGCAAGCAGATGTTGAGGGGTTCGTGAGTGTGCTTGTGAAGATGGATGAGGCGACGCGGGGGACGACGGCGGTGGCGGCGGAGGTGAAAGAGCTGCGCGTTCTGGAGTCGAGGTGGTTGGTTGGTGATGAATGGGTGGCGGTTGGTGGGGAGAGGGTTGGATGTGTATTGTTGGTTTGCAGATGGAGAGGGTGCCATGGTTTTGGCCGGAATTCTCTTCCGATCCTCTGTTCACGACTTGTCATGTCCGGATAAGTAAGGAGCGCCGTGAGAAAACTACAAATTTATGACCCCCTCATTAATCGAATCCCGGAGCAGTGCATGTGCGTTGGCTGGCTGCCAGGCACCATTGGGCGAGAACCAAGCCTCCGTGCTTCCGGCCGGACCGTCTCTCGTTCTGGGCTACCAAGCTTCAGAGGATCCTGGAGCGACGATGCGCAGATACTGTCATGGGAAGGTGGCGAGCTTGACGCTACCATCTTGACATGGCTCTGAAATGGACTAAGTATTATCTATTGCCAAGTTCTCCCTGGTTCGTGACAGCTGGTCCTGCTGCCGCCTCGAACCATGTTCAGCCCCTCAAATCACTTGTCGACCGTCGATTGGCAACGTCCCATATGACGGACAAACGTCGTAAAATCGAGGTCTCCGGATGCGGTGTGTTGCCGGGGGACCGTCACACGCCCCGTACCATCAATCGTCCGAAGATACTGTAGGACGCTCGGTCAGATCAGAAAGAAATTGGTTGTTCTTGCCGGTGGCCATTCTCTCTACTGCTACCATTTGACACAAGGGGGGGGAAGTAGCACGACGACTACGCGTCACAGTCAGGGAGGGGCTTGGAAGCTGACCACCCAGGTCCGAGATGGTCACACGGATCGATTCAGTTGATCGGTGACAGGAGGGAATTTTCAGCCGACAAATCTGACCTTCCAGAAGGTCTCTGAAGATCAATCAAATTGAGGTTTCAGCTTCATCGAAATACCTTAGGTAGGTACATTTCAAAATGTATTGGAGTTTCTCAATATACCTTAGGTACTTCTGATGTGTCGCAACTCTACCTTAGCTTTGATATACCTTCTCCATATAGGTACTTTTAACCCTAATCACCTGACCTCCAAACCCTAACAGCCTAACCTCATGCGCTAACTCTCAATATATCGTGAGTTAATTGAGGCTCTGAACGACTTACCAAAGCTCACATTCAGATCCCTGTACCTAGAACCCTAATATTACCGAAGCCACCTCAATAGCAACGGACGGACTCTCCGTAAACCAAGTGACCGGCGTCCCGTGCCGACCGGCCAGTCCCTGTATTGACACGTCGGGTAGAGAGTTGCAGAAACTAGGGATACGAAGGCTGTTACGCTATTCATGGGTGACACGGACAAAGTTGTGTGTGTGAGAAAGCAAGAACTTAAGGCTGAACAGTTGGCTTATTATATGTCCAGTCACTGTCCTAGCGTACGTACGGAGTACCTTACCACTGTACCTACCGTACCTTACAACCTAAGGTACTGTACGCAACTTTCTACCCTACCCGAGGCGTAGTGGCCAGAAGCTTAAGGTAAGTAAAGTTAAGGTATCTGCAAGTCAGCTCGCTTCCAAGGTCTGCGCACGATTTTCGAGGTCCGACATGGAAAGGATAGCCGCACCATGTACGGTACTACGTCCGTAGCAGAGGTTTTCCGTGCTGCGCACTGGCGTCCTTCTACGACCTATGATATATTGGGCGTTTTCCAGAGACTTGTGACCCAGATCCGAGAGCATGGATCAGGGTCGACAGGAGCGCAGGCGCGCAGGCGGTGAGTCGGGATCAAGCCCTAAAAGATTGTTGTGCTATTACTGGAACGTACGGTGTCAAGGTAAGTGGGGATAATAAGCTAGACGGAAATACAAGCCATTCCGTGTCCAGCTCCCCTTGCCTGACCGAACTAGTTGGCCTCAGTCCGAGCCCACCCATGTCAAGCGTCTTCATCTGGGCAATCGAATCTTCTCCAGTGACCTAATCCTGCGTCTTGCGACCTCTGACCCGATCCACAAACTGCTCCGGCTGATGCATATACGAGATCCAGAAAGCCTCACCGGGCAATTCCGCAGATCTCCAGCCAGCCTCCTTGAAGGTTGAAACCTTGTGCGAATTCTTCTCCTCTCACTTCTTGGCAACCTTGCCGTCCTTGCTGCAGATCTCAAAGGCGTGCTTGTAATCAATCCGATGCCAAGAGTCCCCTAAAATAACCGTACAGCGTCAACTCACGCAACCGGAACTCTGCGTGGTAGGCCGGGAGCGTGTCGTTGAACTGTCATCGATGACAACTCGAGTATGAAGTCACCCCTGAGTGTACTCTGGCCTTCACCCGTTCCGCCGTTCGGAAAACCCTGAATTCGTAGTCACAGGTGTTGTGGTTCCCATTGGTGAAGGTGTTGCATCGCAGCTGACACACTCTTCCAGGTTGCCGTCGAAAGCGGGCGCAGTGCGGCGAAGTTGTATGTACCCGTGGCCATCATGGTGCCGCGGGAGATGTTGCAGTCGAAGTGGATGTCTTTTTTGGAGGTTGTCCACCACGGTATCATGGAATTGAAAGAAACGCGGACCACATCGGTCGGGTTGACCAAGGACTAATAAAAGGCCCAGGAGCGGTCGAAGGATTGTGATAGGCTTCCAGAACGACTTGGGGCGTCAAGCAGACACTGCTTGTATGATGACTTCGGGATGCGACTCAACTGGGATGAATGAAAGCTAGGGACTGCTCGTTTTCAACGCCACGGGTCAGCCATTTCTCGAGGGCATCCACGCAGTGTTCGCGGCTCCCAAGATGCCGACTTTGAGAGCATCACCCCTCTTGGCGGGTTTGGGTGGGGCGGGCCGAACGTCTGCCAGAGACGGCTAACCAAGGCTGACTGACCAAAGTTGCCATCTCGTCGGTCTTCTCTTCCCGGCCATCGGTGTGTCGGTCCTCGTTGCATGTTGCATTGGAGACGCACTCTCACCGTTTGGCAAGTTTGTCCACGAATGGTACCAGTTCAGCCTACAAGGCTCGACGTGTTGGAGTGTTCAAGCTCAAGGTTGAAGCAAGATGCAGGCAAGCAAGCAGAGGGTCGATGTTGGTGGTAGGTAAAGGTAGAGGAGGTCTTGGTGGAAGGTAGAGAAAGTCGGGCCGAACTTCAGTCTAATCCCGTCTGGTACCTAAGGTAGGAACGAGGGCAACAGCTCAGGGACTCAATATGATAAGACACTCAGGTAATCAAACTGACTGTGAAGTGGAAGATCAATGATTATTAATGATTAATGATTTAGAATGTGTTGCAAGATTACCGGAAGGTAGGTAACGTATAATCAAGCGTTCTCTTGCTAGGGTTGATTGATAAGGTAATGGTGATATAGATAAGGGCAGCAATATATTAGCCCCCAACGGGCCAACTAGCGGGTCGTGCCGCTCCTGGCTTGCCACGTGGTTTAGCGGATCAGGCCATTAGTAGGTACCTTAAGGTAAGCTAAGCTCAGCTAAATTGTTAGTAACATAATCGCCACCCAGTTGAGCCAGCCACCCAGTCAAGCCACCTCATTAGCCACAAACATCCTCATTAACATTGTCATTCATCTTGTCATCATCACACATTCACAATGATCTCAGATGAATCAATTAAGTCAATTTCTGATATTTTCACACAATATAGTCTTGTCTTAGCTGATTTAAACAATGATTCATCAGTTTCTCTTTGCAAGATTGCTTAAATCTATAATTTATCTTAATTTATTTTATAAGTTCATTAAAAAAAAAGACAATCAGTAAAGATCTTTTAAACAGATCAATAATGACTGTTAATGCATAAGAAGAATGTCTTAATTTAATGAATTGATATTATGATAGCTTAAGAATGATCTTTATAAATTAAATAGTTAAAATTTATAATAAAGCATTTAATAATGATTAAAGATGATCTAAATTCTCTAGAACAACATTAATATAAAAATTTTCTGCATCAACATTCAGACTTTAAGACATGATATAGCTGCAATCTTAATTAGAATTAAAAGAATGTCAAGAATTTTGAAATCATTTAAAAATAATTTAATTTATACAACTTTATGTGAATTCAGCATGATATTTTGAAGTCAGATATATATAACATAAATGAAAAGAAATTTGCAATGAGCATTATAAACAGCTTTAAAGTTTTAGTACAATACATAGAAGCATAAGCTTTCAGTATTTAGACTAATAATTAGAACTAAGTGTTTCTTATTAAATGTATATTGTTTAATAACATTACTCTTTTACTTTACTTCATTTTCAAGAACAAGTTAATACAGCAAATATAACTAAACTCTGTTAAGAATGATTAGACTGTTCTATAAATTAGTGATAATGATTAAATTATTAATGTAATAGAGCTTCAGTGATTTAAAGTCTTCAATTTATATACTAAAATGCAGACTTAAGACATTTATTAACTATTAATACTGAATGATTACAAAAGTTATATTTTCACTGACTTTATTCAATACTGCTGTGATCACAGCATTGTAATTTTATGTCTTTCTTTACATTTAACTCATTTACTGCAATCATTGAATGTCAAAGTCTTTAAGTCATTGAGTAAGATTTATAAAAAGTATATTTATATTTACTTATATTATAAAATCATCAATATCAATAAGCTAAACTTTCTACATTACTATTAAAAGACTAAATTGACAGTAATTACAACTCAGAACATTTTAAGTGCATGATAAAATATAAATCTTATTTTATTTAATTCTTTCATTATTATTTTAAAATTATCTTGATCAAAGATCTTACTCTATATCTTCTTTACAAATTTCAATGAAGTTCAAGTTAACATCACTGTCATATTTAGTACAGCAATCTGAATCAATCAGTTTGTGAATGAAATCATAATAAATATAATATTATTATTATATATATATGTCTTAAATCTAAAAGACATAGCTCTGACAGCTGTAACAAATAAAACAGTTCTACAGTGAACTAATTAGAAGCTGTTTAACAAGTAAAAGCAACAGCAGAAGAAGTAGTCACAAAAGAATGTTGAAAATGTCTAAGTTTTTATTGTTGACAAGAATAGAGCTATGATGCAGAAGACAGAGAAGAAGATGAAGAAATTGACTGATAAAACAGCTAAATATTATGCATTAAAAGGCAAAATTGAATTTGTGAAGCTGATCTGAAAGAAAATGCTCATGAATATTTCAGTTTTCATGTAGTTAGTCTAGGGGGGTGATAATCTCAATAATTCAAGGTGTTTTGACAAGGATTAATTAAGTGACAGTGAGGTGGCTTGACTGGGTGGCTGGCTTGGCTGGGTGGCGATTACGTTACAGCACTCACCACCTCGTCACCTCCTACCGGTACCTTACCTCCGTACAGTACCTCCAAAAGCTGGAGGTTACGGCCTTACTGGTTCGTCGCCAAGGCAGGGCTGTGGGTAATACGAAGGCTATAGATCAGCTCTAAACTCCAAACAACTCATGAGGCAATATCGAAGTTCTCCCCGTTCACGTTTCGAAGTAAAGACTGGATCTGACCTTTCCAAAAGCTGCCAATTCTGACAAGACACGGGTTGACCCCCATCCCAAATTAGCACGTGTCCGTCAAGCAAAGCACGAAGCAAGCGAGGCAGTTACCGTACTTCGTACTTGTACAGTACCCTACCTTACCCTTAAGGTACCTTGGATTCCGGCCGAGTTGGACCAATGGTGGTGGCATTTCTGGCACACCCATCCATCGAACGGCCACGACGAGCCCGAGCCAGAGCCAGAGCCAGAGCCAGAGCCAGAGCCAGAGCCAGAGCCAGAGCCAGAGCCAGAGCCAGAGCCAGAGCCAGAGCCAGAGCCAGAGCCAGAGCCAGA
>JAABUJ010006742.1_pt1 | contig 10979 bp, 8 predicted proteins | sample 5559131 | NCBI WGS metagenome assembly JAABUJ01 (sample SAMN10711875, study PRJNA513366) | rock metagenome | isolation source: Antarctica rocks | place: Antarctica: Victoria Land, Mt New Zealand nord | collected 2016-01-07 | reverse complement strand
GATCGCGCAGGATGGGCAGGTGGTCATCCGCCCGATGATGTACCTGGCGCTCTCCTACGATCACCGGAGCGTCGATGGGAGCGAGGCGGTGCGTTTCCTGGTACGCATCAAAGAGCTCTGCGAAGATCCCGAAACGTTGCTGCTCGAAGGCTGAGCAAAGCGTGACCGGGCGGCGGGGGTTCCATGCCCCGCCGCCCTTCGCGTTTAAGAAGACAGAGCATAGCGAGGTGCGGTGCGCCGCTAGCATATCGTCCCGTTGTGCTGGCTGGTTGGCATATCCGTGCGAGAATCACGGGATTGGCGCGCCGGTAGGGCACGTCGTCGGCCTACTACGGACAACCGCCACACGCTTACCAAGGAGCCACCGATGCTCGCTCGCCTCCTGCACCGCGTCACCGCCACCGGCCGCGCCGTTGTTCAGGCACTCCGCCGCCGCCTCGTGGCGGCAACGCAACCCGCCGCACCCACGGTCGTCGCGGGAGCGCTCATGGATCTGGTCCGCAGCAAGCCCGAACTGATCGCGGAGAACGCGCTGCTGCGGCAGCAGCTCCTTGTCCTCCGGCGGAGCGTCAAGCGCCCCCGCTGCACCCCGACCGACCGCGCGCTGCTGGTGCTCCTGGCCAGCCAGGTCCGCGCCTGGTGGCAGGCCCTGCTGCTCGTGCAGCCCGACACGCTCCTGCGCTGGCATCGCCAACTCTTCCGGTGGCACTGGCGGCGCACATCACGGAGCGCAATGCCGACGCGACGCGCCAAGGTCTCCGCCGAGACGATCGCCCTGATCCGGGAGATGGCCACGGCCAACGCCCTCTGGGGCGCGGAGCGCATCCACGGCGAACTCCTGAAGCTCGACATCCGCGTGGCCAAGTGGACGGTCCAGAAATATATGCGCGCCGCCCCTCGGCCGCAGCGCGCTGGGCAGACTTGGGCGACCTTCCTGCGCAACCACGCCTATGAGATCTGGGCCTGCGACTTCCTGCCGGTCACGGACCTGCTCTTCCGCCCGCTGTACGCCTTCGTCGTGGTCGCGCTCGGCTCCCGGCGCGTGGTCCACGTCGGCGTCACGCGCCACCCGACCGACACCTGGGCCGCCCAGCAGCTCCGCGAGGCCACGCCGTTCGGGCAGCAGCCTCGGTACCTCATCCGCGACAACGACAGCAAGTACGGGCCGGCCTTCGCGCGCGTCGCCGAGGCGAGCGGCATTACCGTCCTGCGCACCGCCTATCGCGCGCCCCGGCAGAACGCGACCTGCGAGCGCTTCCTCGGGAGCGTGCGGCGCGAGTGCCTCGACCATGTCCTCATCCTGGGCGAGGGGCACCTACGGCGCGTCCTGCGGGAGTACGTGGCCTTCTTCAACACGGCGCGGCCACACCAGGGCGTGTGGCAGCAGATCCCCGACAGCATGGAGGCACGCCCGCCGCGAGCGGCACCCGCAGGGGCGGTGCGCGCGATCCCAGTCCTGGGCGGGCTACACCACGCGTATCAGCGCGCCGCGTAGGCCGACGTCAATGGCGCGCGGACGCGCCAACCAGCCAGGACAACTGTCACGTTAAGTTTTGACTGAACGAAACCTCCCCACACCGCGCCAGTTCTGGCCGTCGCTAGCGCTTGTACAGGCCGGATCCGGTCTCCTATGCGCCGATCGTTCCCCACTTTCGGACCGCCGTCGGCACCCAAAAGGCGTAACTTGACAGTGCCCTCAGGCAACATCGTCCTGTGCATCCCCTCCGGTGGATTCCTCACGTGACGACGGTGTGTGGCGTGCGAGTTCCTCTGCCAGGATCCGGCCCCATGAGAGTGAGGAATCCGCCCGTGTCAACTCTCGCACCGAAGAACGCAAATTCTCGGGGAGATAGGACCAGAGTCGCTGCCCCAACTCTCGGGCGATCGCCGCAGTAACTACCTGACCGCTCTGCCCATTGCCGGTGGTCGCGATGGTCCGCTCCTCGACCGTACCGCGTTCGTCCGGATCAAACGACGTTTGATCCGGAGCGAGAGGGGCCGCTGGGCCGCCGCTGTTCACACCCTCGGTCGTCGACGGAGCGACCGTGTTCGATAGGGGTATCAGCGGATCAAACGACGTTTGATCCGGCGGCGCGGGACGCGAACCTCTGCCGCCCCCCTTGAAGCGCGGGTTCATGATGCCGCTCGCGATCAGTCGCTGCCGGTGCGCCTCGATCTCCGCATGACGGACCTCCTCGCCGCGCTGGAGCCGCACCTTGAAGTGCTCGATCTCCTCCTCGGGCATCTGCTGGAGCGAACGGGCGGCCGTCATATTGAGCTGCTTCCGTTCAAGCGCATCCGCCACCACCTGGTTGGTGAGCAGGCGTAAACGGTCGCGGATCAGCTGACCGGACAAACTGAGGCGCCCCGCGAGGGCGGGCGGTGTGAGGCCCTCGATATCGAGCAACTCCTGGAAAGCGCGCGCCTCGTCCATAGGGCTGAGCTGTTGGCGCTGCAAATTCTCGAGGAGTTGCAGGACCCGGACACGGACCCCCTCATCACCCCGGATCAGCACCGGCACGCTCGCGAGGCCGGCGCGCTCGGCCGCCGCGCGACGGCGACCGCCGGCGATGACGATGAACTCCTGCACCCCGTCGGCGCGGATGGAGCCCTCGCGCACCAGGAGCGGTTGGATGATGCCGAACTCGCGGATGCTGGCTGCCAGTTCCTCGAGACGACGATCGCCATCGTCATGGCTCCAGTCGCGGCGCGGCTGCTCGGGATCGGGGATGACACGCTCGATCGGGATCTCGAGCGCCCCCGGCAGCGCGCGCTCCTCGCTCGTCGTCCCCGCGCGCTGCGCCACACGTTGCTGCGGGGCGCGCAGGACGCTCATGCCGCGCTTGCGCGCCACTTCATCCGGTGCCCGCTCAGGGATACCGCGCTCAGTTCGCGCCATGGATCGCCCCCTCACGTCGCGACTGCACCGTCGCATTGAGCACCCGCTCGGCCAGATCGAGGTACGGGAGCGTCGCCGTCGCGCGCGGCTCGTAACGCACGATCGGGATCCGCGCGTTCATCGAGCGCTTCATGGCCACACTATGGGGCACGGGACTCGCGATGAGCTCGCCGAACGTCTCGCGCAGGAGCGCGACGACGCCGCGATCGACATTATCCGCATCGATATCGGTTGGCACGATGGCGAGGGGCTTGGCGACACGTTCCTCGTCCTCGATCAGGTTCTCGATCAGGCGCAGCGTATCTTGCAGCGCATCGATATCCTGCTGCACCGTCATCGTGGGGAGGATCGCCCACTCCGCGGCGACCAGCGCGATCGCGGTGGCGAATTCGAGGGACGGCGGCGTGTCGAGCAACACCGCGTCGTAATCTGGCAGCGTCTGCAGGACCCGGCGGAGGCGGCGAAAGGCCGCAGGGTAGCTCCGTAACTTCTCGGCCGCCGTCTCGATCGAGCGATCCCCCGGCAGCAGGTCCACACCGATCGCCGTTGACCGCAGGATGTCGGCGGCGGGGCGACCATCCAGAACGATGCAACTACCGATCCCGTAGCCTTCCTCGACCGGCTCCTCGAGCAGCAGGCGCGTGAGCGACGCCTGGGGATCCAGGTCCACGATCAAGATCCGCGGCGCGCGCTCGAGGAGCGCCCCCGCCAGCTGAAACGTCGTGGTCGATTTGCCGGAACCACCCTTGCGATTCACGATGGCGACGATACTTCGTAGGTCCATCACCGTTCCCCTCGTGCGAGGGGCGTCCCCGCCCCGTCCGCCAGCCGACTGCGCTTCGCGTCCGCCAGATACTCGATCAGGATCTGGCGGACAAGCTTGTTGCGCGACAGGTGGACCCCCTCGGCGCGCTCCCCGAGCTGCAGGATCGCCCAGCGCGGGAGGTAGCAGCTGATCGTCTCGCCCCGATCCTCCGTCGGTAAGGGGTGTCGCCCGCGCCGGACCTCGCGCCCCGCATGCTCCGCCGCCATCGTCCTCTCCATCCCTGAGCTCGCCATCTTCGCCCGGCTCCGCCCGCAATAACTTAATGCAGTAATTTTGTACGTACATAATAGTTGCCGCGTGTCGTCCCGTCAAGCGTCGCCGTGCATGGTGCCAGACGCCGCGACCGCCGAGTCGGTGACGTCATCGCGCACGAGGCGCAGGACATCGTCGTACCATAGATAACGGATTTCAATTGCTCGACCGTGCACCAGGGCCAGCCGCTTGGCGATGGCAGCGCGGCCCGCCCGATGCGCGACGGCGTTGGCCCGTTCGGCTTCGGCGCGTGCCAGGAAGATGAGCGCCGCGGGTGCCGACCCGCGTGGTGCGTAGAAGAGGGCCTCGCGGAAGAGCAGCGGCAACGCTGGTGCCTCGTGCGCCAGTCGGGCCCAGAATGCCTGATCGTCGACACGCAGGCCCACCGCAGCCAATCGTTCCCGCTGCTCGCGATCGCGAGCAGCGGCCGCGGCCGTTTGTTGCCGCGACCGTTCTTCCCGGCGGAGCGTGTCCTGTGCCCGCTCGGCATCCGCTCGGGCGCGCTCCGCCGGTGTGCGATATCCCGGTGGCGTAGCCCAGTCTTCCTCGATCCGTCGTCGTAGACGCCCGGGTGTGAGCTGCGCCCGTCCGGGCTGCTCCGCGCATTCCCAGGTGTGGATATCGAGATGATGGCGCACATGCGCCTCGCTATGTGTGGCGATCAGGCGACGCGCAACCGTGACGGTCACCCCAACGCCCGCGAGTTCGACGCCGAGATCACGATCCACAAGCGACTCAACAACAACATCGTCGCCCGTCGTGTTCATCTCGGCATCGTGCGCGACGGTCCCCTGTTGTTCTTTCTTCTGTGTAGTCTCTCGATCAGTCTTCGATCCCTTTAAAGATGCCGCCACATCGGGTCGCTCGATCGCGACAATTTGGTCCGGCGCATGATGCCAAGTTGGGTCGTTCGAGGCCGACAGATCGGGTTGCTCCATCGCGACATTCTGGGTCGGTCCATCCCGACATTCTGGGTTTATGGGCGGCGTCGGCCGCTGCGCCACACTCTCCTCGCACACCTCGAGCGCTTCTAGTACGTCGAAATCGACCGTGTACCACTTCGTCCTATCGCGCGCCGAGGAATTGTATGCGGCGCACGAGACCAGCAGACCACGCCGCTCCAGTTCTTGCAATGCGCGCTGGATCGTCTTGCGCGAGCGGAAAGCGAGCGCCTCCCAGAACGGGACCTGCGACGGGCAAACCCATCGTCTGCCATCGCGAATGGGCGGGCGGCGACGATCGCCGAGCCAGTAATAGATCTGCCGCAGCACGACCGCCTCGTCGAGCCCGATCAGCGCGGCGAGGCGCACACCGATCGGCAGGAGATCTTCCTCGTCGAGGTAGTTGCTGGCGGGGAGTGGCGGCAATCCCGCGACAGCGATCGTATCGTCGGCCCCGGCACCCGACCATGATTCGGCTTCCGGCGGGCGGCGATCGAGCGCAGCGAGGCGGGTCCAGGCGATGGTATAGCTATTGGTGGCGTCCCCCGAGCGGATATCGAGCTGGCGCGAGACGATCAGCCCGCTCGTTATCAATGAGGCGAACGTGCGCTCGATCGTGCGTGTCGTCCAGAACGGGAAGTCACGCTCTTGCCAACGGCTGAGCGGCGCGCGCACCCAGCGGCACCCGTTGGCGACACGAGGCTGGCGCTCATCTTCGAGATAGTAGCGAATTTGCTGCAGGACGATCGCCTCGTTCAAACCGACGATGCCGACAAGGCGTGGGAGGAGGAGGAGGCGCCGTCCGCCGACGAGCAGACGACTGGCCGGGAGCGGGGGCAAGGACGGCATGTCCGCCGCCGCAAGGCGACGACTGGTCACATTCGTACGCGACGTCACGGGCAGCGATTCCTCTACCCCGCGCCCCTCGTGGCCCGCCATTCCCCCGCCGTCCCGCACAGGACCGCCGCATGGCCGTCCCCTCGCCACTCTAGCATGGGCTCGGGTGCCGCAAACCGCGCAAGTAATCACAACGCGCGGCGTGTGGAATCACAGCATAGTCACAGGGACGCGCGTCATCGATCGCATCGTATAGGTACTGCACGTACAGATACGAAGACGATCAGCGCTCGACAAGATGTCACGGGGCGGGATACCCCTCCGTCGCGGTCCCGATACCCCGCCAGCCAGGGCACAATACCCCTCCCAACGTGTGGCCTGCGCGAATCATTCTGGTCGCGATACCCCGCCGCATTGTGAGCGATTGTGACTGCACACGGTCGCGATTGGGGCAGGATACTCCGCCGTATTGTGATCGGCTGTGACTCGAAGTCGGCGCGAATGGGGCGCGATATCCCGCCACATTGTGATCGGCTGTGACTCGCGCCGCCGTAAGTGCCCGAGACAGGCCACATCTGGCAAGCGCCGCCGCGCGCTAAACGGGGCGGAGGGGCACGATGCCCCTCCCGATCGTGCCTATGTGTGACTGATCGTGTCCGAATTCGCGCTGTGCGCTGGTGTGAGGGCCGATTCCGTGACCGCGCCATTGCCGGGGCGATCAGTCCGTGTGTCGGGGAGGAGTCGACCGCCCCTGGCGCGCGCCCCGTACCGTCACCGCCCAAGCATATACGCGCTGTCGGAACGCTTCCGATGGGCGCGGCTTATTCGGCTTGTCGCCCTCGAGCTTGTTGATGTATCCGGGGCTGCAGGCCAACTCCTTGGCGGCCCTGGATTGGGAGATATTGCCGCGCAAAGTGCGCTCGGCCTTGATGAGGGCTCCGATGTCGTCGTCCCCAAGCGGGATGCCGTCGATCAGCGAGGCGGTCGCAGCAGGCGTGTGGGGGCGCAGGACCAGCTCGGGCGGGACGATGCGGACCGCACAGGCAAGCCATAGGACAGCCCAGCCGTGGCGGTTCGCTGCGGTCTCATCCCAGTCGAGATAGTGCCAACTGCTGATCACCCCGTCTTGCTGCAGGGTGTCGAGCGCGATCTCAAGGCGCTCGCGGGTGCGGCTCGGCTTGCGCGCATACACCTCCTTGCCGGCGGCATCGAGGAGGCGACTCACGGGATAGTGCAGCTGCCCGTTCCCATCCAGGGCCGCACGTCGCCAACTCCAGCTGAAGAGGCGCGCGAGGCGCTTCTCCCAGTCCTGCCGATACGGGTCGTAGCGGAGGGCCATCGCGGAGAGGAGCGCGGTCTGACCGCCGGGTCCGAGCAGGAAGGCGGTGAAGACCGCGCCCGGCCTGAACTCGAAACGGCTCAGCTCAATCTGGCCCTGTGGGCCGATGGGTCCGACCCGATCGCTGATCGTGATGGCCTGGCTGGCGAGGCCCAGGGGTCCGTCAGCCGGCGTACCTGTCGCTTCGCCGCCGACGGTGACCGTGATAGTCAGATTTTGCAGGTGCCCCAATGATCGCAGGGCCTGCTGCCGGGCCTCTGTCTCGTAGCCGGTACGCACGCCCTGACCGCGATGACGCTGGAGATGGCCGCGGAGTTTCAGGAAGTCGTGGAGGTCGGCATAGGCGCGTGTACTGCCCGCCCGGGTTTGCAGGATGTAGACCGCGCATAACCAATCGAGCATGTCCGCATCGAGATCGGAGAGCTCGTCGCGCTGCCGCCACATCGCCTCCACCCAGAGGTCGAATTGATCCGCGGACAGGTCGCCAAGGCTCTCCGGGATGGGGGGCCGGAGTTGCGCCGCACCCGTGACGGTGCCGATGCTGAGCGAGGCGGTCGGCCACGGCGTGCCGGGCAGGGCTTGGAACGCCCGCAGCGAGAGCGCCTGCCGGACAGCATACGAAAGATCGTCGCCGAAGACGGTCAGGTGATCATCCTGGACCAGGGGGGCACGCTGGAGGATCGTGAGCGGGAGCGCGGCGTTGCGCCGCAGGAGGTCGCCGCCAGGGCGCAGCGGCTCGAGCGCGAGCAGCTGGCGGAGTTGCGACGTCGGCAGGAGCGGCAGGTCGAGGGCGTGGACGATCACCTTGCTGAATTCCTGGGCGAAGCTGAGCAAGATGAAGCTTGCCCGGTCGCGCACCAGGGTCGGCTCGCGCCGGTTTCCCATAAAGTCGCCGACGCGTGCCTGATACTCCTCCGGCGAGAGTGTCAGGACCGCCTCGCGGCCAAGCTCCTGCTGCATCGCGGCGACCGCCCACGCGGTCTGCTGCGACCAGATCCATTCCGCGAGCCCGAGCCAAGGGTGGTAGTCGCCAGGGGTAGGTGCGGCGTACCGTCCCGCGATAATTGTCTCCAGGCGCGCGATCACCGCCTCGAGTAACGCTTGACCCGGCCCGACCTGGGGCGCAACCTCGGACCAGGCCGCGCTGGTCTCCAGGAGCCATGGTGCGATGAGGGCGGCCGTTAACCGGTGGAGGGGCACGAGCGACCGTATGGCATCGGCGATCTGAGCGATCGCCTCGCGGCTCTCGCGTTGCGGCGCGGCGATCGCCCAACGTCGGCGATCGCTCAAGAGGTCGCCGAACTGGCGCAGTCCCTCGACCAGGTCGACGCTCGCGAGGGCGACCGTGACCCAGGCGGCCGGCTGAAACTCCGGCACAACGCGCGGCATATCGCCGGGGCCTGGCACCACCGACACGCGCTCCGCATCACTCATCACACCACCTACACGCCCGCCACCTTAGCCCCAACTCGGCAGCCCCAACTCGGCGCGTGATGCGCTACCGATAAGTACGGACACTATAGCGATGACGGTCCTGCCGTGCAATCCATACAACCCGGCTCAGGATTACCGTTGGGCCGACGACGCAGGCGCGTGCGAGTCGTGCTAGCAGCCGCAGAGCGGTAGGTAGGGTTCCCGCATGACGCGACCGATCTTCGTGCGTCCGCTGACACACGCCGAGGTACTGTCACGTTAAGTTTTGACTGAACGAAACCTCCCCACACCGAGCCAGTTCTGGCCGTCGCTAGCGCTTGTACAGGTCGGATCCGGTTTCCTATGCGCCGATCGTTCCCCACTTTCGGACCGCCGTCGGCACCCAAAAGGCGTAACTTGACAGTGCCCGCCGCACACCGACTCACCCATGACCATCAGCGCGAGCAGCCATTCACGCGCACGCAGTCGGCGGTGCCAATCCCCGCAGGGATCGACCGCGTGGTGGTCGAGGGCCACGACCAGCGCAGCGGTTATGGGGGCAAGCAGGTTGCGGTCGCCCTGCCCGCCCGCTGATCGGCGGTCCTGGTACGGGTCTTGCCTGCGCTACCGGAGATAGGATAGCGCCGTGTCCGGGACCGTCCGCGCGTTGGCGCGGCAGCGGCGGCGTGCTACGGAGACCTGAACCGAGGAGGCGGCACATGTTCACGCGCAGACGGCAGCAGACTGGATCGCTCGCCCGGCGGTGGCTGGCACCGCGCGTGGCAGCTCTCGCGGTGGCGCTGCTGCTCGCGTCCTGCGGGGCGGGCACGGTGACCACGGCACCGCCGCCTCCCGCCGCCGGGGGCCTTGCGACCGGCGCACCGACCGGCACCGCCGCGGTCGCACCGTCGCCCATCGCGAACACGGTCGGCTCGACGGCCACGCGCGCCGCGGTCCCGTCGCCGCCGTCCCCGACGCGTGCGGTCGGTACCCCCGCCCCCGCCGTCGCGCCGCCGGGAACCCCGCCGAGCACGACGCCGCCGACGCCGTTGCCCGATACCGGGGTGATTCGGGGCCGGGTGACCGACCGGGATGGCGGGGCCCCGCTGCCGGACACGCGCATCCTCGTCGGGTACAAGTCGACCCAACTCGCCGCGAGCACCGACCAGGACGGGCGCTATACCGTGCGGAACGTGCCGGCCGGCGCGGAGGTCGGCGTGATCGGTTTTTATGGCCACGGGTATCGCTACCACAACAGCGTCTACGACGATAACCTGCGGATCACCCTCCGGCCGGGGCAGACGTTCACGTACGACTTCGCGACCTACAATCTCGATGACCCGGCCGGCGAACCGCAGGTCGACAGCCCGGCGATCGTGCCCGCCGCCGCCGCGCCGGGCACGCAGGTGCGCTTCCGCGTGACCGCGCGGGGCGGCAAGGGTGGCCCCTCCGACGAAGTCGTGGCGGTGAGCCCGGAACTCGGGCGGCTGGTCTGGCTGCAGGCGACCGGGGGCGACACCTACCAGGCGGACTTCACCATCCCCGCGGGCACCCGGCCGGGCGAGTACCGCTTCGTCTTCATCGCCGCCAGCAACGAGTGCTACGACAACAGCACCTTCCCCCTGCTGACGCTCCGCGTCGGCTGATGCCGACGCGGCGTGCTCAGTTCGGCAGGGTCAGGCCCGGCGCGCGATAGTCGTGTTCGGCGGCGTTGCCGGGCGCGGCCACCTCGATCATCGTCGGGGCGAGCTGCTGCGGCAGGCAGACGGTGGGGTAGGCGACCCCCTGCCGCACCGTGCGCGCGGCGCAGCGCGGATCGTCGGGACCGGCGACCAGCTCCCCGAATTGGGTGGCGTAGAAACGGCCGACCGGCGGCGTGTGGCGTGTCCCGTCCGCCAGGAGGGGCGTGGCGACCCAGGTCGCTTCCAGGCGTCGGTCGGTACCGAGCGTGCGATCGGGGGCGGGCCGCCAGGCCGCTTGCTCCGGGGTGCCATTCTCGCCGGGGTAGTAGAGCGTCGTCGCGCCGCAGATGGTCCACCGCAGGTCCCAGGACCACGGGGCGGTCACGAAGTACCAGGTCTCGCAGCGATACCCCAGCTCGTAGGAGGCGCGGTCCACCACCCGGACGAGCGGACGGTACTTGGGGTGTGGCAGGCGCTGGGGGACCCGATCGGCCACCGGGTCGCCCGAGTCGGCCCAGCCTTGCCAGTGCGAGATCCCGCCCGCCGGGTCGCGCGCCCAGACCTCGTAGGAATGGTACCGGGCGGCGCGGTCGAGCACATTGGAAGCGGTGTGGAGCCGCACATAGAGATCGACCCCGTGGAGTCGCGCCGCGAAGCCCTTCATCGCCGCGTGCTTGGCCCCGTTTTCGGCGGGTGAGGTGTTGAACGGGCCGAGGAAATCGACCGTGTGGCCGGACGCCGCGAGCCAGGTCGGTGGCGGATCGCCGTGCTCATGACCCGTCGGGCAGTC
>JAABUJ010006741.1_pt1 | contig 10980 bp, 5 predicted proteins | sample 5559131 | NCBI WGS metagenome assembly JAABUJ01 (sample SAMN10711875, study PRJNA513366) | rock metagenome | isolation source: Antarctica rocks | place: Antarctica: Victoria Land, Mt New Zealand nord | collected 2016-01-07 | reverse complement strand
AAGAGTCGAATTTCCCTGCTCTCGCACTTTGCAAAATCGCGTACAGACTTCCAATTACCTCATCTTCGACTTGAAGGGAGGGTGTTGTAGCACGCAGCTGGCCTATCCGTTGCAGGTGAGCATGGTATGAAATCCGCCGGGAGGAGCCTGATGATATGTTTGTTCGAGACCCTCGATAGCGAACCGCGTGAATAGGTAGGGATTGCTGATCCAGACCCCTGCTCAACTCATCCTCCGTGAAGAAAAGACCGACAGACCGAGTCTACAATCATGAGGGGTAATCTCGCTTGGTCTCCGGGCTACCGCGATCGGAAAAGGTTTGTGCCACGGATAGGGGGCTCGATAGGTGGTGTGGAGAGTGCGCTTCGGTCGGTTTCCCAAACGTCGTTGGAGGAGGATGAAAAGAAAAAAAGGTCCCAGAGGTTGCGAGTGGGAAGGCTGCAGGGAAGCCCAAAGTCTGGGCGCTTGGTGTTTGGGAGTCGGATGCGGTGGGGAGAAGAAAATGCAGGAAGGGGGGGAATGATATGGGATGTTGACGTCGGGAGAGAGGTGCAGGGAGGGGAATCGCTGTTCCAGCCCTAATCATTTGCTGCAACCTGGTTTAGTCGATGTCTAGGCAAGCGTTCTAGTCAAGTCCAGGATGCTAATGGCTCAAATCGCGGACGAAGGATTTAGGGAAGCGATTCCGATATCTTGCCATGGATGAACGCAGTGTAAAGTAGTCATATTTTGGACGACATGAGTCTTGTCCTCGGCTCAGCCAGATTGATGTGCGGTGGATATTTGATGCACGCTCTCGTCAGATGCGCAAGCCAAGAGAATCAGCTCTCTCTTCCCTTCGTCCCATACAATAGCAAAGTTTTGTTGGGTTGAGGAACCTACCTAGGAACGCGAAAAGCGCCACCAGCCTATGCTCGAGCTGGTTTCTTCTTTGCTTGACGCACGGTCATGCTCATGAATCACCGTCTGTGTCTTGCTTCCCATCTCTATTGGTCGGTAAACTTACTTTTGTACCTTCTGTATATTAATCGGCGGACTCCACCTCCTCCCACTGGATCAACGCCTTGACGGCTTCATTCTTGCTTATTGCTACATTCTCCGTGGATTAAAACGTCGGAATTATTTTGCCAATCTTCTCTCGCCGGTGAGCTACCTGGATGACTTCCGATCCACACTAGCAAGCTTTTTCTTACTTCCCTGATGATGGCATCCCTATCAGATCTCAGCGAAGTCGACGCGCTCAAAGTTTTTCGTAGCCTAAGAGGCTCAGATGTGTCAAAATCCGTCATTGGTTTCTCGAACAGTCCTTGAACTTGATCCCGCGGAGTTGTAGATGTGGGGGACTAAGGCAAGACGCTGGGGGTGTTGTTCGGTGTATATAGTTCTCGCCAACAAGAAGATGGTAGAGGAGGAGACTTACCTTTATATCGAAGTCGATGGCTGAAGTTGGAGAAATAGGCCAATTTGTAGTTTAGAGGCTGATGTCGGTGAAAAACGGCGAAAGGATGCCTAGGTGGACTCTAGACCTGACTTGGTGAACGATGGTGAGGTAGTTGACGATGGGACGACTTATGCTATGTGCATTAGGTAGAATGGAGAGTAGAACCCGCGGTACGCTCAACACTCAGTGTTGTGTGGTTAAGGGGACCCATACTAAAATAGAGATAACTGTACGGATGCTGATTCCGATCTGAATGAACTAAATACTGGAAAAAAGTGAAAACTCGCAGCAAATCCGACGTTGACTGATAATCAATGATAATGCTGCTATGGAAGCATGCTATGTACAGTTGCATTATCAAGGTATTATATACCTAAGCCACGCTCTCCAGCATTACAATTACCCCAATCGTAGGTCCTACTTTTGACGCATTACGCTTCCAATGTTGCCAAAACCGGTTGCATATTTAACCGGCCTGGTACAAGCCCAGGGCGCGGACATGCGGGTTAATCATAGAGAGATTGAAGGGCGTAAGGAAGAGGTCTGAGTCGGTCAGGGCAAGGAACATGGTGCCGTTGCCGGTTGGGTCACCGTCATAGACAAACGCATCGGGCTGATATGTGAAACCGGTGTTCGAGCCGGTGACGGTGAGATCGGTGTAGGTCAAGTTGAGTTGGTTGACCCAGGCAACGTAGGCAGGTGTGCCAGCACTAGTCGCGGTAATGTAGCTGTTGTTGGGGCCGATCGTCCCACCTGGGTTGTCCCACTCGAAGAGAACCTTCTTTCCGGGGAACGACAAAGGTTCCGACCTGTTGCGGCTGATGGCTGGCCCGCATCCAACACCGGTCACATTCAGATGCTCGCAGCTCTGGTCTTCTGGCAAGGTGGGTGTCGAAATGCTAGGGTCACCAATGCGGTTTCCTGTGGTCTCATTGAGCTTAGTGTCGTTGGGCGAGAAGCGATTAATGTTTGCGTTGTTTAAGATATGAAGGGTGGGGAAATTCTGCCATGCCAAACGGGTTATGTTCTCAGGGCACGATGAGATGTATGGCGCCAGGAAGGTCCAAGACCAGCTTTGAGGAATACCGACTTCGAACCACACAGGCATGGGGTGCAAACCACTCATCTGGCGGAAGATCATCTGTTGACGAGCCTCGGTGGCGATTGACTGAGCCAGAAGCTGACCGACTTCTCGAGAGTCTAGGTGGTTGATGAAACCCCAGACACCGGATTCGCCCCACCGTGTAAGTCGCTGGTTGAAGTCGACGAACTCACGCACAGTGGTAAACGCGTAATCGTAGGTGCACTGAACAGGTGCAGCCTGACCAAGCATATTGGTCAGAAGGGTGGCGTGACCACTCTCCTGTTGGGCCATGAACTGGATCAGAGAACGATCCTCGGCGGTGAGACCAGCTGCAATAAAATCTTCCTCTGTGAAGGTGGCAAGACCATTGTTGAACAGATCCAGCTCGATCCATTCCTGGTACAGACCAAGAGCGATAGACTCGAAGTCGAAGTCGCTCTCCACCATGTAACGTGGGAGAGAACCGTTGGTGCCGAGACCGCCAGCAGGCGTGTACGGGGCTGGCATCGGATTCAATGGTTTACCGCCGGCATTGTAGTAAGTGGCGGTAGGATTGGGTGGAAGGGTACCGATAGAAGCAGCAAGCGTAGCTGGTGCTTTAGCTGCCCCGGTGGTGGTCGGAGTGCCTGAATAGGGCCCATGGCTTGTCGTGCCAGTCAGAACACTGCTCACTCGTGGTGGCTTGCTGCCGATAGTAGGGGCAACGGCAGAAACCTGGGAATCAGGGCCGAAGCTCGTGGCCTTGGTCTGCCCAGACGCAGCAGTGCTGGCGGTGATGTGGGATGCGCCAGTATAGCCAGGCACTGGTCCCCAGCCATCGACCTGAGGAGCTGGAGCTGCGCAGGCAAGAGCTGCGAGCAAGGCGGGCGTGAAGACGATCTTGGCAAACATCGTGGACAATGTATGCTTGAGATGTGAGGTGTGATGTGTATGAGAGAGATGTGAGTGAAATATGCAGGTCAAGGAATATATATGGGAAACTACATGTACCTAGAGAAAGCATACGAGTCCACCGACCGGAAGGCGCATTGGGTCCGAAGTTGCCGTGAACAACGTCCACGGCGGTGACAAGTCGTGACTTCATCACTCCCACGGCAGGAGCTGCTTGCAAAGCCAACACCAAAGCCAAAGCCAAAGCCAAAGCCGATGCCAATTCCCCGAACGTTTGCAGTGGCAAAAGGCTGTCGAGCTGCAGGGCCCTTCCACGATTGCTCGAGTCCGATGACGAAGCTGTGCTGCGATGCGCGAACCATGTCATCGCCTTTCCCAGCTCCATGATTGGTACAGTGGATGCCGACTTCCTACTAGTCCCATGCACAGTCTCATTGAGGATCCATTCTGAGAGATTTCGAAGAACGGAGCATCGGGAATAATCCTTGATGTGGGGCGGGACAGTAACCCAGGGATGCTGCACCCGGGACCGGCGTATCTTCCGCCGCTAAAAGACTGAGTCAGCTTAGTTTAACGCAAGATTTGCCGGACCTTTCTCCACACCCCCCAAGAACCAGCAATACTCGGTGTCTGCACTCCACGCGTACAAAGGATCATTGGGAAATTCAATATTCCTAATAATCATATCCGAGTTGCGGCTCAGGTCCATGCTCCATTATCACACTTTGTGATAAGGGCCTATGCGAACCGTGCGACTGCAGTCTTCTGCCGTTGCTATTGGCTTTGTTACGCCGGATGCTTCCTAGAGGTGGTCCCAATTCCCCCTCGAGTATGGCGCCTCAAGTTTGCCAATTGATGTCGAAACCTATGGACGGATCTGCACTGAGATGAATCTAAAGGAAGCTATTGATAGCAATCGGAGGTGCAGCCTTCTCGCTCATGAGATGAGTCATCATAGACATGTGCACGCCTCTCTCGTCAGAGCCTCGAGGATATGCTAGGCAACCTGGGAGGGCGACTTGAGGCGGAAAACCTTCTCAGTTCCTGTTCAAGCTCAATCGCATTTAAATGAACCCACAGTGTGGCCATTCGCTGCGGGCCGTTTGTAGGTTGTGCAGATACGAGATCTTGCAGATCAAGTGCAGCATTAGTGGCAATGTCCGATCCATGTTTCGAGACTAAGGTCAAATAAGCAGGGATTGTAGCTGGCTCCACGTCGTTTCAGGCTCGTTGGAGCGTCCACAGGCTTCATATATCCTCGATATGGTCATTGGTCAACGCTCATAGCTTTCTTTCTCTTCGCGTACCGCGCATTGATGACCTCCACGCTTTCCATTCGCGGTCTCTGAAGGACGGGTGTGTATCTCCCCGCTAGCCGTGGTCCATCGCCACCAGCAAAGACTTGCTGGCTCCCACGGAACCTTGGCGCCGACTGTGTTTGTTCTTGCTTGCCCAGGCTTACTATCACGTCCAGTAGCGTTCCAGCAAGAATCTCATCGATTTTCCTGTGTCTCCAGATCTTCCACATTTCGTCCACCACGCCACCAGGGCCGTACTTACCATTGCTCCTCACGCCCGATGCTTTTGAGGTACCATTCTCGTGACCGGTGTAGTCGCCCACGTATATCCATTCAAGTGCATCTCCGCGGTTCTCACTTCCTTCTTGAGGAAAGATGCAGTCCCACAGAACCAACGGCGCATCATCCGCCATCTCGTACTGTGGCTTCAGGGGATTATGACCAACGTCGAGCATCTCATCGACTAGATCTGGGGACTCGAGCCCCTGGCCGATCAAGAATAGTATGGCCACCATATGGCGCACTTGGTGCCAGAGGAATGCAGACCCATACAACGTGAATGTGTATATCTTTGGGGTGGTCCCTGCGCTTGTTACATTTCCGTTCACTTTCTGCTCTTCGGACGTATCTTGATGCTCTCGAAACCCTGGCAAATCGACGTAGCCTACGGGGCCTGTTTGTGGATCCGGCTCTTCAATGTCTGCAAAGAATATCCTGCGCTGGAAATTTTCAATCTGCTTGCTTGCGTCCAACTTGCAGAAGTTGCGGAAATCGTGTAGCCCCTCGAACTTGTTGGCTGCTTCTTTCATTGCCTGAATGTTGAGCCATCCTTCCCTTCTACCTTGGTGAGGGCTACTCTGGACCGCGGATTGATTCATCCTTGGCACACTAGAAGAGGGTGAGAAGGCTGGCTGGGTGAAGAAGTATTTATATTGTCGCTCTTTGCACGCAAACCGTGCAGAGAAATCGGCTGGAGGCGAAGGGCACCACGCCAGCACCCGTATATCGGGCGGTAGCAAACGGTTCAGAACCTGTGGATAAGGGACTTCATCGTCGACGGGATTGACCAAGGAAGCATCTTCACCAGCAGCAGAGCTTACTGTAGACAAGGACGTGGATCCATTCGCGCTGCTTGCCTCTAGTGCTTGGGCATCTGTACCACCAACATCGCATCCATTGTCGAACAATCTGCCTCCTAAATCCTCGTTCTCAACACCGCCACCTTGACAATGACCTGGTGGCCGATTGCTCCTGACCCGAATACCAACAACCTGACCAAAGGCGCTGACTCCTCTGTCCGTTCTGCCGCACTTCGAGTATTCGCAGCCGTCCCAATTGACTTCATCTGGGTGCTTCGACGGGTCTGGCGTAGGAAAGATCAAGCGTCCCTTGTTCAGCGCCTTCCATAGAACTTCCTCCACCGTAGGCAACGGAGTCTTGTTGTTGGGGTGGTACTCTAGCCCATTGTAGTTCTGGCCAAGGTAGGCGAACTTAAGAGCAATGAGGCGTGTAGTGTACTTTGACGGGTCAAATTCGCGGTTCACTCGAGCATTTCTTGGGCGGGACGGGGGTGAAGGTTGTCTTGCGGTCGATGACGAGGCTTTGTATCTGACTGTTCGTTTAGCATATTAGACGTAACCTTCGCCCGAGAAGCACCGACCGATTGGCTTGCTCCCTCAATTGCTTCTCTAAGTGCTCGACACGTTCAACGAGTGACTGCTGCGACCATTCAGAGTAAGGGATTCGCTCTTCGGCCATATTACTCCGTCCCTTATGCAGATTACGAACAGGGTTCATGCGCAATTGAGACCGAGAGGATAGAGCATGCTTGAATGTACAGCCGCGTCGGTAAGAACTCAGGAGCATGAGAGGATTGCCGGATTCTAGGAATTGCCAAAGGCTTGATCAGGTAGCTAGCTGGTCAAAATATGAGGCAGAAACAGTTAGCTCGATGCCAAGCCACGTCGAGACCACCCCCCCCCCCACCCCCAGCGCATGGCTCAATTCATCAACTTCGACATTTGCGCAACGGCTGATTATCGCTGCGTCTATGGAAGGGCGAGAGGTAGCAATTGTCTCAATTCTACTGCTCGGCGACCCGGGCTGTGGGAAATCGGTCTTTCTGTCGTACGTCCGCGATGCCACTTTTGGTAGACAGGGTCCGCGCTCCGCTCAGATATTAACCATGCGAACAGGCGCCTTTGTCATGGCGTCCCTACCACCTTTCCCAAGAGTTCGCCTACCGTTCCGCTCCTTCGTGATCTAGACCAGCCCTTTGCCTTCGATATCAGACTCTGGAACCGTCCTTATCGCTTCGAGTTTCATGATACTGCCTCCCCAAGGAATTACACGCTGCTGTCACCCGAGTTTGTCATACTATGTTACGACATCAGCGATCGAAGAAGCTTGGTCAATGCAAAGGAAGTCTGGAAAAAGATCGCTGGAACACACTATAGACGCGAAGGAGAGGACGTACCTATTATGCTGCTGGGACTGAAGAGAGATTTGCGAGTCGCGGGACCGGAGTTGATTGACCCACAAGAGGTGCATCCAACGAGGTAGATGCGGTATGTTTCATAGGCAGCTGACCGCGCTGTTGTAGGGTCTGAGCTTTGCCCAGGAAATGCTTTGTGAACGTTATGCAGAGTGCTCAGCGGTGACTGGTGAGTTGCTGAAGGAGGTGATGGAGGACATTGCAAAGGCAGCTGCGAAGACCACGACGGATGCAGGTGGCCTTAGCCAAGGAGGTTGCTGCCTTATGTAACACCAAGGGCCGAGAAACCCGCCTGAGTGCTCGACCATTCGATGGAATTTACTCTGACGTCAAATCCACGACACTCACGTTAGAGAACGCTCGAGCGGGTTTTCTCGTTCTATGCGAGGTCTCTACATCGCGCCAGGCGCCTTCCAAGCTTTCCCGAAGCATAATCGATTTCCCGGATTTTCCTTCTCGCCTATTGATCGACGGGGATACGGCCAATGAGTCAGTCTCAATTCCCTGGGACTCCAGGGTCCTGCCCTTCGCCCTGCATATCAGCGTTGACGGCGACGGTAGCGTGTCAGAACTGGTAGGAGACGCCGGTGATGGTGAAGCGAGCCTTGCGAGATTCGATCTGCAGTTCACCCGGTTCATCTTATGACTTTCGCGGTCCTTTTGCGCTTCCCTGGACTTAGAAGTAGATAGTTCGTGACCACTACCCCCTTGCGCACCCTCTTTTCGGATGGGAGCCTGAACGACGGCGTCTTTCGGGCGGCCAAGGTAAAGGCTCTGGGTCGAGGAAGCCGCGGAGCCATGTTCACCACATAGTGCCAGCTCGTCAATTATCTGTCGTTGCATGGAGCCTGTATATGGACTTCCTTCTGGGCTATCTAGGTCAATAATATCACGCTTGCCACAGGGTGCGGTGAACGCTTTGGTCAGTGGTTTGGCCTTGCGCTTTCGCCTCACAGTGACATTACTATCATCCATCGACGAGTGAGATCTTGGTGTTGTACGCTTTTCCTGGACGTCGAGCGAGAGTTCCAATCGAGTTGTGGCTGTCTCTACGAAAGGGTCGTCGAAGTCAGGCTGATGACTCGTGCTCGTGTCGTTCTTGCTGCCGGACGAATAGATACCTAGAGCTGAGTATCTAGTTCCAGATGGCAATTCAGCGTTGAACGTGTCGGAGGGGCGTTTCGATAGTGTCCATGGATTTACCAGGCTACTCTCGGACGGTTTCTTGCGTTTCTCTCTAGGAGTGGCGAGTGCTCTCGAAGTCAAGTCATGGGAAGTTCTGCTCGTGGTACAAGTAGTCTGGCTACTTTCTGGGGCAACAGCCGTTGCTCTTGAAGGCTTGCTCGCAGCGCGCTCCAGAGTAGCTGGCTTTGTGATCTTGACAAACGCGTCAAGCGCCCCATGGTTCATGCCGCCCTTTCCAACCTGCTTCCGCTCTCTGGCTTTTCGTGTTGCAAAGCTTTTGGGAAACCTTTGTTCCTCTTCCCAACTTTCGACAAGAACGGCCGCCCCAACCTTTGCAAATGTTTCCAGAATCCATGTTTTCTCTGGTTGGACAGGATCATATCGTGTGGGAGCTTTGGTCTTTTTCGGAGATGTCGGAGTATCTGACGGATCATTATCGTCGTCGACGTTCTCTGTTTCGGAATGGTTGTCGAGCTCGCCTGTGGAGCTCTCTGTTGCTTCTTGCTCCAGATTCAATCCGCAGATATTTATCGGCACGTATGCGAGTCGTAGCTCTGGCAGGCCATCTGTGACGAAATGCTTGCGTCGACCACAGACAGCCCTGATAATTTGAGATTCCTCTCGCGGCCTGTCGACTCCCTTGCTGGCTTCGATGGTGTTTCCGACGCCTCTTCTTTGAAGCTGGTCTACCAGCAGCGCAGGAGCTAGACCTCGTATGAATTTGACTGCACCGGATCGGTTCACCCATTCGAATGCCTCTGCGACAAACCCGCGGAGCTCCGATACATTGATCTCTATATCCCAAGCTATGCTGAGTGAAAGTCGCAATAGTTTTTCCGGATTCGAGACTACCGGGTCAGTGTAATAACCTAAGACGTCTTTCTTAGGAAAGTCTTCAGGTATCTCTAATGCACTGTGCTTGGTCCGAAAAAACCCACTCTCGTTAGTATGAAGCTCATGCTCCAACCAGTCTCTCCACTCTTGGTGGCCGGCGGTATCGTTCTTGGAGACCTTGCAGAGATCCTTGCCAAAACCAGCTCTCGCTGCTTCACATGCTGTCTTGACGCCACAGCCTGGGATACCTGCTGGTACATAGTCACCACCACTCATCAGTGCAACTAATATCATGCCATCGTGGTCTAGACCTGAGGTTCCATGCGTGGTTTCCGCCTTGTACAGATTGACATGGGTAGGGGTCTTGTTGCCTTTGGTGCCTTCCTTTGACCAGTTGCGGATAGTAACTCCACATCCAAACATGAGTGTATCGACATCCTCACTGAGCACAACATCTACGATGCCGCTTCGCTGAAGTGAGGCGCATTCCGCTTCAGCTTCGCCAGGTGCGGTATGAAAAGGAAAACCGAACTGCTTGAGCAGTTGCTTGGTCAGATAATCTGGTAGAGAGGCTGAATGATACCCTGTCTTCTTGTTCCGCTTGAAGGGTGGTTTATTAGGGCCATCGAAAACAAACAGCGGTCTAATAGCTAACGATAACAACCGGAGTAGTCGATAGTACAGCGTGCGAAGCACCGGATTCTGGCCGCCTTGACCTGATTGTGTCTGAAAATTCCAAATGGAAATGTCAATTGCGAGCTTTAGCGGGCGGCTCTGCCTTTCGTAATGTTCGACAGCAAGTTTAGAAAGCGCTACACGTTCACCCGGGCCAATTTGGCTGTAAATGCTTTGAAGGTCAGCGTTCTGTCGGTCACCAGGAAGAATGGTCACATACCCTTTGATGCCCATCACAGCGAACCATCACGGCGACTCTAGAGCTAAGCTAAGCAATACTTTCAGAAGCAATAGCATCACTGGAAGCGAAAGCATGAAATGAGTCGGGGGTCAAGGTTGGTTCTTGGTGTTTACTACTCCAGTCAACATTCGGGATGCCCGGGCCGAGGATACTCCGGCTTGGCGTCAAAACCGTCAATCGCGATGCGCTCGGTCTCTGTGGGTTCGAAAAGCCTAAGGGTACTGTGCAGGGAGAAGTACGTGCTTGTACTAGCTATGGCGAGTGGTTTGACGAGCTACTTCGACCGGAAGCCGTCATCCAGCATCCGTCCAGGCCTTTCGCATCTGCAGCCAGATCCAAGCTCACCCCATACACCTCAGCGGACCTTCTCATCCACTTTCTCGTCACCTTCTATCAGTTACCGCACCGAAGAAGAGACTCATGTCTTCGAGCTTGGGGCGCGCCACCTATGTGCCGGTCTTGCAGGCGAGAGCTCTCCACGCTGCACGCTAGGATTTGGCCCGGAAGACTCAAGGAGAGTAGGGGACTATAGAAGATGGCTGCCAGGTTACAGTAGACCAACAAGGCGACAAATTGAGGATGAATGGGGAGGAGAACATGATCTCTGGCGCATGGATCTGCGGAAGGTGGATCTAGGCCTTGTCGAGGACAAGATTGAGCGGGCAGTGAGAAATTTTCATACCAAATACTTACTGATGGATCAAAAGTCCAGACGCTTGCTCCTGGTGCTCCCTTCTATTATACCCCATTCATTACTCTCAAGTATTTTATCTGCCATCTTCCTCAATTTCCAGTACCCAAGCATAACCTTGTTTTCCACCCCTCTAGTCAATACCG
>JAABUJ010006740.1_pt1 | contig 10980 bp, 14 predicted proteins | sample 5559131 | NCBI WGS metagenome assembly JAABUJ01 (sample SAMN10711875, study PRJNA513366) | rock metagenome | isolation source: Antarctica rocks | place: Antarctica: Victoria Land, Mt New Zealand nord | collected 2016-01-07 | reverse complement strand
CTCGTCCACTCCTCCACACAATACGCGCATGCCGTCAGGGGCTTATCCCCAGTGTACACAATCTCAATCTGTGGCCTGTCCGCGAAAAACTGGCGCGCACCCCCACGCGGCCGTTGCATCGGTGGTGTGCGGTCGGCGAGGAGGGCGGCAGGGTCTGTGAAAAGTCGGCGCCTCCCCCTGGGAGCGCGGACGTCTCGTCCGTCCCGGCCGTCCGCGGGCGGGGGCCAGCCATCCCCGCAGGGCCGGCGCGTCGCCGCCCGTCAGGCGCTCATCCCCCTGGACACCGGGGCGGACGAGACGTCCGCGCTCCCAGGGACGGGCGAGACGCCCGCGCTCCCAGGACTTTTCACAGACCCTGAGGAGGGCGGCCAGGCGATGGCGCACCAGGTCCACCAGGACGGCGCCGCACCGCATGCCTTTGCGCCACGCCCACTTGTCCATACCACCGATCTGAGCAGCCGGGAGCGCGGGGCAGGGTGTGACGCGAATGAGTTGGAGCAGACTATCAGGACTCGCGCGCATGCCCAGGACGCGGGCTAGCCGCGCGCCGCAACGCCCGTAGCACCGCGTCGTGGAGGGTGACGGTCCGTCCGTCGGGAGCGGTGGCGCCGCGCTCACGAGCCGCGCTGACGACGATGTCCCATTCGCGCGGGTCAAGTAAGGCGGCGACGTCGGAGGCGGTGAAAAACAGATCGGGTGGCAGGGGGCGCGGGATGGTCTGGAGGTCTGAGGGATGATGGCCGACGATGAGCAAGGAGCCACCGGGCGCCACCGCGGCGGCGAGGGCGAGGAGCGCTTCGCGCAGATTCTTTGGCAGGTGCATGTATTGGGTGGACACCAGGTCGTAGGATGACTCTGTGGGGACCCATGCGGTCAGGTCTTCATGGAGCCAGTCGATGCGCCGGGCTACGTCTCCGCCGACCTCGCGGGCACGGGCGGCTCCGCGTTCCAGCGCGACGGCGGAGACGTCGACCGCGGTGACGCGCCAGCCGCGCTCGGCCAGCCAGATGGCGTCCGCGCCTTCGCCGCAGCCGGCGTCGAGCGCCGTACCGGGTGCAAGGTCAGCCGCCTCGGTGACAAGTTGCGGGTTGGGAGCGCCGCTCCAGAGCGCGCTGTGTGAGCGGTAGCGCTCGTCCCAGAACGCCTCGCCCATGACGGCATCCCTCGGATCGTCTTCCTGATGGTCATGGGCATGGTGGGTGTCGATACTCATCGTGTCTATCCTCTACTGTTCTACTGTTTATGTTGACGCGGCTTTTGGCGAGCAGGTTGGGGCCGTCATGGCGTGAGGCGTCTGACCGCGATGCATGAGATGAGTCGCCGCCCGACTGAAGGCGGTGGCGGATACGTCGACGGCGGTCACACGCCAGCCGCGCCCGGCCAGCTAGATCGCGTCACTCCCTTCACCGCAGCCGAGGTCCAGCGCCGTGCCTGGCGACAGCGACCCGGCGACGTCGACGAGGACAGGATTCTCTCTCCCGCTCCACACACGTTCATGGGCGCGGTAATGCCCCTCCCAGAACCGCTCGGCCTGGCTGTCATCGCCTTCGCTTTGACGCTCATCGTTGATCATCGGTCCTCCTTTATTCTTGCCCTGACTCATTCTTGCTCTGACTTATCGGCTGCGTGAGGCGGCCGCGAGGCAGGGCTCGTGAATTATCCAATGGGCCGAGGCGCCCATCATGGCGTAGGGGCGTATTGCATACGCCCGCGGCTCGAACGTGCGGGCGTCTGGCGATACAGCCCTGTCTGATTACAATATGGCGCGCGGATAAGGGCGTAGGGGCGTATCGCTAGACGCCCGCTGCTCACGGGTGGGGGGCTTGGCGTTCGTCGGCGTTTGCCGCCCAGTGGACATCTTTGCGGCGAACACGGGCGTCTAGCGATACGCCCCTACAACCGTTATGGCAATGGGGCGAATTTTAATCAGACAGGACTGTATCGCTATACGCCCCTACGATAATTCACGAGTCCTGGGCCGCGAAGGCGTTCGATGACGCCGTCGTCAGACGCCGTGGCGACGAGCGTCGCGCACATGTGCGTGCGCGCCGGCTTCCAGCTAGGCGGAGACCAGTTCCACGGTGACGGAGGAGGGGGCCCGGTAGGCGGCGACCGCGCGCTCGATGTCCTCGGCGATCAGATCGGCGTTCACCGCCGCTCCGACCATCAGGCCCGCGGCGGCGGCGCCGATGACCTGGGCCATGAGGTCGGTGACGTTGCCGGCGACCCAGACCCCGGGGACCGCGGTGGCGCCGGTAGGGTCGGTGGGCACATACGTGCCGATGACCTGGCCGGCGACGCGCAACTCGGTCGTCGCGAGTCCGAGGGAGGCGCCCACGTCCGCGCGGGCGTTGAAGCGCGGCCCGACGACGACGGCCTGACGCGGGACCACCTGCCCGCTGGCCAGCCGGACGCCGGACAGGTGATTGCCGGTCACCTCCAGGGAGACGACCTCGCCGTGCACGACACTGATGCCGCGGGCGGCCAGCCGCGCGGACTCCTCCGCGCTCGGCTCGGGTTCGGTGTGCAGGAACAGCGTCACGTCCGCGCTCAACTGCCGGAACAACTGGGCCTGGTGCGCCGCCAGCGGTCCAGTGGCCAGGACGCCGATGGCCTGGTCGCGCACCTCCCAGCCATGGCAGTACGGGCAGTGCAACACGTCACATCCCCACCGCTCGGCCACTCCGGGCACGTCGGGCAGCTCGTCAACCAGCCCGGTAGCCACCAGGAGCCGGCGCGCATACACGATGGCGCCGCCGGTCAGCGTCATCCGGAAGCCGCCGCGGTCGTCCTGGCCATCCAGGCGCGTGGCCGAGGCGACGCTGCCGGAGATGATCCGGCCGCCATAGCCGGTCACCTCAGCGCGGCCGGCGGCCAACAACTCCGAGGGCGCGGCGCCGTCGCGCGACAGGTAGTTGTGCACGCGCGCGGCCGGGGCGTTGCGGGGCTGTCCCCCATCCACCACCAGCACCGCACGCCGCGCGCGGGCGAGCGCCAACGCCCCGCTCAAGCCGGCGGCTCCCCCGCCGACCACCACCACGTCGTACCACTCGCCACGGCCCACGGCCGCCGCCCCGCCGCCCGCGATCACCACATCGACCATTGTTCCACCCCTCTTTGCTACACTACCGGCAGGGGCGACTCGTCCGCCTTGCCTGGATCATATATTTGATTTAATAGTAACATAAGAGACAAGGAGGGCGCAAGTGGTTGAAAATGGAGCGCCCACGGCGCGCGAGGTGGACGCGGCGGACGCGCGGCGTCTAGGGCAACGGATTCGCGAACTGCGCGCGGGCCGTGGCTGGACGCAGGACGCCCTGGCTGAGCGCGCGGGCGTGAGCAAGGCTATGCTCTCCAAGGTCGAGCGCGGCGAGAACAACCCGACCCTGGTCGTCGCCGCCAAGTTCGCCGGGGCGCTAGGGCTGACCATGTCGCAGCTTATCGGGGCCGACGAGCGGCGGCGCGCGCTGCGGTTGCCCAAGGAACAGCGTGTTACCTTCCTTGACCCGGCCACGGGCATCGAGCGGCGCCTGTTCCCCGCCTTCGGCAGCAGCGCGGTCGACATCGTGCAGGTGGTCATGCCAGCCGGGTCCAGCTCGGGCGACCTCGCCCCGCACCTCACCCTCGTGGAGTACTACCTACTGATTGAGCAAGGCGCCGTGCGCGTCACGATGGGCGACGAGACCTACGACCTGGAAGAGGGCGACGCCCTCTACTTTGTGGCCGACGCGCCCCACCGCTTCGACAACATCGGCGCGGGTGAGGCGCGCTACATCGGGGTCGGGCATGGCCACCGCTAGCCGTCGGCGGCAGCGGCATGTGTCTTGCCGGTTGTTAGGGCGTATAGAGTCCCAACGCAGTCGGAGAAAGTACCATGCAGAGGCAGCTTGAGGGGCGCGTGGCGCTGGTCACGCGCGCGACTGCCTGAAAGCGCGAAGTCCGGGCAATGCGTCGCGGTAGACTACACGCCCTCGACGCGCACATGCGGGTAGTTTGCCGCAAGCGCCGTGATGTCGTCGATGTCGCCGGTCAGGATGATCGTCGACTCTCGGCGTGCCGCCGACGCGACGATCAGGGCGTCCATGGTTGCATTGGACTTCCGCGCTCCCGCCAATAGACGTCCGGCCTCACGCGCCACATCTTCCGTGACCGGCGCGACATCCTCGACCGTTTTGATGACGCGATTGACCGTCGCGTCGCGCGGCCCGCCTCTGGTCGTCTCGGCGACGACAACAGCAGGGACGATGACCGCGGCGCGCGCGCTAATGGCGCGCCGCACGAACCGGCGTGCGCGCTCGTTCCCCGACGCCAGCGCGAGGACGGCCCCGCTGTCGAGGATCAAGCGGGCCATTCGACGGCGTCGACTTCGCGCGCCACCGCTTCAGAAACGGGGCCGTATTCCCTATCCATTTCGTCCAGCATGTGCTGTAGCCGTTGCGCTTGGAGTTGCCGGCGCACGGCCTCGTTGACAAAAGCCGAGACACCATGTGTTCCGGCTGCCGCGCGTAACTCCGCAGCTACTTTGGGCTCCAGCGTTACCGATATCCTCGCGTATTTCATGGCTTAATCATACCACGGATAAGATCATTGCTGTCGGCGGCTGTCCAACCAATCGCGCGCCCACTCCTCGGCCCGCGCCAGTACATCGCCGATGAAGGGTCCCTTGGCGTCTGTGTACGTCTCACGTTGTGTACGATACCGCGCGGCCAAGTGGCGTTTCAATGCCGTATACGCGGCCACGACATCCGGGTGGGCGTGCAGGTAATCGCGGAATAGGAGATGACGGCGATACTCCGCGTTGTCGTGGGCGCAGACATACAGGTGGTGTCGTCGTACGTGCGGCGGCCAGTCGAACGCGGCGCGGCCGAGAATGCCCTGGTCACCCTTATGGACATAACAAAGCGATGCCAACCGTTCGATCGCCGCGTCGAGAGCGGACGCGGACGGGATCGCGACATCCATGTCGACGACGGGCTTGGCGGCGAGTCCGGGTACAGCGGTGCTGCCCACATGCTCGACCGCGACAGCGAGGTCGCCGAGCGCGGCGGCTACGGGGGCGCGTAGCGCGGCGAAAAGCGCCGGCCATGTCGGGTCGTAGTCGACCACGACCATAGGATCACTCGGGGGATTCATTCCTGCAACGCCTCCAGCAAGGACTCCTCTGTGTCGGCTACGTATTCCAGAGGCACACGTACCATTGGGTTCAGCTTCGCGCCCAGAAAGGCCGCACGCACGTCAGTTTGCAGTCCGATCAGCCTCTTGTGTGGGTGCTGGAGCGTTTTGTGGCAGTAGGCGATGCCGAGTTCGACGCAAGCGCCTTCGTCGGGGACGCGGCCATCGAGAATGAAAAGGAACACGTCGCAGGTCAGAATCATGTCCCGATCCAGCGCGAACATGGTGGCGCGCCGCTCCTCGCGTGTCATGGCATCGTAGGGCGGCCGGTCACGCTCCGCACCGTCGCGTTGCGGCAGAAACACGCGGTAGCCCAGGGCTTCGATCTTGTCCGTGAGTTGTTGATTGAACTGCCGTTCCGCGGTGGAGAATAGCGGACCGGCGAGGTAAAGCAGTTTCATCGTGGTAGTATATGATAAAAGGGCGTAAGGAGGGGCGGTGGTAGCTGAAAATACGGATCAACCTCAGGTAGCGCGTCCTCAGCCCTATCTCCCACACATCACCTTACTCGGGCCTATTGCTGTGGGTTGGACGGTGTGTCAACCGCTGCGGCTGATGGTCGAGCAAGAGGATGATGGATGGGTTGTAGTCAGTGATGACGTGTTTGCTGTCTATGGAGATGGGACAACAGTAAGCGCGGCCCGTCAGAGCTACATTGTGTCGCTGATCGATTATTATGAGATGCTAGCCGCACACTCCCACGAGGATCGATTCGACGCCGACCAGTTGGAACGTTTGCGTTCATACCTACGCCCTCAAGACCGGTAGTGCCGCTTGAATGCCCCACCGTAGTGATGACCTCGAAGCTATCCTTTTCGCCGGGAGCGACCTGGATGTAGTGCTGCGGGCGCAGGATATCGATCATCTGGTCCTAGCCGGTATCGCGACGAGCGGCGTGGTCCTGTCCACGCTACGCTACGCCGCGGATCTGGACTATCGCCTCACCGTACTCTCCGATTGCTGCGCCGACGGGGACGACGAGGTTCACCGCGTCTTGCTCGGCAAGGTGTTCCCGCGCCAGGCGAGCGTCCTGAACGCCGAGGAGTGGTCGGCTGCTGTCCAGGACGCGTAGACTGAAGGGGACATGCGCGGGTATCATTCCCAAGGACCTGACCAGGTTCTACTTCATCGCTGCGCATCGGCGTGCGTCCGCGTTATCCGGGTGGCCGCGTAGGTAATCGCGGAACAGGATAAGGTAGCTATGACGGCGAGAACATGGCCGCTATCGTGCCCATTGGCAGGTAGAGGCGGCTTGACTCGTCGCTAAAGCGGATAAAATCGTACCGTTCATAAAAGGTGGCGGCAACGTCGTCTATGGCATCGACAATAACGGCCCGCGAAGACACCTGTCTGCTGGCTTGTAGAGCGCGGTATAAGGCGTCATACAACAGCAACTTGCCCAGACCCTGTCCTTGGTACCGCTGGTCAACGGCCAGGTAGCCCATGAGCGTGACGCCGACCCGTATCCTCTTAGGCAGTTTCCTCCTCAGGTCGTCGGGCATCTCGTCGTAGTCCAGCCCTTGTGAGGATAGCGTGTAGTAGCCGGCGATGGTCTTTTTCTCACCAGAGCGCGCCGGATCAACCATCACGAATGGCTGGGCGAGATGTCGTTGCGCGAATTGTCCGACGCGCTCGTGCAAAAAGGAGTCAAGCAGCGGGACGCCACAGGAAAAAGCCGCTCGGTCGTGCTCCACACCGAGTGGCTCGATGGGGTAGGGAGGCATGGAACGGCTACTCGTGGTAGTGGGCGAGGTAACCTCGTGCGGCCTGTCGCGCCCGCTCACTGGGCGCAGGCGGCTCTGCCAACGCTTTCGCGAAGGCGCGGCTATCACGCTCGTTAAGCGCGATGATCTGGTGCGCGGTGACGATCTGTTCGGCCTCCTTCTGAGCGCTATTCAGGATGAAGTCGCTCAGGTTCGTGTCGCGTAAGGCAGCGGCTTGCATCAGTAGCTCTTTGTTCGCGGGCGACAACCGCACGTCAATGCGCGCCTTGCGCACCGCACGCTGTTGTGGGGCTATCTTCCTCTCAGTGCTTTGCATACGTCCCTCCTCACACAAAGAGTACGGTCGGCAACCGTACGTGTCAAGTAAGGGCCTTGATCTTGTCCGTGAGTTGTTGATTGAACCGCCGTTCCGCGGTGGAGAATAGCGGACCGGCGACGTAGCGCAGCATAACACTTAATCAGCTTCAAAGAGCGACCGCGGTAGCCCTGACTGACGAACAATGGACGCTAATGTGCCGATGCGCAGGTCTTTGTGGTCTGGCACGGGCACTGTTGTGGTCGTACTGTCCTTACGTTTCTGCATGATGATATGGTCTCCCCGTTGTCGTACCTGCGAAAAGCCATGTTGAGCGAGGATGGCGCACGCCTCGCGTTCTGACATCGCGCGCAGCTTACCCAACGGCGATTTCCAGGCGTGTCACGAACACCTCGTCGTGGAGCCGGTTTTCCACTTCACTGGGGTCGGCTGTTGCAAAGAAAAGTTCTAGCGCTTCGACAATGTTGTGGCGTGTCTGCTCAACCGTATCGCCCTGGCTCGCGATGTCTAGTTCCGGGCAAAGCGCCACGTATCCATCGCCTTCGCGCGCGATGATCGCGGTGAGTTGCAGCGTGCGTTTCACTATGATGCCTCCAAGTCCCCTATGATGTCTCCCACAGTCTAGCGCAATCCTCTCAGGCGCTGACCTTGGCGGCGAGGACGAGTGGGATGGAGAGGGGGCTGGGGGAGCAGGCAGCGATAGAGGCTATCGGCTAACTTCGCACCGCCCACCCTACCGGCCAGGGTTATAACAGGCAAGAGACTCAATACCCCGTGTTGGAGCGCACGCCGGTGACGGCGCCGCCGCGCACCTGCGGCAGCACGTAGCGGCTGTAGAAGTCGATGACGTCGCGTTGCTGGCCGCGCTGACCCGAGTGCACGGAGACGTGCGTCACGCCCAATCAGATGATATATATGACAACTACAGCTTTGCGGCTCCCGCCGAGAAGCTATTGGCGATGAGCGAGGTCGTGGCTGGCGCGTGCGCGATCTGTCCAATCTCCTGTAGGGTTCGCGCCGATTCGCTCCACTGTGCGGGGTCGGCGTAGCCGAGGCCGTGCACGCGTGTCACGGCGTCGTGCCAGAAGGGAATGGTGCTCTGTAGTACGGCATACTGGTCGGCGACATCGGGCCCACGCAGCGGCGGCAGCCCCTTGGCCGTGCGCGCGATAGCGAACGCGGCGCGTGGGTCTTCGATCGTGGCGGCGAGGCCGCGCAAGGTGGCCTGCACGAACGCGCGGACCAGCGACGGGTCGTGGGCGATCAGCGCGCGTCCCGCGATGACACCGGGACCGACCAGGTTCGTTATCGTCCCGATCTGTAGCGTATCGACTTTGACGCCATGCCGCGCCAGGATGACCGGTCCGTTGTTGCTGTAGTCAACCGCGGCGTCAACCTTGCCGCTCTGGACGCTGACGGCCTGGTTGTAGCCGATGTTTTTGATCGTCACATCCCGATCCGGCCGCAGCCCCGCCAGACGTAGCGCGGCCAACAGCGCGGCGTAGCTGGAGCCGTAGCGGCCGGCCACGCCAACTGTTTTGCCGCGCAGGTCGGACACGCGCCGGATGTTCTTGCTGGCCAGAGCAAAGATAGCTACGGGTAGATGTTGGTACATCGTCATCACGTCGGTTACAGGGACGCCCTGCGCGCTGGCGGCGATCACGTCGGTGCCGTCGGCGATGGCGAAGGTAACGCGGCCGGTCCCGACCAGCTCCAGCTGGTTCGGCGAGGCGCCATAGGCGAAGTCGACCCGCAGGCCAGCCTGGCGGTAGTAGCCGCGCCCTTCGGCCACATAAAACGGCGCGAACTGGACGTTGGGGATATAGCCCATACCCAGCATGATCGTGCGCAGCGCGCGGGGCGCCGACGCGGGCCGCACGGCCTGGATTTTTGTGGCGGCGAGTAGGGGCGTCATGGTCACGAGAGTCACGAGCAGAGTAGCGGCGATCAGGCGTCGCGCCATCGTAAGACAATCCTTTCAAGGAGCGTTACGCATCCAAATAACGTGATACTAAGGAGAATCAAGGCGATCAGGGCCGCGTATTTAGGGGCGGCCACGAAATTGCCGCTGGCGCTGTTGATCAGGAAACCGAGGCCGCTGTCGGCCTGCACGAACTCGCCCACCACCGCGCCGATGATGGACAGGGTGAGGCCGAGCTTGAGCCCGCTGAGCAGGGTCGGAGCGGCTAGCGGGAGCTCGACCAGCGTGATTGTTTGCAGCCGTGAGGCGCCGAAGACGCGCGCCACGTCGTGGTAGTCGCGCTCGACACCGCGCAGGCCGGTAACAACTGTGATCAGCAGCGGGAAGACGACGACGACAGCGCAGATGACCGTCTTGGACCAAAGCCCGCCGCCCAGGAGCAGGATGAGCAGCGGCGCCACGGCTACGACGGGGACGGCCTGGCTGGCGGCGATGAACGGCGCGGCCAGCGCCTCCAGCGGCCGGACATGGGCGATAACGTACCCGGCGGCCCCCGCGATGACCGCCGCGAGTGCAAAGCCGCTCAACGCCTCTTGCAGCGTGACGGCCGCGTTGGCGGGCAACGTGCCATCCGTCAATTCGATCCAGAACTCTTGCGCCACCAGCGCCGGCGACGGCAAGATGTAGGCGTCGACGAGACCGGCCCGGCTCACCGCCTCCCACACGGCGTAGATGAGGCCCGTGAAGAGCAGCAGCGAGAATAGGGGCAAGAAGACGCGCGCGCCCAGCTTGCGCGCACGCGCCGGCGCGCCGTTATCGTGACGCGTCTGTTTGGGGTGGTTACCCTCCCCTTCCGTCGGTAGGTCAACGCGCGCTACGGCCATGGCGCTCGTCGGTGGCCGGCGCCCTGTCCACCCGTCGTGGCGCGCCCGTTGTTGCATCATCCCGTTTCCTTTCCTGTGTCCGTGTTTGCTCGACACAAAAATAAAACCCCCAGAAGCCTGTTCTGGGGGTACGGAAACGGATGGGAGCGACGGCTGTATGGCATGCCCCTGCAGCGGCACGCCATGCCAGACGATCCAGACGCATTATATAGATACACGCCTAGACAACCTTCTCCCATCCGGACTATACCGTCGGCCCTGGCGTCTCACCAGGTCTGCGACCCGTCCATAGCGGACGTGTCGCTCGCGGGCTCGGCCATACACATACACGACGTTATCTGCTGTACGTGCTGACCATACCGCCGGTGGGGAATCACGCCCCGCCCCGAAGGCTTCTATACCTCTCAGTATAGCATGGGATGTGCCGGACGTGTGGGGGCCTGCGCCTTTCGCAGGCAGAGCTCGTGAATTATCGGCGCTGTGGGCCTGCGACTGCCTCCCCACTGCGGTGGGGACCCCGATGGCAGCAGACGCCGACTGCGGTCGGGAACGGGCCAGCGTACCGGCATCCCCGCCCGCCTCGCGCTGACACCGCAGTGTCCGTGGTCTGCCATCGGGGTCCTCACCGCAGTGGGGAGGCAGTCGCAGGCTACATCGCTTCGGGAATCGCGGACGACAGAGGCTCGAGCGTGGCCACGACACGCGGTAGCGTTATCGTGACGGTGACGCCCTCGCCGACGACGCTTTCCAGGGTAATGTGGCCGCCGTGCTGCTCGACGATGGCCTTGGCTCCGGCCAGCCCGATGCCCGTGCCGTCGATGCCCCGTGCGGTGGATGCGCGGTAGAAGCGCGTGAAGATGCGCGGTAACTCGTCCGCGGGGATGCCGACGCCATGGTCACGGACGACGATGCGCACCGCGTCGGTCCCGTCCCGCACCTCCACGTTGACCACCGTCGCCGCCG